>Ga0315543_1002224_pt1 | contig 19209 bp, 28 predicted proteins | sample SalMarSW160210MG_2_FD_203098 | JGI IMG/M metagenome (GOLD analysis project Ga0315543, IMG submission 203098) | Salt marsh sediment microbial communities from the Plum Island Ecosystem LTER, Massachusetts, United States - Salt Marsh Sediment SW1601-210 ...
GTAACTATCTTTGAGCTCTTTTATTTCATCTATCAGCATATACTGAGCGTCGTCGTCACCAGCTAGACGGGTGTCAATGTCGTTGAGGGCAAGGTTTGAGGCAATTAGATCAAGGTTAGGTATCTGAGTCTTATTTATTACTTCTTTAAATTCAGCCTGATCTTCTAAAAGAACATCAGCAATGGTTTTGGAGAGACTATGGATGTTGTCAATAAATACCGAGGAAAGGTTGCCCTGGGGGTCAAGGTCTATAAGGAGTACTTTTTGCCCAAGTTCAGCCAAAGCTCCTCCTAAATTGAAGGTAAGAGTAGTTTTTCCAACTCCTCCTTTCTGATTGGCAATAGCGATAATTCTAGACATTGGTTTTCTCAGTTAATTGCTTTTTTGAAATTCCTCTTGTGGAGTCTTGATTTTAAGTATTATTTGCCAAAAGTTAGGCACTCTCTTAAACCAAAGGCCATGGCGAGGGTGTTTTATAACGTCTTTTATATCCTCTTCAGAATAAGTTTTATAGAGCCATTTAACTCCTGGCCAATCGCTATAGTTTAAAACTTGAGTAATGAGCAATTACAGCAATTCTTTATATCTTTCTAAATCAAAATTATTAAGATCAAAAGACCAAAGACATCTGGCAATACAAGGAGGGATTTTACGATTGGTATTTTTCATTAGGGGATAGTTCTCCTAATACTTAAGACGTCGCACAACATTGGTTTTACGAAGTCTCATTTGAATTTCTTAATATAGAAAAGAATCGTCCACTAATCGTTCACTAATTGTCCAAAACGTATTTAGTTATGGATTATTTAATTTTTCTACTATAGCTTGTTTCTCTCAATTTTTCCTTTTACGCTAATTCCGTATTATTTGAATGATCACATTACTCTTTCTCTATGCTCGAAACACAAATCTAATTTATCAGGAAACACTCTAAATCCGGTGCCGTGATCATGAGACCTCCCGTTAGGATATTGTCCTATTCGAATATCAACAAAAATTACCCCTTTTCTTAATAAATTAAGAAAATTATCGAAATTAAAGCCACTTAATAACCATGCTTCGTTGAACCAGAACTTCTCATCGGGCCCCGTGCCTTTTGTTTCTGCTTTTACATATAGCAATTTAGGGAGTTTTCTTTCAAAGGAATTCTTTAGTGTTTCTCTATCCCAATAACCTAAAGTTTCGTTCTGGGTATTTATGAGATTTACTCTGCCTTGTTTAATACTAATCTTAAAGCCGGGCTCCCCCTTTAATTGGTTATAATTTATAGCATTTACTGTAGTATGTAGTTCTTTCCTTTTATTTCCTCTCGCTGACTCATAACCGAACCTTTGTAATAAAGCAGAATTTGCTTTTCTAGGGAGAGGCGACTTTGTAAACAATGTGAGCATGCTTGAGATGGTTTTTCTTGCTGATTTTAACTCGATCATCGCAGCATTTGGGCCAGGTACATTGTTTTCCGTTATTTCTAAAAGGTCTTCCAGAGTTTTTCCTACTCCTGTAGTCCCCGCCCGATGGGTTTTAACAAAACCCATCCCTTTTATTGCTTTCAATTTTTGTATTAGTTCAGGATATTCCATTATGGTTTTCGCCAGAAATCAAGTATGTATTCAAAAGTTGTACTAAGAGTGATATAGTTGCTTGGCCACCCAAAAATACCTACCCTGTTTACTAAATTTCTCTTATCCCAGATAATTATATTTCTGAGTTGATAGCCTACCTTTTCCATAGCTTCTATAATATAACTATGCGTAGGATACCGATGATTGTTTTCCCATAAATCATTAATATTAATTACACAATGAGCCTTTGGCTTTAAGAGTGGTAGTATTCCTTCATAAATCTCGGCAAGTGCATCTATATATTCTTTAAGCTTCATTATTCCAAGATCCCGTGGGTTATTTGAATATTGCTGAACCGTTTTATAGTGTTTATTCATGCGAAGATCGCTACGAAGACTCTTATTTAGTCTTTCATGATTTAGCATATTAGCATAAGGAGGTGAAGTAACACATAACGAGACTGTCTCTTCATTAAGATATTTAGGAATGTTAATTGCATCATCACAAATCGCTATTTGTTTTGTATTCTCTCCAAAATTTATCTCTAACTGAGCAAGTCTTTTCTTGGTAAAATCAATATATTTTTTATTAAGGTCAAATCCTACTGCATTTCTTTCTAAGTCTCGTGCTGCTATAAGAGAAGTACCGATGCCCAGAAAAGGGTCAAGCACTAGTTCTCCTTTATGGGTAAAAAGTTGAATACACTTTTTAGGTAAAGCAATAGGGAATACAGCCGGATGAATGTTTTTGTCTCGAATGTCTCTTTTTTCATAATACAATTCCCAAACAGCGACCTGGTTTCGAACCCACTCCTTAGCAGTAAGACAATTTATATGACTATTTAAACAAGAGCAGGTTTTGTTGAAATTGATATTTAATTTTTTTATGTGCTTTTTTTCTATGCTTTCACCACTTATTAAAAATTCCCTCACGTCGTCTAATCTTTTAATACCATCATTTTTTAATTCAAGCTTATTCATATTTGACTCCTATTATTTAGGTGATCTTGCTCGATCTTGTTTGAGAGCACGGGTAAATTCTAACTGAGGATTATTGAATTCCTCTATCGCCTTTTTGTAAGCAAACCTATATTTAAATCCTTGTTTTAGATACTTCCAAATTATCTCGATCTTATGGAAATCCTTATCACTAAATTCCCTTGCCTCTATCTCACCCATAGGAATCCTTTTCGGTTTGATAAACCCTTTGTATTCTAAGTAATATAACCTATCTCTTGGTATGTCGATTTTTTCTAAGACTTCCTTTGTTCGCATTGTGGGCTCCTTAAATAGAAATGAAAGTTTCTATTTCCATAGTATAAGATAAATAAAAAAGTGTCAACTGTAAATTTCTTTTAAACTTCCTTTATAACAAAATGTTTTTGCATGTCGTCAAGATAGGGAGACCATTTCCCGTCCCATGAGATCTCAAGTGTATATGGAGATTTTGATGTAAAGTTGTCAGCGGCGGCGATTAGACTAACTCGCATAGTTTCGTTGGCATTAATGAATCCCCGAAAATTATTTGGATAGACGTAAAGAGAGAGTTTAAACTGCCTACTATCCTCATTAAGATAACCAAGGTCGCATATATCATCTGCCACAATGGTTGGCAAGAGCTCGTGAAATGTAGGAAATGCCCAAGTTAACTGAACCGGAATAGTTAATGGTTCTTGGGTAAAGGATCCGTCCGATGCTTTTTTTGAGATTGAATTACAGAGAATGCGAACGCGACGAGCTGGTGCCCAATGTCGCTTATTCTTAATTTTCACGTGATAGTAGATTGTGCGTATACCATCTTGGCGTTTGGTTAGATCCCCCCGAGGATTATGAAGTTCGAACTCTAATCTGGGACCTGCAATACAAGATCGAATTTTATCACCCCAAACAGCAAGTATACAAACTCCTACTGTACCAATGGCGATAACGATCTGTATGATTAGATAAAGTTCCATTTTTTTATTTTTTGTGATGAAATAGAAACTTTTCCAGATTTCCTAACGTGTCGCAGGCATTTAGGTCAGTTTCGGAATGTGAACTGTTCAGAATATCTCTCTTAAATACGGGATCAATATAAAAATATATCCTATGAGTATCAGTGTTAAACCAGTTATTCCCGTAGTTAATTGCTTTTTCCTAAATGCTTTCTCTTCCTTACTTTCACCTTTCCATGTCTGCATAGGCCAGGGCATTTGAATAGCGGCAAAGTAAAGAAGTACAACTCCAGGGATCTGTAAAAACAGACCAACTAAAGGGAGCATACTTTTCATTATTTCTCTCCACTCAAAATACCTTCAGAGCATGAAAAACCTCGTCTCAAAATTGCATACCTAATTACTCCACCTACCTCAGGGTTAACTTGTTCAACTTGTCTGATAGTAGCAGCTCCTGCACGCAAGAGCGCTTTCAAAGAATCATTCTGTGTTCTTTTTTCTTGTTTGAAGGCTTGCTTAAAAATTTCTTGAGAATTATTTTCCTCTCCGCCCAGCACTATCAACTTAAACTGCTTGGTCTCTAATGTAGGTGCGTCATGCCCGTCAGGACGGAAGAGTACTCCACCGATGAAACCACCTTGCTTCTGTATGGGTAAATATCCACCCACCAACAATCCGGCACGCATAGTTCTGTGTTGTCTATTTACATTTTGTGCAAGTTTAGTCTGAAGATAATTCCATCCATATTCAACCGACCTTTCTATTTCCTGTAGGATCTCGGCTGGCGATCTTGCTTCATTAATAATATTATGCCTTATGGCTGATAGCGCCATATCAGTAGCAATTGTTATACCGAATACGATAGAGCTAATACTTGTACTAATATGCGTAATTTTGTTTATATCATCTATAACCTCCCCATTAGGAGTCATCGGGTGTATTTGGCGGCCATCCGCAATTAGAAGAGCACCATCTTGTAAGCATGCTGCAATTGCAATAGTCATATTCTCAATTTTTCTAATTGGTCTGAGGGTGTGGAGTATTTGGGTGAATAAAGTAAGTCACAAAGACCCATATTAGATTAAGTTCTTCAAAACATCTCTTTTTGCTCTACTGGACTATCTTTGCTTTTTCTTTCAGCTTTTTTAAAAGTAACATCTGTTTGTCTTTTAGGAGGGTAATCAATTTTCTTGCTCTCTAACAACTCCTTAGTAGTTAATATCTGTATTCTAGAATGCTGTCCCCAAGGTGATTTATAAAATCCTGCCTTTAAGGCTTCCTCTTTCATTCCTCTTGTAGGATCTTTAAGAGTGATAAACACTCCTATTTGTGCTTTTTCTCTTTCTACCACTGCTTTTAGGTCTCTTATTTGGCTTGTTCCTACATGACCACTTTTAACTTGTAAAACAATTGCTTTAGTTTTACCTTTTTTAGGTTCATCGTGAAAGTAGATATAGCCATCTATTCCCTTATCTGCTCCTTTTTTCTTTTCAGACTCAGCAGGTCTCGCACCAACTAATCCTAAAGCCCACCATTGAAACTGGTAAGGGTCTTGCTTTGCTAGCTCTTCAGCTCCTCTTAAATCTACAGGCTCACCAATTACTTCATATTCTACCTCATCACCAAAGGAGTCCTCTAATCTATGTCTCATTAGAGAGATAGCAAGGTGAGTTATATCAATGCCGATCCAGCCCCTTCTCAACTTCTCAGCGACACTTATGGTTGTTCCGCAACCACAGAAAGGATCTAAAACAATACCATCTTTGTTGCTGCTTGCTTTTATGATTCGTTCCAATAACGCTTCGGGTTTTTGGGTGGGATAGCCGAGTTTTTCTTTTGTGGCAGATTGAAGGGCAGATATTTCCCAAACGTCTCTTATAAGTGCATCTCTATACTGTCGCCCTTTTTCGTCAATTTTAAAATCATCTTTTGCAAATCCATATTTATGTTTCATATAAGAACGTTCTGTCATGTAGTTAAAAGTCCACTTATTTGATTTTGTATAAAATAACAAGATATCGTGTTTCCTCGACCAACGCTTTTTCGTTGCACCTTGAGTTCTATATGCCCACACAATTTCATTTTGAAAATTCTTTTTCTCAAACACGGTATCCATCAACAACTTCAAATAATGACTTGCCGTTGGGTCACAATGCAGATATATAGAACCTATTGGTTTCAAAACCCTATGCAGCTCCTGAAGCCTTATTGCCATCATTACAAGATAGGCCATCATATCATTTTCACCAAGAAAACTTCTGAGGGCCTTAAGTAAGTCTGCTATTTTCTTAGGCAATTTTTCCACTATTTCTATGTATGTATCTTCCGCCTTCCTGTCCCAGTGCCAGGTGTCCTCAAACGCCTTTATTTGAGCAGATGATTGAGTGCCGTTTCTCTCTTTAAATAAGACATTGTAGTCCTGATTGCTCTTGAAGGGAGGGTCAAGATATATTAAGTCTATGCTCTCATCTTTGATATATCTTCGTAGAATATCCAGATTGTCCCCGTAATATAAAGTGTTTTTCATATTATTTTGTCTCTAATTTAGTATAAATCTTTTTCTTTTGGAATCACACGATTTTCGTTCTCTCTTATTATAAAAAGATGTAATATTTATCTCCAAAAACTTTTCCCTCAACTTAGTTTTATCAGTTTCACTGCTTCTCTTCTATCATCTTCCTGCGTGTGTGTATATCTACTTGTTGTCTCAGCTCTTTTGTGGCCAGCAATAGCCTGTATCACCGGAAACGGCGTTCCTTTTCTGGCAAGTTCAGTAAAACAAGTATGCCTTAAGGAATGAGGTGATCCTTTGAGGTCAGCGAAATATAAATATTTTTTCACTAAATAATAGACTGTTGCCTCATCAATTCTTTTGCCTCTATTACTTATAAAAAATGGACCGGCTTTACCTCCCCGCGTTTCTAGGTATTCTTTTAGAGCTTTTATAACATCAGGCCCCATCTCAACTAATTGCTGGTCCCCACCTTTACGAATAACTTTAATCGTCCCTTGTTTTAGGTTTACATCATTAAGATCTAAATTTATAAGCTCGGATCTCCTTATGCCGGTTCCTAAAAATAGACTAATAATAGCAAGATCGCGTTTTAAACACTTAAGTGCTGCGTATTCTCTAATAGTATTTAGAAGATGCAGATACTCTGTCTCTGTGAAATAGCTGGGAACCTTGTGATTAATCTTAGGAGTGTCGATGCCAAAGCTGGGATCGGACTCTAAGTAATTCTCTCTCACTAAATATTTTAAAAACGACTTTATGGATGAGAGGGCTCTGGCTCTCCCCTGCTTTCCATTGGTGTTGGAGAGATTAGAAAGAAAATTTCTAATATGTTTTTTCTCAATTTTCTTAATAGAGTTTATCTCCTGTTTTTTAAAATAATCAGTAAATCTTACTAACTCAAAGTCATAAGCAGAGATAGTCTTTTTACTTCTTCCTTTTTCAAATTCAAGCCAGTGTAAAAATTTTTCTTTCATCTTAATCATAATTTGAAGCTCTTCTTTTTCTTCTGCTTTCTAATATATGCTTTTAAATCTTTTTCATCAATCCTCCAAGCGTCCCCTACCTTATAACCAACAATCTCTCCTTTTTTTAAAAGTCGATAGATGGTGATATCAGTTACTTTAAGATGTTTGGCTAGTTCTTGGACGGTAAAAGTTTGAGGTAAAATTTGCTTTGTTTTTTCACTCATTTTTAGCCTCTTTTTAGGTATTACTGTAGTTATCTTAAATATACTAAAACAAAAAATACCTGTCAAGAGGTATCTAAGATAAACATAACAATTAACTTAAATTAGTATTTAAATGAATATTTATAAATTCATTAAGAAATTTCTGAAGGGATTCTTGGGAGTGTGACGTGGTGGTCTCGAGAACGCTATTTGTTAATATTGGATTGCTGGCCAATATTAACCCAGATTTGTGCGATGTTTGTTGTCTGGGGATTTTTTTGTAAAGCTTTATTGCCCTTGGGGAATATCTTGCAATAGGAAAAAATTATGTTAGCTATGGTAATCATAATGACATTCATTGAGCCTGCGAAAAGATTTTTTTGTATGTTTTTTGTTTTGGCCTGACGGATTTGCAGAGTACTTAAACTACTTGAATGGGCGTACTCGCATAAATATGAGTATACAGATGACGCATGGAACTCATTAAATCCTGCGTCTAGGGCAATCTGTCGCCAAGATTTTTGTTTCCATTTGCCAGCTAGAATTCTATCCTGCTGTTTCTTTTTTAAAGATTGAAATACCTGATTAGATGTCAAGTTACTTCGTAGCTCCTTAATGATTTGTTTTTCATTTTTTAGCTTTTTCTTACTTTCTGGTAACTGAACAGGGAATTTTTGTCTTTCGTAAAAGCCACCTAGTTGCCAGGCCCAATAGCGAAAGTCTCTTATTTGATTGGTTTTGGGGGCAATAAATACACAGTGGAAAGTTAGAAGGGTTTCTAAGATTGCCCGGGTTAGCACATGGATTGAAGCTGGATCGAAAAAGCTGATTTTGACCGATGGAAAGTCTTTGATGGTTGTACCGCGAGATAAACAAAAGGCCGATGCCGAATGGGAAAATAACTTTAGTGCAAGACCTTCGGCCTCTAAAAATCTGCCGTTTTGCCCTGCTGGTGAACCTTTGTTTTCTTCAATGACTTGATAGAGCAGGTCGAGAAGGAGTAAGTATTCGTTTTCTTTTTCCATGTTAAAATCTTTACCGGGGTTTAGTCAAAAAGTTTAAGGTGTCTGTAGCATAGATTGTAAGGTCTTTGATGAAGTGAAAAAGCGCATTATGTATACTGTTGCTACTTCCCTCTTGTGATCCTCTAGTTACTGGAGATTGCTGGTCAAGAGGGATTCCAATTACATCAGGGTAAATAGAATAATGTGCCATTACCATACGTATTTTTTCTCTTAAATTCAAGAGTTTTTGAGTAGTTTGAGGATCTAGTTGATTTTGAAAGATTGAAAGGTTGCTACTAATAGAGTTGTAGGTGTCTTGTAAGAAGGAGACAAAATAATACCACTTTTGAGAGTTAATTTCTTTGAGACGCTCTTTATATTGTGAATCAAATTTCTTGATAATTTCTCGATTGAAGAGGTTAATAATCTCTTGGTAGATACTATTATAGTTCTCGGCAAGAATGTTAGACCGAGATGGCTCGAAGGGAACTTTTAAATGGCTCCGTACAGTTGTTAATATCCCTGCGGTTAATCTTTGGAGTTCTCTTTTAAGATATCTAGCTGGTTCTACCCACCTCTTTTTTTCTCTATGTTTAATCATGAAGTTGACAATGAATCCAGCTACAATTCCGGTTATAATGGTGCCGGTGAAAGTTGTTCCCGATAAGTCGCTAAGGATTAATTTTACTAAATGAGTAATTGTCTTCATGGTGAGAGCTGTTAAGAAACCCTGTGAATCTGCAAAATGCTGTATTCATCATATCATTGAGGAAGTATTTGTCAATTTAGTGTCAGTGTGAGGTGTCAAAAGAGCATCAAGAGGTTCTGGTGTTGGAGATCAGAGTTGAGGTAGTGAAGAGAGATTTTATCTGCGCCATTTGCGGCCGAAGGTGAGGACAAAGAGGGCCATCATGAACATGCCGACGAAGGCTTCGACGGAGGCTTCGACGGAGGATATTAGGTGGCTGATTGGGTGAAGTTGTTTTTAGATTAACAAAATAAGGGAAAGTGTCAAAGATCTAAGATAAGCATTTTAGAATATTCCATTGAATCTCTCAATTGAATACATTATTCTCATCATAACACCTTTAACAACCCTCACCCAAACCTCTGGTCCTTTTTGACACGCTACATCCATCATCCAATAATTCCTATGTTATTGTAAGTGGTTTCGGTCCCTTTTACTTTAACATGTATCAAAAGAAAAACATCTGAAGGATTTGTACCACAAAGCAATCTATCACATGTAACATTTACAGAAACTATAAGCGCATCGTCTTGTAATACACAGAAAAAAGGAGTTTCTTCCATTGTTGGTTTCTCATTACTAGGAATTTCCGATTCATCTTTGGGACATCTAAGGGCATCAAATAGTGTTTTAAGACGATTATCGATATCACCACTTCTTATAAATTTTCCAGGTTCTTCCGGTCTAAGCAAAGTAACATTAAGCTCACAAAAAAGGTTTTGCCGTCTAGTTACTAATGGTGCGAATTGGAATTCTCCAATTCGCTCAATAATCGAAATCTTATTCTTTCTTGGGGGAACTTCCAACAAATCTCTACAGTCTTTCAACGGTGATTGATTCCAGAGTTCTTTAAGTTGAGGATGAAAACATTTCCGTATCTTGTATTTTTCTTTAATGTCGCCATTAGATTTTAGATGCCCTTGATATATCAGCCGGAACTCCATTTTTCTCTCCTATATAAGGTTTATTACGAACGATGGTAATCTTATTTCATTATTAAGGCACATTTTTATCTAACTAATTATGTCCGAACCTCCCACTCATCCAAAAACTCCCCAATAACATCCTCTCGCGATAAACCTACCCTAACCTCAGTGCCTGTCAACCTATCATGGCCACGAACCAAAATTTCACCACCAAAGATTATTTGGCTATCTTTAATAACTATGCTAATATAGTTTTATAGCGAGCTAACCTGAAAAACTTATGCTAAATGAACTCACCGTAACTAAAAAGAAAATAACTATTCCTCTTCACCCTAGAGAATATAATCTCATTACCTATGTTCGTAAGTTAGACTGGGGTGAAATAGATAAAATTGTCATCCAAAATGGCCTACCCACCTTAATTAAGATTGCCTATAAAACAATAAGGCTCTGAAGGGCTTGAGCCATTCCTTCCCAGTGTGCTAATATATTTATAGAAAGCTAAATACAAGAATTTAAAAGCGAGGCCAGTGGAATAACCAAATGCATCGTTTCCTGGTCTCGCTTTTTTTATTAAATGCTAATACCTAATGGATGCCTACACTTTTTATATGGATCTTGTTAAAAAGAAAAAACTAACCTTAAATCAAGCCATAGAAAGGATAAATAGAGAAGAGCAAGTTATAAGAGGAGATTACGATAATTATACTAATGAAAAGTATTTAAAAGAAATAGCTAAAAGAGATAAATTTATAAGATTAAAATTAAAGAAAAAATGCTTATCTCACTCCCCAATGAAAAAATAATCCTTAAAAAACACCCTCACATTGTAGTTCTTCTCTTCTTATTTGGTCTTATTGCTTTGGGTTGGCTTAGTTTGATTTTGCTTTCTGAATTATTCTTAGGAGTGATTGAGAGAAGGATCGCAATTTCCCTTTTTAGTTTTGTCTTTTCTTTTGTTAGCCTTATTATCTTTCTGGACTGGTGGTATACAAGGTTTTATCTAACTGACTTAAGAGTGGTAAAGGTGAGAGGAATTATTGGTAAAACTTATGACACAATTCGCTTGCTTAATATTGAGGATATTTCTTATAGCTTTGGTCTCGTTGCCTGGCTATTTAACTTTGGTACGTTAGTTATTGAATCTGCCGGAACTTATGGAAAGATAACTTTTAAGTATCTCCCCTCCCCTAAAAAGGTCCAGCTAGAGATAGAAAAACAGATTGGAAAAACATGGCTTATCCTAGACCCTATTATAAGATAACTCTTTAAAACCTCCTCTATCCCAGAATTTCAAGAACACCCCAAGTAATAATTTATACTCTCCGAGATTTTATCAAAACAATATAGCACATTAAAAATCTAAAAAGATTCTCTCTGGTGGGGGAAAATTAAGTTTAACTGGTCAAAACAATTGAGGAGGTGAAAAAATGCAAGGAAGGATAATTAGCTGTGTTAATCAAAGTAGTTTGGTCCAGATATTGGTTGAGACTGAAGACGGATTAGAAAGTATCCCTGTAGATTGTAGATGTTTTAAGGACATAGTCGAGGTGAAAGGTGATCTCAGGGAAAAAGAAATTGAATATAACGAAGAGAAAGGTTCAATATTCTTTGAAGAAGATAGGGCAAAGGAAAAATGTTAGAAAAAGATTTGTTAGAAAAGGTGGCAAAAGTAAAAGCTGAGATTCAAAGTCTTCAGCTTTGGGTGGATAATGCCAGGACAAACAGGATAGCCAGAATTAGGTATAACCAAGCAAAAGAAAGATTAAGAGAACTAGTAACTGAACATAAAAGTCTAATGAGAGAATGGTTAGCTAAAGGAGAATTTAGATGGAAAAGAAGTCTTTTGAGAATATAGAGGATCTGGAGTTTTGGGGTAAAGAAAAATTTAAAAACCGTTCCATAAAGATCATGGGAGGCCCTGAGGTTGTTTTCATTCCAGTAGCTGACGAAGTGATCCTCTGCGATTTCTGTAATGATCAAATTAGCGAATTCCCTGTCCCTATATATTTAGGTAATGCCTTGTGTCAAAAATGCTTTAGAGAATTAAAGGAAGACCTCAAAAAAGGAAACCAGAGAGGAAAAAATGAAGCAACTTTTTGAGATAAAACCAACTAAGCAGATGGAAATTTTCAACCAAGAGTTGGCAAAAATCCACAAAGCAGGCTTCACAGGAAGGGAGGCTTTTCAGGCAGCTTTGGCGATAGCTGGTAGGAAAGTTAACTCAGGGGAAAAGACCCGAAGCCGTGCTCATTTTCAGCTAAGGTGGAATTTTGGACAGCCAGGTCTGCCAGGGCAAAGATATTTTGATTTAGAAAGAGGAGAAGATGAAAGTAGTGTCACAAAGTAAAAATCGGGAAGTTGAGATTCCAGATGATACACCAATGTTACTTGCAGAAGACTCTAAACGAGTTAGGTCGTTCAGAAACGCAAAAGGTGTGCATGCCAGAAACGGTGAGTATTTTTTTGAAGGAGATCTGTGGAGAATTGAGAAGGTTGGAGAGGAGCAAAAAAAGGAGGAGAAGATTGAAGAACCGAGACATCACAAAAAACAGCTTGAAGCGAGTTAAGGAGCTAATTCAAGATATTCAAGAAATGTCACCAGTAGAATTTCAAGAGACCCTGAATAAAATGGTCAGATTCCATCAGTATAGCCTCTACAACCAAATAATTCTTTGTTTCGCAGGTTGCTCTCAGGTAGCCGGTTATAAAAAGTGGAAGGAATTGGGAAGAACAATCAAGAAAGGAGAAAAGGCAGTTTGGATTTTGGCTCCCTGGTTCGAGAAGATAGAAACGGAAGATGAGGAGAAGGAACCGAAAGTTCTAAAAGGATTCTTTTCTGTCCCAGTATTTGATATCTCTCAGACCGAAGGAGAACCCGTCAAAAGAGGTATTACCACAAATTCGGATATGGACTTTGAGGAGTTGAAGAGGGCAACGGAAAAGGCGGGCTGGACTGTGGTTTTCAAACCGCTAGAGGTGATAATGGGGGGCTATGTAACCAGTAACAACGGAGAGATAACCTTGAACAGCAACCTGGACAAGACTGAGAACACAGGCACGCTCATTCACGAGTGGGTTCATAAAGAGTTGAGGCACCCGGATAGAGGAACGCCTGCTCAGGTGAAAGAACAACAGGCCGAAACTGCTACCTACCTAGTATGCAAGGTTCTGGGAATTGAAAGGGAGTCTATCTTTTACCTAAAGTCCTGGGGATTGAGTGAAAATATCTTAAAGGATTTCCAGAAGGTGGATAGGGTAGCGAAAAAAATAATCAAGAGTTTAGGAGGAGGAGAGAAAGAAGATGAATCCTGAACTCCTACGAAAAAAGAGATGGTTTCGGGCCTTGGAAATTGCCGAGTGTCTATTTGAAGATGAGGGCTATCACATAGAATATCTGAAAGATATAGAGAAAGTTTTGAAGGGAGAAAATGGAATGTACAGTCCAAAGATAAAAAAGGATCTGGTTACTAAACTGCATCAGAAAGCCAAAGTAGAGGGTGTGCCGATGACGAAGCTGGTGGACCAGATTATAAGAGAGGCTTTGAACGGTAAAGGGCCAAAAGAGAGGAAAAGATGAGCAATAACCATAATCTAGTTAGACCGGAGAAGTGGGAGCTTGCCTGTGTAAGGTATAAGCTTGGAGGCGAACCTAAACCCTTAGACGCGATAGACGGAGTTCTGGTTAAAAATGAAAGGGAGCAAATCAGCGTTGAGAAATACCTAAAGGAACTTTATGAATTCCAGTCTGAGAAAAATTATCAGAATTTTGTGGAGAGTTTTATTATTAGCGATAATGGAAAGGGAGCTAAAGGCCAACTGAGAGATAAAGATAATAAGGAAAGTGAAATGAAGTCAAAAAGTGAATGGGTGGACTTTAAGGAAATAAAAGAAAATGTAAGAATGGAAGAGATTTTGGATCACTATGGGCTGCTTAAAGGTTTGAAAAGAAGAAAAGATGAGCTAATCGGTTTCTGTCCTATTCATGATGAGAAGCACTATAATAAAAACTCCTTTTGTGTAAGTACGGTTAAAAACAACTGGCACTGTTTTTCCTGTGGAGCTGGAGGTAATGTTTTAGATTTTGTGGCTGCTATGGAGAAAGCAAGTATAAGGGAAGCTGGACTTCTAATCCAAAAGTGGTTTGGAATAGCATCTCAAGAGAATAGAAAACAGGCTAAAGAGAAAAGAAAGATTAAAGAGCCAAAAGAAGAGAAAAAAGAGCCTGGGGAAGTAGTTAATCCACCTTTGACTTTTGAACTGAAAACCTTGGATCCTGAACATCCGTATCTAAAAGAAAGAGGGCTTAAAGAAAAAACTATAGGAGAATTTGGTTTAGGATTTTGCAAAAAAGGGCTAATGAAAGGAAGGATCGTTATTCCTATCCATAATGAGAATGGACAGTTAGTTGCTTATATTGGTCGTTATCCTGGGGATCCTCCAGAAGGAGAATCAAAATATAAGTTTCCGCTAAAGTTTAAAAAAAGTTTAGTGGTTTTCAATCTCAATCGGCTAAAGGATAAAACTAAAGATGAAAGAGTGATTTTAGTAGAAGAATTCTTTGATGTCTTTAACCTCTGGCAAGCCGGATATAAAAATGTAGTTGCTTTAATGGGAACTTCAATGACCGATGACCAAGAGAAACTGATTGTTGAAGCTATAGGTGGAAATGGAAGAGTAGTTTTAATGTTTGATTCTGATGAGGCTGGTGCAAAGGCAACTACTGAGGTAGCGGAAAGGCTAATTGACAAGATCTATCTAAAAATAATCAGGCTAGGCCAGGAGGGACTTCAGCCTGATAGTCTTTCAGAGGAGGAAATAAAAAAAGCTTTGAAATAAAGCTCAAAATTCCTAGCAGAGATATTTCGGGGATATAAACTTATTTTGCCATAAAGAGTTTATATCCCTTTTTTCTTTATTGGTCGATTTTAAGTAGAAATACAAAAAGGAGTTGTCAAGCTCTATCTAAACTTATTGGCTGGTGGGTGTTTAGGTTAGGATACACGCTGTTGGATACCTCTTAAGAGTGTTTTGGGAACAATGTTTACTTTTTCTGTTGTGCCTTCTGCATTGTCGCAGTTAAGGTTAATGCAAACCTGTCGGGATCGCATATCATCCTTTGATAAGCACATTCTTATCCATATTGGAAGCTCCTGACCAGCATTGAGATATGGAAATATGGTGTTTGAAAGAACAATTATATCTTCGTATTGGAAAGATCTTAAATCAATTTGCACATTATAAAGATTTGAACGGTAAGCAGGAATCCATTTGTTATTGTTAATCTTATGGGGATGTGTGAAATCCGTTGGTAACTGGAAAGTAATTACAGGGCGTTTTAGTGTAAATTTTGACTGATTCTTTATTTTGAAATAAACTTGGTAGGAATAAAAAGGATTATTGCCAGATCCTCTTTTTAATCCATTCGGAAGATCAGTTGGATTATATTTTTCTATATGTTGAGCGTACATTTCTATTTTTACCGTAAATCTGACAAAACGCAGTGGTTTATCCGTTACACCAAGAGCAATTACTCCCGTTGTCAAGTGACACCATTTCTTACGAAGTTAGGGGACACGAACTTTTACGAATTATTCCTGAAAAAGAGTTCCTGTATTTTTATGTTCACCTTGAGAAATACCTACTTGAGTATGGTAAAAGTAGGCTTAAAAAAATCTCTTTTCAAAAGTAATCCCGCCTATTTTTTAGCTTCATTCTATCACTGCATATTTCACCTCCCCGGATGCTCAAAGCAAAGCATGGTACTCTTACAGCTTGCTATGAAAGCTTCCCTGAGTAGCTTGCCGTAGAGAACGTTTGAGACATAGTTTGATTCATTCTTTTGCATCTGTTGAGTATAAAAAATGTCTTCCCCGCTTTTTTGTCTAAACACAAAGGGGCTTCCCTCACCAAGTCTATACATATACTACTTCCTTTATCTTTATCACTTATTGGCCATATCGCTTAGTCTATACTCCTCATTTTCCACTTGCCTTTTTGCCTTAGTTATAGGGGACAATACTTGTCATTCAAGAAGTATCCTGCCTGGGACTAAGGATCCTTTTCGTTTTTTCGTATAGCCTTGTTCAAAATGTAGACTGTCTTTCCTCCTCCTTCATCAGGACAGTATTTACTTTTTTTGAGCATCTGGCGATGAGGTGGCCCTGAGGAAAAGGAATTTTCCCCTTTTACTTCCTCCTTAAGAGTTACTTGTCTTATTGCTGCTGTCTATCAATTTTGTTTTTCTCCCTAATAGTCGCTCTTACCGGCTGAAGGAACTATTTTGTGATGAATTAACCTATCTTACTGCCTCAAGTTCTTCCTATCATAATCAGCAAAAATTCTTCTTGTTGCACAAGCTCTCAGGAGAAGCTACCTTCTTCACTTCACTAAGAGTTTGTTCACCTCATCTAACTGATTCTATTTTAAGCCGGGTACTTTGCTCTCTCATGCCCTGAAGAACTTAATTGAAATTCAATATCTACCTTTAGAAACAACGCCCTTGTTGTTCTTTAAAATGGCCTTTTAGAAATCCTCAGCTTCTTTTCCTTGCTCTTCTGAAATCAAGAAAGCTTCAGTTTGCTAAAAACTATCCCAGGAGGATTCTTACCTAAAGTGCATTCCCGGGATGCCCTCACTCCTTAAAATTTCTCCTTGAGATAAAACTTCTTTTTTCTCACAAACCTCTTTTATTTTTTCCTGGCTGCTGAACTGAATGGCCTCTTCCATCTCTTTAAGTCTCCAGCTTCTTCCTTGAATATTAATAACGTGGGAGTGGTGCAGGAGCCGGTCAAGAATGGCAGTAACCATTACCTCATCCCCAGCAAAAACCCCTGGCCAGTCCCGGAAGGCTTTGTTACTAGTTAAGATAACCGAGGAATTCTCATAGAGACGAGAGATGAGATGGAAGAACGAATTTGCCTCAGTAAGTGTAAGAGGATCAAAACCCATATCGTCTATGATTAATAGCCGAGCTCGGTAGTAGCCTCGTCTTCTCACCTGGGCCCGGGCCTTAGTTGCATCTTCCTTCAACATTCTGATAAGATCATCTAAGCGACGATAAATGACTCGAAAGCCGCACTCGACTGCTCTAACTCCAAGTGCGGTTCCTAAGTGTGATTTCCCCACCCCGGGGGGTCCCAAAAAGAGAATGTTCTCACAGCGTCTCACGTACTCTCCTGTGGCTAACATCTCAATCCTTTTTTTAGAGATGCTGGGCTGAAAGGAAAAGTCAAAGTTCTCTAAGGTCTTTCCGGGAGGAAGGGAAGAGAGGCGCAGCCACATCTTAATTCTTTCTTCTTCTCTTCTTTCTAGCTCCTCAGTGAGAATCATATCTAAAAAATTATGCAGGCTCATATCTTCCTTCACTGCCTCCCCTAAAAGAAAAGAGAGATTATCAGCACTGTATTTGAGACCTATCTTCTCTAATTTCTTTCTCACCACATCCAGAGTAATTTCATTCATCCCATCACCTCCGCTACCTTCTCATAGACCCGAATGGCTCTTTTCTCTACCGGAATCTCAAAGCAGTCTAACAGGAGACTGGTTACCTTTCCCAGGGGAGTAGGTGTCGCTAGCTTATCGGTGGCTTTGCCCTCATAGTGAGATTGATCAATCACCAGAAGTCTTTCTGTTTTGCGGGGATGTACAGCAATACATTCCCCATTCTTGAAGATATTCACCTTGCCCACGTAGCCTCTTGCCTCAACGTAATCTCCGGTATGCTGAAAGGGACAAGAATAGAGATGATTCTCAAAGCGAATGAGACAGTTAGGATTGACCTTACGGACAACTGTTACATCAAAGGGCTCGGGCATCTCCTTCGGACAGGGCCTTAAGGCTTCTCTTTCCTGGAAAAGAGTCTCATAAATACTCCTGCCGGTGGCTGGTGAGATGAGGCGCTTCATCTCTTTAGTGAGGACTTCATCAGAGAAGTGCTGTAGCTCCTCTATATTTCTTAACTCGATTCCTTGAAAGGTGAGTCTTCTTTTTACAAATTTTACTTTGGCCTCCACTTTTCCCTTGTCAGTAGCCGTACGAACTCGAGCCGGGTTAATGTGAAAACCAAGGTCCCGAGCATAGCCCTGGTATATCTTGTTAAGAGTACCGCCAGAGCCTTGTCCTCTCACTACCGCTGTTTTAGTATTATCTGGTCTCACTACAGCAGGGATGCCTTCTAAAAATTGAAAGGCCCGGTTATGACAGTGGATCCAGGCCTGTTCATCTTTTGTAAAGGACCAGATGACCGCCGTAGCCCTTGAGTAGGATAAGGTAAGAACCAGAGCATGTGCTTGCTTTAGAACTCCTCCAATCATGAGCCATACATTCTCGGCCCAATCCACTTGAGCTGCACAGCCAGCTGGAAGCTCCACTCTTCTTCGGGGACGAATGAGGGGAGATGGATAGTGCTTGCGAACATACCTGAGGACGGAACGGTAACTTCCCATGTAACCATACTCACTGATAAGATCATCATAGAGCTCCTCAATACTGCAAGGAGGGTTATCGCTCTTGCTTATCTTCATCCGTTCTTCTATAATATGAGTGAAAGCATCTGCTTTCATGGGTTTGTTTTTTCTTCTATCAGAGGTGTCTTTCTTTTCTTTCTTTAGATGGTAGCGTACCGTGCCCTCGCTTACATGCAACAATTTTGCCAGGGTTGACTTATTCATTTTGTCTTCGTTCTTTTCCTTTAGTGCTTTTAGTACCACAATTTCCTCCTTAGTTAGACGACTCATGGCGGGGTTTCCTTCTGATTTATTTTTTGTTGTTATAGCTATCAGGAGTATAAAGAAACCTCGCCTTTTTTCAAATATCTTTTTCGTAAAAGTTGCCGTCCGCTAAGGACATATTTTACCCGAACGCGCACACCCGTTGCTAAAGCTGCAAAAGTAGCCCCAAGAGTAGCGGATATAGTAATCCAATCAGATAACTCGAGAGATTCTTTCAGTAATATAATAAGTATTGCCAATATTGAGAACAACGCTATGAGAAAAAGATAATATTTGGCCTTCATTTTTTGTTGCTCTTATGATTTTACATCAGTGCCAATTTCACACAACAAGGCGTATCCAAACTTACCACTTATTCAAAAACTCTCTAATAGCATCCTCTGGGGATAAATTAAGGTAAATCTCTGTGGTTGTCAATCTATCGTGGCCTAAAAGAGCTTGGAGGGCTCTGGTTGAGAGTCCTACCTGAGAAAAGATCAACTTCCTCTTCATTTCCCTCTTATAACCCCCTAGAAGCCCTGTATTTAAACTTTCCAGACCAAGATATATAAAGTTACCTTTCTTGATTTTCAAAACCTCTAGTGTCTATTTATGAGCTTAAAATTAATAAGATTTGGGTGG
>Ga0315543_1002225_pt1 | contig 19200 bp, 19 predicted proteins | sample SalMarSW160210MG_2_FD_203098 | JGI IMG/M metagenome (GOLD analysis project Ga0315543, IMG submission 203098) | Salt marsh sediment microbial communities from the Plum Island Ecosystem LTER, Massachusetts, United States - Salt Marsh Sediment SW1601-210 ...
TCACGCCGAAAGAACATCTGGGCCTGCCCAATGCGGACGACGTTCGAGCCGGAGTCGTCGCAGCAAAAATCGCAGCGCACGCTGCGGATGTTGCCCGCGGATTAAAAGGTGCATCCGAGCAGGATAGGAAACTAAGCATTGCACGGACAAATCTGGACTGGCCAACTCATCTGGCTGCGTCACTCGATCCACAAACAGCCGAAACCATGCACCGCCAGGCCTGTAAAGAAATGGGAATAAAACGAATACCCTCTGCTGATTACTGCTCTATGTGCGGCAGACAGTGGTGCAGTGTCAGAATAAATAGAGAAATCCGCGAGGCGATAAAGCACCAAAGTGGCGTGACACCCAGCTAAATATTCCGGCAGAGGCTACGTTTTCATTAAATCCAGTTCGATAAAAGCTGTCGGCAGAAAGATAAAGACCGGCAGCCACGCCCAGAACCCTATTTGATAAAAGCTATCGGCCTCAGGCGCAAGCATCTTGCAAATAAAAGTGGCAACAAAACACGCTCCTACCATCGAAAAGCTAATCATAACCGCAGATTTCATCGACTTTGGATCACGACAAACTAAAATCGGTAAACACAACATAAGCATTGCCAGGTTGATAATCGGCTCAGTAATACGAAAATGCTTCTGGCTGTAAAGCTGACGCAAATCTGTGATTTTTGCTCCCTGTTGAGCCTGTACTGAAAGGGTAGCTAACTGTCGCCAACTCAGCAAAGTCTTGTGTTCGGACTTACGCCTGACCGGGATGTCTCTTGCAGTAACGTCGCTATTATAAACAGCTATCGGCTGGGAGCCTCTTATAGAATCCTTTGCGATGAAATGTCCATTGGTCAAATGCCATCGGCCGGTTTGATGGACGTCCGCTGCTTTTTCGGCTGATATTTGTCCTATCACTTTCCAAATACCGCTTCTGCTCTTACGACGGATAATAATAGTGGGCTGATATAACGTGGATGTTTCCACCTCAAATCTTTGAGAGCAAATTAGTGAACCCTCACCATCAGTCATAAACCATACATAGTAGTGCTCCTGGCCTGGAACAGCATCTTGGCCGCGAACAAGTTTGTCGCTGAGTGACGGTATTATAAACTCTTGGTCAATTACCAATAAGCCGGTCAGCAACAGCGCCAAAAGCACAATTGGCTCAATTACCCTCTTCAGACTGACTCCAGAAGCCATTATGGCAACAAGCTCATTAAGGCGAACCATCTTGCCTAATGAAAAGGCTGCCGCCACAACAGTAATCATCCCTGCAAAATCCCTAAAGTAAAGCGTGGTATTCAGGCTGTAAAAGACAAGAATGTTTTTAGCAACAGCAAAAATGCCGAGGTCAGCGTGCTCGGTAAATTCATCAAGATTTATAAACAAATCAATAATTATTCGCAGGCCTATCAAAATAAAAAAGGCAATCGCGTAGCTGAGCAGGAAATTTCTTGCAACGTATTTATCTAATATCTTCATATCCGCTTCGTTGTTACTTTCCAGCTATCTGCCGCATTGCATTTGGAGCCTTCTTATTTGCTCACCACTAAATAATGGGGACTTTTTAAAGTGTCCATCACTTAGGTTCAACCTCAGGTAATGATTCCGTATTAGCCACCCATTTCTTGAGCTGCTGCCAATTGTTTGTGTCCGGTTTGTTACGCTTACAGTAATTCTCATAGAGTTTGAATATATCACTGATGTGAGAGTAATGCTGGAAATAATTCCGGTTATTGAACTTTTTCCGCTTCCATGGTCCCGGCGCAGCGTAAGCCTGCCAATTTGCTTTATCGTAGTCTATATTACCTTTTGCCATAGCAGCCAGTGTGCTGGCAGTGCCGGCCCGGTCGATACCTGAGTAACAATGTATCAGCACAGGCAGCTCCACGGTTTCGATAGTCTTTATTAATTGGAGCAGTATATATCTTGCTGGAAGCCTATACGAGCTGATATACATGGAAATCATCTTCAAGCCTAATTCTCTTGCCACTGCCTCTTCAAGCTCAATAGCCTTTTGCTCACGGCCTCGCAGATTTAGTATCGTTTTAATTTTGTACTGCTTGACCCATTCTCTAAGATGCGTAGGTGAAGGCTGGCCGGAACGATAAACTTTCTGCGGAACCACCTCCCGAAAATTTCCCATCACTTTGAAAAACACCACGCAATAGCCACCCACAGCCGTCAGGAGAAGAAAAACAAAAAGCATCCGCCATGGTGGCCTTTTCCACCGTGAGGTCTTACTTACTTTGATGCTATTCATAGATACCACGTTCTCAAATCAAAAATTTAAACTCTATAAAAAATGGCTTAATGCAACACAGCAATACAACTAACAAAGCCACGTTCAAAACAACACCTATAAGCACATCTTTGTTTTTTCCAAATTTAACTAAAGCAATTATCGAAACTAAAGCCCCTAAAGTAAATACAATAGGTGACAATACCGCCGCGACCAAAATAAGCTTATCTATATGAATCATAGAGCTTATATTACTGCTGGTAAACGACATTAATATTAACAAAGCTATAGCGCTTAAAGTATAAAACGGCAATCTAAGTCCAATTAATGTCGCTAATTTTCTTTGCAGGATATGCTCCTTTGTTACTCACTATGTTTTATTCGCTTTACTGCATCGACAGCGTTAATTCTTTAACAATCTATAGTATATAACCGCTCCCAAAATTGATAAAAATCCCAGACCTGTCCACATCAATACTATACCTGAAACTCCCTGTGAGCTAAGATTCTCAGTAATGTTCTTGCCACACATTATGCACACTATCAGCACTGCAGCCGGCACACAACTCACGGCAAAAGCACTGAGCAGATGACCTCCCCTTTTAATAACACCCAGTCCGATGCCAATCAATATCATGGGCACACAGCCTATTCCGAACACAAGCCGGGAATGTAGCTCAGCGGCAATTTCAGCCAATGTTTTCTGCACACTCCTCTGAAGCTCATTTTGCAGGCCTCTTAGCTGCGAGCTTGGTCCATCCTGTAGTATTGATGACTTCGAAGCTTTTTGGATAGCACCCAAAACATACTCGGTTTTGTATCTCTCTCGTATGTCCACATTTGTTGGCGGGATTAAGCCGGGAATTCTAAGCCTTCCAATCGCCACACCTTCCTGACCATCTACCTGCCCGGCTACGGCACGCTCCGCCGTGACGAGCTGCCACGCAGGATTGTACAGCTCCATCGTTATTGTTAATACTGACGGCGAATGTTTTCCATCGATATACAGCAATGCCTTTTTGCACCGCAGGGTCCTAAAGGGGTGCTTTCTGACCGTGCCGGACTCAACGACCACATTAGATTCCATAACCACAACATCTTCGGATAACTCGATTTCTCTCTCGTCTTTCACTATGCAATTCTTGGCTGTAAATTCGACAAATTTATCGCCGCTGTGCAGTCTATAAAAACTATTAGCGCCGTCGGCTACTTTAACTGCGATGTCCTGTGCTAATAAGTCGGTGGTGAATTGTGCATAAGTCCTATGAGCCAGTTCTGCGATAGGATCAAAGCGCATCGGATCAACCTGAATTCTTTTCATCTCATCAATATTCTTGAACTTTATATCCTCTTCCAGGAGTGAGCCGAATTCCTTCGTAAACGCCACCCATTGGGATGAAAACCACACATTATCCTCAGGGCTGATATAGTATGGATTACGCGCGATTATTCTTACTTCATTGAATCTTCCATGTGAATCAAATTCTACTCTAGCGCTGTCAACAGTAGTAAGCGTTTTTATTCTGTCGTTACTGCCCTCCGTGACGACTACTCCCAAGAGGGTATCGTTTTGTAAGTTGGCATGGTCGGCATAAATTAGGTACCACCTCTTGTTTTGCGGCAGCTTATAATACCCTCTTCGCCTGATATTGCGAAACAATATTTGTTTGGCGTCGGCTTTGATGGATTTTTCCGCCATGCGTACAAAAATGGGCGTTACATGAAAACTCAACATCAGATTTGCAATTGCAACCATAATTGCTAAAGCAAGTCCCGGATAGACCAGTGTCAGCAAACTAACCCCACTTGCCTTGCAGGCATCAAGCTCATTATCGCTTGCAAATCGCCCATAAACCAGAGCCCCGGCGAATAAAGCCGCTATCGGCAAGACAAAGGTCAGGATTATTGGCAAAAAATAGCCCATAAGATGGACCGCCTGCCGAGGTCCTACGCCGTATTCCTGTACGGGTCTGAGAATACTGCCCAGGCTCAAAATCAGCGTCAGGGAAACCACAGTCAGCAAAAAAACTCTGAAAAGCTCACGAAATATATATCTATGCAGCGTAAAAATCATTTCTTACTTTCGCAGCACGCCGTGCGAGGCGCGCTTCACGTAAAAAATATGCAACACGAATGTAATACGTCTAAAATCAACACATAATACGATATATGCAAACTATAAGCAACAAATTGAAGAAGTGTATATATTTTTTATGACCTATATAACTATGTAACCTGGTCTAACGGGTTAAGCTTGAATAGATCTTCAAGAATGAGTCTGAGTATATCTGCTTGTTTATCAGCATATCACTTGTAGATACCACGTTCATTAAGTCCGCATCAAACACATCGGCAATAGCTGAATCCAAACCGTGTGACATGGCCATAGCAAGAAATACGCGATTTATCATGCTTGTTTCCGTGGCTCCCTGAGAGATATTCGACAATCCCACTGTTATATGCGGTGCCGGATCAGAGAGGAATTTGATCTGGTCCATCGCAGATAAAATATTTCCGGGCTGTACCTGAGCGTTTGGCACCTTTACCGGCAGAACGATTGGGTCTATGAACAGCCGCTGAGTGTCAAAGCCTTTCTCTATTGCCTTTGATACTATCTCTGCCGCTATAGCTACGCGAGCGTCCGTATCCTGAGGCACGCCGTTTTTGTCCATAGTAAGGGCGATGATACTTACCTTTGGCCCGGCCTTCTCGGCCATTTCTATGAACTTGTCGAGTGTTTCATCATCGTCCTTCTTGTTCAGCGGAGTGGAATTTAGAATAAGTCCGTTTTCGGCATTAACAACTTTTAGACTTGCAGCAATGACATCGCCCTTCTGGAATCAAGACATAAAGGCGTATAGCAGGTTTCCTGGATAGTCTCAACCAGCCACTGCATTGTCCCTTCCTGGTCGGCCGCTGCGGCCATCTGCTTGCCGACGTCACTATCTCACACAAATGATATAGCGGGATAACCGAAAGGCCTAAAGACCTTTTTCAGTGACAGAGCTAGCATTCTGGTTAAGCTATACAATTTATCTCGAAGATTCGCAGTCTCGATGTAAAGCACAGTATCTTCAACACCTTGTGCTTTAATCTTTTCACTTAGCTCTGGAAGAGCCTCAATAGAATCAGCTTTCGCAACGAGGGGGCATTTATTTTCTTTGGCAATTTTCGCCATTTTTTCTGCTGAATCGACCGTCGCCGAGGCGAGCAGCGGCAGTTTGGTCGAACAGCATTGATGCTCTGGCGTCGAACTCCTCATCGCGTTTCCAGATTACTATAGTCAATGGTATGCGAGACAATATATTAAACTGGACAGAAGCATCACCAAATTCACATTTTTTTGCGTTGAACCTCTTTGCAATTTGGTGCAAAGCTTTGGGACGTTCACCGAAAGCTTTTTCTGATTTTTTGGTAGGAAGACTGTGGATACCCATGAAGAAAAACTGTCCGCCTGGTAGAGCTTCTGCTCAGACAAGTTTATTAGCCGGCGGCACATCCTGCGCGTTTATCAGATACGCCAAAAGGCAAAGCTGCTGGAGAAATCCAGCCGGCCGCGGCGGCAAATCCTGCTGGATAGAAAGAATCTGCCTATCTGAAAGACTCACTACGTATTCGGTTTTCAGCATCGTGATAACATAGCGCTCTGGGTCACATAGATACCGGCACTTTGCCCTCTTAGCGGTTTTTTCTCGGTCGAGATTATCGAGTTGTTCCCAAAGACCCTTATGAACCACTGTATTTTTTCCTAAGCTCTTCGTATTCAGTCATTGTATTGATGTTTTTAAGCCACTGGGCGTCATCAAGCTCAATATATTTAACCCTGCATCGGCTGAACACATCGCTTATCTTGCGTCCACCGGATGACAGCACCTCATTTATGGCAGCAAGCGCACTTTTACGATACACTGCAAAAAGCGGCTCGAATTTAGCAGCAATCGGTATCACTATGTCCACTTCTTTAGCTTCGGCAAGCATTCTTCTGACAAAACAAAGGTTTATGTATGGTATGTCACAGGCTACTATAAAATTGAGTTCGTTATCCGAGACCTGCAGCGCTGAAGCTATGCCCATCAAAGGTCCCCGCCCCGGCACTTTATCAGGGACGACCTGTTGGCCGAGAAAAGCAAACTTATGCGAATCGTTGGCGCTAATAAGTATCTGGCTGAATGTATCGTGAAGCTGCTCGCAGATTCTCTCTATCATGGGCTTTCCTTCCAACGGCAATATACTTTTATCGGTGCCCATACGGCCGCTGCTGCCTCCGGCCATAATTATCGCAGTCGCCTTTTCCTTCAGTAACCATTTGCCATCAATGAGCTTTATTTGTTCAAGATTAAATCCACCGCTGTTTGAGGCCACAATCGCATCTGTATATTCCTTAACCTGCCGAGCCGATTCTTTCCATCTCTTTAAATCACGATTCTTGACCATGAGAAACAGCCCCGGCTCAACTATCAGCCGAAGCGAATTTGATTCACAAATTGAAATCGCATCAGACCCAATCATATCCAACAGGGCTTTCAGCCCTTCTTTTAAGTGTGTCTTCAGGACACGCAGCCAGAAGACCTGCCTGGCGCCGGCTGCCAAAAGCCTTGCAGTATCTTTTGGGGACTTTGTATTCGTCTCCTGTGTAATGCAGAAATGCCCATCCAACGACGAGCAAACACCACAGCCTAACCCGCCACGGGGACATCGCCCATCTTTTTCCTTTATCGCAGTGATCTTTATCCCTATGATGTTATCGACTTGGCTAAATTTCCTGATAAGCTCGCAGGCCAGCTCGGTCTTGCCTACGTTAGCTCCCGCTGAGCCAATCATAAGCATTCCGTCAAGTTTAATCATGTCTCGTCAAACCTTCCATCGGAGGTCTTTTAGCACATCGATAACGCGATCAACCGAATCCGGCTTACCGGCAGCAAGCTCTATGCAGGGGACATCCTTATATAACTTTTTAACCGTATCAACCAATTCGCTTCGGACAATAAGTAGTATTACTGCGTTGCTCGGTGCCAACAGTGAATTCACCTGCCTGCGCCAGCCACGGTCGTCCAGCTCCAGCGGTCCAAACTCATCAATGACGATAAGGTCGGCGGATTTGGTGTTTGCCGGACTAAGTGACGCGTGACCAAGACTTAATCCCCCAATAAACTGACCTTTTGTGAACCCACCAATAAATTGGGGGGCTAAATATCTTTCTTCTCTTTCATTTTCTTTCTTCCTTCGTCTTGACAGTGGCGCATGTTTTCCACTTTGCAAGTCGAAGGCATCAAATCCGACCAACCTGCCATCTTCATATACCGAAGGCGCTAACAGGCCACGTACGGTAAATCCTTCTCTATGGACAGACTCAACAAGTTTAAAAGCGCTTGTTGTTTTACCGCTGTGTTTTTCCCCCGTCCATAAAATCAGTTTGGTTGGTCCCATATTTAGCCCCCAGGCCTGTCCTGGGGGTCCATAACCTAACTTATGAAATACATCATTACGCCGAAGACCCACAACCCGATAGTAAGCGCTGATATGCTGCCCTGTACTAATCGCAATTGTACATTAAAAGGCATAGGAAAATTCGCCTTGAGCTTCTCAGCCAGATGAAAACTTAAAGGCATAAAAACCGCACATCCCAAAGCAGCCATACTGCCACTAATACCAATATGGCTCATAACTTTGGCTGAACCGGCCTGCGTCCAAGGCTCGTACCTAAATACGTAAGTAATCAATACTGCAAAAGAAGCATAACTAAGATAGGTAACCAAAGCCGATGAGAAAAAACTTTTTTTTATCTTAAATACGTTAAAGAGCAAATCGTAACAGACGCCCATCAAAAAGATAGCTAAAAGATGACAGGCAAAAAAAGGCTCATTTAGAAACTTGTACAACATTGCACAGACTGCAATAAGGGTCGCTGTACCTTTTTGCGGCAAATTCACACAGGCAAAAGTCAGTATGATAAAGCCGATGACGGTCAATGACACAGATGCAAAGGGCACATCGGCTCGATACAAAGCATCGCCCAGAACCGCTTCTGAAATGCCCCACAACCCGCTAAAAAACAATATTCCTATAATGTACTCTTTTTTCATCTTCTCTTTCCTCAAATCACAGCTTAACTTTTTTCTTCGAGCAAATATTGAATGAACTCGATCAAGTCTAAAATATTAACGACTCCGTCCGGCTGCTCCGGCGCCATATTCGCACCGCCGCAGTTGTCAGGTTCTGCGCAATCGGTCTGCATCCAATATCCCATAAAGATGCCGAGGTCTTCAAAGTCCACGTCACAATCACCGTCAAGGTCTGCTGGCTGCAGTATAAGAAAATCGTCAGTTTTAGTCGTTAGCAACTGGTAATAATCATAATATATACCTTCGCTTTCATCGATGGTGTACTGCTCCAAAAAGCCGGTCACGCCGCAGAAAGTATTGCCAACCTCTATAAAGGGATGATATATTCCGCCTCTATCAGCATTGATATAATCGGTGGCCCAGCACACAGAATTAGGGTCGTTATTGCTGGCAAGTATATAGTTATCGTATGCCTTTCCGTAACCGGTATCCTTCACAGAAACATTTACTACCTTAATCAGCATACCTTCGTATTTTTCCGCCTTATGATTAGACACAGCCCAACGATCGATGCCCTCGATAGGTGCGGCAATTTCATCAATGATTACAACCTTTGGCGCTGGCAGTGCATTATTGCTGCTGACTATCGCAAAGCCGGCATTATTGTCTTCTATGTACTGTAAAAACGTAGTACCTTTATTATCCTCAACCAGAACGTTAGTGAAAGAGACCCAATCACCTACATTTACGTCTTCGAAAACTCCGGTGCTGTACAAGTCTTTCACCTGGATAGCACCCCAGCCATTCGGATAGTTCGAGTCTTGAATAATCAATCGTGGCCTGCCTGTGGGAGGTTTATGAGTGACTATTCCGCCAAGACAATCAATAATTTGGCCATTCTGCGGACTGATTCCATTTACATCTGTTGTATATTGAATCTCATAAATCGGAAGCGGATATGCCTGTATCGGTCCTGTAAATCCGAATAATACTGCAACAATTACAATTACTAATCTCATTTTTTTCCACCTCCAACATCCTATACATAAAACTCAAGACTCAAGTTACCAATTACCATTAACCAATTACCAATTCACGGATACCAGTTCGTGTCACCGAGAGGTGGCACCTCCAAATCTTGCGGCCATTCTGCCTTCCAAACAGAAGACTTCCATTCGACATGGTAGTCACAATAGAGAATGGAACCGCCTAGTAATCCCGCAGGTTTACTGTGTCGGGCGCTAAAGGCCTTGGGATAGCTGCCGCAATACTTGCCCGCTGTGGAATTAACTTTTTCACCTCCGTAACCTTTTGACGGATCAAGCAGTTGATCAAATAAAAGTATCAGGCGTGAAGGATTCCTTACGCTTGAAATTTTTAAGAAGCTCGGCATATACCAGTCGGTTCCCTTACATCCATAAGGAGGCCAACAGTTTTCGTCAAGCTCCAGACACGAGTTCATAGCATAAGAAAAGTAACCGCTTCTTGCTGGTCTATATTTGTAACACTCATCCGGTGCGAGCTTAGCAGAGGGACATTGAAATACTGTATCCGTACCGGGCTTTTGCCAATAATCGTAATCACGCCAGGGTTTCTCTCCCATCAGCGGAGGCAGCACATCGATCCAGCCGAAATAATAATCAGCAAATTCCACTGTTGTCTGTGGCTCACTTGGCGTGCGGTCACGACCATCAATGTGAGGATAAAAACCATCGTTTTCCACGGAATAGACATCAAAAGCCAATCCCCATTGCCGTAATCGAGTTTGGCACATCGTTTGAAAAGCCTGCGACCTGGCCCGGCTCAGTGCCGGCAGAATAAGGCCAATCAACAGCGCTATAACGGAGATAACAACCAAAAGCTCTATCAGGCTAAAACCAGAATCCAACGAAGAAAAATTCCGCGTGTAACGTGGGGCTAAATATCCCTCGACCCGGCTCGAGACGGGTTTAGCCCCCCAATTGGGACCCCGCTTTGCGGGAATCCTTGGGGGGTACTTACTGTAATTTATTGCGGGGGTTTTCATTACCACCTTTTAGGTAGATTTCGCTTGATCCTTCCATGTGCGTTTTGCTCCTACCATCATGGAAAACAGCCAAGCTGACATTTACAAACTTTTACGTTGTGCTGATTGCAGATTCTTCCGATTTCAACGATTTTCGTCTGGAATTGGCGTGCCAATTCGAATGCCTCCGCGCATGAAAGCTTTTTTTGTCCATCAACTATTTTAACCTGTTTTAGAACAGCATCAATCAGTCCTTCCTTTGACCCCACCTGTATTCTCCGAGAAATTTTGACAGGCATGTAAAACTCGACAATTATGCTTGGCCTGTTAAGTACATGATCAAATCCTGCAACCGATCCATTGTTAAAAAAAGCATAGACAAAATCGCAATAATCCACATCGCTGCTTTTATCTCTTTTGCTCTTCCCAAGATTATTTTTATCAGAGTAAATGAGACAAATCCAAAGGCCAATCCCGTACTGATACTATAACTTAAAGCAATCATTACCATTATAATAAATGATGGAAATGCTTCTTCCAGGTTGGCGAAATTTATTTTTTTAACTTCCTTGGCCATAAAAAGTCCGACCATAATAAGGGCCGGCGCCGCTGCATATTTCGGCACTGTCTTTACCACCGGCACAAAGATAAGCGCTATCAGAAATAAAATTCCTGTGACTATCGATGTCAATCCCGTTCGCCCGCCTTGCTCAATACCCGCCGCCGATTCGGCAAAGGCTGTAGTGGGTGACGTCCCCAACACTGCACCTGCCATTGTGGCCAAAGCATCGATGCCCAACAGCCTATCCAGTCCCTTAATTCTGCCTCGCTCATCGGACATTTCCGCCTTATGGCAACAAGCCACGAGTGTTCCTATGCTGTCAAACATGTCTATAAACATAAACGTAAAGATACTGCCGAAAAAGCCCCACTTCAGAGCCCCAATTATATTCAGCTTAAAGGCTATGGGGCTAACATCAAGGCTCGAAGATATATACTGCTCAGGCAAACTTATTCTCTTGAAAATAATAGCTGCAATGGTGGCGACGACAATACCAACTAAAAGCGAGCCGGTAACCTTCCTTATCTTCATATAGACCATTACCAGCAATCCTAATAGACCTATCAGAACTGTTGGCGTCATCGGCCCTGCAGTAACCAATGTATTCTCGTTACTAACTATGATGCCCAAATCCTGCAGACCAATGAAGGTAATAAATAATCCTATGCCGACTCCTATAGCCGATATTAGAGAAGTGGGAATAGCTTCAACGATCCTCCTTCTCAGACCCAGCACAGTCAATATAAAAAAGAACAAACCCGCTATAAATACAACGCCCAGAGCAGTCGGCCAATCCATTTTCTCGGAGACAACCAGATAGGCAAAAATCGAATTAAGTCCCAGCCCTGGTGCCATAGCTATAGGCGCGTTTGTCAAAAACCCTACGGTGAGGGTAGCTACACCGCTCATTATGCAGGTAACGACTATGAGCGCTTCTTTGTCCATCCCGGCTGCACTTAAAATAGCTGGATTGACAGCGATAATGTAAGCCATTGTAAGAAATGTTGTCAGGCCTGCGATAAATTCGATTCTGAGATTTGTCTTTCTTTCCTTGAGTTGAAAATATTTCTCAATCATTAAATTGCCTCCTTGCAATTTACAGAATGATTAAAACTGCGAGCGAGAGAACTCGAACCTCCACGTCCCAAAGGACACAAGGACCTAAACCTTGCGCGTCTGCCAATTCCGCCACGCTCGCTCATCGTATATCGCGTATCGTATATCGTATATCGTACTGCTACTCACCAATTAACAACTCTATAGTAACCGCTCCCTCACAGTCGCGGCTCTGATTTCTGTCTTCCGACTTCTGTCATCTGTCGTCTGTCATCTGTCTTCTGAATTCTCTTCTGCGGATATCTTCTCTATCCGCTGCTCTGCCTTTTGTAATATTGTTCGGCAGTGCTTGATTAGAGCCATTCCTTTTTCATACTGAGTGAGGCTATCCTGCAATGGGATTTTACCCTGCTCAATCTTTTCCACAATCCCTGTAAGTTCCTTGATTGCCTGTTCAAAGCTGAGCTTACTTATATCACTTTGACTTTTATTCTTGGCCATATTTCTACCTTTATAATTTTTACTTTTTACTTTTTCGTCACTCGACTTTCAATCAAATTTTCCTCCGAAAGTTCGGTAATCAAGAAATCGCCCACCTCAATATCCTCTAAAGTCCTTACCAATAAACCCGTTTTTGGGGCCGTAGTGATGCTGTATCCTCGCTGTAGAACCGATTTTGGATTCAAGCCGGCTAAGCGATTTTCCTGAGCCGTCAACTGCATCCGTTTGCTGTTTGCAACTGCAACAACAGCGGCAATTACCCGGTTGCGGAGTTCATTTAGCTCAACCGTTTTCTTTGCTAATAATAGGTGAGGCTCGATTTTTACTACCTGCTCGTAAGCAGCATGCAGACTTTCACGGGTAACCGCCAAAAGCTCCTTTGCAGTCTCAACGAGACGGCCGACAAACTCGTCAAGCTGCTGTTCTCTATTGCGGACAGGTAAAAGTGGATTTCTAAATACAGCACTTGCCAGAATAGTCTTGAGGTTTTGCTGTGCAAGTTCCAGCCGACGTTTTATGTCGTTATTCAATATACGCTGCCTGTTAGAAAGCGCCGCCAGCACGTCGCGGATGTCAGGCACTGCCTCCACACCTGCCTTTGTCGGCGTCGAGGCTCTCCTATCAGCAACCAAATCCGCAATGGTAGTATCAACCTCATGGCCAACCGCACTTATTATAGGGATTTTTGACTCAAAAACAGCTCTTGCCGGCACTTCCTCGTTGAAAGCCCACAAATCCTCCAACGAGCCACCACCTCGGCCGACAATCAAAACATCAAGTCTGAGCTTCTCATTCCGTTCGTTTATGTCTCTGATTGCCGCTGCGATCTGCTCTGCCGCTCCTTCGCCCTGCACCGGCACCGGATACAGAAACAAATCAACGCACGGCCAGCGATGGAAAATGCTATCAACTATATCGTGCAGTGCCGCCCCTGATTCGCTGGTCAATATCCCTATTCTTTCCGGATATGTTGGAATTGGTTTTTTATGAATATCATCAAAAAGCCCCTCTGCCCGTAGCTTTCTGACCATTTGCTCGAAAGCCAACTGCAAAGCCCCAACGCCCAATTGCTCCAAACGGTCTACATAAAGCTGGTATTTTCCTCCTTTTAAAAAAACATCTACTCGCCCTGTGGCTAAAACCGACATCCCATCCTCAGGTGAAAACCTCAAGCTGCTGAAATTACTTGACCACATCACACAAGGTAGTATTCCGCTCTCATCCTTTAGTAAAAAATAACAGTGTCCGCTATTGTACTGCTGCTTCCAACCGCTTATCTCTGCCTGGACTATTATCTTTGCCGGCAGATTACTTTTAAGAACTGACTGTATCAGCAAATTGATTTCGCTTACTGTATATATTTTCGCCTTGTTTTGCATTTTATTAGAATAAAAGCGGCATCGGCTCGCCAAACTTCCCGACCGATTATAAGACAAAACCGCCCTAATATCAATTCGCAATCCTTGGTCCAAAACAAAACCCCGCAACTTCGCTCCGCTGAAGCCTGCCTTCGCCGAAGTTCATCCTTCGCAGTAGCTTGCTACGGAGAATGGACGGCTGCCTTCTCCGCCGTAGTGGCTGCGAAGGCTGGAACGCGCAGGCAGGCGACTACGCAAAGGCGAGTGAATTGCGGGGCTAAATATTTTGTTTAGCCGTCGCCGCCGCGGCGACGGTTGTTGTTTCACCGCAGGTTTCTGCTGATTATAAATTTTTTTTGCGCGGTGTGACATAACGTTGTAACACCAAAGAAAAAAATTATAGCAATCTTTTATCCCAGCAAATACTTATTTGTTAGAAGCGAGAGAACCGAAGCCCTATGGGGGGCATAAAAACTCAGCTCCGGCTGGGCTTGTTTTATTGGGGTGGGTAGGGTAGCCCAGCCCAGGCTGTTTTTCTCCTTCGTTCTTAGTGCATCGCACATATCAAGACCTTAAAAGCTGGATTCGCCTGCCGAATTGATTACATAAAAAATCATCCGACCTTAAACTCAACGACCGGGGGTCAGGAAATACAACCATTTAATGATAGACTTTGATTCGAGGACGCTGGAAGCGGCTTTGCTGTAAAGCTCCAATTCCTGGCTATAAGGTTCGGCTCGCTCCGGGACCTGCTTAGCAGTTATGTTATCGGTTTAAAATCTATAACCACTAAACCCAGCGGTGTTTACAGCCGGATGTATTGCTTTGGTCTCGGTTACGCCTCGACCTACGGAATACACGACGGAAGATGTAGAAAATTTTCTAACTCAGTGTGGTAAATAAAATGGGCCCAGATAACAAGCGTAACTGTCTCTAACTGTCCTAAAAGCGAAGATTCTAACCTCTCCTATAAACTGCATTCTTAGTAACTGCCTAACTTACTCCAAAAGTACCGGTTATGGCCAAAGCCAACTCAAAAATGAGTCATCGCGAGAAAATGTTCTTGGTTTTTTAGCTGTTTTAGTGTAAAATATTGATTGGAACGCCGGTAAACGTTTCATAAAAACATAGCTATTATTTACTTATGAGGGATACATGATGAAAAGTCTGATTTATGGGACCTGCGTGCTTCTGTCCGTAGTGACATGTATATGTTTATCTGCTCCTGAGCCGGCTATCGTGCCGGGGCCGGGGGAATGGACGGTTGATGTAACCTTCGAGCATCCCCAGCAGATTGTGTTACAGCCGGGCGTACAAGGCACGCCGAGAAGATTCTGGTACACCATAATAACGCTGGTAAATAATACAAATCAAGATGTTGACTTCTACCCCACATGTGATTTGATGACAGATACTTTCCAAATCTTACCAGCCGGCAAATTTACCTCGCCAACGGTTTCCGAGTTGATAAAAACACGCCATAAGAGCAAATATCCGTTACTTGAACCTCTACAAAAGTCTGGTAATAAAATTCTTCAAGGCGAAGATAATGCCAAAGATATTGCCATTATTTGGCCTGATTTTGATGTGCAAGCCACGAGTTTTCAAGTATTTATAGCCGGTCTGAGCAATGAGACAGTAGCCATAGACCATCCGGTACAAAAGGATGAAACCGGCAGAGCAATCAAAGTCTATCTGAGAAAGACCCTGGAGCTCAGCTACAGCCTGAGAGGCGATCCAAGGCTGAGATCCGACCTCGGTTTAGCCTATAAAGGCAAACGATGGGTCATGCGTTAACGTTTAGTATCCTTCGCTTCGCTCGGGGACAAATCTCATGAAGCGCATCGCTTATTTTGTATATAGCATATCCATAATCCACCTTAAAAATCCGCAGGAAATATCCCTCTAATTCTGCATATCTGTATGTGCCTTTAGACATTTGGTTATTAAGACATTTTTGAAAAAAAGTTATAAGTGTATTAGCTATAAGGGCTTAAGAGTAAAATGGAAAAGTGCCAAAAATGAACAAAAATGAACGAAAATGAACCAAAATGCGCGCATTTTGATCAAAAATTATCAACTTTTGAGCATTTTTAAACACGCCTACAATTTTGTACTTGACTTGTCCGGGAAAAAATTTTCTCTGGCACGATATTTGCTGCGTAACGGTGCTTGATAATTGATGTTTTTCAACCCGTTTCAGGCCTGTCTCTCCACAGGATGCCTCACGGCAGAGCAAGGCAGAGAGGACGGGCTCAATTCTCGATATGGCATCATTCCTAAAGAGCTAAGGTAAATTACGATAAACGCAAATAAAACATATTGACATCATAATGTTTTAATGCTATAATGCCGATAAAGAGGTATAATATGAAAACAAATACAAGTAGAACTACAATTTATTTGGATAAAGAACTCCATCGTGCATTACGCGTAAAAGCGGCAGAAACAGAGCATACAATGTCGGAATTGATTCAAGAGGCGATAAAGATTTCTTTGGCAGAGGATTCTATTGATTTAGCGGCATTTGAGCAGCGAGAGAAAGAACCGAGCATAGCATTTGAGGATGTTTTAAAGAATCTCAAAAAAAGTGGCAAAATATAGAATAACCATAAAGAAATCTGCCGCTAAAGAGCTGCAAGACATTCCTAAAAAAGACCTGCGGAAAATTGTCAAACGCATTCAGGCACTTGCCGAAAATCCAAGACCAACCGGCTCGCAGAAGCTTTCAGCACAACAGCAGTATCGGATTCGGCAGGGTGACTACAGAACAGTCTATTCAATCGATGATAAAGAGCTGTTAGTAGATATAGTTAGGATTGGCCATAGGCGAGAAGTATATCGTTGATTGTTATTCGATGCTTGATGCTCGATTCTCGATATACGAGCAGTGAGGGACAGAGGTTTATCTGCCTGACTTCGGCGAGCTCAGTCGAGCCGTGGCGGGACAGATGACGGAAGACAGAAGGCAGGAGTTTAATGGATTCCTGCCTTCGCAGGAATGACAGCCCTAAGCACTCAGCGATTGGTAAATACAATTGGTATAAATCATTTTACGTTTACAAATGACATACATAAAGCGCGTACCTGTGGCAGTCCTATGGACTCTCCCGCAAGGGACGCCTTACGGTGCTTGCGGAGAACTACGCGCTTTACGTATGAGCTTTTTCTTGCGATTGATTGTTAAGGCCAAATAAAAGAGTGAGCAAGGAGGAAATTACAAAGTAAAAATGCTACTCTTCGAAGTGCTACGAAGCACGAGTCCGAAACACACAAAGTAGCTATAGCTAAATTTGAATGTTCAAGATACAAAATGCCAAATCAGAGATTGCTTCTTTGCAAAGTTTTATTTTTTCACCCTGTTCAGGACAGGCTCTGAGCTTGGCCGAAGGGCTCCTTGCAATGACGCGAATTGGATTGCTGCTTGCACGGGAACGAGCGTCAAGGATGTCAAACAACGAACACAAAACTCCAGACACCGAACAACTACAGACGAGGCTTGACTACCATAGGCGATGGACGATTGACTAACCATAAATCACGAACCACTCTTTAGCGTTAGCTTGCTGTGCAGAAGCAGAGTCAGTTGGATAAATAAGCCAACAGCTACAAGAGTAAGGACAAACCAGTAAGGCTGATAAAGGCCGATGTTCTTTGCGAGGTATCCGCCTGCGCCTGAGCCGACGATGATGCCGATAGAGATTGTCGCTTCATGAATAACCATTTGCACGGAACGTTTTTTGCTGCCGCAGGAGCCATAGTAAAGGTGCGAGCTGTAAGCAAAGCCAAAACCACAGCCCATGATAATAAAAGACAGGATAAATATTGGAAGTGATCGGCCAAAGATGATCATTAGAAGTGACAGCGGAAGAAGCGTCTGAGCGGTGATTAAAAATACAGGTTTGAAGTGCCAGAAGATACTTTTGCCGGCGGCTGTTAACACGGCGAAATTAAAGATGCCGAATATAGTGACTATTATGCCGAACCATGTCTCTGAAAAGCCCATGCTCGTAAATAGCAATGCGAACTGTGAGCGCGTGACACCCAGGCAGGCCCAGGAGCTAAATAGAGCTATACGAGCCATCCAGCGAAATCGCACTAAGGTAGCTCTACTCTCACAGCCAGCCACCGGGCGGGTTTCTACATCGAGAAACAAGGTTGTCTGAATGGAGCCATCGGTTGCGACGGTCAGAGATAAAAAGCAAATTATAAAACCTCCGGCAGCAAAAACGATAGGAAGCAGTGTACCTGTTTCAACAAGGACACCACCGAGTAGTGGCCCTATCATTGCAGCAGCGGACCACATGCCATTATACGTTCCAAGCCGGCGATTCAGGATACGACCTTCAAAATCTTCAGATACCCAGCTCATAAGAAAAGGCCAGAATAGTGACATTGCACCTCCCGCCACCGTACCGGCTGCGATTACAAGCCAAATCAGATATAAATTGCCGACAAGGCCTTTTGATAGAATGACATAAACCAAAACACCCATTACCGAGGCTGATGAAAAGTTGACTGCAACGGCGGTGCGTGTGGTGTTTTTTGGGTTGTGCCGGCCCAGTGCCAAGCCTGCCAGGAGCAGGCAGAACATGTAGCCGATCATATTGGCAGCCCAGGCGTAGCCGACGTGGCTCTCGGTGCCACCGATATTGCGGACTACAAAGGGCATAGCCGTCCACCATACGCTGATAGCTATGGACATTGCAAACGCCGAAGCGTACAAGAGCCAGACGCCGCGTAAATTTTTTGTTGGATTATTGCCGAATATAGTTTTCACATCCTTACCTCTTAAAGTGCGATATTCTACCGTAGCAGCAGTAAAATTCCACAAGATAATAGAACGAACAATATTTGGTATGCAGGAGATGGAAGACAGAAGACAGGAGACAGAAGACGTTTAGCCGGCACCCCTGCGGTGCCGGTTTTCGAGAGACGACGATTAGCCCTGCCACCTGTCCCGCTCCGGCACGCTTCGCCGTGACGAGTGGGCAGGGGGAGAGAGGTCAGAAAACAGGATTTCGTAGGTTATGAAGCGCACACTAAAATTATTTAAATGTGGAATCCACACAAATTATGCTCTACGCTTCACATGCGACGAATGAGGTCAAGGGAGTCGAAGAATCTAAAATCGCAATTAACGGCAAGCTCACATGACACAAATCTGATTGTGCGAACTATACTGCAAAAGTTTGCCGGCCGTCCTCTTTTTTCCACCCAGCCGGGTCTTGCTGGTAGAAACGTTTTAATTCTTCGTATAACTCTGAATGGAGTCTGTGCAATTGCTTCGGCTTCTCGAAAAAATATTCGGTTGCAACAGCAAAAAACTCGGCGGGATTCACAGCACCATACTTATCCAAGATAGTGACGCTATTGCGGCTGACCTGGCGCTGAAGCTTCTGGTATTCTTTTTGCAAGATACGG
>Ga0315543_1002227_pt1 | contig 19190 bp, 14 predicted proteins | sample SalMarSW160210MG_2_FD_203098 | JGI IMG/M metagenome (GOLD analysis project Ga0315543, IMG submission 203098) | Salt marsh sediment microbial communities from the Plum Island Ecosystem LTER, Massachusetts, United States - Salt Marsh Sediment SW1601-210 ...
AGATATGTATGTTTTGCATGATTTTTGTGGAGCAGGCTATGGTGTGCCTACCTCTCAAGGAGAGGAAGCGATGGAAATTCTTCGCGAAGCCGAGGATATAAAGCTGGACCTAACCTATACTGCCAAGGCTTTTGCGGCGCTGCTGCATTTTGTGAGAACTCAAAAGGACCGTGAACATGCCCCGCTCCTTTTCTGGAACACTTTTAATTCGGTGGACCTCACTTCCATTATCAAAGAGGAACATGATTACAAGAAATTGCCAGAATCATTCCACAAATTCTTTAGCACGAATTTAATTCCCTATATCCAATAAGGTAGCATTGAAACAGAAATTTATTTTCAAAAACTGTCATCACTTAGTCTTATTCCAAGTGGCACTCATCAGGAGTAACAATAAGCGATGAAAGACGAGGCAATGGAAAAAGGGGCCGGTGCAGGAGAATTAGGACTCAAGAAGGAATTGGGGTTAGTGGATGTGGTGTCCATAGAGATAGGAGCCATGGTCGGTGCTGGCATTTTTGCCTTAACCGGCATAGCCATAGGAATAAGTGGTTCAGCAGTTCCTATTGCATTCATCATAGCGGCGTTACCCATGGTATTTGCTGTACTCCCGCTTGGTATGCTCGGCTCTGCGCTTCCCACAGTTGGTGGCAGCTTTAGATACCCGAGCAGGATATTTTCTCCGTTCTGGGGGTTTATGGGGGTGTGGGGAATAATGATGGGAATACTTTTAGGTGGATTACCACTTTATGCATACACGTTTGCAGATTATCTTCAGGTGCTTTTTCCATTTCTGCCCAGAGCAGGCATAGCAGTGACCGCGCTAACCTTTTTCTTCCTCATAAATCTCCTCGGCATAAAAATTGCCAGTAAGGTGCAGATTGCCATGTTTTTCATTCTGATAGCGGCTTTATTCACCTATATCTGTGGTGGCATACCGAATATTGACTCTTCCAATCTGGTTCCCTTGTTTCCCAAGGGAATTGGAAGCGTTGCCATTGCCGCCGGCTTCCTTTTCTTTGCCTACATGGGGGCAAACTACATAATAGACCTGGGTGCTGAAATAAAAGATGCTGGAAGAACTATACCCCGCTCATTCGCCCTATCAATTCCTGTGGTTATCGTGTTGTACACACTTATCGGGCTGGTTGCTGTAGGTGTGGTTCCATGGGAAATCAGCGCAAATCAACCTTTATCCATATCTGCGGAACGATTCCTTTCCAGTCCACTGGCGATATTCTTCATTGTTGGAGGAGGGCTGTTGGCTATGGCGACTACTTTGAATGCCACGTACATGTATGGCTCCAGGTATTTCTTAGCTTTAGCGGATGATGAGGTAATCCCCAGGCCTTTGGCTGCAGTGAATAGAAAATATGGGACGCCTCATTGGGGTCTGCTTGCTATGTACCTTATTTCATTATCTGCCCTTCCTATAGGAGCGAGTTCGCTGGAGATCCTCGGTGTAACTGCATCTATTGGTTCTATCGTCCTTCTTATTCCGATACTTATCGCTGCATATCTATTACCCCGCAGGATGCCTGATGTTTATGAGAAAGCGTCCTTTAGGGTAAAAGGACTCTGGGTCTGGTTACTTCCAGGGTTAGCCATATTATTTGGCGTTTTTTTCATACTCGCACTTGGAAGGGAAAGTCCACCTGGTTTTGCTCTCTTCGTAGCATGGATGGTTGCAGGAGTCATATATTATTATGGAAGGAATCGTTATTTGAGAGCGAAGAAAGGAATAGACCTGAATGACATACCAAAGAAGGGCATACGCGGGCATGTAGCGCGCACCTTTCTCGGGAAGACCCCGTAAGGAAAAAGCTTTGGGGAAGCTCCGCCGATAATTCCTACCTTCGCTTTTGGAATTAGCCTTTTTTGAACCTACGAAACCCGGTCATACATTGGTGCACTTGGTACTCGATTTCTTTTGATGGGGTATTGCCATAAAGCATTGTTTTTTGATAAAGTGCGAAACAAACAAAACGCATACTTAGAAAAGCGAGAAAATTAAAGAAGTTCGGGCGATAGGTTAGTAAAGGGTATAAGGAACCTCGAAGGCCCGGAGTAAGGAGACGAAAATGGTGGATGCTTCTAGACCAGCTGAAGAGACCCAGGCTGTAAGAAAGATAAGCTTTATCGAATTTGTCCTGATCAATACCGGGCTTACTATAGGTTTTGGGACGATGATCTTCGTTCCCTTGGCTGCATCGATTGCTGGTCCCAGCGTTCTACTCGTGTTATTTATCGCCTTCGCCATATCTCTGGTTGTGGTAATGAGCATGGCGGAGATAGCGACCATCTTTCCTTATTCCGGCGGTCCGATATACAGCATACGATATGGCCTTCCGCCTCGGGTGGCAAATCTCGTTTTGATGCTTATGCTCTTACCGATGCTCGCCTTGATTCTGGGAAGCGGCGGAACGGAGAGTCTTTCCTTCGCCTACTACATAACGTCTTGGATACCAGCATTGGGTGTTCTTCTTGGACCGCATGCGGATGCCATAATTGCCTGCTTGCTGGTAGTCGTGATATGCGTCATAAACATTCTCGGGGTGAAGATTTTTTCCCGAGCGCAATTTTACTTGCTTGGTTTTATGTTCATCGCTTTAATTGTGTGGGGGGCATTAGCAATTCCCCACACTCAAATGGAATTATACAAACAGCCGTTCTTCGCTGAGGGAATAACCCCGTTACTGTTTCTGATGGCAGTGGGACTGGCTTATTGGGCATTTGTTGGAACGGAGCTGGGGGGTACACTGGCTGGCGAAGTTAAGTATCCCCTAACCATACTGCCAAAGGGGTTTCTTATTTCCGTTATGCTTGTGTTCCTGGTGAATGCCTGGGTGATTGGTATATCTTTAGGTCTAGCGCCTGTCGGAGAATTGGCTACTGCTGTTGAAGCAGGGAAAGGACCTGTTGCTGAGGCAACTAGACTTGCTTTTGTTGGTGTTGGTGCTGGCGGTTTCGCCGTTGCCATGATTGTCCTTGCTGCTGCTGTGGGTATGCATCCTCCGACACTCAATGCCAATCTAAGCGAGACGGGAAGGACCCTTTATGCTACTGGTAAGGAAGGAGTAATACCAGGATGGTTTGGACGTCTGAGCTCCAAATTCAAAACGCCGGTTAATGCGTTAATATTTGTGGCTATATTATTCTGTGTTGTTATTGCCCCGGATCTGGCCGAGTTATTGGGTGCTGGGGCGTGTGTAGCGTCGCTTGTTCTCTACATTGCGCTGATGATGTCCATTATCATGCTCAAAAAACGAAAGCCCAACATCGAACGCCCGTTTAAAGTACACATGGTTCTCCCAATCCTGGCGATAGTTTTTAGCGGTATCCTCGCTGTTGGACTGACATACTATATCGGCACGCAGGTAGCTTTAGAGATGGGAGTCTCTGTATTCATGGGGGAAATAATTTCGACAGGCGTGGGCGTGCTATTCGCAATAATCGGGCTAGTCTTTTACCTCGCGTTTAGGAAGAAGATGGAGGCTCCTCCTCCCTTCGAGGAATTCAGGGAAAAGATAATGAAAGTGGACGACGATGAAACAATACCTGAGGAGGAGTGGACTGAACTAAGGGCGCCAATGAGAGCGACTGGAGTGGCACTGAAGAAGATTAACCGACAGTATCGCATGATGCTGGCAGTTTGTCTGTCTCTTATCGCTATCACTGCGGCGTTCACAGCTTATCTCTATTTCACTTAATATAAAGGCTGATAGATGGCGAAAGGCTTGGTTAGCTTCGCTTCGGCAGTACTTATTCTTTTATGTTATAAAGTCCGCCCCATCGTCCCAGACATTTAAGGCAGCCTGGTTACTCGGTATGGAATATGCATTTAAGATTTAATAAGCTTAAAGAAATAAAATATACAAAGGGAGGTGTAACATGATGCTTAAAGATTTAATAGGGTTAAAGAAGAAGAAATGGGAGGCTATCCCTTTGGCTGAATTCAAGGAACGTGATAAAAAGGCAAGAGAGCTATTGGCCAAGCATAAAATAGATGCAATGATTCTATTTTCGCCGATAAATTGGTGGTACTATGGCGGTTGGACGGATGTGGGACAGATGCACAATTGGGTCTGGAGATCCTGTATGATCATATCCCAGGATCATGAGCCTGTTGTCGTCACACACGGAGCCTTCATCTGGCAGATTCTATTAACCACTTATATTGAGGATATCAGGGGCTGGAGCGAAAGCGAGCGCGGAAGGTTAATAGGGGATGTGCTTTTGGGGCTCAAGCAAATGCCCAGTGATTTTTGGAAATTATTACTGGACACTCTTAAGGATCTTAAGCTGGAGAGGGGAGTGATTGGAATCGAGAAAGGACCAGACATCGATACCTATCTTTCATTTGAGGAGTATGACCTTATAAATGAAAAGGTCCCTGGTGCAAAGATCGTGTCGGCTGACCCCGTGATATGGGAGCAGAGAAGTATAAAAACACCCTTTGAAATCGAAATCATAAGAGAGGGTTGTAAAAGGGCATGTAGGGTCCTTAGGAGCGCGTTTGAAACTATCAGGCCAGGGGTAAATGAACTTGATGTTCACCGTGCTTTCTGGCGAGCCTGCGCGGAACAAGACCTCTTTGGGAGTCCCAATGTTTCAACATGGTTGTGCTGGTCAAGCAACGCTGAAGAGGATGGAGGTGTTCATAGATGGATAACGGGACCGGTGGATCGTATAATAAAAGAAGGAGACATGGGACTCAGCGACTGTGGTCCCTCTTACAAAGGGTACCAGATGGATTTTCAAAGAACGTTCTATGTTGGTAACCCACCTCAGAAACAGATAGATCTCAGCAAGATGGCTCTTGAAGCTGAGCAGGCAACAATAGACAGCCTGGTGCCAGGGGTTACGGCAGGAGAAGTACACCAGGCATCTCTTGATGCATTAAAAAAGCTCGATCCAAATCAGGACAACATTATAAATTTTGTAGGTCATGGTCATGGGTTTTCTAACCACGAGCCGCCGTGGATCATACCTGATGAGCCAACTGTAATAAAGGAGAATATGGTGCTTTCTATCGAGGTGGGGGCTTTTGACCTTGAAATGAAAGTATTAGGGGCAATGCCAGAGGACATTGTACTTGTAACAGACAATGGTGTAGAAGTCCTAACTGCGGATATGCCGAGAGAATTATGGATAGCAAAATAAAGTATTTCATGTGAAATTTAAGGCTATTCTGAAAAACTGCAATGTCTGTTAAAGAGTTTGTGAAATGTAGAAATAAAATTAACATCGATATCTTCCCCTGACATACTTAAAAGAGAGTGGAATTTTGCTCATGCGATATTGTTTAGTATTTAGAGTTTTTCCCCGAGATTGCCACGCCTTCGGCTCGCAATGACAAAAAAAGACGTTAATATAGTAATCATATAAACGGGTACATGCTCTTGTGGGTTATGTGGATCTTGGGTAAGATTCACTGGTGAAAATAAGGAGGTTAGCCACATGAAAGAAGCAAACAGGGTCCTTAAGTCTGTAGCAATAGATACCGGTGGAACTATGACCGACGCCGTGATCATGGATACCGAAGGGGAATTCACCGTGGGTAAGGCCGTGACCACTCCCAGGGATGAATCACAGGGAATCTTGAATGGAATGGGAAGCGCCTGTGGTTATTGGGGCCTTGACTTTGAGAAGGCAATCAAGGACATCGATATCTCGATTTATTCTGGCACCGTTATGGTCAACAGGCTTCTCCAGAGGGAGGGGAATGAGAATATCGGGGTGATAACGAGTGCCGGCTTTGAAGACCTTCACCAGCTTGGAAGGGGTATGCAATGCTGGGCGGGTTTGCCTTACGCCGGAAGGCTACATGCCCGGGAGCATAAGCATCCTGAGCCTCTTGTTCCCAGAGAGAAGATAAGAGGAGTTCGTGAGAGAGTTAACTTTATTGGTGAGGAGTTGATTCCCCTCTACGAGGATGATGTGAAAGAGGCGGTAGAGGAATTACTCGCTTTGGATGTCACTGTTATCTGTGTATGCCTTCTCAGCTCATATAGAGACCCAACCCATGAGCGAAGAGTAAAGGAAATTGCCGAGGATATCATCAAGGAAAAAGGCAGGGATGTCCGTGTGGTAATATCTTACGATGTTGCCCCTATCAGAGGTGAGACGCCAAGATTAAATACCATGATAGTGGAGCAATACGCTGCTGAACCGTCAAGAGAGCAATTACGCAGGATTCAGCAAAGTCTTAAACAAAGAGGGGCAAAGGCTCCGTTTAGAGTTCTAACCTGTTATGGTAGTACGGTTTCTCCCGAGCATGAAAGGTTAGTCACAACGTTAATGTCGGGACCAATCGGAGGGGCTGTTGGCGGCGCATATCTGGCAAACAAATTAGGGATAGCCAACATAATAGGTGTTGATGGTGGCGGAACAACCTTTGATGTTTCCCTTATATCGGAAAGATATGTTCCTACCAGGTGGGAGAGCATTGTAGGAGGTTTCCTGCTAAATATACCAATGATTGGTCTGAGGTCAACGGCTGCCGGGACTGGTGCATATCTAAGATACAATAAGATAACCAAAAGGTTGGAATATGGGCCTGATTCCGCGGGATATCTCGTAGGAGTTTGCAACGACAAAGCCAACGTCCAGACTGTCACGGCAACCGATTGCGCCCTTATTTTAGGATATCTTAATCCTGATTACTTCATTGGAGGTGATATGCCGTTAAACAAGGATAGGGCATTTAAAGCCGTCAAGGAGCAACTTGCCGACCCGGTGGGCAAGGAACCATATGAGACTGCCAGGGGCATGCTCGACCTGATCCAGCTAGATCAAGCGAGTTTTATAACAGGGCTGGTTGAGGGGATGGGCTATCGACCTGAGAATTACGTTCTGTTATGTTATGGTGGGGGAGGTCCCCTTCAAATCGCCGGTTTTACCAAAGGGATGAACTTCCAGGATATCCTGATCCCTTCGTGGGCTGCTGCCTTTTCAGCCTTTGGATGTGTGTGTGGTGATTATGCTTACCGCTATGAAAAGAGTCTGGACCTCATATTGCCGCCAGATGGGAGCTTCGATGCCATTGTAGCTATGTCCAGCACGGCAGGCTATGCCGAATTGAAAGAAAGGATTTGCAAAGAGTTTGAGCGAGATGGCATGAACCCAGAGGAGGTGGAATTCAGACCGTCTACCAGATTGCAATATATGGGAATGCTTGATGATCTGGAGGTTGATTCACCCTCTGACACGCTGGAAGCAGGGGACATGAAAGAGATTACAAGCAGGTATGACAAGCGCTTTGAGGAGATATTTAAAAGGGGTACGAAGAGCCCCGAGCTTGGATACGCTATCACAAAGCTAATAGGAGTTGGTGCGATGCCTGTGGTGAAACCGGAGATTCCTTCCTTCGCCCTGAGTGGGGAAAAGCCAGACGAAGCAGCGGCGAAAGGCAAAAGAAATATCTACTGGGAAGGGAAGTGGCATGAGGCATCGCTGTGGGAGTGGGACCTGCTAAAGCCCGGGAACAGGGTAAAAGGGCCTGCAGTGATAGAATCCCCGGTCACGACGCTATTGCTTCCTCCAAATTCAGAGACGTATCTGGATCAGTACAAGCTCTTTCATTTGAAAATTAAATAGGGGGTTAATACAAATGAAAAAAAGAAAACCAATAGGCTGGAACGGAAAGACTCTCAAGGACATGATCCAGGAGAGCGAGCAGTTGTTCAAAGAAACGGGGAGGTATTACGGGATAGATAAATTGGAGTTGAAGGAGAAGGACCCGTTTAAGTATGAGAGAGCTTATGCCAGGCTGAGGGGGGCTAGTGAATCTGCCTGGGAGACTGCCTTGCACGTAGCCGCCTCTCCAATCGTGAAGGAAATTGGAGAGCTCTGTTTTGCTCTGTACACTCCGGAGGGAGATTCTGTTGTCGTCTCTACTGGAATCATGGTCCATGTGCACACGATGAGCGAGGCTATAAAGTTCATAATAAGGGAGAACTACGAAGAGGATGTTGGCATCAATCCCGGAGATATTTTTCTTAACAACGACTGCTTGTGCGGGAACGTTCATACCACCGATGTCCAGACGCTCATTCCCATTTTCTGGGAAGACGAGCTCGTTGGTTGGGTGGGGGGAGTGACTCATCAGGTGGATATTGGAGGTATTGTCCCCGGGCATGATCTGACATGCACTGTTGAGCGCTTTGATGATGGCGTCTTCTATACATGTTTGAAGATAGGCTCCAACGATCAGCTATGGAAGGACCATATGATCAATGCTAGAAGGGCTGTGCGAACTCCTATGTTCTGGGAACTGGATGAAAAGTGCAGGTTGTCAGGATGTCTGATGATAAGGGATGCGACCCTCGATTTTATAAAGAATGAGGGGATAGAGTATTACAAGAGATTCATTCGGGAGACAATAGAGGATGGGAAGAGAACTTTCATTGCCCGCGTCAGGCAACTTTTGATTCCCGGAAGATATAGAGCTTCATCAGTTATGGATGCCCCCATGAAGGGCAAAGCGTTGAAACCGCAGGCAGACAAAGATATTGCAACACATATGCCGGTAGAACTTGTAGTCAAGGCTGATGGCGGTTTGTCGCTGTCGTTCGATGGCTCAAGTGGAGCACAATCATTTTCATTCAACTGTGGGATAGGGGCTATGGAAGGAGGGCAGTGGGTTCTTCTAACTCAGTGCGTCATTCATCGTGATAAGGTAAACGATGGCGCTTACCTGGCTGTGGATAAGGACTATCCCCTGGGGACGTGGTGCAATCCAGGTGACCCTTACCTATCCTATAACAACCCGTGGGGCAACCTGATACCAGCTTATACCGGCATGATGAGGTGCATTTCTTACGGTTTCTTCAGCAGGGGATTTAGAGAGGAGGTTGTGCCCGGATATTCTCATACCGCGGATGCCATTCAGGGCGGTGGATTTTTCGACAAAGGACCTCTGGCGGGGCAATATTGGACTCTTTCAACCTTTGAGATAGCTGGACAGGGATACCCCGCCAGTGCTGTTACTGACGGGTTCAATAGTGGATATGCGATGTGGAATCCAGAGGGAAACCTGGGAGATGTGGAAACATGGGAAGTCATCCAGGGAGGCATCCCATATCTTTCACGGCAACTGAAGCCGAATATTGCCGGTCACGGCAAATATAGGGGAGGCTCAAATTTTGAGACAGTTGCAATGATTCATAACTCGCATAATGTCATATTCTTCAATGCTGCAGAAGGATTATGTTTCGCTGGCTGTGGTGGCATGCATGGAGGATATCCACAGGCAACCTCTTATATTCTTCGTGCTGAAAATACGAACATGCCTGATGTGGTCAAAGATAAGAAGCCATATCCGCTGGGAGACCCAGATCCAAGCCATGGAGAATTCGAGAGGTTCATAAAGGGCAAGATAACAAGGACGCCCGAAGGATTCATGACGCCCATAGGCCTTAAGAATCATGACCTTGTACACTGGAGGGAATCAGGAGCTCCAGGGTATGGCGACCCGCTGGAGCGCGAAGTAGACCTGGTGAAGAAAGACCTTAAAGATGCGATATTCACAAAGGAGATTGTCTACAGTGTCTATGGAGTTGTGGCTACATATGATGAGGCGAAGAGGGAGTGGGCGGTTGACTATGAACAGACCAAAAAGCGAAGGGAGCAGCTTCGCAAGGAAAGGAAAGATAAGTCGATGACCTTCGAGGAGTTTTATCAAAAGGAGAAGAAGAGAATAGCTGATGGCAACCTGATCGAGCCTGTCAAGCGGATGTATAACGAGAGCATCCAATTATCCAGAAGATGGGGGAAGGAGTTCCTGGAGTTTTGGAATCTGCCTGAGGATTTCAGGTTCAAATTAGAGGAGGAGTAAATGAAAAAATATGACAAATATGATGTCGAAACTATCGCAAGGATGATAGACGGTAAACTGCCGTGGCCTGAGTTGAGGCTAATATTATCTGAGGAAAAGGATAGCGATAGGTTCGAAAAGGTTATGGAGACCCTGCAAAAACGCGTTCCGTGGAAGGAGAAAATCCTTCTGCCCCTCCATGAACACTTATACATTGTGTCAAAAGGAGGGAAGAGGATAGTCAAGTGTGATTGTGGCTACGAATTCGGCGATTACCGGGAGAACTGGAAGACAAAGTGCCGGATAAGAGTGAGGGACACCAACGAAAGCCTCGATGAGATATATCCACCCTACATGCATTCGGATCCACAATGGGAGGAAATAAGGGAATATTACTGTCCTGGCTGTCTGGCGCTTTTAGATACAGAGCTGGCGTCTCCCGGCTACCCCCCGATATTCAATTTCCTCCCCGATATAGACACTTTCTATGAGGAATGGTTGGGAAGCCCCGCTCCTGACAAGAAGAGAGTGTAATTTAAGGTATATCCTGTCTTTAGATAATAGTGAGGATAGAAGGCACTATTTATGAAGAATATATTTATAACCGGTGTCTCAGGTTATTTTGGCTCCAGGCTTGTCTCTCTATTTGACCAGAAGGATGAGGTGGGAAGCATTGTAGGAATTGATATGAAACCACCTTCATATTCCTCGAAAAAACTGGAGTTTATACAACATGATGTCAGGGCCGATATGTACCCAATACTGTTAATAAGGGGCATAGATTGTGCTATCCATACAGCTTACATCTTGCCACCCATACACAATAAGACCTTGATGGAGGACATTAATATCAAAGGGACAAAGAACTTTTTGGATTCATGCGCCAGGGCTGGCGTGAGCCAGCTTTTATGTTGTTCTTCTACTACCGCGTACGGGTTCCATAACGATAACCCATCTCTGTTGACCGAGGACTCTCCCCTGAGGGGAAATGACGATTTCACGTACTCCAAAAACAAAAAGGAGCTGGAGTTTATCTACAAAGAGTTTAGGGAAGCCCACCCCGATGTATGCCTGACTATTATAAGACCAAGTTTCGTAGTGGGTCCTGGATGGGATAATCCGCTCGCCAGGCATCTCAAAAAGAAGATGGTGTCACTGCCACAAGATACTGCGCCGTTTCAGTTCATACATGAAGATGACCTTATAGAGATTATCTATCAGCTCCTGTCGAACAAGAAGGAAGGGGCATACAATTTAGCTGCTGATGGCACCATGACTTTTGACGAGATGCTGCGCATCCTCGGCAACCGGCCTCTAAAGTTACCGGCATCCGTGCTCTATCCGTTCAACAGTATAATGTGGTTTTTGCGTATTAAGTTTATATCAGAATTTCCAAGCCCTGCCTTAAACATGGTTCGTTATCCGTGGATTGCCAGTAATGAAAAGCTGAAGAAAGAACTAAATTATGAATTTAAGTATACTACGAAGCAGGCCTTTGAGGATTTCGCCAGGTATGTCAAGGGCAGAAGTTAGTCCCACCAGATTGTAATCTTCCTGTAGTCCGTCCCCAGCTTTGCCCGCATTGCCAGGGTTTCCTTGCAAAGGGCAAGTTTCCTACTTTTCCAACATTCCTAGGAGCTGGGTTGGTGTGACAATTTGTGTTCCCTGATATTCTCTTAAGTTCAGCAGATGTGTATCCCCGGAGACGATGAAATCTGCCTTTGCATCTACGGCGCAGGATAAGTAGTTATTATCGGCAGGGTCCTCCACTATCACCTTGATTGTCTTCTTTCCCTCAACCAGCGACATAATGCTTAACAGGTCAAAGACAAATTTCTTTAATTCTTCTTTCCCCAACCCATGTCTTTTCACCAACTTTGGGTAGCTCAAAACTCGCTGTAGCTCTTCAATGATAGATGGTGAAGTAAAAAGGCGAATCTTATTTTCAAAGACATAATTGAGGATTTGGGCTGGTTTGCCACGGGGATTTATCAGTGCGCTGACAAACACATTAGCATCCAGAACGATCCTGAGCATAGGGAATATTCTCTGGTCAAGTTTGCCTTGCTGCCTCTACCGCTTCCCTGATTTCGCTCTCTAGGACTTCCGAGTCTACACTTCGATTTCTTTCCCTTAGCGACTCAATTTTCTCGTAAAGCTTTTCCCTGACCTTTCCCCAGGCAACATACTCTTCCACAGGTATCACCGCTACCATAGGCTTATTTCCCCTCTCCACAATATATTTGTCTCCTCTGAGGCGAACTTCATCCATCAACTCCCCGAATCTTTGCCTTGCTTTCTGTGCCGATATCTTCTTAAGCATCTTAGTTCCCCATGGTCATTATGGTCATATTGATTATAATGGATAACGGCTTCCATTGCAAGTGGGAAATTGATTCTTCACCACACGCAGTTACATTTAATCTTCTTGCAATCCATCCCCAGCTCTGCCCGCATTTGCCAGGGTTTCCTCTTTTGTGTCACAGGTATCTTGACGAAGTGAGTATTAGCACATTATATTTGTAGTAGCGGGTAAGTCCTGCGTTAAGCGTGTTACCGGAAGGTGGCATAAACTAGCTGTAAGCTAGTCGCTCGCAGGGGCCGCTTTTTATTTGCCAAAAAAGTAATCTCTTTCAAATTTCACCACACGCAGTTGCACTTGATCTTCTTGCAATCCATCTCTAATCTTGCTCCGGAAGAGTATATCGCTGAGTTTTTATCCAACTCGCCAGACTGTCGACGGTGTTTAATTCATTTCCTAGTTCATTTAATCTAGCCAGCAAAGCAACAGCCAAGCGACGAACAAGTGTACCGAAGTCATCGATGTCGTCTGCTGAGATACCCTTTCTGCCGCCATGCACTATATCGCTACGCATTCCATAATATTTGTGGATGTTGCTAGCTATAGTTAGTCTATCATCTAGGTCTTTTCCTGCGATGAAGGCTGCTCTCTCAGCTAGCATATCTGCTATGCCCCTAGCTTTCAGGGCTTCAGCTTTCTGAGGCTCTCCTCCTACAAGTGTCTCTAGGGCAAAAGCAATTTTTGAAAATCTTGTTTGGTAATTGTCTGGCATGGTGGCCTCGGCTAGCCAGCGTACGCCGTTGAGCAATTTATTTTCCATTGGTCTACGAGAGTGCTCGCTCTTTTGGAGGAGGTGGCTGATCTCTTCCCATTGTCGTGATTCTAACTTTGATAGTAAGCGAGTTCTAAGTTCGAGATTGATTATGTGGGAAGGCCCCTGTAGAGCTACCTGTCGTTTCTTGTTTATTAGCATAGGAATGGACCCAGCGAAAACAGTATCTCCTACTATGCCGACTTGCCAGCTATCAGCCTCTTCGGGATTAAGGGGGAAGCAAAACGCTCTTAGGACATCCATAACTAATCTTGCTTGTGATATCGCATAGAAATATGCTTTTTGCTTGACTCCAGGGGCGTGAATACGAGCAAACATATGTATGTTCCTGCTGACTATATCAGACACAAATATTGATTTCTCCCACTGGCGATATTGGTCGGTGATTGACATCAGCGTGACATGTCCCAGCTTAAAAGGGGGGCCATCAAGCTGGAGGTTCGCTATTGGTATATCAATATCTTGGTACCTAGGCTCTAGTAGTTCACGTAGGTATTTCCTTGCATTCTCCTCTAACTCTTCTTGCCCAAGGTGTTCTTGGGATACCGCTTTCTTTCCAAGAAACCCGTATGCCAGGTTTTGCTCTACCTCCTTTTCTGATAGCATGTCCGGGTTGAGCCTAAGTATGCTTTGGGTTACTTCATGGAATATTTCGAGGCCTTCTTTGTAGGGTTCGTAGGTAGTGAAGATGGATTGTGTTGACTGAGAATTCCACCAATTGAAATTATTAGCTGGTCCGCCCGTTTTAAATATCTCCACCAGCTTGACAAGGTCTTGTGAGAGCCTGTTTATCGTTGTTGATTGATTCGATTTTCGCATTTTGCTCAAAAGCGGGTTTCTCCTTCTACTATCTTTCTTCCTCGGCAACTTCCTCTCGGCTATATACATCCCAGCCCAGAGCTTGGAATAAGGGCATGATGAAAATACGACGGGTATCCGCTTCGGTGTACTTCTTAATAGCTGTAGCAGTTAGGCTTTGATATTTGGCGACCAGTTTGGCTGTTTCTTGGCGAGCCTCTTCTCTGGTTATGGACATATCATTATTATACCTCGAAGGCGTTTACTGCTTCCCTTAAACACGGCACAACCTTAGGGCACCAAGTTCCCGGAGCTTGCCGCCGGGGTGCTGCCATTTTTGTGATTTGTTGTTCATCTTGCTAAACCGCCCCTGACTTCTTTAACCTCTCAATCTCCGCCTTTGGGTATTTTAGCATTTCACAGAGAATTTCCTCATTGTGCTGACCGAGTTCTGGGGCAGGGGAGTTTATTGCCCCAGGGGACTCTGGAAGCTTAATACAAACCCCGGGCAGCGGGAATTTAAATCCCTTATACTTTACTTCATGGAACATATCCCTGGCTTTAAGCTGGCTGTCTTTTTTTACTTCTGAGGCTTCATACACCGGTCCGCAGGGAACTCTTGCTGCGACAAGCTTTTTGACGATTTCATCCCGTTTCATCCTGGAGGTGAACTCACTCACCACATTGAGCAACTCTTCATCATGCACGAATCTGGCAAAGAAATTTGAGAATTTTTCATCATCAACAAGTTCCTCCACTCCCAGGGCATTGAAGCACCTGCGTGCTTGTTTATCCGTCACCGCGGCTATTGCTATCCTTCCGTCTTGGGCAGGGAAAATTCCGTAGAATGGTATCCTTATTCCGGGTGGATAGTGTTCGAAGCTGAATCCAATTTGCTCGGGCTTTCCCTCGCCAAGCATAGTATGGGTAAATACACCAATGTTAATAGAGTAGACGACGTCCTGCATGGACATATCTACAAGCTGTCCCTTGCCAGTTCTTTCTCTATGGTAAAGGGCATACATCGCCCCGAGAGCGGAGTATACCCCGGTAACTATGTCACCGAGGAACATTTTTGGTCTACCCCCCACCAATTCCACCAATGGAATTGTCCCGCCCATCGCTTGTGCTATCAGGTCGAACGATGTTCTGTTTTTTAATGGTCCGTTTTTCCCGAATCCAGTTATACTGACATAGATGAGTCTGGGGTTTAGTTTGCTTAATTCGTCATATCCAAGTCCAAACCTTTCCATTACTCCGGGGCCGAGATTTTCAACGAACACATCGGATTTTGATGCGAGCTCCTGGCATATTTCTGCCCCCTGTTCACTTCTAAGGTTTAAGGTGATTCCCTTCTTGTTTTTGTTTAAGGCGCAGAAGAGTGACTCAAGCTTAGGGTCAATGGCTGCCGTTAGCACTCTCATTGGGTCACCATCAGGATGTTCTATCTTTATCACCTCTGCCCCCATCTCGGCAAGAAGCGTTGCGCAATAAGGTCCAGAGATGAATTGTGAAACATCCGTTACGGTTATATCCTCAAGTGGAGTTGGCATGGTTGAATTACCTCCTTGTGAATTATGTATCATTTTAAGCAACTAGTTTCAGCCCTTTTACATAGGGCTCCTTTATTACACCTTTCTCGGTGATGATGGCGGCTATGTATTTGTGGGGGGTTATATCGAAGGCGGGGTTGGCTGCATTTACGCCCTCCGGGGCGATAGGTATTCCCTGCATATGGGTTACCTCTTCGGGGCTACGCTGCTCAACGGGAATTTCTGCTCCTGAAGATAGGGATGGGTCGATGGTGCTGGTCGGGGCAGCGACATAAAAGGGAATGTTATTTTCTTTAGCCAGCACTGCCAGGGTGTAGGTGCCAATCTTGTTGGCAATATCGCCATTGGCGGCGATTCTATCGGCGCCGACAATAACGCAGTTTATTTTGCCCTGACTCATAAAATAGCCCGCCATGGAGTCGGTGATTAAGGTTACCGGAATATTTTCTTGCTTTAACTCCCAGGCAGTGAGCCTTGCTCCCTGCAGCAAGGGGCGAGTTTCGGTGGCGATTACGCTTATTCTCTTTCCCTGCTCGTTAGCCGCTTTAATCACCCCGAGGGCAGTGCCATAACCTGTGGTGGCTAAAGGGCCGGCATTGCAGTGGGTGAGTATGGTAAAGCCGTCTTGAATAAGCTCGGCTCCCAGTTGGCTGAGCTTGGTGGTTGCCTCTATTTCCTCATGGTGAATTTGTTTTGCTTCATCGATGAGCGTTATTTTTATCTCAAAAACATCGTTGCCCCGGGCAGCCTTTTTCATCCTGTCAATGGCACCAAAAAGGTTGGCCGCGGTAGGTCTGGAGGTGGCGAAGGCTTCCAGGATTTTGCCAAACGCGTCAAAGAAGTGGTTTCTATTTTCCGCCTCTATCTTGTGTGCGCCTAAGGCGATTCCATAAGCAGCAGCGATGCCGATGGCGGGTGCGCCACGAATTTGCATCGTTTTAATAGCCGAAACGACATCCTGGTAATCGGACAGGTCAATGAAGATTTGCCTGTGGGGAAGCTTGCTCTGGTCTAAAATCCGCAGCTTGTTATCGAGCCATTCAATAGCTTTTGCGGTCATCGGTTTGGTAAATACTATAACGCTGAAGAAGTAGATGCAACGAGATTGCTTCGGCACTTCGTGCCTCGCAATGACAAAGAAGGGGGATATGCCTCGCAATGACAGAGGAGGCGGCTTGTCGTCGCAACTTTTCTGGTGTCATTGCGAGCCGAAGGCGCAGCAAGCCCGGGGGAAGCAAAACTCAAAAATCAAAATGTAAAATGACAGAGCGAAAGTAAGTCAAAAGTCAAAAATCAAAATGCAAAGTGACGGAAAAGAATAGAATACTAAATCCGAAATACTAAACAATATGAAAAGCAGTCAGTATGAGGCTGAAGGCTAATGGCTGAAGGCTGATAGCTACTAAATTGGCATTTGACATGAAGGACAGGGGGTTGTAAAATTGAGCGGTTTGGGCTGATGGGTCGAGAAATAGAGCGTTCTTGGGAAACAGGCGATGGTAAGGTCTTCTGAGGAATAAATTCAACAAGGAGGGTTAAAGATGGACTTTAAACTTTCGGAGGAAGAGGAGAAAAGAAGGAAGGAATTTTTCGATGGTTGCGAGGAACTAGCTAAGGAAAGGCCCGATGATTTCATAGAAGGTGTAGAAGCTGACTTTGAGGCCAAGAACCGACCTTACGTGATGCGTTGCCGTAAGGAATTTGCCAAGCGGGGATGGCTTCGGCTCGGCTGGCCTCCTGAGTATGGAGGGGTAGGAACTCATATGGACCGCGTCTTCTTTGGTGAGGCCAGAGGATATTACGGTCTGCCTGGTGTTGATATCTTTGGAATAGAAATGCTTGGCCCTACGCTTCTCGCTATGGGAAACAAGGAAGTAAAAGATAGATTTCTGCCTGGGATTGGGAATGGCGATACGTTATGGTGTGAGCTGTATAGTGAGCCTAATGCTGGCTCAGATTTGGCAGCTCTTACCACTACTGCTATAAGGAAGGGCGATGAGTATGTGATAAATGGTCAGAAGACCTGGAGCACAAATGCTCATAATGCTGACTGGGCTTTTGGCTTGTTCAGAACCGACCCCCAGGGTCGTAAACGTCGTAACATTTCGTTCTTACTAATGGACATGAAGGCACCAGGGATTACTGTAAATCCTCTTTACTACCTGAATGGAGCTCATTTGTATAATGAGGTATTCTTTGACGATGTGCATATCCCTGCAGACCAGATTGTTGGAGAGGAGAATCAGGGGTGGACAGTCAGTCAGACACTGGTTAATTTCGAAAGGTCTAATGTACTGGCTGTCTCGGCAGTGCGTGAGATGCTGAAATTGTTAGTGCAGTATTGCAATGAGACAAAAGTGGGAGGCAAGCTTCTGGCGCAGGACCCAGTTATTCGCAATGAGCTTGCTGAGATGGCTACCGAAATCGAGGCATCTCGTACTCTGGCGTATTACATAGCGGATCAGCAAAATAGAAATCAGATGGCGGCGCTATTTGAATCATCAGCAGCGAAGGTGTTCATAGGCGATTTATTTGAGCGTCTGGGCGGTCTTGGCACTGATATATTGGGCTCCTATGGTCAGGTTAAGGCCTCCAGGTGGGCACGTCAGAGAGGTATCTGGGAAAGCCTGTATCAAACGGCTTTTGTACTGACCATCTCCATGGGGACCAATGAGATACAAAAGAACATCATTGCCTGGTATGGTTTGGGAATGCCCAGGCCACTTTCGCCAGTGTCTATAGAGAAGGCTTTAACTGAAGCTCAAGCAGCAAAATAAGGAGGGAATATGGATACTACTTTCACAGAAGAACAAACAATGCTGAGGAAATCGACAGCCGATTTCCTTGTGGAGAAATACCCAGAGATAAAAGTGAGGGAAATAGAGGAATCGGATGCGGGGCATGATCCTGAAATCTGGAGGGGAATGGCTGAGTTAGGCTGGATGGGTTTGGTTATTCCTGAAGAATATGGGGGTATGGGAATGACGTTCCAGGACTTGACCATTGTCCTGGAGGAAATGGGACGAAATATCGCTCCTGGACCTTTCTTTTGCACTGTGCTTGAAGGGGCTTACCCTATTATTGATGCTGGAAGTGAGGAGCAGAAAAAGGAGTTCCTACCGAAGATAGCCAATGGGGAATTGATTTTTACCCTGGCTTTGCTTGAAGCTGACGGCATATATGACGCCTCCGATGTCGCTGCCAAAGCGGCGGCTAAGGGAGACGACTTTGTAATTAACGGCACAAAGCTCTTTGTAGAGCAAGCTATCAACGCTAATTATATGATAGTGGTTACCAGAACCAGGGAAGGTGCTTCACCTGAAGACGGCATTACCCTGTTCATAGTGGATGCCAAGAGTCCGGGAATTCATTGCGAAGTAATACCCACCATAGGCATGGAAAAGCTGTGTGAGGTAAGCTTCAAAGATGTCGCTGTGCCCAAGAAAAATATGCTGGGCGAGCTGGATAAAGGATGGCCTATTGTAAACAAAGTTATGGAGAGAGCAGCCATTGCCAAGGCCAGCGAGTCCCTTGGCGCTATGGATGGTATTGTTCCTATGACCACGGATTACTTAAAGGATAGAGTTCAATATGACGAGCCTCTTGCCCGGTTCCAGGCACTTCAACATATAATGGCTGATATGTTCATTAGCCTGACTACCAGTAAGTATCTGGTCTACGAGGCAGTATGGATGGAATCGGAGGGTCTCCCCTGCGCCAAAGAAGTTGCCATGGCTAAATCATATGTAAACCAGAATTATAAAGAGTTTAGCAGATTGATGGTAAGATTGTATGCTGGCAATGGCACTCATAGAGAGTTCAAGCCCGGGCTTTACTACAGGAGGGCTAAAGCGGCAAGCATTGCCTTTGGCGACACCGAGTTACAAA
>Ga0315543_1002228_pt1 | contig 19182 bp, 16 predicted proteins | sample SalMarSW160210MG_2_FD_203098 | JGI IMG/M metagenome (GOLD analysis project Ga0315543, IMG submission 203098) | Salt marsh sediment microbial communities from the Plum Island Ecosystem LTER, Massachusetts, United States - Salt Marsh Sediment SW1601-210 ...
CCAGCAGGCCTGCTGCGTCAGATCAATGCTCTCCAAGAGCAACTCTGGCGTCTGGCCAACAGTTAGATTTCATATTGAGGCAACGATACGCCTTCGGTTAGGTTTTACGATGAGGCAACGCGTTTGCTAGACGGACGAGATTTCTGCATAATATAGCCAAAGGGGTAGCTATATGGAAGAACGTCTACCTAGTATGGCAAACAGCGATTTAAGTGGAAAGATATCTACCTAGTATCCCAAATCGGGTGACTAGGTCGACAGATGTCCAGATAATAACAAGTTAGGCGCCCACCAGTAATGGGGAAAAACGCTAAATGCAGAGACGAAACCGGATTCCGAAAACACTTGCTCGTAAGCTATCAGATCTAGACGATCACCTTTTTCTTCTGAGAGAGCATTTGCACCGTCTCGCTGAGGGGGAAGCTCACCTAAAGATTCTTTCAGCTGAGCTCCGTGTGTTAGTTTGCGTTTCCAGTGAGACGGAGGGATTGCTATGGCGATTAGCAGATGAGCTCACTGTGTCCGATAGCGTCTACCTGCACCTTGCCGGAAACGTGGATACAGATCACCCTCATGCCAAGGGACTTGTTTTTGCTGTTGTACCGATTCAGCGTGGTGGATTAGGTGATCCAAGTCTTCCTCCAAATAACTACTCTTTGCGCAGAATAATCAAAGAACATGAGGCTATATTTGTATCAGGAAAAGGCTTGACTCATGAGTATCTCATCAAAGCTATTGCCGAACAAATGGGATCTGCTCATGAAGATGAAGGTGTAGAACCTTCCCTTGTCGAGTTAGGAGAGATCTTCATGGGTAGGTTTAGGTCTTACATTCCAATCGTCACGCTGGACGCTGAGTTAACACTGGAGATTGGAGAGCGGATACTTGAAAGAGCCGAGCAAGAATTAGGGTTTGTCCGGACAGAGCGTCTTGGTGGCTACGGTGACTTGACAATAGTAATTCGTCTCGGATTAAAGGAGCAGTTGGGAGTCAAGGTTCCTTTGTACAAGTTCCAATCGTATGTCAGTGGGGTGGAAATCCACTGCCTGGTTGGACCACAGTCTATGGCTTTCGATGTCCGAAAGAGAGGAGAAAGCAGGCAAGAGATTCATGCGCATTATCCTCCCTGTTGGAAACTCAACACAGACGCGGGCTTTGCATTCTCCTATTGCTCTCGAGCGAGGCAAGCGCATGCTATAGTGAACGGGACGCCTCAGGATAGTGGCGTACCGTGCGACGTCGGCTGGGTTCATGCACGCGAATTGACACGAGAAGTAATCACAAACGATCATGAGGATCTGCTTACCGGAGGGTTCGTGCTTCTATATGAGCGACTACTGTCACCCAAAGACTTGCTCGAAATTCTAGAACTCCCGCCCGACGCGTATGGGATTTGGATATACAAAGATGACTTGGAACAACAGGGCGCATTTCCTGATGATTAGACACGTGTGAGTGCTATGTCGATTCGCCTGCAGCGGTCGGAGAAGGAACGATGGGTATCCAAAGCGAAGGGAGTATCACCTTTTGGTTGCGTCATGAGCATGAAGACTGGACCACAAACAGCGAGTCCTACCACTTCGCGACCGTCAAACGCCCTGGAGTTGCAGTCAAGGCGATCAAGCACCCTGACAAGACGATCGAGCTAGAGCTTTCTGGTCCTTTAGGTCAGCATTTCGACTTCAGACATCTGATCCCAGAATGTGAGGCCCGCGGATTGTTCGTGGCGATTACGTGGAAAGCCCCAGAACTCAACCTTTACCTAAACGGTAAACTCGTTGAGGCGGTTTCTCTTTCTCAGTTGGACAATGGCGCCTAACAAGCGCATGAAGCCGACCCCCTAATCCAGGGCTTTATTGATGCCTGTCTTGGTTGTGTAGCGTTTCGGTTTGTGGGTGGTGTCACTGCGAAACCCGGCGGCGGGTGAACTCGGGGCCGTTATGCATATCTGTCTTTTGCCCTATCAATGGAGTGGTTTTGACCACGAAATATCAGCCCAAACCTGAAGAAATACTTAATATTGAAGGTGCAGATAATGAAACACTTTTCTGGCACCTGAAGTCATGGCTAATTGCCGACAAAGAAGACCGTCTGCAGAAGCGTCTTGACGAATTATGGAAGCACTACAAGGATATAAATGATCAACGCTTGCTCGCGCTTGTGGGAGCGCTGTGCATCGAAACAGCACTGGATGCATTGCTGCAAGGGTTTATTTCAGATTACGACAGTCTCAAAGACGATACGGACGTAACCTTCTCTCTCAAGATCAAGATAGCAAAAGCACTGCACCTAATTCCCCGGAAGATCCTAAACTCCTGCGATCTGATTAGGCAGATTCGAAACGATTTTGCACATAATCTCAACCTATGCGAGTTCACTCATTTACCTAAAAACCGCCTCAATAAACTCGGTCCGTACGTTCGAGAATTCGACATCAAAGAACGAAATTCACAGGACTGGGTGGTCTTGTACAGGGCTTTAGTAGGTTTCACTACTGTGGGCTTAATGGCATATTCCTATCAAATTGAGGCACTCAGACACTACTTGGGGACACATGATTTCCGGCATCATTTCAAGGCTTATATAGAGCAAGACATAAAGAGATGAATTGGAAGGGATGTATAACAACAGCTTGAACTCGGACTGGCTTTTTCGCTGGCGCTTCAAAGACAGCCGGTTAAGCTGGTCGTTAGGCGGCAGCTTTGTAATCCAAGGTCCGTTCTAAACTCGAACAACATAAAGAGGAAAGAAGCACTGTAGAGGCGAAGCGTGCCTGATCCGATACGCGGACGATTTCGTGTGCGCGTTCCAGCACCAGGAAGACGCGGAGCGATTCTACAAGGTGCTAGGCAAGCGGCTAGGGAAGTTCGGGCAGGAACTGTCGGCAGAGAAGACACGGATTATCCCGTTTAGTCGGCATCGGCAGGCAGGGGAAACCAGTTTCGACTTTCTGGGTTTCGAGTTTCGCTGGGGGCAGGATCGAAGGGGGAAGCCTCACCTCAAGCGCCGAACCTCTCGCCGGAAGTTGCGAAACTCGCTGAAGAACTTCAGCGCCTGGTGTAAGGAGAATCGAAACTTGCGGCTGGACGTGCTGTTCAAGCAACTGAATGCCAAGCTACGTGGGTACTACAACTACCATGGGGTGATCGGGAACTACGCCAGCTTGAAACAGTTCTTCAATCAGGCCATACGGATACTTTGGAAGTGGCTTAACCGGCGCAGCCAGCGCTGTAGTTACAACTGGCGAGGCTATGCCGAGCTTTTAGAGCATTTCGAGGTAGAGCAACCACGGATCGTTGGACGACCCAGGACGAGAAAGGCAACTTCGTTGGCTTAGGCCCGAGTGCGGAAGCGAGTACTCCTGAAGAGCCCGGTGCGAGACGCTGCGCAGCCGCACGCCGGGATCTGTGCGGGGGCTGTCGGGCAACTGGCAGTCCTACCGCGATTGCGGCCACGTTGGAAGGAGCAGTCAATTCTAAGTAAGAGAAAGGAGGAAGGCTGTGGCATATGAGGACCAAATGCGTCAACTAGCCCGACAGCTGATAGCGAAGCATGGGGATCTTGTGGAGGTTCGCTGTGTGTCGGGGCATCATCCGTGTCACATTGAGCTAGTGTTCTCGGACGGGGAGAAGATAGTTGTTGGCAAACACTCTGGACGCGTGGACATAAGTATGATGAAAGCCGGCTACCACGGCACAGGGCCTAGCTGCTTTCACGCGTTCTTGGATGAGGCGGGCTTCGATGTGACATTGGAGCAGGTCGCGAACATGGAGAAGGGCACTGTCCTGCGAGCCTGAAGCGAGGGGCAGAAGGCAGCTCTGAAAGACGTGGCTGCATAAGAAGCGGCTGGCGTGCCCTGTAAAGCTGTCGTCTGCTAGTCGGTGAGAGTCCGACCGTGGTAACTACCAGGAGGCCACGTAGCAGGGTCCCAGTGATTCCGGGTGACCGGTTGTGCTGCCTGTCCTGGCGGTCAGGCCAGGGAAGCGGAGTATGCTCCTGAGAAAGGAGTGCAAAACAGCAGCCCGTAAGATGAAGTGAATCCCTTCGACAGGCTCAGGACACGCCTGCAGCGTCGAGATGTTAGCCCTGGGAAGGGACCTAGAGGGAGCCGAGTCGCTCAGCGACAACGAAGGCCATGGAAGCAGTGTAGAACCTGGAATGCAGCCGTGAAGGACCCTCCGGCGTAGGGGGAGCGGGATGCTGTGAAAGTAGGTGACACTTGCACCTGCGCTGCAAGTGCAGGTGCGGAACAGGAGGGGGCTCATCCCGTCGGTGGCCCACATCCATCGTAACCGCTGGTATAAGCTGAAGAAGCGAAGTCCAGGGGGGAGCCGGTTGAGAAGTCGGAGGAGGCCACACCGCACCTGCGGTGGGTGCAGGTGTAGTACTGATCACCATCGAGACAACACAACTCGGTGAGAGGGAAGGGCCTCTACTTCAACCGAGCTAAGCGGGGAGGTAAGTGACGGTGCAGGCCTGGTCGAGCAGCTTCTTGGGACGTTTGCTCATGTTCTGGTCTGCGGTTTGGTTTTGCATTCTGGCCTATTGGCACATAATGTATCAGGCTTGATGAAGTTTCTATTATACCTGTGCTGTCCCGTTGTGGCAAGTTTGCTAGACGGACGAGATTTCTGCATAATATACCCAAAGGGGTAGCTATATGGAAGAACGTCTACCTAGTATGCCAAACAGCGATTTAAGTGGAAAGATATCTACCTAGTATCCCAAGTCGGGTGACTAGGTGGACAAGTGTCCATATAATAACAAGTTGGGCGCCACTATTGCTGCTCGTCAAATGAGGAGGGCTAGAGGGTGTGCACTCAAACGAAGGATGGTGGAGCACGCCCTTGGGCAAACTCGATTGCACAAGCTCTGGCGCTAGTCCTAGCGCTTGCGCTGCTGCGGGCAATTCAAACCCGTCTCTGGCAATACTGGTTCGGATCAACGGACTTCCAGGAAACCCTTCCCTTTGTTCTGTTCACGTTGGGCTCCTTCGTGGTCATGTCCGTGGGCCTAATCGGCGGATGTGTCGTCCGGCTGACGGGGACGCCTTGGCGCGAACTCGGCTGGCAACGCGAGGGATTAGCCAAGGCGGCAGCTTGGGGAGTTCTGGGGTTCGTGGTCATATCCGCCAACGTGCTCGTTTGGTCTCTCGCTGGGGGAGCCACAGCGCGGCCTGACTACGTGAGCCCAAGTGTGGGGCGCCTGCTGCTGGTTGCGTTCTTTGCGTTTGGGGTGGCGGCGTGGGTGGAGGAGAATCTGTTCCGAGGGTACCTGCAACCGTTGCTTGCGAAGCGGCTACCACTCCAGGTGGCAATCGCTGTCCAGGCGGCCCTGTTTTCTGTGGCACACCTGGGCTACACGACGAACCTGATGTACTTCGGCTCCGCCTTCGTGTCCGGGCTGGTCCTTGGAGCCTTACGAGGTCGCGGGCGCAGCCTGGTTGCACCCTATGTGGCGCACAGCCTACTATGGATGATGGCTGCGTTTGGGCCCACGCCGAGCTAGCCAGCGATGCGGCAGATCTCGTGGCGCGCAACAACTCGCTGCAGCTGACCCGGCTGGCGTGTGGAAAGTTGGAGCGTGTCTTGCCCGCCGAGTTGCGCGAGAATGGGTCGACCGTTGCCTGAGCCGCCGGGCAGCTGAGCTCGAGGCCGTTAGGCGGATTCATTGCCTACAGGAGGAAATGGAACAAGACAAGGGGACGGAGGTGAGTATGTCATCTGTGATTGAAGTAAGGAACTTGCGCAAGACCTACGGGACTCTCGTTGCTGTTGACGATATCTCTTTCGAGGTTGACGAAGGGGAGATATTTGGCATGGTGGGCCCGAACGGCGCAGGAAAGACGACCACTATCGAGTGCATCGAGGGTCTGCGCCAACCGGACGATGGAAGCGTACAGTTGCTGGGGATGGATCCTCTTGAGAAGAGACGTGCCATCGCCAATCATATCGGCATCCAACTACAAGAATCCGCCCTGCCACGGCGATTGCGCGTGGCAGAAGCGTTGGATCTGTTCGCTTCCTTTTACAAGCGTCGGGCTGATGCTGAGGAGTTGCTCGACATTCTGGGATTGACCGCGAAGCGCTCTTCGGCCTTCGAGAAGCTCTCCGGTGGTCAGAAACAACGTCTGTTTATCGCGCTGGCCCTGATCAACAAACCAGAAGTTGTCTTCTTTGATGAGCTTACGACAGGCCTTGACCCCCAAGCCCGCCGCTCAATGTGGGACTTGGTGAGGCAGATCCGAGAGCAAGGCTGCACGGTATTTTTCACCACGCACTTTATGGAGGAAGCCCAGCGATTATGCGATCGGGTATTGATCATAGACCGCGGACAGATCGTGGCCCTGGATACGCCCGAAGCGATGATCGGATCTCTGGGGGCTGAGAATCGGTTGGTCTTTACCCTGCCGGAAAACCAAGCGCCTCCGGCACTGGCAGACCTACCTCAGGTCCGGCGCGTTGAGCAGTTCGGCGAGCGGGTGGTTGTTTACGGTCACGGCGAGCGATTCGCCAGTTCGGTGGTCAGTGCCTTGGAGGATGCCGAGGTAGATTTCCTCGACCTGCGAACGGAGCAACCGAATCTCGAAGATGTCTTTTTGAGCCTTACCGGCCAAGAGATGCGGGAGTAGTGACATGAGAGGCTTTAGCAAACTCACTTTGGTAAATCTCAAACTCTACTTGCGGGAGCCAATCGCAACCTTTTTCACTCTGGCTTTCCCGCCCTTGATGGTCGTCCTTTTCGGAGCCATGTACGGCAACGATCCTTCGCCAATGTTTGGTGGCTATGGTTCGATGGATGTCGCTATGCCGGGCTACACGGCCATGATCTTGGGCACGGTGGGTCTCCTGGGCGTTCCGATCACCATCAGCGGTTACCGCGAGTCCGGGGTTTTGCGCCGCTTCCAGGCCACACCCATGCGACCCTTGACCTACATTCTGGCTGATATAGTAGCCAATTTGGTCACTACTTTACTTGGCATGATGGGCTTGGTGATTATCGGTTGGCTGCTTTACCGCGTGCAATTCGAGGGGCAAGTGGTGGCGGTGATTCTGGCCGTGGCTTTCGGCGGACTGGCCATGTTCTCCATCGGTTACTTGATCGCCGGTCTGGCCCCAGGGGCGCGTACTGCGCAGGTGGTTGGAATGGTGATCTTTTACCCGATGATGTTCCTCTCTGGGGCGAGCATACCTCTTGAGGTGATGCCGGAGACGATCGAGCGCATAGCCGACTTTTTGCCACTCACCTATGTGGTCAGGCTGCTGCGCGGGCTTTGGTTCGGGGATGCCTGGGGAGAGCACTTGCTTGAGACTGCTGTTCTCGCAGGTGTTCTGTTGGTATGTACTGCCCTGGCTGCCCGCTTTTTCCGGTGGGAATAGCTAGCGGGAGGTAAGATGAGGTGAGAAATGCAGGGTAACGGGTAAATTCACATAGGAATCGGCCTAACAAGTCGCTGGAGCCGACCAGGCTATCGAGAGTCTGCCTTGAGGTATGCGCCGGGTTTGATGCGCTTTGGTTCAAGTTTGGCATCACTGGGCCAGCCGCCTGGCGGCTCAGCTCCGAGTCGGCCGTGCTTCGGCTCCTGCGGGTGAGGACCGGCCTCCACAACGGACTCGCATCCCGGGCAGACGTAACGGTGGTGACGATAAGCGACCACTTGCAGCTTGACGGGGGGAAGCTCTTCTACGATTAAAGAGGTACGTAATATGAATGAAAAAGCAGTAATTTTGTTAAAATCCCGGATATGCACACAAGAACAACTTGAGTCAAAACCTTTTCAAGATTGGGCTGAGCGCCTTGGTGAAGCACGCGGACATCTGCACCGTAAAGTATGGGAATGGTGCTTTATCACCCAGGCACTGTACGAACGAAAACTCCTTCAACCAGGTGTTTCGGGATTGGGTTTTGGTGTTGGAACAGAGCCTTTGTCTTCGCTGTTCTGTAGTTTAGGAGTCTCTATTTGTGCGACAGATTTATTCACTGATATCGCAAAAGAACGGGACTGGGTTAACACAAATCAACATGCATCAGGTGTTGAATCTCTAAATTCACGCAAGTTGTGTTCGGATGAGTTATTCAACAAGAACTGTACTTTCCGGCATGTAGACATGAATGATATCCCCAATGACATGAGCGATTTTGATTTTATTTGGTCTTCATGTGCTCTGGAGCACCTTGGATCACTCAGCCGTGGAGAGGAGTTTATCTATGATGCCATGAATTGCCTTAAACCAGGAGGGTTTGCTGTACACACAACAGAATACAATTTCTCTTCAAATAGCTCCACAGTTGTTAGTGGTAACACGGTGCTGTACCGGCGTCAAGATATTGAAAGAATAATCCGCAATATACGGAAAGAAGGGCACGGCATTGATATGGATTTTTCGGCAGGATCTTTAACTGGTGATACATTTATTGACGTTCCTCCCTACAAACATGATGTCCATCTCAAACTTCAATCAGGGGAGTATGTTATGACGTCTGTTGCTCTAATAATGCAAAAGGCGAAATGAGGTTTCATAAGAGTCTCAAGAGGAAATATGTTTGGTGCAGAATCTAATGCCTAACAAGGCGCTGGTGTGTCCTGAAAAGCTGTCATCTGCTAACCGGTGAGAGTCCGACCGTGGTAACTGCCAGGAGGCCACGTAGCAGGCTCCCAGTGCTATCGGGTGACTGATGGTGCTGCCTGTCCTGGCGGTCAGGCCAGGGAAGCGTTGTAACCTCCTGAGAAAGGAGAGCAAAGCCGCAGCCCGCAACACAAAGTGAATCCTGCAGCGTCGAAAGGTTAGCCCCGGAAGGGGAACCAGGGAGAGCCGAGCTTGTCAGCGAGAGCGAAGGCCACGGAAGGCGTGAAGAACCTGGAAAGGCAACGCCGAAGAACTCCCCGGCGTAGAGGGAACGGGATGTGGTGAAAGCAGGTGACACTTGCACCTGCGCTGCAAGTGCAGGTGCGGAACAGGGGAGGTCTCACCTGGTCGGTGGTCTACACCCGTCGTAACCGCTGGTATAAGCTGAAGAAGTGAAGTCCAGGGGAAAGCCGGATGAGAAGTCGGAGGAGGCCACACCGCACCTGCGGTGGGTGCAGGTGTAGTACTGATGACTATCGAGACAACACAACTCGGTGAGAGGGAAGGGCCTCTACTTCAACCGAGCTAAGCGGGGAGGTAAGTGAGGGTGCAGGCCTGGTTGAGCAGCTTTTTGGGTCGTTGTGTCATGCGAATCTCCGGAAATCTGGATTTGCTCAAGGAGTGGAACTCTGATACAATGTCAATTGGTACTGCAAAGGAACCTGGGGGAGACACTATACAGAAGATTTCTGGAATATGCAAATTATCGCTTCTTATGCAGAGAGCTTCCGTATAAGTATATGTTGGGCGGCTAGTCGTTGCGACTGGCGGCTGGGTATTGTGCGATTATCTGCCATTCCGTATCATTCAAGTCGTTCGGGTAAGATTGTCGGGATATTGGCGAGTCATCTCATGCACCATCACTGTGATGCGGCATGGCAAGACTGGATCGAATCGGGGCAGAAAGGAGGGATACATCGACCCAATCTGATGCGGAGTTGATGTGAGCAGCCAGTGAACAATTGGTCCCTGGTGCCGAAAGAACCAATCATATTAAGGAGGTAGCCAAGATGGGACTGTTAACGTGGATTGTTGTCGGTGCAATTGCCGGTTGGTTGGCGGGCCAGGTCATGAAAGGATCGGGCTTTGGCCTGATCGGCGACATCGTCATCGGCGTCATCGGCGCGCTGGTGGGTGGCTGGCTTGCCAGCGCTTTCTTTCACACGCCGGGCGCTATCAGCGGCTTTAACCTCACTACCATCGTCGTTGCGTTCCTTGGCGCACTGGTCGTGTTGTTCGTCTCCCGCGCGGTCAAGCGCTAGCCTGGGCAGTGGACAAGGTCCGGCCCAAGCAAAACGGATAGAAAGGAGGTGATATCAGATGAAGCTCAATGCACCCACGAATGTTTTCTTCTACGCCAGCGTAGCACTTGTGGTCCTTGGCCTCTTGGGTAAGTACGGCGGCCTCGCGGCTGCAGCGCCCTACTCGTTCATGCTCGTATTGGCGGGCTACATCGTGCTCGCTATCGCGGTTGTCATGAAGAATCGCTAACACAACCGATTCTGCAGCGTAGCCGTACGCCCTCCAAGGGGGCTCAGTCCCTGACTGAAGTACAGGTGCGACGCACTTGACACGTGCGTCGCACCTGACAAAGCACCAGATGCAAACGTTTCGGAACCGCCACCGTCTGGTCATCGAAACGAACCCATTCTCAACTGAGCTAGCTCATTGCTGCCACCGCCTCCCGAGCGTGCAGGACTTCCCGGCCGCGGAGGGGTCGCAGGTCCGCTTGTTGGCATCCTCCCGCACATGAAGGCATTGCCGTGTTCTCATCAAGCGTTCCGTTGCCGCGGGCCTGAGCACTTGACGGCCCGACGGTTTTCGTGTCGCTACGAAAGAGGACTATACAAAGTAGCTGTTGCATTACGCCGCCCAACAAGTCGCTGGTGTGTCCTGCAGCTGTCGTCTGCTAGTCGGTGAGGGTCCGACCGTGGTAACTGCCAGGAGGCCACGTAACAGGCAACCAGTGCAGTCGGGTGACCGACGGTGCTGAAGCGTTGTATCCCTCCGCGAAGGAGGTGCAAACCAACAGGCCGTAACACAAAGTGAACCTTGCAACGTCGAAATGTTAGCCCCGAAAGGGGAACAAGGCAGAGCCGAGCTTTTCATGCGGAGTGAAGGCCACGGAAGGTGTCAAGAACCTGGAAGTGCAGCACCGAAGAACTCTCCGGCGTAGGGAGGGCGGAATGTTGGGACAGTCGTTGACGGAACAGGAGAGGTCTCACGTGGTCGGTGGCCCACAGCCAGCGTAACTGCTGATATAAGCTGAAGAAGTGAAGTTCAGAGGGATGCTACGTGAGAAGTCGGAGGGGTTCATAGTACTGATGATGGTGAGGACAACATAACCTCATCGGAGGGAAGGGACCCTGCTTCAGCCGTGTCAGACGGGATGGTACGTGATGGTGCATGCCTGCACAGGATGCGGGATAACCACACCCAGAGTGAAATCACGCGAACGTCAGCGCGGAGTATGCCTGTGTGTTAAGTAGTGACTAAGTTGGTGCTGGCCTGATGTGGCAGGCTGATAAGGCGGCAGTGACGGGAACCGCGAATGCCACAGGAAGAAGGCTGTCGGAGAGCCGTATGAGGGACGCTTCGCAGCCTCACGTACGGTTCGAGGTGGCAGGGGATGCAAACCAGGATGTGATATCCCAGGCGCCATCCCCTGACCCTACGAGTGGACGCGGCGGAGCACGGGGCTTTTGAGGCTGGTTGGTAGGGAAGGTTGGTCCCGCGAGCGAGGGTGGTTAGTGAAACCCGCCGCGCCACTCAGCTCAACCGTTCGGCGGGGAGTCGTAGGCCGCCCGAGGAACGCTGGCTAATGAAAGCCGGTTCACAGAGGGGTGGGTCCAGCATGGTCGAAATTATCTGGGAGTTTGTCGTCAAGGAGGAGGCCCGAGGCCAGTTCGAGCTGGCGTACGGCCCAGGCGGGGCGTGGAGCAAGCTGTTCGCACGGTACCCGGGCTTCCGAGGCACCACCCTGCTGCGCGACACGGAGAATCCGCGGCGGTATCTGACGATCGACTTCTGGGAGACAGAGGCCCAGCGGGAGCAGGTGCTGGCCGAACGCAAGGCCGAGTACTCTAACCTGGACGCCGCCTTTGCTGACTGGACCCAGTCCAGGACTGAGGTGGGTCTCTTCAGGGTGCTCGCCGAGGCGACGGTGCACCCCCGTGGCAGAGCAGGGCGAACCAAAGCTGGAGAGGCCGGTCGAAGGAGCCCGCGAACAACTCGCTGAAGCCGACTCGGCTGGCGGGCGAGAATGCACCGGTGCCTTGCCAGCCCAGTTGCCCTAGAATGAAGGAGCCAAGCCCGAGTCACCGAGCGGCTTAGCTCGGGGCCGTTTTCCGCCATCAACAACCTATGCCTATGTCAGGTGGCAGTGTATTTCCAGGTGGTCCCCTCTGGCTCGTCTTCCAGGACTACCCCCAGCTCTGCCAGGCGGTCTCGGATCCTGTCCGCCAAAGCCCATTGCTCTGCTGTGCGCAGCTGGTTTCGCACTTCGGCCAGCAGGGAAATAAAAGGCTCCACGTCTGCTGGCCCAGCTAACCTCTTCATGGTCAGGCCCACTACTTCCGCCAGTTCTCGCAGCACACTCTGAGCATAGGCCAGCGAATCAGAGAGCGCACCGCTGTCGCGCGCCTGGTTAATGATCCGTGCCAGGTCAAAGATCTGCGCAATGGCCCGCGGCGTGTTAAAGTCATCGTCCATGGCGGCAATGAACTCGCGCCGAGCAGCATCTGCTTCTTCGCATAAAGCGTCACCAGGGCTGGTCTCGGGACTGGCAGAGTAATCCTTCAGGGCTGCACGGAGCCTTTCTGCTCCTCGCTCAGCTGCCTGCACGCTCTCTTCTGTCCAGGTCGGAGAGCTGCGATAGTGCGCAGACAGAATGAACAGGCGAATAGCGTCGGCGCTGTACTTCTGCAGAGTCTCTTGAACACTGACGAAATTGCCCAGATGGCGGGTCATTTTTTCTTCATCTTCGCGCAAGCGCAGGAGGCCGTTGTGTATCCAGTACTTGACAAAGGGCGCTTTGCCGGTGTAGCTTTCCGACTGCGCAATCTCGTTTTCGTGGTGCGGAAACATGACGTCCTGACCGCCGCCGTGAATGTCAATCTGTTCTCCCAGAAAGTGCGTGGACATCACCGAGCATTCAATGTGCCAGCCTGGTCGTCCCTTGCCCCAGGGGCTGTCCCAGGAAGGCTCCCCCTCTTTAGCCGCTTTCCACAAGGCGAAATCCATAGGATGCTCCTTGCGGTGGTCAACTTCGATGCGCGCCCCAGCTTGCATTTGTTCCAGCGAACGCTTCGATAGTCTTCCATAGTCCGGGAAACTGGTCACTCGAAAGTAGACGTCGCCATCCACTTCATAGGCATAGCCTTTTTTGATCAGTGTCTGGACTGCTTCGATGATCTCAGGGATGACTTCAGTAGCACGGGGGTTGTGGTCTGCGCGTTGGATATTCAGGGCATCCATTTCGGCGTAGAAACGGGCGATGTACTTGTCCGCCAATTCGTTGACCGAAGTGCCGAGCGAGCGCGCTGTCTCAATAATGCGGTCCTCAATGTCGGTAAAGTTCTGCACATGCCTTACGTGGTAGCCACGATAGCGCAGGTAACGCTTGATCACATCGAACACAATGTAGGACATGGCATGCCCAACGTGACACGGGTCGTACAAGTTCGGTCCACACACGTACATCTTGATTTCACCGCGTACGAGGGGGATGAACTCTTCTTTTTGACGCGCAAGTGTGTTATAGACTCTCAAACCCATGTTCTCTCTCCTCTCTGAACGGCTCCCAAGAGAATGTTGCGGGGCACTGGTTACTGCAGTGCCCCCTCAAACACGTGCAGAGAGGAACCCTCGGAAAGCAGAGACCGATTCCGAACTGTCTGCTATTCCTGCTTTTCATAACAGACGTACTGCGTGTTGATAATGCCATCACTCGTTTTCTGCCTGCACTTGGGGAATCACACGCTGGACCTGCGTCAGTACCACAAGTTGGGCAGCGGTCTGAATGGATATGCGACCGGTGTTAATGACAATGTCATACAGTTGCGGATCGAGCCAATTGACACCGTAGTAACGCCGCAGGTAGTCTGCCCGAGCTCGATCGCTGGCCAGGATGCGTTGCGTGGCCTGGCGTTGTGTCAAGCCTTCAATGCCCATGAGCTTCTCCACCCGACGTGACAGGGGAGCGACGATCTGGATATGGAGGACTTCTGGATCGTCCCGTAGTAGCACCTGGCTGGCCCGGCCGATAATGAGGACGTTGCCTTCTTTGGCCATGTTGAGTATGACCATACCGACCATGCGCACATAGTCTTCCATGGCTGCACTCAAGAGCGGCATGGCAGGCGTGAAGATGCCCCATGGAGGCACTGTGAGTGGCGCAGCAGATTCCCGCCGCTGCATCTCGATAATGCTAGGAATCGCTGGCGATGTCTTCAGCGCGTCCAGGATTCTGTGCATCAGACCACGGCGACCTTCGTAGCCCAACTCGTGCAGGGCTATCTCGGGCACTCCGGCCTCCAATGCGGCCCGATCAATGGCCTCGCGATCGATAATCCTGAGTCCTAGTGCCTTCGCCACTCCGGTTGCTACCTCGTAGCCACCGGCACCTAGTTGTCTGGAAAGGGTTACAATAGCCACAGCAACTCATCTGACATGGGATTGCTCTGAGCGGTTCCCCTTGCTCGCCAGTTGAGCAAAAATCATACGGCCTGCCACTGTTTGCAGAACTCGCGTGACATTCACCTCAACAGATCGGTCTATATAGCGGCGGCCATCCTCCACCACGATCATTGTGCCATCATCCAGATAGCCAACACCTTGTCCGAGTTCTTTGCCCTCCTGAATGATGCGCACCGTGATGGTCTCACCAGGCAGGACGACGGCTTTGACTGCATTAGCCAGTTCATTGATGTTAAGTACCTCAATGCCCTGCAACTCGGCCACGCGGTTCAGATTATAGTCGTTCGTGATGATCGGGCAGCCCAGCTCCTTTGCTAATCGTACCAATTTATCGTCCACTTCCCGCACGTCATTGACGTCCATCTCCGTAATGCGGATCGGGACGCGTGAATCCTTTTGTAACTTGTTCAGCATGTCGAGACCCCGCCGGCCGCGATTGCGCCGCAGAGCGTCAGCAGAGTCAGCAATGTGCTGAAGCTCATTGAGCACAAAGCGCGGAATCAGCATGGTACCGCTGATAAAACCTGTCTGGCTGATGTCAGCTATGCGCCCATCAATGATCACACTGGTGTCTAGAAGCACCACTTCCTCTGTGCTTTCTTGCTTTCCCTTTGCCAGTCGTACGCCCAGGGCGCCAAGGATTTCTTTCTCCCGGGTGACCATCACCATGACACCGAAGTAGCTGAAGAGCACGGTTGCGACAAAGGGCAGGATGTCCCCCAAAGGCGTCGGCAGAAGGGATAGGGGCAAGGCGAGCAATGCAGAAATGATCAGACCGACGACTAGGCCAGCCGAAACAGCTGCCAACGTTCGTACTGGAACCTGGCGAATCTTGCTCCTGACCCAGAAAAACGGCCGCGTGGTCAGATGTGGGGTGAAGAGTAGGCCCAGCGACGCCCCAATAACAGCGAAGATATAGGGCAGAAACGTGATGACAGAGTCACCGAGTAACTTGACAATGCTGTACAGATAAGGCGACAGGGCTTGACTGCCGAGAGTGAAGCCAAGGCGCCAGCCGAGAAAGCCGATGATCAGAGACCCAATAATGCGGGCGATAAGTTCTATAGTCATAGAAATCCCTCCTGTTTTGTAATCTCTCCTCTGGTACCTGTAGGATATGACGCAGTCGCGGTCACCCCGCTACTGCCGTCGCATACCTCCTTTCCATTTCGATTGGGCGAGAAACCGAAAAAAAGAGCGTGCACCACAAAGCAAGCACACTCTAGCACGAGTCCACACGCCAGCACACAGGCCGGGTTGATGACTACTCTGAGCAAACCGAGATATTCAAGTTGATGCTTCTTTGGTACAAACGGATGATTGCTATGAAATCAGGAAAGAAGCCTCTACCGAACCTCCATCTATATGACGGTCTAGATGCGTGCAACGATACAGATATTATCGGCTTAGTAATGCATACCATATTAACACAAGGTAGACAGATTGTCAAAAACCAGCTAGTTTCTGGCAAGTCGCGCACCTATTGCTGCAGAGCAATGTCCAGCGCTTTGCCTATGGAACGCGCGCGCAGTACCTCAAGGCCAATTTCGGAAGCCTTTCTAAGCCGCAGAGATCGCGGAACGATGCAGCGCTTGAAGCCAAGTTTAGCCGCTTCGTTCAGTCGTTTCTCCGCCTGGCCAACCGAGCGTAGCTCCCCTGACAGGCCAATCTCGCCTAGCATGACACAATCATCCGCAATCCGGAGGTTTCGGAAGCTAGAGGCAATGGCTGCTGCCACTCCCAAGTCAGCTGCTGGCTCACCAATGCGCAGCCCGCCCACCACATTGACGAAGATGTCCTGTGTGGACAGCTTGAGTCCCACTCTTTTGCTTAGCACAGCGATAAGGAGCAGTAGCCGGTTAAAATCAATCCCATTGGCTGTGCGGCGTGGAAGGCCAAAGCTGGTCGTGGTCGTCAGCGCCTGGATTTCCACTAACAGAGGCCTGGTGCCCTCCATCGTTACGGCTACGACCGAGCCAGTGGCCGAAACTAGTCTCTCGGACAGGAAGGCCTGCGAGGGATTCGTGATCTCTACCAGGCCCTGCTCCCGCATCTCAAAAACCCCCACTTCGTTGGTCGAGCCAAAACGATTCTTCACGCTGCGCAAGAGCCGATATGAATGGAATTTCTCACCCTCGAGATAGAGGACTGTATCTACCATATGTTCCAGCACACGTGGCCCAGCAATGGCCCCTGTCTTGGTTACGTGCCCCACGATAAACATTGGCACATTCCGTGACTTGGCCATGCGGAGCAGAGTCGCAGCACATTCTCTGACCTGTCCAATGCTCCCTGCTGAGGTTTCCAGTTCCTCAAGGTAGACTGCTTGTATAGAGTCCACTACAACCAACTGTGGTTCCAAACGCTCGATCTGGCTCAAAATGTGATTGAGGCTCGTTTCGGATAAAATGTAGAGTTGTTCCTCGGAGATGCCCAATCTGTGGGCCCGCATTTTTATCTGGTGTGTAGACTCCTCAGCGGAAACGTACAGCGTTGTCTTTCCATTTCGAGCCAACAGCGCGGAGATTTGTAGGAGCAGGGTGGACTTGCCGATGCCTGGATCGCCACCGATGAGAACCACAGAACCCGGCACAATGCCTCCACCTAGCGCACGGTTGAATTCCTCCATGGGCACGGGGATGCGGGCGAAGCCATCCGTAGAGACAGAGGTGATGGGCTGGGGGACAGTTTGCGAAGCCAAATGCGAGACGCTGGGCCCAGTACGCGTTTCAATGGTCTCTACAAGCGTATTCCATTGACCACATTCAGGACAGCACCCTGACCATCGTGGCGCTTCGTAGCCACACTGTTGGCAAACGAACTTGGTGCGTATTTTCGGCACGCGAACTCTCTTTGGGGGGCCTAATCAGCACATTTCGGCGATACTTGAAGGGTTTTCTCCCTTGCACCAACCTGCTCTTTGACCTGCAATTCAATCTCGTCGCCTGCACAGTCAACCAAGATGGTGTCGCCCGGCTTGAACTTTGCTGACAACAAACCGTCACACAAGGGGTCTTCTACCAATTGCTGTATGGTGCGACGCAGCGGGCGGGCCCCGTATTGAGGATTGTATCCCTCCGTGGCCAGCAAGTCCCTGGCCTCTGGTGTCACCTCCAGGCGGAGGTCTTGCTCCTCAAGCCGTTCGGCGACTTCAGCGACGTTAAGGTCTACGATCTGCTCGATCTGCTCTTTGGTCAACGCATGGAAGACAATCACGCTATCCACACGGTTCAGGAATTCGGGTCGGAAGGTACGCTTCAGCTCGCCGAGCAACTTCTCCTTCATCTTTTTGTAGCTATCTTCCGCCGCCTCATCCGCGTCCCTCGGAATAGCAAAGCCCAAAGATGTGTCACGGGTCAATAGCTTGGCGCCGACGTTCGAGGTCATAATGATAATTGCGTTGCGAAAATCCACCCGACGCCCCCGGGCGTCTGACAATTGTCCATCTTCCATGATTTGTAACAGGATGTTAAAGGCCTCATCGTGTGCCTTTTCGACCTCGTCGAAGCAAATCACGCAATAGGGACGGCGTCGCACTGCTTCTGTGAGCTGCCCTGCATCCTCATAGCCCACATAGCCAGGAGGTGCCCCTACTAGACGCGCTACCGAATGTCGCTCCATGAACTCGGACATGTCGAGTTGTAGAAGAGCATCTTCGCTGCCAAACATGAACTCCGCCAATGCCTTGGCCAATTCAGTCTTGCCCACACCCGTGGGACCAAGGAACAGGAAAGAGCCAACAGGTCTCTTGGGATCCTTCATGCCAGCACGTGCTCGTCTTACAGCTTTTGCCACAGCGGTGATGGCCTCATTCTGGCCCACGATGCGTCGGTGGAGCATATCTTCCATATTGAGCAGGCGTTGTGTTTCTTCGGCAGCGAGTTGTGTCACGGGCACGCCAGTCCACATGGAGACGATTTCAGCGATGTCTTCTTTTGTGACCCTTAATCCCTCAGCCGCCTCCGCATCTGGCAAGCCGAGTCGCAGTTGCTCTAAGCTTTGCCGTAACTCGCGCTCTCGATTGCGCAGTGCGGCTGCTTCGCCATACTCTTTCTTCTTGAGGGCTTTTTCCTTTGCTCTTTGCACCTCCTGCAAGCGCAGGAATGCCGTCTTCACAGCAGCAGGCTGGAATGCTTTGTAGGTGCGGACGCGAGAAGATGCCTCGTCAATCAAATCAATGGCTTTGTCGGGCAGGTAGCGCTCTGGCACATAGCGGGCGGCCAGGTTCGCAGCTGCAAGGACCGCAGCATCCGTGATGGTGAGGCGGTGGTACTCCTCGTAACGCGATTTGATGCCTCGCAGAATCTCAATCGTCTCTTCAATCGTCGGTTCCTCGACGAATACCGGTTGGAAACGGCGCTCCAGGGCCGGATCGCCTTCAATGTGCTTGCGATAGTCCTCCATAGTGGTTGCGCCCACGCACTGCAGCTCGCCGCGTGCCAGTGCTGGCTTCAGGATATTCGCCGCGTCAACTGAAGTGCCTGCGGCTCCTGCACCCACGAGCATGTGCAATTCGTCAATGAACAGGATGCTCTTGGTCTTGCGAATTTCATCAATGACGCGCTTCATACGCTCTTCAAACTGGCCTCTGTACATGGTGCCAGCTACCACTGATCCTACGTCAAGCATTACCAGGCGCTTGTCCATCAGGCGCCCTGGAACCTCGCCAGCGACGATGCGCTGGGCCAGGCCCTCTACAATGGCTGTCTTACCGACGCCGGGCTCACCGATGAGGGCAGGATTGTTCTTGGTACGCCGTGACAGAATCTGAACGACGCGTTCGATCTCTTTCTGACGGCCAATGACAGGATCTAACTTCCCTTGTCGGGCTGCCTCCGTCAAATCTGTCCCGAGTTGA
>Ga0315543_1002231_pt1 | contig 19165 bp, 9 predicted proteins | sample SalMarSW160210MG_2_FD_203098 | JGI IMG/M metagenome (GOLD analysis project Ga0315543, IMG submission 203098) | Salt marsh sediment microbial communities from the Plum Island Ecosystem LTER, Massachusetts, United States - Salt Marsh Sediment SW1601-210 ...
CACCCGAGACCGGATGGGTCTTCAGCGATTTAAAACGGGCCCGTAGCATGTTGCTTTCTGCATTGCCTGACATGTTCCATTATCTGAATGATCCCAATATCCCCAAATGCACCCATGCACTTGAAGGATACTTTGCACGTTTGAAACAAAGATATCGTCAGCACCGAGGTCTAGTTAAACAACACCGTGATTCATATTTCACGCGGTATTTACACCTCTGTTCTCAGTAAAAAAAGCAATGCCTTTTGAGCATTATGCCCAGAATGACACTTTTTCAACACATCCTTTAGGTGAACCGGTTTTAAGGTCCCACTAAAGCGGGACACTCCAGAAGAAAATCTCATTCTAAAATTCGACGTCCAAAGAGATGCAGTGGACATCACCCAAATCTGATTTATAGGGAAGAAAAGCGTAGTCAATGGCATACTTTTTGAATTTTATCCCCACACCGAAGGAAAGGTCTTTTTCGTCATAACCTGACTGATAACCCAATCGCAACTTGAAGCTTTCGTATAAGCCATATTCTCCACCCAGATGGACTTTCATATCATCGTCTCTCGATTTGACCATATCCAGGCTCAAGGTGAAATCGCTTTGCCAACTTTCTCTTTCCGCAGAATAGTTCATTCCGGCTTTGTATTGGGTGGGAAGGGGATAGCTGTCTTTTTCGAATTTCATCTTAGAGCCAAGATTCAAAATCGCCATCCCCAAGCTGAGGTTTTCCAAAACAGATTTCCCCGTCCCGGCGAAAGGAGAACAGATACCGCCCACATCGAACCCCAGCCCACTGGCTGAAGAGATGTCGATCTTCTCGTAGATCCATTTTACTGAAAATCCTATGGCATATTTGTTTCTCAAATCCCGGGCGTAGGAAAACGAGACGACCACATCGTGAGCATCAAAAAGCGCAAGCGGCTCGGTGGTGGCAACATCCCCCCTTTTTTGAATGTCCGGAACCTTGCCCAGAGAAAGGCTCAAACCAAAAACATTTCTCTCCACTCTAACGGCGAAGGAGAAATGTTCGGCAGTTACATCCTGAAACCACTGAGTATGGGTTAAACTGATCTGCGTTCCTTGTATGCCCGAAAGTGCTGATGGGTTCCAGAAGGGCGAAGCCACCCCCTTAGATTGGGCACAGAAAGCCTCCCCCATGCCCACTGCCCTTGCACTGGCTCCAAGTTTCAAAAAGCTCAAACTTGAGGTGCCACTTTTATCATTTTTGGAATCTGCTTCGGAGACCAAAAAAGCGCAAAGGAAAAGTAATACAAAAACAGAAAAAACAACTTTATTCTTCAATTTTTTCTCCTTCAGGATTATCCTTGGGTCAGTTCAGCATAAACTTTTCTGATATTCTCTTGGTGTCTGTTCACATTGCGCCGGGCAAATTTAAAAAATTCCTTTCTCTTTATAATTTCTGCTAAGGGAAGATTTTCCTGAATGAACCTTTTACAGTTTTCCAAAAGGTTCTCAAAATAACCGATGAGGTTCTCTACCTCTTTTTTGTTACACAAAAATCCGTGTCCGGGAACCAAAACCTCAAAATCCATAAGCTGTATGGTATTCAAAGCCGAAAGCCATTTTTGCGTATCCGCATCTTTTGTATACGGATATCGTCCCTGAAAAATGAGATCGCCAGCAAACAAAACTTTTGAGGAGGGAAGGTAAGCAATGGAAGAATCCTTGGTATGACCACCCAGATTTCTTAAACTTACTTTCAGGTTACCCAAGTCTATTTCGTATTCCTCATCAAAGATCAGATCAGGGAGGGTTATCTTCAGATTGGCTAATTTTTCCTTCCATTCTGGATTTTCATCTGTCCATTTCTGGATGGATTCTTTACTCCATTCCGTCTCAAGGAGAGTGCTCATAATCTTTTTGCATTCCCGGCAAGCTACCACTTTGGCGGCGAAGACCTGATTACCAAAGGTGTGATCAGAATGATGATGGGTATTAAATACGTACCTGATCGGCTTCTGGGTAACCGATCTTATCTTCCTCAACATCAGTGTAGCATGGTAGGGGGAAAAGGTGGTATCAACAACCATAATCCCGTTTTTACCCACCACAAATCCGGTGTTAGCTTCTTTCTCTCCTCCCAGGATACAATAAACGCTTTCGCTGAGTCTTTTTAACACCATAAGTGAATTGAAGCCTGCACATAATTTTGATTGTTTTTCTTTTACGGCCCAAATGGGCGGCTACCTCTATATTCTTTCTCAACGAAAGCATAAACTGGTAGCCGCAGGTCATTTGACTCAAATGAGCTTTAGCCTGCGCTTTTTGTTTATCATTCAAATCATGTGCGTTGTCCAGTTAATTTATAAATTTCAGACTAAATGTTCATTTAAAGATAGTTGCTTGATTCATCAAGCACTCATTTGCCCGATGAATCGGGCAACTACACAGATTTGCCCTTGTGGTCTTTCAGTCTCAGAATTCAAATTGAAGAGAGATCAAATGATCTGCACTATCCTCCACCCGGCTGGTTATGAAGGCGTAGTCAAAACCTAAAACGGCAGTTTGAATTTTATGTCTTAATCCCAGACCAAAGGTTAATGAGCCTCTATCGTATCCTATCCTTCCGGCTACATTTTCCAACGCCCACCCTTCCACTCCCAGATGAATCTTCGCCTCCTGTTTTTCATTCTTGTCAAGCTCAGAGGAAAGAAGAACTCTACCGTCTAAAAGGAGATAAGAGGCACCCAACCTTAAATTGAAGGGAAATTCTTCTGTGACCGAAGAGCCCAGAAGATCAGGATCATGGCGCTTCCAATAATCTCCGGAGGTCCAGGAGTATTTCATTCCCACATTCTCCACGGCCGCCCCCAATCGCAGTTCCGGTATTGGTCTTCCTATAGCGGAGAAACCGAAACCAACTCCATAAGCGTTGATGTTAGCCAGATTATACTGGATGTATTCTATTGCCAAACCCACTGATAATTGGTCTATGATCCGACGCCCCAGAAACAGTTGAACTGCATTCTGATAATTTGAGATCTCTTCGGTTAGATTTCCGTCTGAATCTCTGCCCATCACGTCCCCCACCCCTGCATTGACCCAGGATACAGCGATGGTCGCTTCATCCCGTATAGGTTGATTGTAAATGATGTAGCTTAATCTTCGGTCAAGGGTCATCTTCCTATAAAATGCTCCGAAGGTGCGTTTGGTGATCTGAACCAAGCCGGCTGGATTAAAAAATCCTCCGGTAGCATCATCCGCCACTGCCACAAACGCTCCACCCATACCTAAGGCTCTGGCTCCAAAGCCCAGTTGAAGGAACGCATCCGCATACCCTCCATCCCCGGTCTCTGCGAAAGCGGCTGGGCAAAATATCATCAAGATCAGAAATATTTTTAGAATACATTTCTTAAACATCTTTCTTCTCCTTGTATCCAATTCATTCCTAAGGTCTGAGGTGGTCGAAAAATGTCATTCTGACCCCGCCTTTGGCGGGGGAAGAATCTCAAATCTGAAAGATATTGAATTTCTTGGATTCTTCACTTCGTTTCCTGTGGATCCAAATTCGGTCAGAATGACATAAAGGGTATTTTTGTAATCTCTCGACAGACTCATCTGCTAAAATTACTTTAATATGACCAGCTTTCCCCATTCAGTCTGGTCACCGGGAGCCTCCACCTTGAAGAAATAGACCCCGTTGGCAACCCAATCACCTTTTTCATTTTTCCCATCCCAGGGTTCGTCATATTCCACGTCTCCATTTCGGTGCTGACCATCCACCAGGGTAATAGCCAAATTCATGGCGAAATCATATATTTTTATGGTGACCGGTCCATCCTGTCGGGGGCGGTGATGAATTCTTACCACCTGTCCACCTTCCAGAATCGGGGAAAAAGGCGAAGGATAAGCGTAAGCCGTCTCTGACCCCTCTGTTCCAATGGGGACGGCAGTGCGAATTACATCCCAAGAATCTCCGTTGTCTTGGCTTTTGACCAATCCATCAGCATTTCCCGCCCACACCTCTCTATCAATTATGGCGACCGAAGTAAATTCGGTGCTGGAGATTTTCTTCTTGCTGATTTCATCCTTATCTTCCATGTAATTAAAAATTTCCCAGTTCTCTCCCCAGTCATAGGACCTTTTTAGCCCGGAACTGGTAGCCGCCCAGATCACCTGGTCGTCAAAAGCAAAATTCCAGACCCGATCACCCGAAAGGGTTGTGTTCCAGGTGGCTCCATCATCTGTGCTAAAGCTGGCACCATTTACACCGGAATAAGTGGGCTGAGTTCCTGCCCAGACAACCTTTTTCCCATCATATTCCTGAATAGCCAGACTGACCACCCAATCTCCGGTTATATTATCCCAGTAGGAATTATAATTGAGCACGGTATCAAACACATCCCGATAATTATATATGAACTTGTAAATTCCCGCCGCACTTCCTGCCCAGATGGCTTTATTGTAAGAAAGAGCAAATTTGGTCACCTGCCAGGTCAGCCCATCGTCTTCAGATTTTGCCAACCCATCTATGGTGCCTGCCCAGATGGTGCTATAAACTACACACACGGAGGTAAAGTTTGAAGGGATTATTGCCTGCCCAACGGTATCGAGAATCTCAAAAGTTTCCCAGTTCATTCCACCATCTTTGGTTCTTCTTAGTCCACCATATGTGGCCGCCCAGACCGTTGAATCTTGAAAAGCAAAATCCCGCACCCAAACTGAAGGAAGATAAGAAGTCCATGTTTTCCCTCCATTAGTTGTCTTATAAGTAAGAGGGGAAGGATACCAGACTCCCCCCGGAGCGGTGTTTACCCAGACGGTGCTTTTTCCATCTAAATTCTGGACACCTAGAGATAGAACGGCTTGGGGAGAATGCTCGGTGCCCGCAAGAAAATACATAACTGTGTCTGCAGAGTCACTGTCGGAGTACAAAAACTTATACAGACCATTCTCGGTGCCCGCCCACACGACAAGCGTGTCGGCTGATGAGCTATCTGCCGCAACATGGGTGAATACATCATTAAACTCGGTCCTTCCCTCCACGTATCTCCTCTCGGCACTGGTGTCCACGAACACGTTTTCCCAATTCTCTCCTCGATCAAAACTTCGGATGAGTCCACCGCGGTGACAAGCAGCCCAGACTACCGTATCAACCACAGCGATACTGCGTGCAAATCGGAACTGGGAACTCGCTTGTTCTAGTTGGGCGGTGTCCCAAGTTCCCCCAAAATCGCTAGTATAATTGAAACCCGCCCCGGTCAGAGGAAATGGCAGAGGAATCAGATCCGGTTGAAAGCTTACTTCCCCACTGTAAAGTCCCACCCAGAAAAACGAACTATCACCGGCAAGGCAAAAGACACCGTTCGAATTGAGCCCACTGGTGGTGTCATAGCCAAACCAACTTTTTCCTAAATCTGCGCTGGCAAACAAACCGTTCTGAGTTGCCACCCAGATTAGTTTGCCATCATAGGCAATGTCGTTGATCGAATTCTTTAACTTTTTTTCTATCGGACAAACCGTGTCCACCACCACCGCAAAGAAACGGTTGTTCAGATGCTGGAAGTATCCCTCCTCGAAATCTTTTCGGGCAAAGGAGTCCACAAACACGTTCTCCCAGGTTTGTCCAAAATCCTGCGAACGTATAAGCCCCCCATACCAGGCGGCCGCCCAAACTGTGGTATCATCTATGGCGATATCATAGACGATCATTCCTGCAAAGTCGACCTGTTGCGGAATAAACGAATCCCAGGTGTCGCCGAAATCTTCAGTTTTGTTGAAGCCCTTTCCATAAGGCACCAGTTCCCCTTCAATTGACTTGTTGTAAGCTGTGGCCACCCACAAGGTGGTATCTGAGACAGCCAAAGCAGAGATCACATTTTGATTTAAACCGTTTCGCCGATCATAGAAGAACCAACTTGCACCTCCATCGGTGGTCTTGGAAATTCCCTTGCCGGTTCCCACCCAGATGATGGTATCACCACCGGGCTGATACATAACACGTATATCGCCAACATCATTGCTGGCAAATCCCGGAAAAGGTTCGTCCAGATTCAAATTCATACCACCCCGGGAATCAGTCGGAAACAGAAGTATAATTAATATTAGGGTTATTAAAGCCTGTCTTTTTATCATCCGTCCTCCTGAACTTTTCCTATAGATCCTGCGGACTTCCTTTTGCAAGAAGTGCAAACAGAAAACTCAAATCGATTTTGTGTTAATAAAGCCCAAAAATGCTTTTTGTCAAGCGAAATGCAAAAACTTCAGTGAAAGCAGTTTTCCAGCAGACTCGGGAGCGCAAATCTTACCCAATTTACTTCCGGCGAAATCAGCCTAAATACAACAAGAAGACGAACCGGAGATACAAATTCATTGACTTTATCGCATCATTGTGGTATGTTTTGAATGGTTTTCAACAAGTAGCTGTCGGAGGGAGAAATGACTCAAAACAAATGGAAGACTGCCATAACAGAGATAAAAAAGGGTGAGATAAGGGTGAGGGGATACGACATCGTGGAGATGATGGAGAAACTTTCTTTTTCCGATGCTGTCTTTCTTATCTTAAAAGGTGAGCTTCCCAAAAGAGAGGAATCGGAGATGATGAGAGCGATTCTGGTCTCCAGCATAGATCACGGGGTCACCCCTCCTTCGGTTCTCTCCACTCGTAATGTGCTCTCTGGAGGGAATTCCCTGAATGCGGCTGTGGCAGGAGGGGTGTTGACCATCGGAGACGTTCACGGAGGAGCCATAGAAAGGTGCGCCAGGATCTTGCAGGATCGGGGGAAAAGACCGGATGAGGTCTCCGCCATAGCTAAGGAACTGGTCTCCGAGTTCATCTACAAAAGGAGAAGAATCCCCGGCTTCGGACATCGTCTGCACGAAACCGATCCCCGAACAGTCAAGCTTTTTCAGATAGCCAGAGATTTGAATTTCCTAAGAAGACATATGGAGCTAGCACAGGCAGTGGAGGCGGAATTGTCCAATTCCTTGGGGAAAAAACTCCCCATAAATGTGGATGGCGCCATCGCCGCCATCATATCAGATATGGGATTTGACTGGAGAATGGGAAAAGGCTTTTTTATCATCTCCCGGATAGCTGGACTGGTGGCTCATGCCTACGAGGAGATGACCAGACAAAAACCCATGCGCAAATTGGGCGACTGGAACTTTGAATACGACGGACCCGGAAAAAGAGAGATCCCGAATAATTGGAAATACTAAGGGGAGCATATAATTGTTTACATCCCCCCTTTACTAAAGGGGGATTCGTATGAATGCATACGCATTTCAAGTCAAGCCCAAAACAGGTGTGGGAGAAAAAATCAATGCGAAGCTCGTATGAGTGCATACGCACATTCATACGAATAATAAGATGTAAACTGTTTCCTGCTCCTCTTAGTAATTGGTGGGCGTAATTTCATCGCAGACTACACCCCGAATGTCTATCCAAACTCTTGGTGCTGAGGTAAAGCTTTTGCTCCTTTTCCATTCTGGGAAAGAGAAAGGAAAGGTTAATAGCCCTATTTCCCCTTAATTCACCTAGTGTAGTGTCTCTAACATTTCTTTACATTGTCATTGCGAGGGACAAAGTCCCAAAGCAATCTCAAAAGCGAGATTCCTCGCTTCGCTCAGAATGACAGAGTAGCAAAGCTATTTATGAGACATTACACTAGTAATTATAGAAAAAAAGTTTTCTGCCCAACAACTTATAGATCAATTCATCACAAACAAAATTTTCCCAAAGTGTGCGTTCACTTTTGTGACCAGGCTTTTAATGGTGACTGTAGTTGCCTGATTATGGTCAACAACTTTTTAACTTGACAAATTTATAGCATTGGCTTTTTTGAATTTGGCAGATGGATTGTCTCGGTTTTGTAGTAGCCTGCTTGACAAATTCTTACTTGTCAATCTCGCCTTTGGCGGGGCTACATTCTCTGAAAGCAAAAGCCTTTGAGGTAGCTATCAGGTCCAAAACACCAGTGGCTCTCAGAGTATCCAGCCTTCCCAAATTGGCAATAACCCTCTGTCTCACCTTCTTTCCCTCGCGGAAATTCTCTACAATCTGCAGGTACCCCCGAGGACCTGATCTTTTTACCCGAACAAACATGACACCACAATATTACATATGCATATGCTCATATGAGTGCATACGCACATTCATACGAATATTTTTGATTGACCCCTTGCCTTTAGTTAGGCTGAAAAAGATTAGCACCTATATTAATCTCGTTCTCCTGACCTATCTGACTGCGGTTTATTACGACTACTCCAATGGCAGAAAGCCAAGAGCTATCAAATCGCTGGTAGCCTGAACCTGAAAAAAGACAAGATCATGACCATTTCTTCTAAATATTTATGTCCCAGTCACCCATAGGCGGGACTCGCAATGACAAATCATTGCAACATTATTTATGAGACGATGTACTACATATGCAATAGGTCCATGGGCGGAGACAAAAACTCTAAATTAGAGAAACTTTTTTCACTTCAGCAGAACCATTCTTATGGTCTCAGACTCTTCATCGGTCTGAAGTTTACAAAAATAAATTCCGCTGGCGACTTTTTCGCCATGTGAGTCTTTTCCCTCCCAGACTATTTTCTTCTTTCCCTTGGCTTGAAGACCATTGACCAGCTCCCTGACTTTTTCACCTCTAAGGTTGTAAATGGTGAGCTTAACCTCTGCATCCTCAGGTATGAAGTAGCTGATGTTGGTCAGAGGATTAAACGGGTTGGGATAATTGGAGAAGAGTCGGAGACGTTTACCAATATTTTGCTCAGGGAACTCGTCCACCTGGGTGACTCCGACAAAATTTATCTCAAAGGTATCTGAGTCAAAAGGTGAAAAACAATACTGAAATGACACAAAATCTCGAAAGACACAATAGTCTCCCAAAGGTAAGCCAACAAATTCATAATTGCCGGATGAATCGGTAAAGGTGCTATCCTCTTTATCGCCTGAAAGATAAACCACTGCGTTTTCCAGAGGAAAAGCAGTTTGATCAGTCACCTTTCCTCTGATGCTGTTCAAGGTGAGGTTTTTATAATAATGGAGACCTCCTTTGGACTCGCCCACAAACAAATCCAGATCATCGTCTGCGTCAAAGTCACAAAGGACCAGGGCACTTCGCTCTCCCACATCAATGGAATCGTAGCAATCAGTGACGGGGACAAAAGAGAAAGCTTCTGGAGTGCCGTCGTTTCGATAAAAGTATATTTTCCCTTCTTCATTTCCCACCAGCAGGTCAAAGTCGCCATCTGAATCCAGATCACCAAAGGTGGGGACGCTATACTTCCCCACATCTATTAAATCAAAGTTCTCCGAAACCTGAGTCCAGGAGGGATTCTGGGGTGTGCCATCATTTCGAAAGAAGTGAATCTTTCCATAAATCTGCCCCACAAACATATCTAAGTCGGCATCGCCATCGATGTCCACAAAAGCGGGAGCAACATATGTTCCCACATCAAGGAAGTTGTGTTGGTCTGGAATCAAAATCCAAAAGGCAGAGTCGGCAGTTCCAATGTTTTCATAGAAATCAATTTTACCATCTTTTCTTCCTATAAACAAATCCAGGTCGCCGTCACCATCTATGTCGGCAAATGTGGGAGAAGAAAAATCCGCATCGATGGCAAAATAATTTTCAGTAACCTTACTCCATGACGGTATGGGGATTGTTTCCTCAGTCCGATAGAAGTTGATGTTTCCTTCAGACTCTCCTATAAAAAGATCCATATCACCGTCGTCATCTATGTCCACTAGAGCAGGATGAGAAAATGTTCCCACATCTATGAAAAGATAACTTTCGGTGATGGTTGTCCAGGAGGGAAGATAAATGGTGCCGTCATTTCTATAGAAGAAAATCCTCCCTTCATCCTGTCCGATGAAAAGATCCAGATCGGAATCGTCATCGACATCTGCAAAGACGGGACTGCTCCGTCTTCCCACATTTATGGAATTGTAATTAGCCGTGACCGGTTCCCACTGGGGAACAGTTTCACTTCCGGTATTTCTGTAGAAATTGACATTACCGTATCCCTCTCCTATAAACAGATCAAAGTCTCCGTCCGCATCCATATCCGCAAAAGCGGGGATACTCTGCTCTCCCACATCGATAAAATTGTAGTTTTCAGTGACAATATCCCAGGAAGGCGTTTCTCTGGTTCCCAGGTTGCGATAAAAGCTGAGTGTCCCCTCTTCTTTTCCCATGAACAGGTCTAAGTCTAAGTCAGCGTCAATATCCACAAAAACGGGAGTGCTTTCTGAACCCACATCAATGGAATCATAGAAATCGGTGATCCGACTCCAGTTGGGAGAATTTATGTTTCCATCGTTTCTAAAGAAGCAGATTTTTCCTTCTTTATTACCCACAAACAAATCTAAGTCGCCATCATCATCAATATCTGCAAAAGCGGGAAAGCTCCTTCCTCCAATAGTCGAATCGTAAAAATCTGAGACGAAATCCCAGAAAGGATTTTGGGATGTGCCCTGGTTGCGAAAAAAGCGAATCTTTCCGTCTTCGTCTCCGGCAAACATATCCGGATCACCATCTGCATCAATGTCAACCAAGGTGGGTTTGGAGAATTCCATTCCACCAGCAAAGGCACAATCCACAACTTGCCCGTCCACTTTGACTTTTAATTGTTTTCTCCATCTTATTTCAGTGGCAAAGGATTGGGACCAAAGTAGAAGTTGGATCGTAAACAGAGCGCCACATATCCATTTTATCCGCAGGATCCTGTGGATATGTTTTTTAGAGGAGGTATGAAGACCGAAATAGTTTAACATCCAATGCCAGAGTTAGGCTCATTTTCATTTCGTTCTTTCAAATTTATCTCCGCTCTTTTGAGTTGTCAAGACAATTTGCCGATGATTCTTTGAAAAAGTAGTTTTCGGAGACAACCTGGAGTGCGAACATTCATGTTTGTCCTTTAGGTTTTTGTTTTTCAGGGGCTTATCCGCCGAACTGAAAGTAAAACTTAAACCGATTCAAACCTCTTGAGTGGCGAAGAGCCAAACTTGAAAGCGTAAGTTATTAAGGAGAGCATATAATTGTTTACATCCCCCCTAAAGAAATGGGGGGAAGGGGGGATTCGTCCCGCATTTTGCGGGACGCATTTAAAACTTGGAAAATCCCCCTAAATCCCCCTTTACTAAAGGGGGATGCGTATGCATTCATACGAATTTCAAGTCAAGCCCAAAACAGGTGTAGGAGAAAAAATCAATGCGAAGCTCGTATGAGTGCATACGCACATTCATACGAATAATAAGATGTAAACTGTTTCCTGCTCCTCTTAGTAAATACCAAAAATCCAAATTTTCCTCAAAAAAACAGGAAAAAATTGAAGTTCGCATTTTGGAAATACGCCATTTTTCAGTCTAACCCGTTGTTCTCTAAGGGCTTATTGGTAATAACGTTAAATTGAGAAAAGTTGATTTTTTAAGAAAAATTTAAGGATTTTCTTAACCCCCAAAAGTTATCTTAGATTTGGAAAAAGAAAAAAACCAGGATGAGGTTATTCCCCTTCCTCTCATACTGGCTCTGGGTGGAGCCGGTGGCCCCGCCGTTGGCGGGGCCCCTGGTTGAGAGAAAAAAGGACGGAAAAAGTGGAAAAAGCAAAACAAAAAAACAAAGAGGTGCTTATGAGAGAAAAAATGCAACAGTGGGGCTTTTCGGAACTGTTGAACTTTGACCCAAAACCTGGAGGTGTTCAGATGAAACTCGATGATTTAAGACCAAACTCCACTTCTGTTAACCCGAAATCTATAACTACTTTCACAAAAAGAAGGAAAGCCATGAAGACAAGAATCTTTATTCTGACGATACTCTTTGCTGCGATCTGTATGTTTTCATTCTCTTCAGCGGAAGGCACGCCTTCTGATCAGCCCTACGCTTGCGAGGAGGATATAATCGAGGTGATGTTCGCGCAGGATTCTAAGGTGCGTCTCCGCGGAGGTGCACTGGTCGATCTGGCAACGGATGCTCTGTCCGGCGTGGATCAAGTGCTGGCAAAATCTGCTGTGGTAGAATGGTATCGAATCTGTGACGTACCGGAGGAGCGGCTGGATGAGATCCAGGCCAGAGGTGAGGCGAATACGGGCAAGCCTGTTTACAATTTGAACAACATCTATCGTCTGCGAATTCCAAAGGGACATGATATCTGGGCAGTGAGCGCGGAGTTGGAAGCATTACCCGGCATCATACTTGCCCGACCTGTGCCGAAACCTATGCCTCTTCCCACTCCTCCCAATTACGCTTCGTGTAACGGTGACACGTGTCAAGGTTACTTGCGCTCGGCGAGTTCCACTCCGACAGGAATTGACGCTGATTATGCCTGGACCCAAACCGGGGGAAATGGAGCTGGCGTGACCGTGTGTGATCTGGAGTATGGTTGGAATTACAACCACGCTGATATCACCAAGGCTTTTGGCTCCCAAATCAATCCGAATCCGATATTCTATCCAGTTAACGCTGATACTAACCACGGCACCGCGGTCATTGGTGAGTTGGTTTCCGACAACAATGGCTGGGGAACCACTGGCATTTGCTATGGTGTATCTTTGAAAACCTGTGGCACGGTTTACCCCAATGCTACGACTTGGAACGTCCCTGGTGCAATGGCGTATGCGATTGCCGCTCTTTCCCCAGGTGATGTGATTCTCTTGGAACAGCAATGGGCATACACCTACGGTGGGTCGGACTACATTCCCATCGAGTGGTGGCTCAATTATTACCCAAACCCTCAAACGTTCAATGGAGTCTATGCCGCTATTGTCAATGCGGTGTCGAATGGCATCCATGTGGTTGAAGCGGGAGGGAATGGCTATGTGAATACCGATTACCTCACTTGGCATGGTAATTCAGGTGCTATCATCGTAGGGGCAGGAGGGGCATACCCTGGAGGCACTTGGACTCAAGGAGATTTAGCGAAACTTAACTTCTCCAGTTTTGGCAGACGTTTTGACCTTCAAGGCTGGGGCGAAAATGTGACCACCACAGGATACGGTAATCTATACAGCGCTGAAGGGTATAACTATTGGTACAGGAGAGACTTCGATGGGACCTCGAGTGCCTCTCCTGTCGTGGCGGGCGCGGTTGCCTGCTGCGTTGGGTATTGGAAGGCGAATATCTCCGCTACTCCGCCATCTCCATCCTATCTCCGAACTGTTTTGATAAACACAGGGACTCCTCAGGTCTCGCCTCAAACTGGGAAGATTGGTCCCAGACCAGACCTGCGGGCTGCGTTCACGGCATTTAACGCCGAGTGGGTTGATCTGACTTATCCTCCCCTGGGAGAAGACATAACCTACAGCGCAGGTGTTGCCTGGGGCGATTATGATGGCGACGGTGACCTCGATGTTTATTTGACGCATAGTTGGTATCCCAACGAGCTTTTCAGGAATGAGGGGGACGGAGTTTTTGTTGACGCCACCAGCGGACCTTTGGGCGATTCAGATGCCGGCTCAGGCGTGGCTTGGGGAGACTATGATAATGATGGCGATCTGGATCTATACTTAGCGAACTGCACAACTGCCAACAAGCTTTTCCGAAACGAGGGTGGGGGGGTGTTCGTTGACGCAACCAGTGGACCCTTAGGGGACCCGGCATGTGGTATGGGTGTAGCTTGGGGGGATTTTGATAACGACGGCGATCTCGACATCTATTTGGCTAACGATGGTAGCGCTAATAAGCTTTTCCGAAACGATGGGGGCGGAAACTTTGTCGATGCCACAAGTGGTCCTTTGGGAGATACGGGAAATAGTTGGACTGTAGCTTGCGGGGATTATAACAATGACGGCGACCTTGACATCTATATCGTGAACTGGGGCACTGCCAACAGGCTTCTCCGAAACGATGGCGGATTGGTATTTGTGGACATAACCAGTGGACCTTTGGGGGATGCACTAAAGGGTAAAGGGGTGGATTGGGGGGATTATGACAATGATGGTGATCTGGATCTCTACTTCGCCAACCAATACACTGGGAACAAGCTTCTGCGCAATGATGGTGGGGGGGTCTTTGTGGATGTTACCAGTGGACCCTTAGCGGATGGAGGAAACGTGAAAGGCGTGGCTTGGGGAGACTACGACAACGACGGCGACCTGGATTTATTCTTGGCGAAAGGTGATGGTGCAACTTTGGGTCCAAACAGGCTTTTACGTAACGATGGTGGCGGGGTCTTTGTTGATGCAACTTCCGGAGCCTTATCAGATTCGGGAATGTGGAGCGGATCAGCTTTGGGAGACTTCGACAAAGATGGCGATCTCGATCTGTATGTCGGCAACCTCTCTGGTGCCAACAAGTTATTCTTAAACCAGATAGGTTCCACAAACCACTGGCTTCACGTCAACTTGGTGGGAAGTGCGTCCAACAAATCAGCGATCGGTGCCCGCGTTCGCGCTGTCTCGGGTAGCTTATCCCAGATACGAGAAATTTCAGGGGGTTCTGGCTATATGTCGCAGAACTCTTTGACCGTTGAGTTCGGATTGGGTTCCGCAACCGTGGTGGATACCCTGCAGATCCGGTGGCCATCTGGGAAATCCATAGATACGTACACTAATGTTCCAGTGGACACGCTGTTGACACTTCATGAAGGAGGATTCACCCGCGGCGACGCCAATGGAGATGGGGTGATAGACCTGGGGGATATACTTTATTTAATAAGCTACCTATATAAAGGCGGTCCTGCTCCAAATCCTTTATGGACTGGAGATGCAAACTCTGACGGTGTGGTTGACCTGGGGGATATACTCTATCTGGTCAGCTATCTGTATAAAGGAGGACCTGCTCCGTGTTCAGGAAAAGGGAGAGGTATTCTGACTAACACCTCCAGATTGAGTGGTAGTTTGGGGCATGCAGATATCTCACTTATGCTGAAGAGTGATTCAGCAGATGAGAATTTGACTGGTTTTGCTAAAGTTTCTCCGGAAGGTTTTGATGAAGTCTCCCAAATTTCAGTGATAGGGAAGTTTGATCGGGATGTAGCAGGGGTGCATTTGGAGATTGACTTCAACCCGGATGAAGTTACCCTGCTGGATCCAGCCTTGACCCCCTTAACCAGAAGTCTCCAGCTCTTCTCTGGCACAAAGGATGGGACACAGAAGATCGGGATGGTGGATCTGTCGGGCGAAAACTTCCTTCCAACGGGAGAAGGGATTTTGGTCAATCTTAAAGCAAAAGGGAAAGATTTAACCAGCATCAAGATCAAGAAGGCGATAGTGTTAGGTCTGGATGCTATGCCACTTGACTTGGAGCTCTCCGGCGAACTAAGGTTCAGAGAAAGTAAAAACTCAGAATCTGTGCCCCAGCGTTTCTCCTTATCCCAGAACTATCCCAATCCCTTCAACCCCCAGACCAGCATAAGATATGCTCTGCCACAAGATGCACAGGTGAGACTCATCATCTATAATATTTTAGGGAAGAAGGTCAAGACTCTGGTGGATGAGTTCCAGTCTGCTGGATATAAGACGGGGTGGTGGGATGGGAAGGATGAGAAAGGAGACCAGGTGGCAAGCGGAGTGTATTTTTACAGGCTGGAAGCTGACAAGTTCTCTGAGGTGAAGAAGATGATGATGGTGAGATAGCTCAGGTGTCCGACAAGAAAAGTAAGCTAATTGCAGAGATGTCAGACGAATTTTAAGACGGGTTAGTAGCCTAAATAAAAAGCCCTCTTGAGAAACTACCCCTAAATAACTTGACCTCAAGAGGGCTTTAATTTTTTTTCATTCTGCACCTCACAGCTGATTAGTTAGATTAAGCCGATAGGTTGTTATAAACATTCGTTTAATCCGTTCCATCTGCTGTGAATATTTTACTCCAGGGGGAAGGTATCATCACCCGCAATGGTCTCTTGTGGATGATAACATCCACAAGAAACCAAACGCGTAGCGGAGGGTTTATCCCTCCGGCGCGAAGCCGTGAAGGCTTCGCTCTTGTTGGGGCGGGGGTTGTACCCCCGCCCCTCTATGCGGACAAGGGTGCAACCCCTGTCCGATCTGGTAAGTCCTCAGCAAGGTTATCTTCCTTCTATGGGCAGGAATGCAACTCCTGCCCGAACAGAGAATTTGTCAAGCAGGCTGTCCTACGGATCCGTCTGCCCAGACGGGCAAGTGTCCGCTTGGACGCCATGCTTGACCTACAAAACTAACTATACACTCAACTGGTATTTCTGACCTTTCTGGGCTTTCTGTAGCTCATTTTCGTTTTTTTTCAGCCTTCCTTGAATGATGATGTTTGACCGGTGGTTCTGGTGCATCTGGTGCTTCTGGTGGTTTTTTTATTTTTTTCTCACTTTTCCTCCAAACAGTTCTCAGGCAAAGAATTATGGGCGTTGGTATCTGTGTCCTGAGAAAGAAGTTGGTCGTCCCAGAGGATGGCGGAGCACCCGTTGGGTGTTTTCGCCTTTCTAAAGCCCATGGTGGAAAGGAGCCTGCCAAGGCGGGAGTAAGTGAGCTGACTTTCTTTGGATCTGTTCTGGTTGAAAGTATCGGTGATGGTTTTAACCGGAAGAATACCATTTGTTACGAGGTATTTTAATCCTGCGATAGTATTGGTGATTTGAGATTCGAGGTCGAGGGGTTCGGTTTCGGGATAGAGTTTTGGTAATTCCTCATTTTTTATCGCTTCTATTTCCTGCCAGAAGAATTTTTCGGCCCTATGGGTTTCACTCCGTTCAGCCCTATGGGTTTCACTCCGTTCAACTTCCGAGGTCTTAGCCACTCCTATGGATTTCGCTTCGCTCAGCCCCCCACAAGGGGAGAGGGAATAGAATATTGTCGGGTAGCCCTTCGGGCAACCCGACCTACGAACTTGCGGGACTTGCTGGACATGCGGGACTTGCGGATGGCTGTTTTTCATTTTTTTCAGTTGTCCTGCGGTAAGAGCTATGCCGTTCATACCAAAGGACATAGCGGACCTGCGATACTGGTGTTTCTGACCTTTCTGGCGATTCTGGCCTTTCTGATATCCGTTTTGGTTTTTTTCTCTGTCATTGCATGGTACTTCAAGGGGGATTATTGATCTCACACATGACAAGTATCTGCGCACATAGCTTCTGTTCATCATCGTGACGTAAACAAGATTCTGCACTCCAAAAGCCTGTTTTTCACTCTCCAATAACGGTGGAGCTATCCTTTTCACCATTGAAGCGATGGTGAAAATGCTCTTGCTGAAAAGAAGGACAAGGAGGTAGGTGGGATGTATGTGCCGGTCGGGTCCCCCGACCCGACCGGGACTTGCCGCCAGGTCAGGGGACCTGGCGGGCACAGATATTCGACGACACAATCTGCGTAGTAATACGGGATTTTCTTGACATCGCCGGGAAGAAATAGCTTCGAGTGGTTCGTAAAGAAATTGTTCTTGCCCCAGTCTAACTCAAGTTTTCCAAGACCGAGGCTAATCATTGAACCCATTTTGGTATTCCCTTTAGGAAACGCCCTTTGCGCCTAACGAGAAGCCGTGTTGCCCCGCAGCACAGCCGTGGGCCACCCATCTTTGTTATTTAGGTGGAGGAGGATAGCTTGTTGGGTCTCCACCTGATGCTCTGATTGACATTCTTATTTTGTCATGAGCATCTAAGATGACTCCATATTTATAAAACTTATGCCAGGCTTGAATGCTGATATTTAAGATGATCTTTGTAAAGAACTCTTGTCGCATCAGTAATTCTTCGAATGACTGAAAAGGCATCGCATTGTCGTGAACAATGGAATGTCTTTCATTAAATATCTCAGAAAGCTTCTCGTCATTCCAATCGGCAAACTGAAGCTGCACTTCTTCGGTAAAATCACTCCACGAGAATACTTTATCTGTCTTTATTCCAATATTATCAAATGCCTTTAGAATTTCTTTTGTTCCTTGCCTAATTATGTGGTCAGTAGATTTCTGGACAAATTCATTTAATACATCATCATAGTTCGTATGCTTCAAGAATTGTTCCACGGTAATATTTTTGTCTTTCGAAAGGCTAAGCAACGTCTGAGAATTAGCCTTGAAGATCACATCAAAGACGTGCTCGAAAAAAAGCTCCATAACCGTGCACATCATTACTAAGCTCAAATTCAGAACCGTTTTCTTTGAGTCGTTGAATTTCTTTACGTATGAGTCCTTAATTGCTTCTTCAGCTTGCAGTGCAAATGCCTCAAATTCCTTTTCGGAAAGAACTCCTTTCTTTACAAACCTTGCATCTCTGACCAAATCGGCAATGCCACCCATCCATTTGGTAAGTGACTTTTTCTTCACTACAGGTTCATCCATCGCATTTAGTGCGTAATCAAGAAACACGTAAACGTCTGATAATTTGCCCATAAACAAGATAGTTTCTATAACACGCGTTTTCTTAGAATCCATTAAACATACCTCTGCTTTTTATTCTGTAGTATATTCCTTCATGTGATTTGATCCAGGTGATTCTATGCAGATTACCCACAGCAGAGCTGGGGGCCACCTGCCGATATGGCGTAACACGGCGTATAAGCGACCACGAACAGACCGTCTGCTGTAGCTGTTTGTTATGATATTTCAATCTCCTCTTTTTGACTGCATGTAAGAAGCGAAATCCTTTAGAAAGATACGCCTCCAATGAGTCCCAACTAAATCGTAAGGAACACTTCTTACATCGATTCTAATTAGGTTTTCTCTTGATCTTTGTGATGGATCTGTTGCGCTGACGCCTTTCTTAACACCTATCTTTTCTAAGAGCATCAAGAATTGCTTAATAAGTTGAGTGGCATTATGGGGTAGACTTATACCCATTCTCAGAAGGCTATAGATTTGTTTCTTTGTATCATAAATGCCATCGCTGACGCTCATTCTACTTTTTAGATCGCAATACCCTCTAAGGAATGAGGTTATGATTTTCATGTCCTTGGAATCCAAAATACTTTCGGGAATAAAGGGAACAACCTTGCCTTTGGATACTTTTAAATTCAAATTTTTAATTTCGTCATAAATTACCGAATTCTTTTCAAACTTGATTTTAATTTGGAAGCGATAACCGCCAACATGTTGTGTAGAAAATCTATCCTTTGTTCTTAGATGCTTTGTCAGAAGATTAATGTTCTCTGAAATTCTGTCCACATCCTTTTTGTGGGCGTCATATTGAGATATTTTATAATCACTTATGTCTGGGTTGTAGTAATAGCCTTCATAAGGTTTACGTCTGTTGGCTATACCTCTGTGCAGGTCTATTGTCAATTCTCTTTTTCTCGAATTTA
>Ga0315543_1002232_pt1 | contig 19161 bp, 14 predicted proteins | sample SalMarSW160210MG_2_FD_203098 | JGI IMG/M metagenome (GOLD analysis project Ga0315543, IMG submission 203098) | Salt marsh sediment microbial communities from the Plum Island Ecosystem LTER, Massachusetts, United States - Salt Marsh Sediment SW1601-210 ...
CGGCGAGTGCTTTGGAAGGAAAGAATTAAATCTATGTTCGAGAAATCTATCGTACATGACAAAAATTTTGAGTTTTTAATCGAGGCATTAGCTCACGCTGCGTAACTAACTGTCAAAAGTGCGAAAGTTAACAGTAAGTAAAGAGGGAAATTGTGTTTTTCATAATGGCCTCGATAGTTAATCAGAGTCTAAAAAACCTCTGTGTTCTCTGTGGCTTTTTAATTATTTCTTGGCTTCTATTTTTCTGTTTATCAGTGTTGCGGTAACGGCTGCTGAGAAACCATTGTCAATATTGACCACGGTGACGCCGGAAGCCATTTAGGTAAAGTCAGGAACTGCTCGGCTGACCAATTCCCACAAAATCCCACTCTTAAAATCTTGTCCTGTAATATACTCTATAAGTATATACGCATATACTTATAGACTTCTGACGCATCAGTCGGCTGAATCTTTGTTTGGGGCTTTAGTGCTTCGGCATTTGATATTTGTTTAGGATTTAGTGCTTAGGATTTTTTACTTCCTGCTTCTATTTTTCCGTTTATTAGCGTCGCTGTTACCGCTGCTGAAAAGCCGTTATCGATGTTGACTACGGTAACACCGGAAGAGCAGCTATTAAGCATAGTTAAAAGTGCAGATAGTCCCTCAAAGCTCGAGCCATAGCCGACACTTGTAGGGACTGCAATTACTGGACAGCTAACCAGGCCGCCGACTACGCTGGCTAATGCTCCTTCCATACCTGCTACAACAATGATGACGTTGGCCTTTTGCAGTTTAGGCAGATCATCAAATAATCTGTGCAGGCCGGCTACACCAACATCGCAGATCAGTTCTGTTTGCTGGCCCATAATTTCGGCAGTGACTTTTGCCTCTGTGGCAACAGGGATGTCCGCTGTGCCGGCTGTGACTATCGGCAAAATGCTTTTAGAGCAAGGCAACTTTTTTTGCTCAAGGATAATCGTTCTGGCAAGTTTTTCGTATTGCGCTTTGGGATATTTCTTTGTTGCTGCGAGCGCTTCAAAAACCTCCGGTTCAGCTCTCGTCGCAAGAACATTATTGCCTTTCGCTGCTTGACTCTCAAATATCTTAATGATTTGTTCAGCAGTCTTGCCAGGGCAGTAAATGACCTCTGGAAATCCTTGACGGATTTGACGATGATGATCTACTCGCGCAAAACCCAAATCTTCAAATGGCAAATGCCGCAGTTTCTCAACAGCATCTTCGACGTCCAGTTCGCCTGCCTTGACCCGCTCTAAAAGTTCTTTTAGCTGCTCAGCTCGGATAATTAACCTGCCTTAATTCGTGGTTCGTGACTCGATTCATGTTTTTTCAGCCGGTCGACTCTGGCTCGAGAGATAAATCTGTGAAAAGTCCGGCCTTAAACTTATGATACGCCAGAGAGGCTACCATAACCGCATTGTCTGTGCAACACCGTTTTGAAATGTAAAGAGCGGCTTTCTTTTATCCGTGGATGCCATGATACTTACTTCTATCAAGAGCTTCGCGCACTTGTGTTAGTGATCATCAACAAGCTGTTAGCCGTCATGCTGTGCCGTGCGCGATAGACAGCAAGGCAAGGCTACGGTTAAAACACTCGCACAGAGACCACTACTGGCAGGTAACCTTCGTGAACATGGTTGATTGAGTGTGAAATCGGCCTTCTGACCACAATGTGAAAGGTAGCTTTTGAGTGTGAAACAAGATAAAATCAAGCTATGAACTTTTTAACTAAAAATAGCAAAGGAAGTAAAAGGCAATGTAACTCGGCAAACACGCTGTCAATGAAGAATCCCTTTTTGTGAATAAGAGCAGTGTTTCGCCAAACCCTCAAGTGAGGTATCCATCTGGGCACTCTGTTGAGGTAATCAAGGTAGGCATCTCCATACTTCTTGAGTAGGTTGGATTCCTCATAACAAACAGTGAGGCTGTACACAACCATACACCAAACAAGCATGACCGGAACAAACCAAACCAATTCACTTATCATTACAAGCCCCACAAGCAGCAGCGTATTCCCAACGTAGATGGGGTTGCGACAGTACATATACGGCCCGGTAGTTGTTAGGACTGTCTTAACTTTCAGACGATAGCGCAGATGCATCTGCGCCCATATTCTGAGAAACCAACCAACACAAAATACAAGACCACCAAGCCCAAAAATATAAACTTCATACTCAGTTTTATTCCACGTGCAGAGTAAGGCAAAAATCACCGCTGGTGCCATCAAAAATCCGCGAGCCTTATATATGCCTTTCAATGTCTATCTCCATCTAAGTTTCGCTGGTTATCATCACCATAACAATATATGCACCTCCGTCAAAAACCACAAATCCAAAGTCGAATTTTTACTTTTTCTTCATATCTTCGAAATAAACGATGTACACCTTCCCCTCCCAGCGATTGTTCGAATATGCCGCGTCTTCCTTCCATTCGCACCCATAATACAGCCAGGCCCAAAAAGACTCCTCGGTCATGCGGAAGGCTTCGGCTCAAGTGATAATTCCGCAAACAGCCCCCCCCTGTACTTATGATACGCCAGCGCCGCCACCATTACAGCATTATCCGTGCAGTATTTCTTCGGCGCTGTCAGAAGCTTTAACGGAGGTCTTGCTGACTCACACATCTGCCGCAGTGTTGACCTCAGTTCGCTGTTGGCCGCCACACCGCCACCGAGCAGGACTGTCTTTGCGCCGATTTTTTTAGCAGCCCGTTGCGTCTTTTTTACAAGAACGTTGATCACAGCCGCCTGAAATGAGGCAGCGATATCAGCTATCTCCTGTTCGTTCATCACATCGACTTTGTCTTCGCCTTTCATGTCCTGTCCGCGACAGTAGTATAACACAGCGGTTTTGACGCCACTGAAAGAAAAGTCTAACGAGTCTCGACTAAGCATAGACCGCGGAAATTTTATGGCGTTCGGATCGCCATTTTTAGCAATCTTTTCGATGCTCGGCCCACCAGGATATGACAGCTTCAGGATTGTAGCGACCTTGTCAAACGCCTCGCCCGCTGCATCGTCAATTGTGGCTCCCAAAAGGCGCGGCTCCAGTGGCGAACGGTAATCATACAAACTTGTGTGCCCCCCTGAAACAATAAGCGCAGCAGCTGGAAGTTCTATGTTATTATTTTCCAGCAAAGCGGATTGCAGATGTGCATGTAAGTGGTTGATCGCAATCAGAGGTTTGTCCCACATAAAGGCAAGTGTCTTGGCGGCTGTGACACCAACAACTAATGCAATCGTTAAACCAGGCTGATTCGCAACCGCAATCGCATCAATATCTTTTTTACCGACTTGGGCCTTTTCCATTGCATCGCTTATTACGGGGTAGATATTTTCAATATGTGCACGTGAGGCAATTTCCGGCACAACTCCGCCATATTTTTCGTGGAGTTTTGTTTGCGAAGCTATTATGGAGGATTTGATGATCTGTCCATCTTTAACCACCGCTGCTGCAGTCTCATCGCAACTGGTTTCAATACCAAGAATGTTTGTTGAATTGCCTTGTGCTTGCATATCTCTCGATGTTAGCAAAGTAGACTCGGTCTGTCAATTTTCACAAGCCTGCCTTGTGTTTCTCCTTCACGTCGCCTTGCCGCCACGCGCCGAGTTATACCAATTGTGATTAAAATTTGCGCTTATGTCATTTCGACCGAAGCCCCTGTTCTTGCTTTCGCAAGAAAGCACTGGGGCGTAGTGGAGAAATCTGTTCAAATAAATTTCTCGACTCGCCTACGGCTCGCTCGAAATGACACGAATAAGCGCATTAATTATTCACAATTGGTATTAGATCGCAAAGGCACCTTTTTGAGTGTTGATCTGGTCAGCAGAAATATCTGCTTACAAATACTTTTACAGACATGCAGAAATGAGAACCTGACAGCTATAAGCTTGGGTAATTCAAAATCTGCACATACACACTGCGAAAAGTCATCACCTAAGATTTTAATTTCTTCGATTTCCGAATAGCCCAGTCCCAGTTGTCTTGCTGTTTTAATAATTGGTAGGTCTTTGGGCTTGATATTGACCAATTTACAGCAAACAGTCTCGCAGGCGAATGGATCGGTTCCGCTGATTAGCCACCCTAATGGCCGAGTCCTGCCGCGAATCGGACCCTGACCATCCATCACTTCAATACCATCGATAATTGTAAGGGCAGGTTTCATGTACTGGTATACATCTATAAGCAGTTCACAAAAATCCTCCGCCTTTTTTCCTCTTCGAAAGTGCCAAAGGGCCTTTCGCTTGCCGCTAACACAGCCAAACATATTTTTGACTGCGAATGTCGCTACCAATTGCTGATGGGATTTGAATTTTGGCAGATTTATAATGATATCTGCATCGAGGGCTACCGTACTTATTCCGATTTTAGTATTTTTTCTCCCTATGTGGCAACTCCTTGGCTTATTCAGTTGCCTTATTGGAATGGATAACTTTTTAAGGGATTCTTCTAACCTCAGTGCTCTTGCGCAGGTGTACACATTGCTCCAGGCTGGTGAATCCCCGACAAAGGGCTTTGCCCCGAAGTCTTTCAGAATCCTTGCAACCTCAAGAATTACAGCAGGATGTGTCTGAGTAGCATATCTGTGCGACCTTGGAGCAATAAAATTGGGTTTAAGCAGAACGGCATCACCCCGCTTGATGAATTTACCGGCACCTCCGAGGAGTTCGAATTGCTTGGCGACCGCATCAGCGACCTTGCTCTGGCTGTAATCAGCACACCGAGTTAGCACAACAGTAGGATTTGGCATAAGACAGTTAGTCACCTATTCTGGTGCAGATTATCAAAAGAACTCTGAAGGCTGGTTTGTGTTTAGGCGGTTTGCGCTTGGCTTGGTCGAAGAACATATTACCTTCAGGCTTGCCGAGGAACAGACCGCACAAGGTTGACTGATCGGCCACATATTTTTGCGGTCCCAGAAGCACAAAATCGCCGGCGCCGACCTTCAGTCCAAAGGCTACGGATGTAAATAAAAACTCATGTGTTCTTGTGCGAGCTGTTATTTGAGGTGGCTCGATTGCCATAGGTATCGTAAACACCGGATAAATAAAAAGCTTGCAGATGCCTCTTGAACCGGGGATTTTCTCAGCCTTTATTCTAAAAGAGCAGATACCTGGGCCAATAGTTACTTCTTTGGTGGAACCATCGGCTGCGGTGTAGTGGACGTCCTGTTCGGTGTTCAACCCTTTGATGGTGACATCGTTTAATTGGCCGTCAGGCAGTAACAACGAAATCGTCAACACTTTTTGACTACCGATATTTATCAACGCACTCTCGACTGCATTCAACGATTGTATTTGACCAAAACGAACCGCAAACAAATTAGCGACGAATGCCTTATAGCTGCTGAATCGCAATGGTTGGATATGTAACAGCCGCCAGACATTATCCAGATTACTGATATTCTCTGCAGGCACTTCAAAAAAGCAAACATCAAAGCCGATCATTTCCGGTTCTTGGGTGCCTGCTTTTTCACCATTGTGGGCAGGGGCTATATCTCTGATTTTTACTTGTTCCCAAATAGGTTTATTTTGTTCAGAGGCACCACAGCCTATCATGTAGCAACTGAACAGGCTAACAGCTGCAATTTTCAGAACGTCACTCATACAGATAGATTAGCCGTCGTAAAACTGACTGTCAACGCGCAGTCACAAGCAGTCGTTTAATCTGTTCGTTTACAGCAGGCCAAACTGGTTAATTGTCTTGACCTGCTTTATCCTTTTTTCTTTAATAATACGGTTTGTTATTAAAAGAACTCGGTTTTAGAAGGGTAAAGGTCAGATGAAAATCAGTAAAAGAGCCCAAAGTGTGCCACCTTCAGCAACGATAGCGGTCACAGCCCGTGCTAAGGAATTAAAGGCCCAAGGCGTGGACGTAGTTGGTTTTGGTGCAGGTGAGCCGGATTTTGATACGCCTGATTACATCAAGGAAGCAGCTATTAAAGCGCTCAAGTCTGGCCAAACAAAGTACACCGCAGCAGCCGGCATAGTAGAGCTGCGAACCGCCATCGCTGAAAAACTTCAGAAGGATAATGGCCTCAAATACACACCTGACCAAATCATCGTCAATATTGGCGGTAAACACTCCGTCTATGAGGCAATGCAAGCTGTGCTCGACCCAGGAGATGAGGTAATTCTACCAGTGCCATATTGGGTGACATATCCTGAAACAATAAAGTTAGCTGGTGCAACTGCTAAAATTGTTCAGACCAATAAGAAGAACAGTTATAAAATGACACCTGCACAGCTTAAGAATGCTATCAACGATAAAACAGCGATGGTATTAATTAACTCACCCAACAATCCGGGTGGCTTTACGTATACGCCGGATGAGCTAAAAGACATTGCGACGGTTCTTGAAGGAACAAAGGTGATAGTAATGTCAGATGAAATCTATGAGAAGCTTATCTATGGTGACACGAAATTTGTCAGCTTTGCCTCTTTAAGCGAAGATGCCTATAATCGAACTTTGACTCTGAACGGACTCAGCAAGGCGTTTTCTATGACCGGCTGGCGACTTGGATATACGGCTGGTCCACTTGAGGTAATAAAGGCAATGGGTCGTCTGCAGTCCCATATGACTTCAAACGCGGTGACTTTCGGTCAATATTCTGCGATCACTGCCTTAAAAGAACCAGACGAAGAGGCTATCGAGAAAATGAGGGTGGAATTTGAACGACGAGGTAAGTATATGGCAGAGCGTCTTAACAGCATTGACGGCATCGAATGTCCCGAGCCGACCGGTGCTTTCTATTGTTTCCCTGATGTCTCAGCTCACTATGGCCGAAATATTAATGGTACGCAAGTAAATGGCAGCATGGACTTTGCAAAGGCGCTGCTGGAACAAGCCAATGTCGCTCTTGTTCCCGGCCTGCCGTTTGGTTGTGATAAGAACGTACGTTTGAGTTTTGCCTGCTCGCACGAGCAGATAACAAAAGGATTGGACAGATTGGAAAAATGGCTAAGCGCGTAAGGACAAAGAAGAACAAAGTCTTAATCAGCCCTCAAGCAGACAACTCGGTCACGCCTGATGATATAAAAAGTACAAACAGAACACATGCCTTGTCTGGCTGGCCCATGATATTAGCCTGGGTAGGCATGGTAATATTTACATTCCATGCCTGCACACACATGGTCGCGGCAGGAGACACTTGGGTAGCAATGGCTTGTGGCAGGCACTTTGTTAAACACGGCGTGGATACCGTTGAACCATTCAGCGCGAATTCACATAAGCCCGGTCCCACACCGGAAGAAATCAAACGCTGGCCAAAATGGGCGCAATGGATCACAGACAAGGTCGGGCTCGAGACGGTTAAGCGATGGCATCCTACCGGCTGGATCAATCAGAACTGGTTGACCCATGTGATTTTTTACTGGCTTTCAACAACTCTCGGTTCTGAAAAGAATCCTTACTTCAATGCGCTCGTTCTATGGAAGGTTGCTGTTTACATATTGGCCGTGATTTGTGTTTACTACACGGGTAGAGTCTTAGGCGTCCATCCGACACTGTCGGCGGTGTTCGCATGTTTTACGATGTTCATTGGCAGGTCCTTTTTTGACGTTCGGCCCGCAGGTTTCTCGAACTTGCTTGTAGCAGTTTTCCTGTTTATCCTGGTACTAACCACATACCGTAATATTCTATATATATGGTTCATTGTTCCGTTGGCTGTTTTCTGGTGCAATGTCCATGGTGGATACATATATGAATTCATAATGCTTATACCATTCATCGGTTTGCACTTGCTAACTAACTGCACAAAGCGATGGACTGCAATCCTATACAATGTATCCGCCTGGCCATTTTTTTATTTTGTGGCTTCTAAAGGGGGACCGACTTTACCTACATTTCTGTTTTTGGCTATGTTGGTTGTCATGGACATCATGTTGATTTTCTCCAAAGACAGGCTTGTCAATATCGGTTGGAAGGGCGTTTATCATACTATTACTGCTGGCATCGTTGCTTTCTTCGCAATGGTCTTGCTTAATCCTTTTCACCTGACCAATCTCACTCATACTTTTGTCATCAGTGCCAGTAAACATGCTGAACGTTGGCGCGACATCCACGAATGGCACCCAGCGTTCGAATGGGATAATCCCGTTGGAACAGCCGTACCGTTCCTTGTAATGTTCATCCTTGCATTGGTTGCTCTTGCAACTTGGGCTGTTATTCAAATAGTGACTTCCTCGTCCTTCGCTCAGCGCAAAAAGCGTAGTGCAGGAAACGGTGAAGAATATCAACGACCAAGAATTGATCTGCCACTGACGGTCATCGCTGCGCTAACAATCTATATGGCGATTCGCTCCCGTCGATTTATTCCAGTAGCAGCCATTGCAGCCTGCCCATTTATTGCGTTATTCATCGATCAGATAGCGAGCTCTATCTCTGCAGCTCGTAATCTCAGTAAAAACAAACGCTTGTTTGTCTCACCGATGCCGCAAAATCTAAGAACATTTTTTATTCTCGCTGGTGCGGCTGCAGTCTCATTCTTCGGTACATGGTGGGGTCTCAAAATCAAGCGAGTGTATTTGGATGCTTGGCCTGCTGACCCTAAGCTCTGCTCGGTTTTTATGCGAATGACAGCCTCAGATGCAAAGCCGTTTTGCGCTGGCAAGTTCATACGAGATAACAAACTGAAAGGTATAATCTTCAACTACTGGACTGAGGGCGGTTTCATAGCCTGGGCGCAGCAGCCGGATCCGAAAACTGGGCGTACACCTCTTCAACTATTCATGGATGGTCGGGCGCAAGCCGCCTACAATCGTGAAGCTTTTGATGTATGGACGTATGTAATTACCGGAGGTCTGCCAGGTTCGGTTGGGTATGAGATAGTACAGCGTGCCAGAATGAAAGCGGGCGTAATGAGAAAGGGCGTGAATGAGATTTTAACAGCATCGGATTACACCAAAATCGGCCAATCGATAAGCCAAGAGCTTTCCAATCGGAACGTCTGGACTGCTTTAATGCCCGCAGCTCAGTTCGATAGTATTTTTGTCAGATCTCTTGAACATGATCCTAACCAGCGTCTTGTCCTCATGAATAATAAGCAGAGACTTTTCGTTGATTGCAATACAGATCAGGGAAGAGAACTTTTCGAAGGCATAAAAAGCGGAAAAACAATCTATCCAGACGATTTTTCCAGAAACCTTATTCTTGCTCACTACTATCTGGTATATGAACGCACAGTGGAGGCGAAAAAACAAGGGCTTGATTCTGCCATTAAGGCCTTTAGGCTCAATCCATCGCCTGCTCCTATGCTGGAAATAATACTCGTCGCGGCAAGATTCGCCGAGTTGAAGCCTGATATTACCGCCTTCTGTAAGGGATATTTTGACGAATTTAGAGACAATCGAAGTGATTGGGCTAAACGACATGGCTACCGTCTAAGGTCCGAAGCTGCACGCTTAGCGTGTCTCTATTTGCAAAAGGTTGCTGAGGACCAGAGAGATAGAGAACTTGTCAGCTTCTATGCTGCTGAAAGAAAAAAATTACTGAATGAGCGACTTAGAATATCTGAAGAAAAAAGGTGGTGACCTGTGACCAGACGAAACTCGTCGGCAATTGGGGCTGATTTGAGCGTCGAGGCACCAGTTTCTATTAGCGTTTTTTTCCCCTGTTACAACGAGCAGGATAACTTGGTCCGTTTAGTCCGGCAGGCGAATACAATTCTTTCAAATCTTACCGCAGACTTCGAGATAATCATCGTCAACGATGGCAGTTCGGACGGCACAGGAAAAATTGCTGATGAGCTTGCGGTCTCCAATGACAAGATAAAAGTCGTACATCATCTAACCAACCTCGGTTATGGTGCGGCCTTGCAATCCGGGTTCAGGACAGCGAGTAAAGAACTGGTTTTCTACACAGACGGTGACGGGCAGTTTGATATAGGCGAAATGCCCCCGTTATTACCGTTAATGGAACAGTATAATATTGTCAGTTGCTATCGGACAAATCGCCGGGATAGTCTTATACGCAAGATTAACGGATGGTGCTGGACAAAGCTGGTGTGTCTGTTATTTGGCATGAAAATTCGCGACATAGATTGTGCTTTCAAATTGTACAAAAGAGAAATTTTTGATAATATTAAATTGTCAAGCACCGGGGCTCTAATCGATGCTGAAATCCTGGCTCGGGCCATTCGGAAGGGCTATCGCGTTGCTCAGAGAGGTGTGCACCATTATCCGAGGGTAGCTGGTAAGCAAACAGGAGCAAAATTTCGTGTGATTTTTCGTGCTTTTCGCGAATTGTTCAAACTGCGGAGGAAGATTCTCTCCGAGAGTTAATTGCCAGAGACAATGCAAAACCGATGGCTCGTGAAAAAATATGACGCCGGTAAAATTCAACTTATTCATTTATGGTTCGCTGCGTGACCGTAGGGTCTTCCAGTCCGTCAGTGGTTTGATCTTCACTAAAACAGCCTCAAAGGTTAATGATAAGGTGTTGTTTGCGGAGCCTGCATTTTTGCCGAACCATCGAAGAGTTAGTCCGGACAATGTCTACTATTATGCGGTGCCCGCGCAATCCTCAAGAATCGAAGGATTCGTCATCCACGACGTACCGGACAAGGCAATGGCTGAAATCGACAAGTATGAGGGCAAACGCTATATAAGAGAGACGGTGCGAGTCAACACGGCACAAGGTCCCGTCGAAGCTCAGGCATATCTGGTAAGCCACGAATCAATGCAGAAACATTTCGGTGACAGATTTCATGTAAATTTGATACATGAACTATGGCTAAGAAAGAAAATCGAAAAATTCCTCAAAAGACGTACCCGGCCGGGTGACCGAACAGCAGATGCTGAATTGGAACGTCAGGCAGAACGGGAGTTGCTCGGAACAACTGAACGTGACCTTGTTATGAGTCATTACCGTGCTGATGGCCCTAGTGATTACTATATTGAGCGAGAACTCGACCGGCCTCGGCCTACTATAAGACACCTTTATAATGATTCGAAGGCCAAACCTCACATCGAGAACTATTTGGCTTTAGTTATAAGGCAAACACTGTTGAATCAGCTTGAAGAGCAAATTCGGTCACGGTACCGTTTTGAGCTGGAGCACATGCGTATTTCGGAGAGATATTTTAAACGATCGGTGAGTTTACTTGCGGCTCTTCAGATAGTAAATGCGAATAGCGAGACAGTCGGCATGGTCGTCGAGGATTGTCTGCTAACAATGCCTTACGAAAAGCATGATTTAATTGAATATATCAAGTACGCAGTCCGTGCGGCAAAGAGTATTTTTCATGCTCCTGTTGCAGAGTCGCACTTGGAACGCATTCGCTCGAATTTGCAGCCTGGCCTGGTACCACTTGGATTTGAGCTCGAGCTAAGCAATCTGGGACCTGCAGCAGTTGAGCCGCAAAGAAGCATTCAAAAAAAAACCGATCCCATATATGACAGCTTTAAATATTTTCATGATTTTCAGTTAGATGTTTTGTCTTGGAAAGTCGGTGGATATATTGACGACCATAGCGGTTCTACCGATCAGCAGCGCCGTTCTGGTTTCCTTGAGCTTGCACCGGGACGTCTCAACATTACTGGAGAATTGTCTCGGCCGGCAACAGCAGATCCCTGGCTGCTTAACCAACTAATACATGAAATAGTCAAATTTTATGACATCCAGCCGCACAGCTTGCATCTTTCATTTCAGCTTCGCAAAAATCAGATTGGCAAACAGAAGGTTCTGCCTTTGGGTTTTGTTAAGTGTCTTCTGGTGCTCGGAGGTGGTCCCGAGTACAAGGGCACTGGTGGAATGTGGGTTTCGCGGATGGGCTATGATGAGATAACTCAATATCGACAGGGCGAAGAACTGGTTTTTGCACGCACAGGCAAGCGCAACTGGTATCTTGGGGGTGACGAGATTGCAAACAGGCCTCCGGCTCAGGCAATGACTTATGTCCAGCAATACAAATTTATTCGTCTTGAGAAAAGAGCTAACTATGAGCCTTTGATTTTCTGCCTCAAGGGCCTGCAATTAGCATATAATCCCGGTGACTTCTTGACGATAGAACAATTAGCCAGCAACCCAAGACTGCGCCATCAATACGAAGAACTAAAACAATGGGCTACTGAGCCGACAGAGATTGGCCAGCATACAATAACCAGATTCCTCAATACGGTTCGGCAAGGATTAATGAATGAAGGACATCGTAGGCCTGCTCACAAACTGCACTATATCGAATGGGCCCTCGGTGCCGTTGATGTACAGCTGCGGATGTTCAACCATCAACTGAGGAAATCAGTTAATATGTCTTAGCTCGCACTTGTACATTCGATCGATACACCTTTTTGCGCTTTAGCTTTCTTATAGCGAACTTAGCTACCTCATCGTGGTCGAAAGCCATATCTGTAGGTAACTTCTCTATCTCGAACCATCTTGCCTGTGCTGCGTCGTCACCTGCTTTTATACTGGTTTTTTTCTGTTCAGTAACAACTCCCATATAAACAATCGTAATCTGCCTTCCACGTGGGTCTCTACCGCATTTGCCGAATGTATGCATTTGTTCGAGCTGCACATCCACAAGACCCGTTTCCTCGGCCAGCTCTCTTACCACAGCGTCTTTAAGCTCCTCATCAATTCCGACAAAGCCGCCGGGTAGTGCCCATTTTCCCTTGAACGGCTCTCTTCCACGCTTAATCAGAAGCAATTTAGCCCTACCTTTAATGATGGCGAAAACAGCAGCATCAACTGTAACCATTGGTCGAGGCCAATCATAGATGTATTTGCCTTTGCGGGTCATACTAAACAAGCTCCTTTCTATAATTTTTAAGTTCCCGGCTGATGATAATCGCTTGATTGTTGACCATCAATTATCAATTGCTTACTTTTGTGCTTTTGCTTAAAATCTTTTCTTTATGCCAGAGGATTTCAAGAACATCCTGATAATCAAACCGAGCGCTCTGGGTGACATAGTTCTGGCGTTACCGGCTCTTTCGGCGTTACGCAGGAACTTCCCAAAAGCGAAAATTAGTTGGCTTGTCAAGCCGGAGTTTGCACCGCTACTCGAAAATCATCCTCATCTGGATGAGATAATTCCATTTGATAGGGTCTTGCTCAGCAAAGCGTGGTTCAGTCCACTTGCTTTTCGTTCCTTGTTGTTGCTTATCCGGCAGCTACGTCAAAGCGGATTTGACGCTCTTGTTGATTTGCAGGGCCTGTTCAGAACAGCTTCTTTAGGCTGGCTATCTGGCTGCAAGAAAAGATTCGGAATGGCAAACGCGCGAGAACTGGCGATCCTTTTCTACACATCTACAGTACCGCTGAGCAGCGAATGGATACATGTAGTTGATCATTATCTAAAGATCGTCCAGGCTATGGGCGCTTCGGACCTCCATGTAGAGTTTTTGCTGCCACGGAACCATTCCGCTGAGAATTCAGTGGCAGCGTTACTAAAAAGTCACAGCATTGAAACGAATGATTATGTAGTTTTCGTACCTGGTTCAACCGACCCTTATAAACGTTGGCCGACGGATCGTTTTGCGATACTGGCCGACAGGATTTCGTCACAGTTTCACCTTCCCATTATTGCAACAGGAAGCGCATTTGAGAGTGATACTATTGAGCGACTCAGAAGTCTCGCTGAGACCCGAATCATAAACCTTGCTGGACGCACTTCTCTCGCTGAGTTGGTAGCTTTGCTCAGGTCGGCAAAGCTTGTGGTGAGTAATGACACCGGCCCCGGCCATATTGCCGCAGCTTTAGGCACACCTTTGGTCATGATGTATAGCTGGTCGAATCCTGCGAGAATAGCTCCCTACGGCAGAACTGAATGTATGGTAGCACGTGAACCTTACGGCAGGGGCCTTAAAATAAAAAGCACCAACCCCAAACATAGCGTCAAGACCATAACAGTTGATGAAGTTTATCAAAAAGCATGTGAACAGCTATATTCGTAGTGTGTATTGCTCTTTCGCATATCATTTTTCTGATTTCGCCCTTCTTTTATGCCGATAATACGCATTGAAAGAGAAACAGCCCCCCAGAGCGGAAAGAATACATGAGATACAGTCCACGAGACCTGTCTTGCTTGCCCTCCGAAGCTTTAGCGAAGGTGGGAGCGCAGTCGAAGGGACGCAGAACGGAAATGCACCGCTCGCAAAGATCAGGATACTCGCTGTCAGAATCAGTAAGGTGCGATGTGCTACTCTGCGAAGTTAGCTTCCAGCCTTCGCAGCCGCGCTACGTCGCCATAGCTTTGTAGCGTCGGCGACTTCGGCGGAGTAAGCTCGCTACGAAGCACGAGATTCGCACTAACCCAGCTTTACATTTTTCCCCGGAAAATATGTGACAACCGAAAGAAAAATGTAGGGTGGCGGCTTGCCCCACCATTTTTTTCTTGGTGACAAACAGACTCACGTGTGCTAATCTAAAGCCCACGGATGCCGAACACGTTCGGTCCGGCAGAATTGACGGAACGGATTTGGAGAACCCTATGCGAGATATGAGAAGCGAAAATCTGCAATCGGAAATTGTAAATCCAAACGCTCTATGCTGTTTCTACATTGTTGATAAGAAGTGTTGTATATTATTGTTTTGTGCAGCCGCAGGATGACCAGTTATGGAATGGATCAAGTCGATAGCAGAGTTGATCAGTAGTCTCGCTTGGCCAGTCACGGCACTTATCCTCGCTATACTGTTTCGCCGTGATATTCGTCAGCGTCTGAAAGCACTCAAGGAACTCAAGTATCCGGGCGGATCGATCACGATGCAGGAGGTCGAACTATTGCAAGCAAGTGTCGAACAGAATCAACCAAGGAGAATAGAGACGGATACACCCGAACAGCCTTCTCTCCCATTTTCTGATCCCAAGTTGGCTATTGCCCAAGGGCGTATCGATGTTGAGCGAGAGTTATTCCGACTATCTTGGCGTGCATTAGGACAATCGGAGGTCACGAACTGGCGTACCACGCGCCACATTGATGGGTTAGAGAGAGCTGACGTGATTACCTCTCACTTTGCTCAGAACTTGCGTTCGTTTATCGATGTCGCGAATCGGGTTATCCACGGAACTGACGTGTCGCCACATTTGATGGCTCGTACTGCTTCAATTGCAGTGGACTTGCTTTCGACCTTGCGGTACAAGCGGCTTGTTTACGAGGCACAGAGAGATTTCGAAGGTCACGGCTTATGGCACATGCGGGAGCGCAAGAGCAAAGAGCAGCATCTCTACTACATCATGTCGGTTGTGGCATCTCAGATTGCCGAGTATGGCTACGAGTACGATGTCTATAGAGAGGCTGTCGATATGTTTAACGCGCGTCAGCGTTCAGATACACCAGCTGCACCCGGCGGCGAATTACCCGTGCTCACACTCGACCAGTTTGTTCAGGCTCTTGAGTGGCGTGAGAAGGAGCTTAAGCGCCTACGAAACGACCTTCGTACGGCCAAGTGGGACGAATATGACAAAGCAAATAGGTGGACATGGCCATCCGAATGGGGCGATTTAAGATGGTCGACCTCGATTCTTCGCGAGCGAGTGAGCCAATTTAGCGTAGAGCAGGAACTGATGCAGACAGCGGCAGCCCTTGAAAGGCATCGGACACGCGCGCGTGGCAGGCAATGAGTGAGTATAGCACGGTAGGGTGTGTAAAATGAATTTTACACACGCTGGAAAAATAATTATAATGTCTCTATGTCAAATTACAGGCTGGCGAAATGTTTTTGTTAATGAATAGATCTGTGTGTGCAACCTCGGCGCCCCGGGACACACCCTACAAGGCTATGGGTTAGAAACAAGTTCTATAGATTTTCTTATGAAGCAAAAGGTTTCAGTAATAATAGCAGATTTAGACAACACCTTATTTGACTGGTTTGAAATATGGTATAATTCCTTCGTTGCCATGCTTACGTCCCTAGTTGAGAAAAGTGGAATACCACGCGAGACTCTCGAAGGCGAATTTAAGAAGGTCCACCAGAAGCATGGCACAGCGGAATACTCTTTTTCACTACAAGAGCTTCCATCTCTCATTAAGAAACATCCGGATAGAGATATTCCGAATATCTATGCTGAATGCATTCAAGCCTTCCGAGATGCAAGACGATCTGCAATGGCACTATATCCCACCGTTCTCGAAACCTTGTGCGTTTTGCGGGGGAAGGGGTGTTTGCTTGTTGGGTACACGGAATCCAAGGCATTCTATTCATACTACCGAATCAAGAAACTTGGACTCGATGGTATTCTCGACTACTTGTACTCGCCTCCCGATCACGACATCCCTAAACACCTCGACCTTGAGACAATACGGAAATACAATCCTGAGCAATACAAATTCCGATACACTATCCACCGCCACACGCCAAAGGGCGAATTAAAGCCAAGCGCCGATCTGCTTAAAGCAATCATTGAAGAGGTTGGCGCGGACCCACTACGCACGATCTATATAGGTGACAACCTTATGAAGGACGTGGCGATGGCGAAAGATGCTTCCATAACAGATGTGTGGGCCAAGTATGGGGTCGCACATAAAGACCCTCGATATGAACTCCTCCGTAAAGTCACCCACTGGACCAGCGCAGATGTCGAAAGGGAAAAAAGACTAACACATCATGAACTTACACCAACGTATACTCTGGGGAATTCCTTTGGCGAAATACTCCACTTATTCGAATTCACAGAGCATGTCGACAACAATGTTGCCAATCTATCAGAGACAATTAGAGCATGGGAGAAAACCGTTGATGTCCAGCAGCATTTCAATGATCTATGCTTGAGAATAAGGAATTACGCCATAGCTCTCTTAACTGCCGTTCTAGGCGTTTCAGCACTGGCTTTGAAGGAAGGTTATGGAGCTACAGTTAGAGGCCACTACATTCCTTTGGCCAGCATCTTGTTACTTCTCGCAATTGTTCCTTGGTTTGCATTTTGGTTTATGGATCGTTGCTGGTATCACCAACTTCTACTTGGTGCAGTTAAAAACGGATTGAGAATTGAAAGATCTTTGGAGAAGAGGCTGCCCGGAATTCAATTGGCTACACAGATCGGGAAGTCAAGCCCAATTCACTTCTGGAGACTACGAATACATGCCAGTGGCAAACTCAATATCTTCTATATAACCATTGTTTGTTTCTTAGTGGTTTCATCATTGGCTGTATTTTATCTGCAGAACTCACATGTAGCCGCCCCCGTTCTTGAAGAGGAGAAAAAAGCATCAGAGCAAGCTGCCGTAGTTGAGAAGATTGATGTCCAAATATCCGATGATCTTGTCACGCTACATCTTCATGTTGATTCCGAGACCGAGAGGACTCACGAAGGGAATTAAAGGGAGGGGGAATTAAAGGTGTCCGCCTGCACCCTCAGGTGGTACTTTTTTGGCTGAAGACAGGAGACAGAATTTGATCAAGCTATCCGAATATTTCTCAATGCCAATGCCGTAATCCCTATGGGATCCCTATCGGGAGGCATCCCCTAGCGGACCGAATACTTTCAAGATTTCCTTCTTGATTTTTCAAAGAATACCTAAGTTTCTTAGGTATTATATAGAACATAGAAAATGAAGAAGCCTGCGATAATTCGCAGAATATTAAAGGATTTGATAAGGAGACATTCTCTTCTTCACCCCACGGTAAGCCATGGGGAATTATCAAGTTAAATTTGCTGACTTTTTGTTGGATTGGTGTTTGCACAATACCTAAGTATCTTAGGTATTTTTTTGTAAATTCTTTGATTATAAGGAAAGGAAACTATAGATGTTTTATCAGCAAATTATAGAGGGGTGAATTTTAAAGGTGTCCGATACTTTTTTGGCTGAAGACAGGAGACAGAATTTGATCAAGCTATCCGACTGTTTCTCAATGCCAATGCCGTAATCCCTATCGAGAGGCATCCCCCAGCAGACCGAATACTTTCAAGATTCAATGATTAATTATCAAAGAATACCTAAGTTTCTTAGGTATTAATAATACTTTTATGTACGTTTATACAGAATCGAATCCCGTATGATGGGCATGTTGTTTGACCATACGGTTAATAATCATATTTAATCCGGTGAATCCTGCCTAAAAAATCTTTTTAGTATGGGCAGTGGAGATACATTATTCTACCAAAGAGTTAGTCCAAGCTACCCGACCATTTCCCAGTACCAACTGAATACTTTTAAGATTCGCTGATTGATTTTCAAAGAATACCTAAGTATCTTAGGCATTATATAGAACATAGAAAATGAAGAAGCCTGCGATGATTCGCAGAATATTAAAGGCTTTGATAAGGAGACATTCTCTTCTTCACCCCACGGTAAGGCATGGGGAATTATCAAGTTAAATTTGCTGACTTTTTGTTGGATTGGTGTTTTCATAATACCTAAGTATCTTAGGTATTATTTTTGTAAATTCTTTGATTATAAGGAAAGGAAACTATAGATGTTTTATCAGCAAATTATAGAGGGGTGAATTTTAAAGGTGTCCGATACTTTTTTGGCTGAAGACAGGAGACAGAATTCGAGTCCGTCGCGCTGCGCGGCCGGATCTACGCTATGCTCCGACATAGGAGAGAATAATGAAAGAGATACCGTTCCCGCTACGGCCTGAACGAAATAATTTTTCTCTCACTTTCTTTATTTATGTCTTATCATTCAATTAGAAGAAAATGGCAATACGTAAAGCGCGTACGCGCTTTACGTATATTGAATGTTGATAATTAAAGGTGTCCGCCTGCGCCCTCAGGTGGTACTTTTTTGGCTGGAGACAGGAGACAGAATTTGATCAAGCTATCCGAATATTTCTCAATGCCAATGCCGTAATCCCTATGGGATCCCTATCGGGAGGCATCCCCTAGCGGACCGAATACTTTCAAGATTTCATTCTTGATTTTTTAAAGAATACCTAAGTATCTTAGGTATTATATAGAACATAGAAAATGAAGAAGCATGCGATAATTCGCAGAATATTAAAGGATTTGATAAGGAAACATTCTTTTCTTCACCCCATGGTAAGCCACAGGGAATTATCAAGTTAAATTTTCTGACTTTTTGTTGGATTGGTGTTTGCACAATACCTAAGTATCTTAGGTATTATTTATGTGAGAACAACACGAGATTTCATGTAGTACTTAGGCACTCTAACAAAACTCCATAATTCGTCGCCAACAAATTAAAAAACAACCAATGATCAGGAATGCTTGATGAATATCGTCACGTTTTTCATACCGCACACGCAACCGCCTTTGATTGAA
>Ga0315543_1002234_pt1 | contig 19153 bp, 17 predicted proteins | sample SalMarSW160210MG_2_FD_203098 | JGI IMG/M metagenome (GOLD analysis project Ga0315543, IMG submission 203098) | Salt marsh sediment microbial communities from the Plum Island Ecosystem LTER, Massachusetts, United States - Salt Marsh Sediment SW1601-210 ...
TGTGCCGTCACCCCTTCGGTAGCGTCAATCAGCAACAGTACCACGTCTGCGCGATCAATCGCTTTGAGCGCTCGCAGTACACTGTATTTCTCCACACCTGGGACCACCCTGCCTCGCTTGCGAATGCCCGCCGTATCAATGAGCACCACCTGCTGCCCAAACCATTGTAAAGAAGTGTCAATGGCATCTCGCGTGGTGCCTGGTATCTCACTGACAATAGCCCGCTCTTCACGCAGCAGAACATTGAGCAGGCTGGACTTGCCTACGTTGGTCCGCCCCACGATGGCAATCTTGACCGCTTCTGGTTCTTGCTCTTCTCGCTCCACCTTGGGGAACAAGACAACCGCGGCATCCAATAAATCCGCCACTCCGGTGCCGTGCAAAGCCGATATGGCGTACACCTCTCCCAAGCCCAGGGAGTAGAAATCGGCCGCATCCATGCGGCGTCGAGCCGTATCAGCTTTATTGGCAGCCAGGATAGTTGGTTTCTGCGTGCGACGCAATACCTCAACGATTTCCTGATCCGCAGCCATCACCCCGTCCAGCACATCAGTCAGGAAAATGATCACATCAGCATCAGCGATCGCTTGCTGTGCCTGCATGCGCACGCGAGTAAGCAGGTCGTCGTCCGAGCCCAGCACAAGTCCACCGGTGTCAACGAGTGCAAAGACCCGGCCCTGCCATTCTGCGTCAGCGTAGAGGCGATCGCGCGTCGTGCCTGGCAGATCTTCAACAATGGCCTGGCGTCGTCCTACGATGCGATTGAACAACGCGGATTTGCCCACATTCTGGCGGCCCACTATTGCAACCAGCGGTTTAGCCATATCCAAATCTCACCCGCATCAGTTCACAAGACACGCAACTGCAAGTTGCTCTAGAAGAAGTACAGAATGACGATGGCAGTCAGGCCCCACAGGACAACTGTCAGCAGAAGAGGCTTGTCGTTCAAAACCAAGTCCTCGGGCGCCCCACCCTTGCCCTTGGTGTGAATCAGGTACATATAGCGAAACAGCCCGTACAGTACAAAGGGGATGGTCAACATCATGGCGTGGTTCTCAGGCAGATTGGGGGCAGAGAAGGTATAGAGGAAGTAGGCTATGGCGGTGCAAGCAGTGACCATCCTGATCATCTCGTCAAGCAAAGGCAGGTTATACTCACTGAATATGCTGCGGTGCGCGTTTGCGTTCGCCTCGAGCAACACCAGTTCATGGCGCCTCTTGCTGATAGCGATGAACAATGCAAGAAGCACCATGCAAAGGTAGAGCCACGGCGAGAAGCGTGCAGCGCTCACCACCGCAACGCCAGCCGCGACGCGCAGGACAAAGCCAACTGCCACTGCAAGCACATCTACAATGACAACGTTCTTCAACCAAAAAGAATAGAGCATCATCATCGTCAGGTAGCTGCCGGCGACAATCGCGAACGTCGGATCGAGCAGGTAGGAAAGCGGCATGGCAATAGCGACAAGCAGCACCGCCGCAATCAGAGCCACGCTGGGGGCCAACTGTCCGGAGGCCAAAGGACGATTGCGTTTCGCAGGATGTTCGCGGTCCTTCTCGATGTCTACCAGGTCATTGATGAGATAAACAGCACTGCTGACAGCACAGAAAAGAACGAAAGCCGACAGTGCCTTGACGAGAAAGTGGGGCACCAGTAGTTTGGCGTCAAATACCAGCGCTGCCAGTACAAAAACGTTCTTCGTCCACTGTTTGGGTCGCATAGTCTTGAGCAATGCAATGAGCATGTTCGAAGGTTTCCTCCATGTACAAGAATTGCGCCTATGATAGCCCATTCCAAACCAGTAGTCAACTTGACTTATCTGGGAACTGCCCCTATTCTAGCCCTGTGAAGAAAGAGCGACTGGACGTTCTGCTTTACAAACGAGGACTGACCGAGAGTCGAGAGCGCGCCCGGCGGCTGATCATGGCTGCACAAGTATTGGTTGATGGCAAGGTCATTGACAAGCCAGGCACACGCGTACCCACCACGGCGACGATAGCCATCAAGGAAAAACTCGCCTACGTTAGTCGAGGCGGTTTGAAACTGGAAGCCGCCTTGATGGGCTTTGAGGTTGACGTGCACGACCTGGTGGCCGCAGACGTCGGCGCATCCACCGGGGGGTTCACGGATTGCCTCCTTCAGCACGGGGCCGCTCGGGTCTACGCCATTGATGTTGGCTATGGACAACTGGCATGGCGGCTGCGCCAGGACCCACGTGTGGTGACTATGGAGCGTGTCAACGTGCGCTATCTGCGTGAACTGCCTGAACTCGTTGACCTGGCCACAGTGGACGTGTCATTCATCTCTCTCAAACTGGTATTGCCGGCCGTAATGCAATTGCTCAAGCCAAATGGATGGATCATTGCGCTCATCAAACCCCAGTTTGAGGCTGGCCGGAAGCAGGTGGGCAAGGGGGGCGTGGTCAAGGACCACGCCGTGCACCTCGCAGTTCTATACGACGTCCTGGGGTGGGCGTTGTCCAATAGTCTGCAGGTCAATGGCCTTGTCGTTTCCCCCTTGCGCGGGCCAGCAGGCAACGTAGAGTTCCTGGCTCACGTTGTGCCCCGCTCCGGCGAACTACAGGCAACGCTCGATAAGATGATAGAAGACTGCCTCACCTCGCTCTGCCAGGACGAAAAATGAACAAACCTTTATGCCCGGACCATGTGCCTTCATGTGGGCTTAAGCTTCGTGGAGTATATTGTCCAGGGCTCGCGGCTGTTGCAAAGTTGCCTGACTGCTCAAAGTTCTCCCGCAGTTGAACGTGATGGGCTCAACTGGACTTTGGAGCAGCCCTGGTGCAGGGCAACGAACAGTTGGCAGCCAGTTGCAGATAGATTATAATTGGCACTAAGGAAAACAGCAGAAGCGACTCCCATGCCGCTGGACACTTGCGCCTGCGCTGCGCTCCGTCGCAAGTGCAGGTGTAGCCGGGCCCCGTCAAACGGGATGAGCGACGTGGGTACCAGGTCTGCTATCCTGCGGATAGGCCCCAAGTAAGACCAGGAGGCATTCGTGCAGTGATTCCGTTTGGTGACCTAAGGCTTCAATACCAGGCGATAAAGATTGAGCTGGATGAGGCAATCCAATCAGTGCTCAACAACGGTTGGTTCATCTTAGGAAAGAATGTATCAGCATTCGAGAAAGAGTTCGCGAGCTATTGTGGCGCAGCCTTTGCCGTGGGCGTGGGCAACGGCACCGATGCTTTACAACTGGCACTAGTCGCCTGTGGCGTGGGGCCGGGCGATGAGGTGATAACGGCGCCCAACAGTGCAGCGTTCACGGCCCTGGCTATCTCAGCAGCGGGGGCTATTCCAACGTTCGTTGACATTGACCCCGACACCTACAACGTGGATCCCCGGAAGTTGGCAGAAGCTATTGGGCCCCGCACCAAAGCTATCGTGCCGGTTCATCTCTACGGACAACCGGCAGACATGGATTCCATCCTGGCTATTGCGCGCAAGCACAATCTATTCGTGGTGGAGGATGCAGCACAGGCGCACGGGGCTCTGTACAAGGGTCGCAGAGTGGGCACCCTGGGTGACGCCGGATGCTTCAGCTTCTATCCAAGCAAGAACCTGGGAGCTTTCGGTGACGGCGGCATGCTTGTGACCGACAACCCGCAGATTGCCGACGAGGTGCGCATGCTGCGCAACGGCGGACAGAAGACACGCTACGATCACCAACTCCTCGGTGTGAATAGTCGTCTCGACGAACTGCAGGCGGCGATACTGCGAGTCAAGCTCACATACCTTGAAAAATGGAACAAGCGGCGGCAGCACATTGCGGCGCTCTATACGGCGCTGCTTGGCGACAGCGAGGTAGAACTGCCCATGGAGATGCCCCATGCTGAGCACGTTTACCATCTGTACGTGATCCGCTGTCAAGACCGGACTGCCCTGCAAAAACACCTTTCCGAACAGGGGGTAGAAACAGCCATACATTACCCTGTCCCCATTCACCTGCAAGGAGCCTACCGCTGGCTGAACCTGGGCCCAGGCTCCTTCCCAGTAGCAGAACGCTACGCTGAACAGGTTGTGTCCCTGCCCACCTATCCAGAACTAACAGACCTCAAGGTGCGCCAAATCGCCGCTCATATATGTAACTGGCACAAATAGGAGACTGTATGACGAAAAGCATCTCGGTGTTCTTTCCTGCCTACAACGATGGAGGAACCATCGCCAGCATGGTGATCTCTGCCCTGCTGACTGTGCGGAAACTGACTGACGACTATGAGGTAATTGTCGTCAACGACGGCAGCACAGATCATACAGCGGAAGTACTGGACGAACTAGCCGCGACGTACGAACATGTTCGCGTCATCCATCACGAACGGAACAAGGGCTACGGTGGAGCTCTTTGCACAGGCTTTGCCAGCGCCACGAAAGAACTCATCTTCTACACCGACGGGGATGCCCAGTATGATGCACGAGAACTGGCGCTGCTCTACCCCGCGCTAGTCGAGGGCGTAGACATGGTAAACGGCTACAAGATCAGCCGCTCAGATCCCTGGTACAGGACCGTCATTGGCCGCATCTATCACTGGATGGCAAAGCTGGCCTTCGGACTCAAGCTGAGAGACGTGGACTGCGACTTCCGCCTGATGCGGCGGGCTGTTTTCGAGCGGGTGCATCTGGAATCCAGGAGTGGTGTTATATGCGTAGAGATGATGAAAAAGATCCAGGACGCTGGCTTTGTCATCGCCGAAATGCCTGTCCATCACTATCATCGCGTTTATGGCCGCTCGCAGTTCTTCAACTTTCGCCGCGCATTCCGTGTGGGGCGCGACCTGCTGCGACTATGGCTGCAGTTGGTGCTGTGGCCCAGGCTGCGCAGGGGGACAGCTCTGGAGCCCAAAGAAGAAATAACGTGAGCTTGTTGATCATGGTTAGAGAGGAGGAATAGACGATGAACAACTGGACCAGAGCACAACGCGCTCGAGCCCTGGTCACGCTGACTCTGTTGCTCCTGGTCGCAATACTGCTGTACATGGCTCGCAAGGCACTGCTGCCCTTCGTCCTGGGTGCCGTTTTTGCTTACGTGGTATTGCCCCTCATAAACCTGCTAGACTCCTGTATGCGGCCGAGATTCCGCGGACGCCGCCTGTCGCGGACTCTGTCAGTTCTCGTCGTCTACGTGCTGGTTATCGCTATTCTCCTGGGCGCTCTGAGATTCGTCATCCCTCCCATCGCCACACAGGTGGGCTCCCTGACGCAACTCCTGCCAGACTTTGCACGTAAAGTATACAGTGCAGCCCCAGACGTCGTACAAGACTGGTTGGACAAATACAACGAGGTAGTACCCGAAGACATCCGGCTGGCACTCCAGCGCAGCATTGAGAACACGATCCAATCCCTGATTGCCGCCTTACAAGCTGGCGCATTCAAGACTCTAAATGTGGTCTTCAGCACTATCAGCTTCGTCCTTGGTTTGGTGATAGTCCCATTCTGGATGTTCTACATCTTGCGGGACCAACCGGAAATGGGTGCCCTGCTCTACAGGCACATTCCTGCTGCCTATCGTGAGGATACGCACAACATCCAGACGCTGATCGATGCTGTGCTTGGCGCCTACTTGCGCGGACAGTTGATCCTCTGTCTCAGTATCGCTATTATGTCCACAACTGGCTTGTTGATCATGGGCATAGACTTTGCACTCCTCCTTGGCACCATGGCCGGCATCTTTGAGATCGTGCCCGTTCTGGGCCCAATACTAGGCGCTATACCTATCATCGTGGTCACCCTGGCCACAGCACCTTCAAAGGTGCTCTGGGTGATCGTGCTCGCCTTTGCGGTACAGCAGATTGAGAACTACCTGCTGGTGCCGCAGATCACTCACGGAACCGTCAGGCTTCACCCGGCATTGATCATGCTCATTCTCGTGGTCGGCAGCGAAGTTGCCGGTCTCTGGGGCGTCCTCCTGGGCATACCTATCACCGCAGTAGTTCGCGACATCGCGCGCTATCTCTATCTACGCTTGTCGGATGAGCCATTGTCGCCTCAAGAGGCTATGGCAGGCGTACGTGCCAGGCCATAGGCGCAACCGCGAGCCTGCTCCATCACCAGCCGTCTACCTGACAGTTGAATATCGCCTGTGCCAAGTCTCCTCTTGCACCAAGAACTGGTCTCAGTAGATCCCAAATCGCTCTGCGGGGATTGCCAAATCCCCGCCTATGGCGTGGCTTTGGCGATCCAGGCCCGCGTTCAACCGCTCGATCAAGCGCGCTACACCAACCCCGTCCTGCCCACTCCGCTGACGCTCCGGGATGCTTCGCAAAGCGTAGTCGAAGGATCTGGCCGGACGGGGGGAATATGCAGTTTGGTGGTCAGCAGTGGCGCCGGCATCTCTGCCTTACTTAGCACCACTGCACGGCCAGTTTCACCCGTGAAGCAGGAGTTCTGGATGACACAGTTTCACCACACGTTATCCAGCCTTGCAACGTTGCTAATTCACCTGAGCGCGTACGCACAGAAAACTCCCCGGCGCAACGGCCAACCGGGGAGTTATGCCAACTGCCGTTTCAAAGGCCACAAACGCGTGGGTAGCAGGACAACCGCGTTGGCCGTCAAAACCGGGATAGCAAGCTACTTTCCAGGCCTCATACTGGCAGGATGGGGTGATACTCACCGTCATTCAGACGGGAGAATAGGGAAGGAGCGATGTGGAGAGCAGCAGCAGATAGCTGGCAGTATTGGCCGCCAGTGCCGCCATCCAGTTCTGGCGGCCCCCATCGCGTTTCATCAATACCAGCACGCCCCCTTCAATCGCTACCGAAAGTGCCCAGGTGGCCGGGATGAGCCATATCCCCAAGCGATTCAAGCGCGAAAATCCAGTTAGCCCAACCAGGCAGTACCCTACCAGGGTTGACGGCAGATTCATCAACAGCGAGGCCAGCAGTGAGCGCCAAAACGTGCCCCATTTGAGCAGTCTCAGCACGATGGACTCGATCAGGAACAGGGCCAAGTAGGCCACGATGCCTAATCCTGCGAATAAGATCGGACCGCCTACGTCTTTGGACGGAGCACAGCCACTGACGATCAGTGTGCTCAAAATGAGCACGGAGCTAAGATAAACAGTTTGCTTTTCATTCTTTGCCTCCTATTCTTGTTCTTGGTGTACTTTAGATTTGCTTTGCTGTGTTCTAGATACGTTTTCATTTATTGCCTCCTCTGACCACGCCTGTCACACTGAGCCACCCCTTAGTCCAGATACATCCGCGATCGCTGGAAGCGTGTCATCGCTGCGACGAATACGACCACGTCGATCACCGCCAGAATGGCAACGACGATGAGTAGGATTTGCTCGCCTTTAAAAGCGCCAATAAACTCCCGTACCCGATCTTGTAGTAGCGTCATGATCATACCCAGGAGCATAGGAGGCAAGAGCAAAACTGCCGTCAGGGTTTGCGCCGCCTGTTGGACGGTCTCAGATCGCAAGGAAATCAGGACACCAGCGCCGGCGGAAAGCGTCGCCAATAGGAAGCTCAATGCCAGGTCGGCCAGAGCGATAGTTGGCGTTAGCAGGAGGAGTCTGCCCTCCCCGTGTGCGATGTTTACGGTCACCAAGCCCAGGAGGATAGCGGCCAGCGTCACTCCCCATGCAAAAGCGACCGACACAGCAACCTTGCCGAACAGGATGGCTCGGTCCGGCAGACAGCTAGCCAGCAGCGTCCCCAACGTGTGCCGCTCTCGCTCGCCGGCAAAGCAGTCGGGGATCGTTATGCTCACCAGAATGATCGGAACGAACACGGCGATAATAACCGAGTCGAGATCCTTCACCCAGGCAGGACCGGCTTGCAAGGGGAAAACGATGGCCATTAGGAGCGGGCCCACAAGGACCAATAGGAACCTGGTACGACTGCCCCGATAACGGAACATCCCCCTTCTTTCTTTCCACATCACGGTCAGAATATCGTTTATCATCTCTCCTCCTCCATCAGGGTCACGAAGACTTCCTCCAGGCTGGCTTTGCCATGGCGGACCTCTGCCACCTGGACGCCTGCACCCACCAACAGGCTGACCAACGGTGCGACGTCCGTCTCTTCGCGCAGCTCAATCATCAGGTGATCGTCGTGCACCTCAGCGGCGGCCACCTCCGGTCGCGCTCGCAACAGAGCCAGCACATCCTCATTGAATCCGCGCCCGACGATCTCAACGCGGGGACCACCGGCTCGCGCTCGCAAGTCATCTGGATCGCCGAGCGCCACCAAGCTCCCCTCACGAATCACAGCCACCTGGGCGCACAACCTCTCCGCCTCCACCATGTTGTGGGTGGTCAGGAAGACCGTCACCCCCTCGCTGGCGGCCAGGGAAGCCAAATCGTCACGCACCGCCACCGCAGCCATAACGTCGAGCCCGGCCGTAGGCTCGTCCAGAAGGACCAAAGGCGGCCGGTGAAGCATGGCCCGAGCCAAGGCCAGTTTCTGCTTCATCCCATGGCTCCATTTGCCAGCAGGCTCCTTTCGTCGCTCCCACAACCCAATGCGGGTAAGCAATTCCTTGATTCGAGCTTGCCGTTCGGTTGCCGGCATGCGCCAGGCCCGTCCGTAGAACTCCAGGTTGTCCTCGGCGCTCAAATGCTCATAGATGCCGGTGTGTTCGAGCAGCGCTCCCGTGTAGGTCCGGACCTCGCTTGCCTGTGTCCTGGTATCGAAGCCCAGTACCTCGGCCCTCCCATCCGTCGGTTCGAGCAGGCCCAGCAGCAGGTTGATGGTGGTGGTCTTGCCGGCGCCGTTGGGGCCGAGAAAGCCGAATATGATGCCGGATGGCACCTCCAGAGAGAGGTTGTCCACGGCTCTCACCGTCTCGAAGTCGCGGGTAAGGTTCTCGATACGAATGGCTGTTTCAGTCATGCTATGGCCTCCTTGTATACTGTTGTTGGTTAGATCATCCACCTCAGATCAACTGCCTGAGCATCTCTTCCAGATCGGGCCCGACGCGATAGACGGAGGGTAACCACAGGCCGCTCATCGGACAGCCTAATCTTATCACGTCTCGTCGCCCCGCACAAGTTGGCACGTAACCATGGTCGCGTTGGCACCTGTATCGGGACCTTGCCTTACGATATGGCAGCCGTCCCGCACGCTGACAACTGCAATCTGCCGCCGCCTTCCGCACCAGCCCTGGTCCGTCTTAGCAATCATTGGCATCTAGGCAGAAAACGATAATCTTGGTTCGTTTCAGTAGCTTCTTTCCCATTTCCCCAAATTCGTGTATACTGAGATCGTGACAGATTCACCGACTCACGGCAATTCAACAATGGATCAAAACTACATTCGTAATTTCTGCATTATTGCCCACATTGATCACGGCAAGAGCACAATAAGCGACAGGCTTCTGGAACGCACGGGCACCATCAGTGCGCGTGAGATGTCTGATCAGGTGCTCGACCAGATGGACCTCGAGCGTGAGAAAGGCATCACCATCAAGGCCAAAGCTGTGCGTATGATGTACCACGCCCGAGACGGACATGAGTACGAATTGAACCTCATTGATACGCCCGGACACGTGGACTTTGCCTACGAAGTCTCACGCGCCCTTGCCGCTTGCGAAGGGGCTATTCTCGTAGTAGATGCCTCGCAGGGCATTGAAGCACAAACGTTGGCTAATCTGTACCTGGCCCTGGATCACGACCTGACCATCATCGCCATAGTCAACAAGATTGACCTCGTTTCGGCCCACCCGGACAAAGTCGCTCAGGAGATTGACGACCTGTTTGGCCTCCCCAAGGAACAGATCATTCGCGCCTCGGCCAAGGAGGGAATCGGTACCGATGACATCCTTGAGGCGATTGTGCGGCGTATTCCACCTCCTCGTGGATTCCCAGACAAGCCGACCAGGGCTCTGATCTTTGACTCGCACTATGATCAATACAAGGGTGTGGTCGCTTACGTGCGCGTGGTAGATGGTGCCCTGCGCCAGGAACAGCCCCTGCTGTTGATGGCCAAAGGCACGCAAGTCGAAGCTCTCGAAGTCGGCATCTTCTGCCCCAAGATGACGCCAGTTAAGGAGCTTGGCGCTGGCGAGGTGGGCTACGTAGCTACCGGCTTGAAAAACGCGCATGACTGCTCAGTCGGTGATACGATCACACTGGCCGAGACAGCCGCGAAGGCGCCACTCCCAGGCTACAAGCCAGCGAAACCCATGGTCTTTGCGGGCTTTTACCCCGTTCTGAACGAGGATTACAACCTGCTGCACAATGCAGTGGAGAAGCTGCATTTGAACGATGCCGCCTTCTCCTACGAACCAGAGACGTCACAGGCACTCAGCTTCGGTTTCCGCTGCGGGTTCCTGGGCCTGCTGCACATGGAGATCGTGCAGGAGCGGCTGGAGCGGGAATACGATTTGCATCTGATCGCTACTGCGCCCAGCGTGGGCTACCAGGTGAAGACCAGGGACGGCAAAGTAACTCAGGTACGGAATCCGGCGGATCTGCCACGGCCAGACGTGATCGAAGAAATCAGCGAACCTTGGATGCGGATCAGCGTCTTCACCCCAGCCGAGTACATCGGGCCCATTATGGAACTGGTCACGGGCCGCCGTGGCGACTTTGAGAAGATGGAGTACCTCGACGAGCACCGCGTGCTGCTCAATTACCTGATACCCTTGTCCGAGATCATCGTGGACTTTTACGATAACCTCAAGTCATTCTCGCGAGGGTATGCTTCTCTCGACTACGAACTGGCCGAATACCGGCCCGGCGACCTGGTCAAGCTTGACGTGCTCGTGAACCGGCAGCCGGTGGACGCCCTTTCGATCATCGTGCACAGGGAGCAAGCTTACCGCAAAGGTCAGGCTCTGGTGAGCAAGCTAAGGAAAGTCATCCCCCGTCAACTCTTCGCAGTCGCAATCCAGGCCGCTGTAGGCTCGCGGGTCATCTCACGGGCCAACGTCAGGGCGCTGCGCAAGGACGTTCTGGCCAAGTGCTACGGAGGCGACGTAACGCGCAAGAAAAAGCTGTTGGAGAGACAGAAAGAGGGCAAGAAGCGTCTTAAACGCGTGGGCAACGTAGAAATCCCTCAAGAAGCGTTTATGAGCGTGCTCAGGCTAGGCGACTGAAAGTCCTCTCGAGAAGTGCCTTCTGTTCGTGCTATCCGTGTACATGATCTCGACCACTGCATAACTACTGTGACTGAAGAGGCGCAAACGTGGAGACCAGGCAGCCGAACCCGCTCAGCAACGAATACCTCTATGGACAGCCTCTCTATCCAGCGGCTCCTCTGTCCTGGCTGGCACCGCTGTGGTCATTCTTGTGCGGTGTGGCTGCTTCTGGAGCCTGGACGGGGACCGGCAGCGGTCTGCTGCGTTTGCTCTTGGGGCTGCTGCTGGCCGGCCCGCTGCTTGGCATGGCCTGGGCTGCCAGCACCAAGACGAGGTGGCGTGAAAACCTGACGCACAGCCCGCCGGGCGACACGGCAGCGAACCCTATCCCAGCATTACCCTATACCCTGCCGCGCTCCGCCAGCCACCGACTTGTCACCTGGCTGTCAGCAGTCTCGGCATGGTGGCAGCAGGTCAAGCCTCACCTGAGTAGGCCGCTGTTACAGTTGGTAGTGAGCACCATCTTTTCTCTCACTGTAGCCGCTCAGCTAGGCCAGCAAAGCCTCGTCCTCACTGCGGCAGGACTCGTGCTCGCCTATGCAAGCGGATTTGGCCGTGAACGATGGGGCGCCAGCCTTCTCGTATCCGTCTCTGCTCCACTGTTGCTAACGTGGCTGCTGGGGCACGCGATCTACGACACCTTGCGCCCTGCATCAGTTTTGATAGCTGCATTCTTTGCTTTGACCTTCCACGGCTGCTCCGCTTTGAAGCAGGCACATAAGGGCCTCGCCTGGCAAGTTGCGCCACAGGCAGCCGTAGTGGCCGGCCTGGTAGCTATCAAGCAACCTGTGGCCGCCACTGTAGTAGCTTTGCTTGGAACTTCCGGGGCTCTTCTGGCTCCGCTGCTGCAGACACAGCCTGGACGTGAGCAGTACTTTCGCGTCTTGCAACTCCAGTTAGCTGCGAGCATGTTCATGGCCGCGCTTGCTTTGGGCTACAAGCAATGACCTGGATCGGGCCGCTGCTGGCAGTATTGCTAGCAGGCGCTGTTGTGTATTGGCTCCTGATCCTGAGCGAAGGCATATACCTGGGGAAAAAGGTGGTTATCGCCCTCTACGATTGGGGGGCATCAAGCTACGACCGGGTCAAGCAGGTGCTGCCACTGGATGACGCCTTCCATCTCGCCCGGCCGCTTCTGGAAGCACTGAGGGGAGTAGATTCGCCCCTGGTACTGGATGTCGCCACAGGAACAGTCCGAGTGCCACTGGCCCTGTTGCGGCAGTGGGATTTCCAGGGGCGCATCGTGGGACTCGACCTCTCGCAACGCATGCTGACCATAGCACGACGCAAAACGTATGCACAGCGTCATCGTGTGGGCCTGCTCAGGGGAGATGCAATGACCCTGCCCTTTCCAAGCAACATCTTTCACGCTGTAAGCTGTGTGGAAAGCCTGGAGTTTCTGCCCAAGCCCAGGGATACGCTGGCAGAGATGATACGCGTATTGCGTCCAGGTGGACAACTCCTGGTAACCAACCGCGTGGGCATTGACGCGCTGTTTCTTCCGGGCCGCGCCTACCGCCCAGAGATGCTGGAAAAGACGCTAGACGCTTTGGGGCTCACACACGTGAGAACCCGGCGGTGGCAGGTCCACTATGACCTGATCGAAGCAGACAAGCCAGCGCACGGAACGAGCCTCACATGAACCCGAACTACATCCCAGATAGGTCTGTTCGTCAAGCCCGCGCCACAGCAAAAAGCCGGTGAGGTCTCTCACCGGCTTGGCTGTCTGTTTGGGGACTAGCTCTCCCCTGATTCCTCCTCCACCTCTGCGGTTGGTTCCTGAGGACCTTCGAGGAGAAACGGTTCTTGTTCATCTCCGGCCATAATGCTCTTCCCACGGAACAGTCCCCCCTCGTCAATCAGAAGCGAGGTCACCTTTATGTCACCCCACACGCGCCCCGAGGGCAAAATCTCGAGCCGTCCAGAGGCAGTAACGTTTCCTTTGACCGCCCCCCACACCTGGATATTGTTGGCCGTGATGTCGGCGAGGACTTTCGCCGCTTCGCCGATAACCACGTTGCCAGTCGTCTCAATAGAGCCATCGAAATAGCCGTCAACCCGTACGTTGCCTTCAGCTTTCAGATGCCCCTGGAAACTTGTGGTCGGCCCCAGAACATTCCCAATCTTGCCTGCAAAGGCGACGAAAGTGCGTTCCTTTCTGAACAACCCGTCCTCCCGTCCCCGCCTGCTACTTCTGCACAGTATACGGTCAGTCTGTATCGAGATACTTCAAAGGGTCAACGGGCGTATCGTTTAGACGAATCTCATAGTGAAGGTGCGGCCCCGTAGAACGGCCAGAGTTGCCCGACAGAGCGATAACGTCACCAGCCTTGACCTTGTCACCTTTGCGCACCAACAATTGGGAATGATGGCCGTAGATGGTAGTGAAACCCATCTCGTGCTCCAACTCAACTGTCCAGCCATAGCCGGCCTGCCATCCAGCCTCCGTTACCACGCCGTCCTTGGTGGCAAAGATCTTGGTCCCGTACCAGATTGGAATGTCAATTCCGTTATGGAATTCTAGCCTACCCCGCAGGGTGCGATATCCAAACTTGGAACTGATGCGCCGACACTCGGTGGGCCAAAGGTGCGGAGCCGCAGCCAGGAGTCGAAGCTGTTTTTCAAGCTCAACAGGATTGCTGCGCTTCTCAGGCTCGATTTTCTGCAGGCGCACGACTACCTGTTCACGCAAATCCACTAACTCACGAAGAGTGTTGGGGAGTGTCACCTGCATGCCGACTACGTCCTGGCTCTTTTCCACGGCCACGAGCATACTCCGCTCGGAAAAGCTGTAGCTAGTTCGTCCACCCTTGGCATTGGAATCGAGGGCAGCAAACTGATCAACACGCTCCGCGCCCTCGTGCGACACGTCGGAGTATACCACTGGGGTGGCGATAGGGGTACTAGTCGGGGTTGGAAGGCCAATCAGCGCCCGTATCTCATCGCTCAAGGTACGAACGCCGGCCAGTTCAGTTTGGAAATCCCCCACCTGCTGCGACAGACCTTGGACTTCTTCTTGCTGGGCGAGAATCGTATCCCGCATCTCGCGCTCACGCGCCAACTTGATCTGCCTCTCCTGCTGCAACTCGTGGATTTCCTGGCGGAGACGATAGGACCGCACAACTACAAAGCCCATACCAACTGACAGGGCCACGCTCAGCACGCAAACCAGCGGCAGCAACCAGGTGGGGACACGAAAGCTGACGGGCGCTCTCTCGGAGTGAGGCACCACGATCAGAGTCAGCGGCTGTCTTCCCTTCTTTCGGGGCACTATACCGTATCCTCCGGATCTTAGTCAACCCAGTTTGAGACAGTTTGTGCAGTACCCGATCCCAAGCTTGGGGCAAACAAAGGGAAAGAGAATAAATGACGATTTGACCAGCTTTGGGCTGGGATTGCCAAGCCTCAACCGAGACGAACGTCCTCAACGAGGCCCAATATACTCAAAAGGCAGAAATCTGTCAAGTCTCTGTCACGACAAACCCAAGGCCAGTATTCGGTGCAAAATAGTGTCCTCATGGACAGCGAGTCGTAGTCTAGCCCCTTGCGGGCGTTGTTGGTCAGAGCGAGCATACGGCGACCCGTGCTGCCGCAGGGCAGTGCAAGGCCCTAGGCTACGTTTATCGTCAAATCTACCGAAGCTCGTCTCCCCTGAGCGGCCTTTCGCACCAGAAACCAGGGTAAAGACACAAAGCTCTGCCCGCAATGCTGAATAATGCCGCTATTCTACTCAAAATGGGCATATAGGTCAAATTGAAAGAATCGCAATTCTGTGCTATAGTAGCCCCATGAGCAGCCTGCTGATAGCTACCAACAACCCGGGCAAGCAACGCGAGTACGACCACTTACTGGCTCCCCTGAACCTGGAACTCTGCACTCTGCAAGACTTGAGGCTTTCGATCGTCGTGCCCGAAGACGGCGATTCCTACGCTGAGAATGCGCGTACAAAAGCACTCAGCTACGCACAGGCAAGCGGCTTACTGACGCTAGCAGACGATTCCGGGCTGGAGGTAGACGCTTTGGACGGCGAACCCGGTCTGCATTCAGCACGCTACGCCGGCAATAGCGCCAGTGACGCAGATCGCTACCGCCTGCTCTTGCAGAAACTGCATGGAATCCCCTGGGAAAAACGCACCGCCCGTTTTCGCTGTGTTATTGTGCTGGCCATTCCAGGCGGCGAGACCTACAGCACAGAGGGCACCTGCGAAGGGCTGATCACTTTAGAGCCACAGGGCAATCATGGATTTGGTTACGACCCGGTCTTTTACCTGCCCCAGTATGGACAAACAATGGCCCAGTTACCTATCGAGGTCAAGAACCGCATCAGCCACCGTGGCCGGGCAGCTCAGAAGATGCTCCCCATCTTGACCCGTGTCCTGGCTGAACTACAGGGTACTGCGTCAAGCGCTGAACTCAAGCACGCGTTTTCATATCGTTCATCCTCGCCTAGCACCTTCGTCGCTCGACGGGACGATGATCCGACCAGCGAGGTTTAGCAATCCCGTCAAGCGGGACGAACGGTTGATGCACGAAGCAGTAGACCCTGCACCCAGAGAGGATTAATGGGCAAGCTAGTCTCTCTCACCCAGGCACAGAGTATACGCCAAACGCTGGGCAGGCGGGGCAAGACAGTCGTGTTCACCAATGGCGTCTTCGACCTCCTGCACGTCGGGCACGTTCGTAATCTGCAAGCAGCGCGCGAGTTGGGCCACGCTCTCTTTGTGGGCCTCAACAGCGACCAGTCCGCCCAAAGGCTCAAGGGGCCTGGCAGGCCCCTGATGCCACAGGCGGAGCGTGCTGAAATCCTGTGCGCACTTGCCTGCGTGGATTATGTAATCATCTTTGACGAGCCCACTGCCGAGCGCATCGTAGAAGCCTTGCAGCCAGATGTCTACGTCAAGGGTGGAGACTATGCTGGCGAGACCACGCATGCGGCACAGACAGGCCTCGCTTCCCGCGAGACAAGCAAAGCTCTGCCCGAAGCTCCTGTCGTCGAAAGCTATGGCGGCCGCATCGTGATTCTGCCCTACACGCCAGGCCATTCCACCAGTCAGATCATAGCCAGCGTTCTCAGCAAAGGCGAAGCTGAGCCGGGAGGATAGAGTAGTTGGAAGCGTCAGGACAACCCAGTGACGGGCCTGGCCTGTCTCGCCAAGGGCGGGGCTTGTCTCGGCAAGGGCGAGGCATCGCACGCGCAGCGACCATCGTCTCGCTGGGCAACATTGCCAGCCGCATATTCGGTCTGATACGGGACAACCGCAACGCCTACTTCTTCGGAGCCACTGGCTCGATGAGCGCCTTCGAAGCCGCCTCACTTGTGCCCAAGAACATCTACGAACTGCTGGTGGGGGGCATGGTGAGCGCTGCTCTGGTTCCAGTCTTCAGCGAATACGCCGACGCGGAGAAGCCAGAAGAACTCTGGCACCTGGTCAGCATCGTGCTCAGTCTGGTAGTGGTCGTCCTGGGCGGCTTCCTGCTGTTGGCCGAAGTGGCAGCCCCACTGGTGACCCGTGTTCTGGTAGGAGGATTCGACGCTCGACTGCAAGAGCTGACCACCACGCTCATCCGCATCATCTCGCCTGCCGTCATCTTTTTTGGAGTGTCAGGTATCCTGACCGCTGTGCTGTATGCGCAGCAGGTCTTTACCTATCCCGCTGTCGGCGCGGCTGTGTTCAATCTGGGCGGCATTCTGGGCACGCAGTTGCTCGCACGCCGCGTCGGGATAGCCAGCCTCACCCTGGGCATCGTGCTTGGCGCATTCTTACAAATGGCCGTGCAGCTTCCCGGACTCTCCAAGGGCAGGATCCGCTTCTCGTTGGACCTGAAACACCCAGCGCTGCGGCGTATTGTCGTGCTCTACGTGCCAGTGCTTGTGAGCCTGATCATCAGCCAGATAGGCATCGTGATTGACCGCAACCTGGCATCACGCGTCAGCGAACAGGCTATCGCGTGGATGGCCGCCGCCACCCGTCTGCGGGAATTTCCGCTGGGGCTGATCTCAATGGCAGTCTCCATGGCCGTGCTGCCTGCTCTTTCTCGCATTGACCTGGGCAGCAGTTGCGAAAAGTTCAAGGAGACGTTGGGCCTGGGACTGCGTTTGGTTTTGCTGCTCATCGTCCCAGCGACAGTGGGACTCTTTGTACTGGGTGTGCCCATCATCTCGCTGATTTTCCAGCACGGTGAGTTCACGCCCTTTGACACCAGCCAGGCCGCAAGGGCGCTCTCCTGCTATCTGCTGGGAACACCGTTCGCTGCCGTGGATCTACTGCTCATCTTTGCTTTCTACGCGCAGAAGGACACAGTGACGCCGGTGATCGTAGGCATCATCTGCGTCTTCATTTACCTGGCAGTTGCTCCCACTCTCGCTTTCGCCTTGGGGCTGGGTATGGTCGGGCTGGTGATCGCCAACTCCGTCCAACTGGCCAGTCACGCTGTGATCATGCTGCTGTTGCTGCGCCGACGCGTGGGCACCTTGGCCAGAGAGCAACTGGGGCCCACTATCGGCAAGATTCTCCTGGCCTCCACAGCAATGGGCGTTTTTGTCTACCTGTGTCTCACCGTGCTGCGAATTGCAATACCTGGCGAAGGGCTTGCGGCAAGGGCGGTTGTGGTTGCCGTGGCTGGGGTAGTAGGGCTGCTCGTCTACGGCTTCAGCGTGATGCGGCTCGGTGTCGGAGAAGCCCGCCTTTTGCTCAACATGCTCAGCAGAAGAACTCGACGCGGACAAACCGCCGAAGAAACGTAGCCTAGCCCTTTATGGGCGTATTGGCGCACCAGCGATTGTCACGAAATAGAAGCTTGACTGCCTGGCCAGCTCGGCTATAATCTTCATAGGCTCATAAACAAGATAAACTCAGCGGAAGAGGAGTTATCAGAAACACAGTGGCTAAGAAAACGAAACGATCACGCCGTAAGGCAAAGCGGACCAAAGCAGCAAAATCCAGAGCCAGACAGCAGCAGCCAGCCCCGGTTTCCAAAAGGGCTGTCGTCACGAAAAAAGCTTCTGCTCCCGCCAAGGTGGATTTGGCTCAAGAGTACCACTATGTCTTTGACGATCTGAGGAAGATCGCTATCATCGCCGCGATAATGTTCGCCCTGCTTTTTGTCCTAGCCTTCGTGCTGAGATAGGCTCACTCACGGGAGTCACGCAGTTGCCTTTCATAAGGGCGGATTCGACCGCAGAGCACGCTGAGAACGCAGAGATTTCTTGGTTTTCTCTGCGCTCTCTGCGAAGCGTCTCGCCGTCTTCTTGGCGAGGCTGCGTTCTCGGCGTGCTCTGCGTCGTTCACCCCGCTTGACGGGGGTGAATGAGCTCTATCTGGACAAGTGCTGTCACTCATCAAGGAATAGGCGTACTGTCTATTACGCCCCATTCCCTATCAAAGGCTCACGATGCTAGACGCCTAGCTGCTCACCCATAACAGGCTCGCGCATCGCCCGTCGACACACGAGACGCAGGACGATCACCCGCAAGAGAAAGTGCACCGCTATGCACACCCACAAGTTGCGAGTGAACACGTACACGATAGCCGTCACCACAGCAAGTGACGCCGTCAACACAACCTGTTCACGAAGGCCGGGTACGCCAAGCGCATGCCTAGTGCGTGCGTTCAGCAAAGCGGCAGCAAATACGGCCGCCAGCCCCAAATAAACCCCGAAATACGGGCCGGCCAGCAACAGCATCGGACTACGACACAAGGCCGACCAGGCCTCCAGGAACATGGCCTCACGCAGCACGAAAGCCCAGCCCAATGGCTGCTCCAACCATTTAGCCTGCGGCATCATTGGCTGATCCTTAACCAGCCGCACATACTGCCACCAAAGCAGCAAGAGCAGGGACACGCTTCCCAAGCCGATAGCAACTCCAAGGCCCAAGCCACTGATCCAGTCCAGGTCGGCCAGGCCAAGGTCCAGCGGGCTGGCCCATCCCGAATAGAGTATCAGGTAGGGCGCAACGAGATAATAGGCCAGGCGCACCGCGTCGCCCAGCCACAGCCTTCTGCCCCAAAGCCTGACAAACTCAACCACCTGTCCAAATCGGCCAGACCTCGGCG
>Ga0315543_1002236_pt1 | contig 19150 bp, 16 predicted proteins | sample SalMarSW160210MG_2_FD_203098 | JGI IMG/M metagenome (GOLD analysis project Ga0315543, IMG submission 203098) | Salt marsh sediment microbial communities from the Plum Island Ecosystem LTER, Massachusetts, United States - Salt Marsh Sediment SW1601-210 ...
AAGCTCCTGATCCAACTCTCCTATGCCCAACCCATACTCGCTTGAAAAAACCCGCATCGAATTTTTAACTTCTGTTCCACCCTTTTTAACAAGTTTATCTTTCAGCAAAAGGTCAGAGTCCAAGTCTGCATACTGTATATTTTTGACTTCTGCAGCCAAGTGTGCTCCAGCCGCTATCCCGATTCCTGATTCACCCATACAACCAATCATGCACGGTATCCCAGCAGCCTCAGCAATATTAGCGATTTTCCTACCTTTCAACAGTCCTCCGCTCTTCATCAGCTTAATATTCATAAGGTCTACTGCTTCTGCCATAATCAAGCGAAGAGCATCTTCCGGCGAATGCACACTTTCATCAGCCATGATAGGTATCGCCGAGTTTTTCCTGACTTTCACCAAGCCTTTCATGTCTTCTGCTGGAACTGGTTGCTCAGCAAATTGAACGTTAAACTTCTCTAGTTTCCCAAGAACTTCTATGGCTTGTTCAGGTGTCCATCCCTCATTCGCATCAAGTCTAACATCTACGTCGTCGCCGACTGCTTTACGAATAAGCTTTATGCGTTCAACGTCTTCAGTGGGATTGATTCCAACTTTCACTTTTAAAGCTTTAAAACCGTTATTGACGGCTTCAACGGCGTCTTCAGCCATTTCTTTCGGAGATTTAATGCCTAAAGTTATGTCTGTTAAGACTCCTGTGCGGTAGCCGCCCATAAGCATGAAAAGTGGTTTACGAGCAGTTTTTCCCAAAATATCATGCAAAGCCATGTCTATGGCTGCCTTTGCAGATGGATTTCCGTCAACAATTGAATCCATGAGTTCGATGTCCTGCTCAATTCTCAGCGGCGACACGCCAATAAGTTTGGGGGCAATCTTATTTAGTACTTCAACAACCGTTTCTGGGTTTTCACCTGTTACCCTTTGCGAAGGCGATGATTCACCCCAGCCAACAACCCCGTCATCCGTGAGTATCTTAACCACAATGTTATGGCTTTCAGTGCTTGCTCCCGGAGCAATTCGGAAAGGTTCCTTATAACGTAAAGTAACGGAATAAACTTCAATCTGTTGGATTCCCAATTCACAAACACCAAAACAAGTTTTGTATGTTCTACAGAAAAGCTTTACTATTGTTATTCAGCTGGCTTTCCTTTGCGTCTTCTTAGCCCCTTAAACTTCAGCTTCGCCGTCAAGATTTTCTCCGTGCCAAATAGTCTCGCTGCAATGTAGAGCACTGCAATCGTAAATATCGACACGTAAACAATGCCCATAACAGCTGTTAGGTAGTCACCAGTGAAAGCTACCTTAGACGCTAGCATAGGGTGTGTGAACGGTATTGCAAGTAAGACAATCATCAAGGGAAATGGCAAGGAGTAGATATCAGTGAACATCATAAAAATCATTGGAAAGATCAATAACATGGACAGAGGTCCTACCAAGGCTTGGGCACCTTTTACGTCTTCAGCGAAAACAGATATTGAAATTGCTAACGCTAACGCTGAAATCAGCGACACGAAAAGTGAGGCTCCAAGAAGTAAGTACGATAGTAGTGTTGGCGCTAACCCTATCGCTCCAAGGTCTACACCTGTTTCGGCGGGGATAATCCCCATAAAAGAACCCATGTAGTAAGTGAAGCCTACAATGTAAGCTATCGCACCGACAACCGCAACAATTATGGAACCCGTCAATTTCCCAGCTAAAATTGTCAACCTGTTGATAGGCAATGTCAACAAAGTTTCCAATGTCTTTTCCTCTTTCTCCGACGCAACAGACGTAGCTGCAAGCTGCATCGCAAAAATAAGCAACATCATAATACCTATCGGCATACCCATGGACTGCGACATCATTAACCCAAAAAGGACGCTTGGATGAATGTTAACGCTTTTTCCTTTAACTATTGATTTTTCAGACATATCTATAGGATCCAAAATGTTTTCTGGGGCTTGAAATTTTTCACCAACTTTCTGAACAACCAAGCTTTCCTCGAATGACTTTAACAAAGTGCTTATCATCGAGGAACTAGTAGACTCAGCAATGCCTCCGCCCCTAAACACTGTGTAAACGTCTAGTTCTGCCTTTAAGCCCTCTGTGATGTTGTTGCTAAAGTTAAGAGGTATGACTATGAGTCCTGTGAGGTTTGATTGTTGAACGTAGTTGACCGCTTCAGTGAAGTTCAAATCATCAATTTTGACAATTGCAACGTTCCAAGCTGTCAAGAAATTCGTGAGGTTTTCCGCAACAGTGCCTTTGTCAAGGTCCATCACTGCTATTGAAATGTTTCCCATGCTTTCTTCTGCTGCTTTCATCGAAGTTTGAACTGCGAATCCCATTAGTGGAAACATTATTAACGGGACGATTATCATGCCTAAGAGGAGTGTTGGGTCTCTGACCAACTCCTTAACTTCCTTCACAATAACGTTGAATAAACCTTTAAACAAAACCAACCACCTTCGCAAACACTTCTTCAAGATTTGACGCATTCACCTTTTTCTTAAGCTCTACCGGAGAGCCTTCAGCCACTATCTTGCCTTTATTTATGAGAGCCACTTTGCCGCATAAATGCTCCACTTCAAGCATGTTATGACTTGAAAGAAGCACTGTAACTCCCTCTTTTTCCACATACTGCTTTATAATTCCTCTAACATGAACAGAATGGAGAACATCTAATCCGCTGGTTGGTTCATCCAACAATGCAAGCTTAGGCTTTGTCATAAGAGCTCTTGCAACGAGAAGACGCCTCTTCATACCCTTGCTGTACGTCTTCACCTTATCCTTAAGTCGGTCTTCTAACCCAGAAATCTTTGCCGCAACCTCAACAGTTTCTCTAATCAACTCTTTTTCTTCAATGGTAAACTTGGCCATAAACTCCAAATACTCATACCCTGACAGATTTTTGTAAGCCCCTGCTTCTTCAGGAAGATAGCTTATAAGCCCACGGATCTCAGAAGCCTCATCCACAACATCACGACCAAGAACCTTTACAGAACCAGAAGTAGGCTTTAGCAACGTTGAGACAATACGTAAGGCGGTTGTTTTTCCAGCTCCATTCGGACCAATAAGCCCGAAGATTTCTCCATGCTTGACAGTGAAGCCTAAGCCATCCAAAGCGTGAATACTGCCGAAAACCTTAACTACGTCGGTTGCTTCGATGGGTAAACTCAATTCTAAAACACCAGAAGCTTTTACAGCAAATTCCATAATTAAAGCTATTGTTTATTCTCAAAATTTCCGCAGATATTTCACAGATTTGTGGTGGGCCCGGCCGGACTTGAACCAGCGATCTTCGCCGCGTGAGGGCGACGTCCTAACCAACTAGACTACGGGCCCTCCACCTTCGTTTCACCTTTAATTTTGTTGTTAACCTTCATAATCTTTGCTGTCTTTTAGAAATGCGAAAGTAAATAACTTATCCTTGCTAATAAAAATCATTGAAGAGAAAGCAAAAATCAAGAACGTGAAATGTTTTTTGTGACTCTTCAAGCGAGCTATTCTTCTTTTACAGTAATGCCTCTTATTTCTTTGGTCCATGGAATGGAAACTGCATCTTCACTGAACCAGTTGCGCAGTTCCTGCACTATTTTTTCGTTTCGTTCTTCCATGCTTTCGTCAACCAACTCGAACATTATTATTGCCATTTTCTTTTTCATTTACACCCCCACACATGTGTTTATGCTTATCTTTCTGTGGTTTTTAAGGGATGTTTCCCCTTCTGATGTATCTTAAGTTAAGATTCTGAATCCGATTTTTTGAAACAATGTTCCATAAGATTTTTCTATAAGACTTCACTAATTAAACTCACAGGGTGCAAGGCAACTATTCATTTTCCCTTTCTCCCTTCTCCCCTCGCGTAGAGGGAACCTGCACCCTATTCTGGCTTTTCAATAGAAATTCAGAAAACTTAAAAACACTCTCACCATACTCTCAGTTTAGCCGAGGTAGCTCAGCCTGGGAGAGCGCCCGGCTGAAGACCGGGTTGTCGCCGGTTCAAACCCGGCCCTCGGCACCATTTATTAGCCAAAGTCTAACCGAGAAAATAAATCAGCAGTGTGGTTGTGAATGATATTAGAAATGAAGGAATCAGGTACTTGTAGACTTTGCCCAGTGAGCATTTGAAATAGTCCGCTGTAAATACGAAACATAAATGTGTTGGCGCAATCAGATAACCGAGATAAGTGCTCATGTAGAGCAGCGCCACCGTTTTGGGCGAAAATGATGTTAGTATTCCATCTAAAATGGAGACGCCTATGGAAATTCCTCCCAAGGGTGAGCCTGTGAGAAATCCTAGGATAGCTGGGACAATGGTTAATAGTAAAATGGTGTCGATGGTTCCACTTGTTACAAGATTTTCAAAGATTCCGGATATTCCCGCTGCTTTTGTTATGTTGTACAGCAGTAATGCGCCGTAGGCAGCAGATGTTATTCCATAAATTCCCCAGTTTTTGAAAGGCTTTTCGAAAACTTGTAGGCTTGGTTTAGAAATAACAATCAAAACCACTAAGCCTATGAAGGTTGCCGTCAGCACGTCGAAGCCCTGTTTGAATAAGTTGAAACCGGAGAAATCTAAACAGACAACCACAACTATTGTTGTTAGAATCGGAGAGAAAGCAATGAGAAAACGTTTCATTTGTGAGTTTAAACTCTTTGGGTCTGAGTTTTCTTTGTTCTTTGGATTAGAAACTTTCCAAAAACCAATAAAATATCCAACAATTATCATGACGATAACCACTGGAATCTGACGCATAATTATCAAGGGTATGGCTATTCCCGTGAGTGCTGCGGTGACTATTAGAACTTGGCTTATTGGATAAACTGGAAAAATGGTGTGTCTAAACCACAAGTTTACGTAAGCTTTCTTTTCAGGTTTTAATCCAAGTCTTTCAGCTTCGGTATCTACGAGTGGCGCTGACATCAATGCTCCACCGGCGACTGGGAGAAATCCTATTACCGCTGGAAGAACACTTGATACAATTTTCGAACTTTTGATTATTCTGCTTAGGCTCTCACTTAAATCGTTAATAACTCTTGTTTCTTTGTAGAGTTGGCTCATCAGCATTACTCCGAAAGTTGCAAGCACAACTGAAATGGTGCGCAAATCAACGGATGTTTCATATATTATTGTTGGAATGGTTTGCCAGTTAATTGAGAGTAAAGCTAGAAGCAGGGCTGTCGAGTTCAAGGTGATTCCAAGATTCACACGCTTGTATAGCATCAATCCGAGAAAACAGAACGAAACGATAATTGCAGTTAAAGGATCAACGAATCCCAAATTTTAAGCTTCCTCGTAATCATTTATTTTAGAGAAATCAGAATAAAGCCGAACTCTTAATTCTTTCCTTTCAACAGAAAAGAATTTGAGCGTGAGTTTGGTTTGAAAAGGAAGGTTTTCATCTCAGGTCCAATTCAAGGCATGGAGACAGAGCAGTCTTACCGGGAGGTTATTCGCGAAATCTGTGTGCGTTGCGGTTACGAGCCTGTTGACCCTTGGCAACGGGAGAAAATCATATACAAGGGAACAGAACTAGGCTGGTGGAGGAAGGTTCCAGCGGCTGGGTTCATAAGAAGGGACTTGGAAGACATAGAAAAATGTGATGTTCTAATTGCTTATTTGCCGAGGCTTTCAGCTGGAACTTGCATGGAGCTTTTTTATGCTAAACTTAATGGAAAGAAAACCATCTGTGTGTGCTCGCTTGAGAATCCGAGTCCATGGATAATTGTTCACTCAGACACAATGTTGAAGGATATTGACGAGCTTGAAGCTGCGCTTAAACATGATGCCAAATGAGTTTCGTGTTAAAGCCTAGAAAAGGTTATGATTACCCCTTTCTATCTGCTATTTAGGTTTGGAATAATTGCCTCGAACAATAAGGTATGTTTGTCCCCGTTGCGGTGCTGTTCATTCTGTTGAGGATTACCAGAACAGTCTCTTTTGCAGGGAATGTGGAAGCTTCTTAAGAAAAAAACATGTTGTTGTTGAACAGTCTTCGAGGCAAGTTCAGAAAAAAGGCAAATCTGGCGTTGAAAGATTCTTTCCTTACGATGATTTTCGTCCTTTCCAACGTGATGCGATAGACTTTGCTTTTAACGTCATTAAGAATAGAAAGATTGGGTTGCTTTCCTCTCCATGCGGCACTGGCAAATCCATTTCCGTTTTGACAGCGTTTTTCATGGCTAAAGAATTGGATGACTCTGTTGGGCGGCTTATTGCGCTGACTAGAACGCGGAATCAGCTTGAAATCTATTGTAGGGAGCTTAAGAGAATCAAAGAATATTCAGGCATTAACTTTGTTGCGTCTATTTTCAAGAGCAAGATGGGAATGTGTCCCTATGTGCGAGAGAATGCAAGGTTTAGGAACATAAGCTATCGCGGCTTTCTTCGATACTGCAGAAACTTGAAGGACGGTGCCTTTGGGAATACTTGTGAGTATTATGAGAGGACTTACAAAGGAAGGATGCTGAGTTGGCGTGCCTACAATGTTGTTGACAAGATTAAGAAGACTGGTCCTTTGCTTCCAGATGAAGTGTATGAGATAAGCGTTGATGAACGTCTTTGTCCTTACGAGGTTACTAAGGTTCTCGCAAAGTATGCTGACATCATCGTTGGCAACTACAATTACATTTTGGTTGACTCTGTTAGGAATTCAGTTTTTGGAAGAGCAGGAATAAAAGTGGAGGATGTAAACTGCATTTTTGACGAAGCTCACAGTTTGCCCTATTATGCTGCCGGTATCCTTTCAGACGAGCTTTCGTCAACATCTGTTAAGCGAGCCCAGAGAGAAATCGAAATTTTTGGTGTTGACGATTTTGGTTTTTTAGAGGCTTTGCATGATGTGTTAGTCAAGCTTGGAAAAAAGGTGCATGTGGAATTCGGGTTTGGTGTTGAACATGTTATAGGAACCCGTGAAATAGTCAAGCCACTATTGGAAACGTTAAGCGTTAATGCTGACAAGCTGCTTGAAATCATTTCTGAACTCTCAGAACTGGGAGAAACTATTCGTTACAAAAGGGCTGAGGCGGGCAGAAACCCAATCTCCTATCTGTCCAGATGTGCCGATTTCCTTTCAAACTGGGTTAGCATGACAGGCTCAAGCTACGCTCGGTACATGAAAGCTGAGATTGACAGGGATAAAAGACGCCGTGTAAGGCTTGGGATTAGATGTCTTGACCCTGCTTTGGCTGCAAGCGTCATTAACGAGCTTCGTTCTGCAATACTGATGTCCGGAACCCTTTGGCACACTGATTATTACGTTGATGTTCTGGGTATTGAGAAAAGACGTTGCGAAAGCGTTGAGATTCCAAGTCCTTTTCCGCGTGAGAACAGGCTTATTGTTGTTGATTTATCTGTTACAACAAAGTTTGAAAAGCGTAGTGAAGCCCAGTGGAAGAGAATTGCTGATCATCTGGAAAGGATTATTGGACAGATTAATGGCAGAGTGGCTGTTTATTTTCCGTCTTATGCGATAATGCGTGAAGTTGTTAATGCTGCAAATTTTGATTTGCCTTTCATTCTTGAGAAGAGGCACACCAAAATTGTTGATTTGCTGCGGTTCTTGAAGTCTAATGACCAATGTGTTGTTTTCGGAGTTGCTAGGGGCAAGATAAGCGAGGGTGTTGACATGTCTATGGACGGTAGATCGTTGCTTTCAGCTGTAATAGCAGTTGGTTTGCCTTATCCCAAGCGAACTGAACTTCAAACAGTTCTAGTTAAGTATTTTAGAGAGAAATTTGGGAACAAAGCCATGGAATATGCGAACGGCATTCCGTGTTTGAATGCTTTAGCCCAGTCTGCTGGAAGGTTGTTGCGTAGTCCTGAGGATAAGGGGGTAATAGTGATGATGGATGGGCGTGCTGCTGGAAGGTTTAAGCAGAAGCTTCCGAAGGACTGGAGAGAGGACATGAAAGCTGATTACGACATTGAGGAACTCTCGGAAAGAATCAAAAACTTCACAGCTGGTGATTGACTTTCATGTGTGTGCCAACAATGACTAGAGGATTTCTCCGAAAATGTTATTTAGCGCACGCGTAGCCTAGCCGAGAACAGAATGTCAAGTTTATGGCAAGGTGAAAAAGACAGAGGAAGTTATGTTTTAGTAATATTGTAAAAAAGTGTGAAGACCTAGGAGTTTTTGCTCGTGTTTTCTCATGAATTTGACTACTATAGATTCAGAATTCACAAGCGATTTATCCACTTCAAATGAAACCTTAAAGGAAGGTGCATACAAATGCGAAAGTCGAGGCTGGAGTCATACCAGGATATTCTAGAAGTTCTTGTGAATAAGCCGTTAACCCTTGATCACATAGCATATGAAATCAATGTGGACTGCACGATTCTTAGGCAACACCTGTACTTTCTGATAAAGAACAGGCTCGTGGAAGAAAGGAAATCAGAAAAGAGAACGCCGTATGCTATCACAGAAAAAGGCATAGCGGTGCTGAGAGCCCTCAACTTTCAAAAATACCTTGGAAAAATCTCAAACAAAATAAGAGTGATAGACGAAGCGCTAGAAATCATACGCAAACTGGAGAAAAATGAACAAGGGAAAGAAACCTGAATCATATATTATAGACAAAGTTTAGGACTTGTTAAGAGAGTAACGGCTGACAATGACTTAAGCAAACATGACCAAAATCTTTTAAAAAACGTAAGCTCTACTGAAGATAGGAGCGGCCGTAGTCTAGTTTGGTTAGGACATCAGCCTGCCACGCTGACGACCCGGGTTCAAATCTCGGCGGCCGCACCATTTTGAGCAACTGCAGATGTTTTGTGCAAGCTAAGAAAATAGCCCACGTAATTTTCTGCATGGAAATGTATTCAGAGCCAATACATTATAGTATATAAGAAACACCAAGTTTTTATGAACAAATATCTTACATACCGTTAATGTCTGGCAAAAAATTTTTGGTGACTCGTTATGAGGAAATGGGTTGGGAATACGAGGATGTTAAGCCAAGACAAGCCATAAGAATAAACTCCATAAACGCCAAAGAAGCAGTTGTCACCAAAAGACTGAGGTCACTAGGAATAAAGCTTGAAAAGATTCCCTTCCTAAAAAATGGCTATTGGATTCACAAATCAAAATTTTCCGTCGGAGCAACATCAGAATACCTTTTGGGGCTGTACTCAATTCAAGAGGCGGCTGCTCAAATACCTGCAACATTGTTCACAGAATTAGAAGACAAAGTAGTGCTGGATGCTTGTGCGGCTCCCGGAGGAAAAACCGTTCAACTAGCCGATCTAATGCAGAACACAGGCGTGATAATCGCTTTAGACATTAAAAAGCGAAGGTTGACTGCGTTGTCTAACCATTTGGAACGTTGTCGTGTAAGAAATGCAATAGTCTATCATATGGATGCAAGACAAGCGTCAAGGTTAAAAGTGAAGTTTGACAGAATACTCTTAGACGTTTCATGCTCAGGCAATTTCGTAACGGACAAAGACTGGTTCAAAAAAAGAATAATCGAAGACGTGAAGAGAAACGCCCAACTCCAAAGGGAAATACTAACCGAAGCAGCCAAGGTCCTAAAGGATGACGGTGAAATCGTTTATGCAACATGCTCGCTGGAGCCTGAAGAGAACGAACTAAACATTGACTGGGCAACAAAAAACTTAAACCTGCAACTTGAAAAAATCAGCTGTTACGGAGAAAAAGCGTTAACAAGCGTTTTCGGCAAAAAACTGGACAGTTCAATAGGGTACTGCAGGAGAATTTGGCCTGGACAAACCCAAGGATTCTTCGTTTGCAAACTCAAAAAACGAAGGTGTGCACAATGAAGCAGATAAAAAATTTTGCAAATCGATTTCAGACGAGGATCAGTTTAGACAAGAATCTGATATTAAAAAAGCGAGACAGGTACTTTCTTCTGAACGGTAGTTTGAAGAGTTTAATCTCGAAAGACTTCTTTTATGCGGGGACGTATCTTGGGAAAACTAAAAGGGGGAAGTTGTTTCCAAGCTTTAACCTCTTGAGAATGATTGCAGAGGAGAAGGCAAACAAGGTAATTGTTGACAAGAAGACAGAATGGCTTTTCATCTGTGGAAGGGACATATTCAAACAAGGAATAACTGAAGTGATAGTTTCAAAAAGAAAAGGCGATTACACATTAATCCTAAACCAACATGGCGAATGTTTAGGCTTTGGCAAAATACTGTGCAATCTGGACAAAGCAAAAAATGGAGTTGTCATAGAAAATATTTCAGACATAGGAGACTTCCTAAGAAGAGAGAAACACCACGCTTAGAGTTATGCTTCGAGACTTTTTGCTTAAACGATATTAAAGGCTGCGTAACACGGTGATTACGTAGTTTTTCAACAATAGAGCGTTCTACATATTAGAACAAATTGTTCCAAACCTTAGGTTTAAAAATAACGATGTCTTTTTTTTATTTGGAGAGGCTTTGAGAGGTTTGTTGAAGTGAAGAACTTTCTACATATTTCCGCAAAAAAATTGATGGTGCTCTTGTGTATAATAGCAGTTTCAGCGGCAGGCTTTGCCTTTGCAACCGTAAGCTTCACAAATAGACCTGTTGCAAACACCACAGTGATCGAGACTGGTGAAAATGCGGCAGATAAAGTCACAATTTATGGAAACGGTATCAGCTTCATAAGCTACGAAGAACCCATCGAACTTGAGGAAGATACTCACACAATTCAGTTCTATCTTCCATCCGGTGCGTTAACTGACACACTGACGATGTGCGGAATCAACGTTGTCAAAGTTATGACAAGCGAGGAATGCCATCCGATTATTGAAAGAGGCGATGCAATAACAGTTTACACAGAGGAAACTGTGTACACAGGCAAATTCCTCGGTTGGGACAATATGTTACTTCTCGAGGTTAACAATGGAACTATTATGATTCCAGCAGGGCGGATAACAAAAATCGTTCTCACAGAAGTCGTTCAAACCCAAGGACCAAAAATACTCGTAGAGGTTACAACAGATTCTCCGCCAGGAGAGTATCAGCTAAAAATCTCTTATCTGCTGCGTGGTCCAAAATGGAAATCTACGTACTTCATCGATGTAGAGACATCCTATCTTGAATGCTGGGCTACTGTGGAAAATGTTGAAAACTGGAACAACTTTACTCTAGTGCTTGTAAGTGGTGGTCCTCACATAATCTACAGAGGCCCAATTTTTGAACCTTATATTTTTGCTAGAGAATCATATTTGCTGTCGTCTCCTTCAATTGACTTTACGTCAACCACAATGGATGAATACCATGAATATACTTATGGCGCTAGACTATCCTTCGAAAAAGGTACAGTTGTAAAGTTACCTCTGTTCAATGGCACTGTAAATCTGCGGCAAGAATACTTCTGGATCAGCGGCGAAGTGCAGAACCGCTACCACATGAATAACACTTTGAGCGAGCCACTTGCAGCAGGAATTGTGGAATTCTATCGAGGCGAAACTTGGATGGGCGAAGACAGCATTCCCTATACGCCTATAAAGGGAGAAAGCATTGCCATAGTCAACTATGCCTACGACATCAAAGTCACCCGGACAGTGACAAGATCAATAGTTGAATATCACCACGAGGTTCGAGGAATAAACGTAACAATTCGAAACCACAAAAACATGAGTATCCAAATTCTCATACAACAAAACATCAATGGCTACACTTTAGTTACGTCTACGCCCCCAGCAACTAGAGTTGGCCCCACCATTTCGTGGGTCATAAACGTAGATGCCGATGGCACTGCAACAATCTATTACGAATGGGAACACTGCTGGTAGCCTATTTCCCTCTTTTTTATCCATGCAAGATAAACAAAATTCCTAAGACAGAAACAGCATGGTTAGCTCACTTCAACTCCTATCTTTTCTACTATCTTTTCGATTTTCACGGTTTTCTGTTCTCTTTTAGCGAGATTTCGAAGTACGACTGCTTTCTCTTTCAGTTCTCTTTCTCCCACAATTACTGCATAGTCCATTTTTCTTCTATCTGCATCTTCCAAAGCTTTAGCCACTTTTCGTCCCATAACCTCAACTTCGACTGGTATACCCGCATCTCTCAGCATCCGCGAAATATTAAACGCTTCTCCCTTCAACCCTTCATTAACAGGAATCACTACAACCGTTTTTTCTTTCTTCGTTTTCAATGCAGCCTTCTGCTTCTGCATCGCCATCATTATCCTATCTAACCCGTGAGCAACACCAACCGCAGGTGTAGGCTCACCTCCAAACATTTCAATAAGCTTATCGTATCTTCCACCGCCACCCAACGCTATATTAAGCTCTGGAACGTAAACCTCGAAAACCATTCCAGTGTAATACTCAAGTCCCCGAGCAAAACCAGCCTCAACAACCATGTCAATTTTCTCTCCGCTTTCCGAAACAAACTGAAGAACCTCCTCAAGATTTCTCACAGCATCAACAGCACTTTCATAGCCTTCAGCAAGCCTTTCCATCTCACGTAGAACTTCAGAGAACTTGCTACCCTTAGCCTTCACGAGTTTTCGAAGCGTCTCCAAACATTTTTCAGATGCACCAGCCCCCTCAACCAGTCCAAAAGCCTCATCATACTCTTTCTTATCCATTAACTGCATAATTCCGTTTTGAACTTCATCTTCAATCTTTTCTTGGCTTAAAATCCCCCTCAAAACCCCAACATGCCCAACGTTAAAAGCAAAATTTTTCAGTCCAACAGCCTTCATCAAACTGTTCGTCAACATCATTATTTCTGCGTCCGCTTCAGACTTGCTTGAACCCATCAATTCGTAATTTGACTGCCAAAACTCTCTGAAACGACCTTGCTGCGGCTCATCGTATCGATATAGGCTTCCTACAGAAAACATTCGTAAAGGCTTAGGCTCGTTTCTTAGAGTGGTCGCAACTAGTCTCGCCACAGAAGCCGTGAACTCTGGCCTTAAGGCAACCTTGCGTCCGCCTAAGTCTTCAAAAGCGTACATTCTAGAGCGAATTTCTTCACCAGCTTTTGCAGCTAAAAGCTCGTAAGATTCCAAAACAGGCGTTATTATCTCCCCATATCCATAAAGCCGAGCTGTTTTTCTAGCCTTTCCTTCAATGTACTTCATCATTTCGGCTTCTTCTGGCAGAAAATCTCTCATTCCACGAACTCTTCTAAAAGTGGGCAATTCGAACACCACTATTTTAGGGTTAACTGTGAAACCGAGTAGTAAACTATTTCGCCTCTACGGTTCATAACAGCCAAAACCAACTCTTTCTTAAGACTTTGACATTGTCTCAGAACACGGGTTAGATCCCCCAGTGATATTGGATTGCCCTCTTGCATACTCAAAATTAAGTATTTAGCCGTTTTTTCACCGTATCCCCCTCGTTCGTAAACTCGGAAGTCAACGCCTAAGCCGAAACCTTCGCGAACAATGTATCCGCGACTTCTCAAATCACGATATGCTAAATATTTAGCCCAAGCATTTTCATCAGCATCCTCATAGTGTTGCAGAACCCTTTGAAAATCCACCGTTTCACCTTTTCCATTCTCGATCTCCAAGTTTCCCTTATCCAAAAGATACAGAGCCTCATAAAATGCAAGCAAAAACTCATCGTCCTCAGCTACACCATAACCTCTTGAAGAAAGTTCATCCACACTCTCTTTTTCAGAGACTTTGACACCATTTTCAACAAGCAAACCCCTAACCTTAAGTTCTGAACGGACAGCAGTCTTTTCCTTACTCACGTTCATACAAACCCTCAACCAGCATAAAACCATCTTTTCACTTATAAATTGGATTCAAACTTAACGAGATCTTCCTTACGTAGGACACCATCCTCACAAATAACAGCAGTCACATATTTTAGTGGGGTTATATCAAAGGCTGGATTCAAAACATTCACTCCCTCAGGAGCGATCCTCTGCGAACCTATATGCGTAACCTCTTCCGACCGTCTTTGCTCAATAATAACATTTGCTGAGGTGTGTGCCAAGTCAAAGGTGGATTTAGGAGCTGCAACATAAAATGGAATGTCATGCTCTTTGGCTAGAACAGCTATGGTATATGTTCCAATCTTGTTGATTACCGCGTCTCTAACTATTCTGTCTGCTCCAACTATGACCTTGCCAATCAGCCGTTTATGCATGACATAGCCAACCATGTTATCAGTAATCAAAGTGACTGGTATGCCATCGCGTTTAAGCTCGTAAGCCGTTAACCTTGCTCCCTGCAGTTTCGGTCTTGTCTCAGTCGCGATAACCCTAATCTTTTTCCCTTGCTCCCAAGCAGCTCTTACTACGCCTAGAGCCGTGCCATAGTCAACCGTTGCTAAGGCACCAGCGTTGCAATGCGTTAAGATAACATCCCTGTCACGAATGAGTTCAGCGCCGTGCTTACCAATTAAACGGTTCGCCGCTGCATCTTCATCAGCGATTTTCTGCGCCTCTTCAACAACAAATGCGGCTAAATCTTTGGCGTTTTCAGAGAAACCTCTCGCCTTGGTCAGAATCCTATCTATCGCCCAGAAAAGATTAACAGCCGTCGGCCTAGTTTCCTTCAAAGTCTCTGCCGCTTTCTCCAACTCGTTAACTAGTTCCGACTTATTTTCAGCTTTTGAATGATAAGCCACCAAAGCCAATGCGAAGGCTGCAGCCGCACCCAAAAGTGGTGCCCCCCTTATTTTCATGGTTTTTATGGCCTCAGCCACTTCAGTAACATTTTTCATCTCCAAAAACACAGTTTCCTGCGGAAGTTTCGCCTGATCTATCGTTACAACCGTTCCATCATGCCACTCTATCGTCCTCACATTAATGCCTCAGTAAACCGTTTTATGACGTAAACAGTATAAAACTTATGAGGAAGTGAAAAGACAATGAAACGGAAAACCGTAGAAGCTCTTCTTGAAAAATTTGGAAAAAGATATTCTGAAGTTTTGGGTATAAATCTAGACAGTGGAAAAGATGACGAGATTTTCAAATGGTTTCTAGCGTCCGCACTGTTTGGTGCACCCATAACTGAAACTTCAGTCATCAAAACTTACAAATGCTTTCAAAAATATGAGGTTTTAACGCCTAAAAGAACCCTTGAAACTGGATGGGACGGCTTAGTTAGAATCCTTGATGAAGGAAGTTACACACGCTACGATTTTAAAACTGCGGACAAACTTTTGGAAGTTATGCAAAACCTCATGGAAAAATACAAGGGAAGCCTCAATCTTCTTCATTTCAATGCTTTCAATGCAAAAGACTTGGAAAATGGGTTAAAGGATTTAGGAAAGGGCATAGGCGACGTGACTGTAAGCATCTTTCTAAGAGAATTGCGAGAGGTCTGGGAAAAAGCCAAACCAAATCCAACGAGTCTGGTGGTCTCTGCTGCCAAAAATCTGGGGATAGTAAAGAACGAAACTGATGGAAATGCTCTAAAACAGCTGGAGGATTTCTGGGCTAGAAACAAAGTTGCAGGACAATCCTTTATTAATTTTGAAACAGCATTGCTTAGACTGGGTAAAGATTTCTGTAGAAAGAAAAAATGCTCTTCTTGTCCAGTTAAAAGAGATTGCTTAAATCCTAAGGCGCCTTAACATAAGTTATGACTTCTATCGGACATCCTTCACGAAGCTTCAGCTTCTTATTCCACTTATCTCCAACAGCTATAAGGGAGAAAATCCCTGAAATCTCAGCCTTCGATTTCCGAACTAAATTAACTAACGCGGCTTGAGTTTCACCAGTCTTAATCATGTCATCCACGATCATGACGCTGTCCCGTCTCTTAATTGCGTCCTTCGGAACATAAAGCGTCATGGTAACCCCTGAATCCTTAAGCGCATAAGTTTCTTCCAGAAAAGCCTTGACTCCAACTTCCTTGCTTCTTTTCGCTATTACAAGGTTAACTCCAAGGGCGTTAGCAACCATAGTACCCAAAGGAATTCCATCAACAGCTGCTGTCAAAATCTTTGTGACACGTTTTCCAGCAAAATTTGAGAGTGCATGGTTGGCTGCCTGCTGAAGGATGTTAAAGTCACCTATGATCTCAGTGTTATCAAAGTATCCTTCTTCATTAAATTTTATTCTGCTTCGAAGCTCCCTTTCCAAGCCAACAAGTTTCGTCAACACTTTCCAAAGTTGCTTCGCCCTCGCAGTATTGGGCAAAACATGCCCTTTCGCGTATCTACTTAAAACAGTTACTGGCAAGCCAGTCTTAGACGACAACTCACGATAGGTGATATTCCTCTTATATTTTGCAGTTCTAAGCAACTCGATAGTCATTAGACGAAGTTTCAGTTCTTCTGCGTGTGTGCTCATAACCCTCCTCCTTATACATCGATAAGTTAAAGATTGAAGTATTTACCTTTTATTATTGCATTACTGATTTATAATTTCTGTTCGGAAATCGAACATGAGTGGCGGGTCCGCTGGGATTTGAACCCAGGATCTTCGGCTTAGAAGGCCGACGCGCTTTCTGGGACGGTGCTATCCAAGCTGCGCCACGGACCCGTGAATTTTCATATATAATTGTTGAATATAGTTTTATATCTATTCATGTTCAAGTTACGAATTTTGGAGCATTCTTATGGAAATTCCTTATGAAAGAACCGGACGCGGTTCTGAGACTGTCTATACAATTAATCCCAGAGTTTTGCAAGACGAAATAGAAAAGAAAGTTGAAAGCGAAAAATTGACCACCATAAATATTTGCCGTACGATCCTAGCTCTCTTTTATGGAAGTGAACTTCGTGAAGAAGATGATTTCTACGTTACAACAACCAGTCGTGGTCGAAGAAACTATCATATCAAGGTCAATACTCATACCTTAAATGCAATGCATAGTTTTATTTGACTCTGTTTTACTCAATGTAAATTGCTGGTCGGCATGGCATAGACAGCGTAGCTCTTAGTTTTGGGTCATAGCGTTCCTTTTCATCTTCATTATAAACTATGATGTGTGCCTTAAACCTGTCCGACAGGAAGTCTTTTGCTTCCTCAATTACCTTTTTTTCCTTTAATGCGCCGATTTCTAACAGGTTTGCTCTTCTCTTTTCAGATACCTGGCTCATTTCTTGCACTACTTTTGCAGCGAGCTTTGCAACTTCCTTCAGTTTCTCCTTTAAATCATCTTCTGCGGCGAATTCTTTCATAATTTCGTTTAGTTTTACTTCTCCGTGCTTTGATTTCTCCAATACTCTCAGGTAGACTGTCCATTTCCATGGGGAAGCCGTGTAGTAGCATATTTTTTGTGGAGTGACTTTTGTTGCTTTCAGGATGTTTAGTGTGTCTTCAATAATCTCGTTTATCAGATTTTCTTTTTCCTCTGCTTGCTCATTTATGAGTTCTTCTTTTGCTTGCGGCCATTTTGCAAGTGAGATGAATTGTTCCTCTTTCATTTCGCTCCATAATTCTTCGCATACGTGTGGTGCAAATGGCGCAAGTAACTTTAGCCATGTTTTCAATGCTTCTTTCAGGATTCTTGTCTTTGCTTCTCCTTTTCTGTGTATGTACCAGCGAAAGTCATTCCAGATTTCAAACAGGGCTATTTCTAGGGATGTTCTCGTTTTCATTTCTTCAAAATTTTCTGTTACCGCAGATATGCGATGCTGCAGCGTGCTCATCAGCCATTTTTCTAAATGTCCATTTTCACCGCTTTCCGCATTTTTGATTATGTTTTTTGCGAAGTTGTAGAAGGATTCAAGTTTGTTTCTCATATCCCTAACGTTTTCGCTTCTCCAATCTGGGTCGTCCATGCCTTCTGCGCCTAACATTAATGCGCACCTTGTGGCATCTGCCCCATACTTCTCAATGGAGTTTTTCGTTGTTACGAAGTTTCCCTTTGACTTGTGCATTTGTTTTCCTTCAATCATCAGCATGCCGTTTACTCCAATTGCTTTTGGCCAGTGTTTCTGCGGAAAAAGTGCTACGTGGTGGAATATGAAAAATGTTAAGTGGTTTGGAACAAGTTCTTTGGCTGATACTCTCAGGTCAACTGGATACCAGTATAAGAATTCTTTTCGCATTTCCTCCAGTACTTCAGTGCTTATTCCCGACTGTGAAGCTGTTTCCTTTATGTTTCCCGTTTCATGGAAAATGTAGTTGAAAACTTCTTTTGTCAGCATCTGAGCCTTTATGTCATGTTGTTTTATGTGTTTGTTTATTGTGTAGAAGGCCATGTAAATTGTCGAGTCGCTTAAGGTTTCGATTATCCAGCCTGGACCCCATGGTAGGGGTGTCCCAAGCCCTGTTCTTCTTGCACATGCCCATTCTTTCAGCCAGTCAATCACCGTTAGGAACCATTGGGTTGCTGTTTCCGGGTAAATTTTCATTTTGCTTAGTGCTTCTTTCACTTTTTCCTTCCATTCCGGATCTGAATATTTTAGGAACCATTGATCTTGCAGAACCTTAACTATACATGGCGTTAGGCATCGGCAAATAACCGGCTCTGGTAAATCATACATCGAGTCGGCGATTCCGCGTTTCCTAAAATCTTGTATCAGAGTTTCTTTAACCTCTCGAACCGTTTTTCCAGCGTGTTCCATGCAGATTTCCTTTAAGACTCCGCTGTGGAACTCTTTTTTATAAAGGAGTTTAGTTGATTCTTCGGCCTTTGGGTCATGTTGATCTTTCACACCTAATTGTTCCACGATTTCGATGGCGGGGTATTCATCGAAGCCCTCGACTTTAATCATCGAAATTGGCTTTATGTTCCTCACAGTTTCTGGGTTTATGCCGAACTCTCGTAGGGTTTCAGGTTTTTCCTGCAAGTCTTTTAATGCCAGCCAGTCGTAGGGTGCGTGAGCTGGAACACTGTAAACTACGCCTGTGGCCTGTTCTGGGTCAACGAACCATCCGGGCAAAATCGGCAATTTTTCTCCAGTAATGGGATTTTCAAAGTTTTTTCCTACGAGTTCTCTGCCTTTCAGTTTCCGTTTCACTTCGACGGTTCTTGCTTGTTCTTTCAGTTTTTCAGCTGCCTTTTCGCTCATTATCCATTTTTCATTGTCAACTCTTGCCTCTACATAAGCTGCATCTGGATGAATCCAAATGTTTGTTACTCCGTAGATTGTTTCCGGTCTGAATGTGGCGGCTGGCAGATAAGTTTCCTTGTCGAGTTTGAATTTCATAAGCGTATATTCTTCTAGTGTAACGCCTTCGCCTTCTTGTCGGTCGTGGTCTCCTGTTGGGCTTTGATCCTTTGGACACCACACAACTGGATGTGTTCCCTTTGTAACGTAGCCTTTGGCTCTTAGGCTT
>Ga0315543_1002237_pt1 | contig 19142 bp, 16 predicted proteins | sample SalMarSW160210MG_2_FD_203098 | JGI IMG/M metagenome (GOLD analysis project Ga0315543, IMG submission 203098) | Salt marsh sediment microbial communities from the Plum Island Ecosystem LTER, Massachusetts, United States - Salt Marsh Sediment SW1601-210 ...
ACAATTTATTTACGGGCAGCCCTCACCTGGGCATTTCTTCATAAAGTTTATGTTTTGTTTTCTATTTTGCACTCTGTTAAAAGTTTATTCTATTACGGGTGGCGGAATTGGGCCGCCCTGCAATCGGGCCCCTCCCTGTTTAACGATGCCACCACCGCTACCTGGCTCTGCCCTAAAATTGTCTACCAGACAATTTATTTACGGGCAGCCCTCACCTGGGCATTTCTTCATAAAGTTTATGTTTTGTTTTCTATTTTGCACTCTGTTAAAAGTTTATTCTATTACGGGTGGCGGAATTGGGCCGCCCTGCCATCGGGCCCCTCCCTTTTTAACGATGCCACCACCGCTACCTGGCTCTGCCCTAAAATTGTCTACCAGACAATTTATTTACGGGCAGCCCTCACCTGGGCAGGGACAAGATAAAAGTAAAAAGGTTAAAGTAAAAAGTATCTCTTTCCAGAACAGATTACTATTTTCCAATCAACTTTTTTCTACGGATTGCGAATATATGGATTTGTTTTCGTTGTACAAAATGTTTCAGGGTGGGTACCTACCCTGCATTGGATAGTATCCCGGGTTTCACCAAAGCTTTCACTGCCTGACAGATACCCTGTACATCATACCCACATTCTTTGTAAAGCAATTGCTGGCTTCCCTGATCGATAAAATGGTCCGGTACTCCCAGCCGGGTGACCTGGAGCTGGTAGTTATGGTCTGCAAAGAATTCAAGAACTGCTGACCCCAGCCCTCCAATAATGGTTCCATCTTCAACGGTAATGATCTTTTTAAATTTCTTGCCAACCTGATGCAGTAGATTTTCATCGATGGGTTTGACAAACCTCATATCATAGTGAGCGACGGAGATATTATTTTTTGCCAGCTTTTCAATGGCTTCTGTTACCAAATTACCGATATGCCCAATGGAGAGAATGGCCAGGTCATCTCCGTCCCGGATCAGCCTGCCTGTGCCCACTTCGATTTCCTGCATTGGTTTCTGCCAGTCGGGTATTACACCCCGTCCCCGGGGGTAACGAATCGCAAAAGGCCCCTTATTGTCAAGCTGTGCAGTATACATGAGGTTCCTTAATTCCTGCTCGTTCATTGGTGCACTCACCGTCATATTTGGAATACATCTGAAATAGGCCAGGTCAAAAACACCATGATGTGTGGCTCCGTCACTGCCGACTAATCCTCCACGGTCAAGACAGAAAACCACATGGAGGTTTTGAAGGGCGACATCATGGATAACCTGGTCGTATGCCCTCTGCATAAAGGTGGAATAGATATTGCAAAACGGGATCATGCCCTGCATAGCCAATCCGGCGGAATAGGTTACAGCGTGCTGCTCTGCGATGCCAACATCAAATGCCCGTTCCGGAATTTCCTTCATCATAATGTTCAGGGATGAACCGGTTGGCATCGCCGGTGTTATCCCGACAATTTTTTTATTTTTTCTGGCCAGCTCGACAATGGTATGACCGAACACATCCTGATATTTTGGAGGCTCGGGTTTATCACTGTGTATCGCCAGGATCTCTCCGGTTTTTTTATCAAACTTTCCCGGAGCATGAAACCGGGTCTGGTTTTCTTCCGCCTGTTTGAACCCTTTGCCCTTAATGGTCCTGCAATGGAGGATCTTAGGACCGGGGATTCGTTTTAGGTCTGATAATACCTGAACAAGGTGAAGCAGATCATGCCCGTCAACAGGTCCAAAATACCTGAAATTTAATGATTCAAAAAGGTTGCTGTGCTTCAGGAATGTAGCCTTCAGTCCATGTTCCAACTTTTGTGCAAGAGACTGGGTGTTCGGTCCTAACTTACTGATCGTCCCAAGTAAACGCCAGATATCATCCTTAATCCTGTTGTAGGTAGGAGAGGTTGTTATATCCAGCAAATACTCCTTCAGAGCACCTACATTTGGATCAATAGCAATGTTGTTGTCATTAAGGATAACCAGCAGGTTTGATTTCTGAATACCGGCGTTGTTCAATCCCTCAAATGCCAGACCGGCTGTCATAGCACCATCTCCAATAACGGCAACAATCTGACGCTCTTCACCTTTTTGTTTGCATGCTTCAGCCATTCCCAGAGCAGCAGAAATGGAAGTAGAGGAGTGACCTACCCCAAACGCATCATATATACTCTCGGATGGTTTTGGAAAACCACTGATTCCTTTATATTTCCTGTTGGTATCGAATACATCTCGCCTGCCGGTAAGGATCTTATGTCCGTATGCCTGGTGACCAACATCCCAGATGAGCAGATCCTCCGGTGTATTGAAGACATAGTGAAGGGCAACCGTTAATTCCACCACTCCCAGGCTGGCACCAAAATGCCCCGGATTTGAGCATACAACGTCGATGATAAATTCCCGCAACTCAGAGCATACCTGGATCAATTCATCCTTCTGCAGCCTTCTGAGGTCCGATGGAGAATCAATCTTATGTAACATTCCAAAGGGCTCCTTTCCCATCCTGTAGAGCTGTTTATACCTTAGTAATGCAAAGATAGTAATAAATATTCAGTTGGATCGAAGATAGTTACCAGCTCAATGGAATTTCATATCTTTGTCCATACCCGTGAATCAGAATGACGGGAAAGGTAAAACTATTAATTCGTCTCGTAATGTTCATCCATACAAAACCCCTGATCTCTTTTGTCCTTATTTGCCTCTTATCCCTATCCTGTGTATCTACAAAACAATATAAGGATCTGCAGGAAACCAGTCAGAAATACCTTGATGAAAGAGATCTGTTGAAAGCTGAGAATCAGAAACTCTCGGTGAATAGCACGGAAATGAAGTCCCAGCTGGCTGAACTGAAAAAAAGCGTTTCCGCATTGCAGGAAGAGGTAGATGCAAAAAAGAATGAACTCTCTCAGTTACAGAAGGATTATAACTTGCTAAAGCGAAGATATTTTGACCTGCAGACAGCTCAGGAAGAGCTGATCAAAGGAAATGTCAAGGAAACCAGACGATTGCTAAAAGAGTTGCAGACAACCCAGGAGGAGTTGATGGCAAAAGAGGATGAGCTCCGGCAGCTGGAGCAAACATTAAATACCAAGAAAATAAATCTTGACGAGCTTCAGTTTGAACTGGCTGAGCGAAATGCACGGTTGATCGAACTGGAAGATATCCTGAATAGAAAAGATTCTGTTGTTAATGCATTGAAAGAAAAAGTATCTGCTGCACTGCTGGGATTTGAAAACGACGGACTTACTGTTGCCCTGAAGAACGGGAAAGTATATGTTTCTCTGGAGGAGCAGCTTCTCTTTAAAACCGGAAGCTATGAAGTTGACCAGAAAGGAGTAAATGCACTTAAAAAACTGGCCAGGGTGCTGGAAGCTAATCCTGATATAAACATTATGATCGAGGGACACACGGATGATGTTCCCTATATAACTTCCGGGGGCCCCATTAAAGATAACTGGGACCTGAGTGTTAAACGGGCAACGGCAATTGTCAGGATACTGTTGGATGGATCAACCATTAACCCGCAACGATTAATTGCCGCTGGCAGAGGAGAATTCATGCCGGTTGACCCAGCAAAAACACCCGAATCAAGACAGAAAAACAGACGGACTGAAATAATACTCACCCCTAAGCTGGATGAACTGTTCAGAATTCTTGAGAACAATTAGGGTAAGAAAAAGTATGAACCTTGTAAAACTTGTGATCAGCTATCTGATTTCAAGCATTTCGGAGAAAATCGTTTTTTTGGGATACCCGTTAACCCTTTCCCTTGAGCTGACAAACCACTGTAATTTGAGTTGCCCGGAATGCAGGAGCGGAAGCGGATTGTTAAAGAGGGGAAAAGGGTTTATGGATATGACAACATTTGACAGAATCCTTTCCGATTGTTCCTCGTTCCTCTTTTCCTTGATTCTCTATTTTCAGGGAGAGCCTTTTCTCCATCATGAACTGTTTGAGATGATAAAGAAAGCGCGGCAAAAACGATTTCATACCATGACATCCACCAATGGACAATTCCTGGATCCGGATAGGGCAAAAAAGGTGGTTGAATCAGGGCTCGATAGGATCATTATCTCAATGGATGGATTGGATCAACCGGTGTATGAAAAATACCGGGTTGGCGGTAACCTGGATAAGGTTAAGGAGGGTATTGAAGCACTGGTCGGATGGAAAAAAACACTCCGATCCAACACGCCTGTTATCATTATCCAGTTTTTGGTTTTCAGCCATAACCAGCATCAGATAGAAGATATCAGGAAATGGGGCCAGAGGGTAGGTGCAGATGGAGTGGAAATCAAAACAGCCATGTTTCATGATTTTGAGAATGGTAATCCGTTAATGCCTGAAGAGCAATATACCAGATACAGGAAAAACAACAATGGCAAGTTTCTGATCAACAGTCCGCTAAAAAATCATTGCTGGCAGTGCTGGAGCAAAGCAGTAATAACATGGGATGGGAAAGTGCTTCCATGTTGTTTCGATACGGATGGAGATCATGTAATGGGAAATATTCGACAACAACCCTTTGTCGATATCTGGAAAAACATTCCATACATGACCTTCAGAACAAAACTTTTACGAAACCGAAAGGAGATACCAATGTGCCGTAATTGCACGGAAGGAGTCTCTTATTATGTTCATTAATTTTACAATACTCGATTTTTTTTGTATATTTAGTTCAAAGCATCGAGTGATGACCACTAACAGAGCAATATTAACACTCATTTCATGGTTTGTGCTTGCATTATCACTCTTCGGGCAACTACCGAAAAAGCCATGTTCGAGGTGTTATATGATTAATAATGAAGGTGATACTATTCGATGTTCTGTGGAGATTCAGGATGATTACTCACACATGAAAAAGATCCGGATACAATTGAAGGATAAGGAGGAATTTCGTAAGGTGAAAGTAAAAGAGATACAGGCCCTCTGTGTTCCGGGAAGGTATTACGAAAAAGTTGAGATTGACAATGGACATTATTTGTTACAACGGGTGGTGAACGGTTATGTAAAGATGTATCTGGATTATTCATTTGAGTGGGAAGGGACTAACGGAAATGATCCGGATGCCCTGGTAGAAATTGAAGCGGAAGATCCGGATCCTTTGAAAATGCCACTCTTCTATCTCATGATGGAAGATCAGATTTACCGGCTCGATCCGGAACGGTTCAGGATAGAACTGGCAGAATATTTTAAGGATTACAAGGAGTTATCAGACCGCTTGTTAAAAGAGGAAATCCAATACGATGATATCGGGAGTATGGTGAAAGAATACAATCAGTGGAAAGCAAAGCAAATCAAATAGCCCTTCAGATTTTCATAATATCGGCCTCTTTAATTTCCAGGATGGAATCAATCTTTTCAGTGTACTGGTCGGTCATTTTTTGAACTTCATCTTCAGCGTTTTTTTCCAGGTCCTCTGATAATCCCTCTTTTTGCATTCGTTTGAGTTCATCATTTGCCCATTTCCTCGAATTGCGGAGGCTGATTTTTGCATTTTCTCCTTCCGTTTTCACCTGTTTTACCAGTTGCATTCGTCTCTCTTCCGTTAGTGCAGGTACCGTAATACGGATAATCTCTCCATTATTTATGGGAGTTAGCCCGATGTTAGCTGCCAGGATTGCTTTTTCTATAGGTGAAAGCATATTCTTCTCCCAGGGTTGAATAAGGATTGACTTCGGGTCAGGTGTACTGATGTTTGATACCTGGTTCAGTGGGGTGGAGGTTCCATAGTAATCAACAAAAACACCGTCAAGCATGCTGGGAGTTGCTTTTCCGGCCCTGATTTTCCTAAGTTCTCCTTCAAGGTGCTTAATGGTATTCTCCATTCTCTCTTCGGTTTCCATTAAGCAAAAATCAACTTCTTCATTCATGATTATCGGATTAGTTAATGATTGAACTGAATGATCCCGGAAGAAACAAATTTAATAAAAATCGAAAAAATCAAAAATGTATTACGAAAGATGAATCAATTGCTGACGATTGTCCCGATCCTCTCACCCCGGACTATTTTTAGAAGATTCCCTTGCAGGTTCATGTCGAAAACCACGATGGGAAGGTTGTTTTCCCTGCAGAGAGTAAACGCCGTCAGGTCCATGATTTTTAAATTTTTCTTATATGCCAAATCGAAGGTTATTTCGTCAAATCGTATGGCATCCTTCACTTTTTCCGGGTCAGCAGAATAAACCCCATCAACGCGTGTTCCTTTCAGCAGTACATCGGCTTTGATTTCAACGGCTCGCAGGGCTGCAGCAGTATCGGTTGTAAAATAAGGATTACCGGTTCCGCCGGTAAAGATGATCACGTTTCCCCGGGTGAGTTCTTCAACAGCCCGCGACTGGCTGTAAGCTTCTCCGACAGGCTCCATCCTGATGGCGGTCATCATTTTGGCATTCACACCCAAACGTTCCAGGGCAGAATGAAGGGCAAGCCCGTTGATAACCGTTGCCAGCATACCCATCTGGTCACCCTTTACCCGGTCGTATCCTTCCCCCGCTCCTTTTAATCCCCTGAAAATATTTCCTCCACCAATGACAATGGCTGTTTGCACTCCAAGATCGGCAACCGCTTTAACCTGTTTAGCATATTCTGTCAGGCGCTGGACATCAAGACCATATGGCTTATCTCCCATAAGCGCCTCACCACTTAACTTCAGCAATACTCTTTTGTATTGGATCATAATATTATGAGAATAACAAGAAGTAACGAATTTAGGGAAAAAGAAGGAGAAGATTCCATATATCAAATAAATATCTGAAGGTAGATTTTATTCCAGGTTCTTCTACCGAATTCGTATTACCCATCTAAAGGTATAGGGGTAGAATAATGAACCGGAGCGAAGCGGAACTCACCGAAGGTAATAACCACCGGTGTGAACCGGTGGTTAAGATGTACGAGGCAACTACAACCCTTACGGGGTTGAATTTTTCTATTTAAAGTATTAATAGAAAATAAAAAACAGTCACCTAAATAATGAAGAAATGAACGACTGGCGGACAAAATGACGCTCTTTCAGACTTTTGATACAACCAATATGAAGTAAGCCAGATGAAACGGGCCTATTATGATGTTACACAGTGGGAAATTGTTACATTAGTCGTTCAGGGAGAACCGGGCAAAAGCGGTCACTGTTAGCTCTTTATCAGCATCCTGCAGATATTGCCTGACCGTTTTTTTATTGTCTTTAATGAATTCCTGGTTGAGCAGTGTACTCTGCTTATAAAATTTACCCAGTTTACCCATAGCAATTTTCTCCAGCAGGTTTTCGGGTTTCCCCTCTCTTTGTGCCTGCTCTTTCCCGATCTCGATCTCTTTATCGATCACTTCCTGGGGGACATCTTCTTTATCAATCGCTACCGGATTCATTGCAGCAATTTGCATGGCCACATCTTTTACAACCTGGGCATCGGCATTCTCGAGATTCAAGCCCACCATGGATGCCAGCTTATTCCCGGGATGTATGTAAGTAACAACAACCGGTGCTTCGATTTTTTCGTAATAGGAAAGATCAAGTTTTTCTCCAATGATCCCTACCTGTTCAATCACGGTCTCTTCGACAGTCCTGTCGGTGAGTTGGATCCTTTTCAATTCATCAAGTGTTGAAGGATTATCATGGATCGCTTTATCGAGAATGGATTGTGCAAGACCAATAAAGTTTTCGTTTTTAGCCACAAAATCAGTTTCGCAATTCAGGACGATCATGGCTCCCCTTTTCCGGTCATCGGTAACTTTAGCAAGAACAACACCTTCTCCAGCCTCGCGGTCGGCACGTTTGCTGGCAATCAACTGTCCTTTTTTCCTGATTATTTCAATCGCTTTATTAAAGTCACCATTGGTATCTTCAAGAGCTCTTTTACAATCCATCATGCCGGCTCCTGTTGCTTTTCTGAGTTTACTAACTTCAGCTGCTGTAATTTGGCCCATGTTATTTACGTTAGTTTAATTTTTCGATTCGTTCTTCATCATTTTCTGTATCTGCCTTCTCTTCCCCTTCACTTTTGGATTCAGGGTTTTTACTATCAGCCGTTTCCTCCTCCTCTACAACTTCTTCTGTATCTGCCTTCTCTTCCTCTTCGCCTTTGGATTCAACTTTTTTACTATCAGCCGTTTCCTTCTCTTCTACACCTTTTGCACTGCTCTCTTTTTCCTGCGTCTTTTCATCTTTCGGTTTCTTATCCAATTTTTTTTCTTTGGAGGGTATCTCTTTCTCCTTTTCCATTTTTCTCTCTTCAAGACCTTCCTGAATCGCGTTTGCAAGGATATCTACGATCAATGCTATCGATTTTGACGCATCATCGTTAGAGGGAACTGGAAAATCGATGGAGGTAGGGTCGGAATTGGTATCCACCATACCGAAGACAGGAATAGTTAATCGTTTTGCCTCCCTGACGGCAATGTATTCTTTGGAAACATCGACAACAAACAGGGCAGCTGGAAGGCGTGTAAGATCGGAAATACTGCCAAGGTTTTTTTCCAGTTTTGCCCGCTGTCTGGTGATCTGGAGTTTCTCCCGCTTTGAAAGGTTGGCAAAGGTCCCTTCTGATGCCATCTTGTCGATGGAAGCCATTTTCTTGACCGCTTTCCGGATGGTTGGGAAGTTGGTCAGCATGCCACCGGGCCACCGCTCGGTAACATAAGGCATATTAATATTTTTTACTTTTTCAGCAACGATCTCCTTTGCCTGTTTTTTGGTAGCAACGAACAGTATTTTCCTGCCCGATTTGGCTATTTGTTTCATAGCGGCTGCTGCCTCATCAATTTTTGCAACCGTCTTTTCCAGATCGATGATATGAATTCCATTTCGCTCCATAAAGATGTAGGGAGCCATGTTTGGGTTCCATTTCCTCTTCAGATGCCCGAAATGAACTCCTGCATCGAGCAACTCTTTAAAATTTGTTCTTGACATGTATGAAATAAATTTAAGTTTACTTTCTTGATTTGTCAATCACCAGGTAGCTCCGAAAACTCAACCATGGAAGTCCTGATGATTTAGATACTAAACTTACCCGGTGTTAGCGTTTGCTAAACTGGAATCTTTTGCGTGCCTTTGGTTGACCAGGTTTTTTCCGTTCCACTTCGCGTGGATCCCTGGTAAGGAATCCATTGGCACGAAGCTTCGGTTTATCTTCGGGATTGATCATCACCAACCCCCTGGCAATGCCAAGTCGCAGGGCTTCAGCCTGACCCTTAAACCCTCCGCCGTCAAGGTTAACTTTTATGTCGTATTTATCCTTTGCTTCAAGTAGGTTTAATGGTTGCTGAACAACATATTGTAATTGTTTGGTACCAAAATAATCTTCAAAATCTCTGTTGTTGATTGTTATTTTTCCTTTGCCTTTACTGATATATACTCTTGCAATCGCAGCTTTCCTTCTTCCGGTAGAACTGATCACTTCCATACCTGATTATTTAATAGAATTTAAATTGATTTGCCTTGGTTGTTGGGCTTCATGTGGATGATCCGGACCGGTATAAACATGAAGGTTTCTGAACAACGACCTGCCAAGCCGGTTCCTTGGAAGCATCCCTTTAACAGCTTTTTCAACCACAGCAGTGGGTTTCCTGGCACGCAACTCTTCCGGACTGGTTTTTTTCTGACTTCCGGGATAACCGGAATGACTGAAATACTGCTTATCAGTCCACTTCTTGCCCGTAAGACGGACCTTCTCGGCATTGATCACAACAACATTATCTCCACAATCGACGTGCGGTGTGTAACTGGGTTTGTGCTTCCCCCTTAACACCATAGCAACAACCGATGCCAATCTTCCCAGAACCTGATCCTTTGCATCTACAATAACCCACTCTTTGTTGACCGTTGCTTTGTTGGCTGAAACCGTCTTATAACTTGTAGTATCCACTTTCTTCCTGCGTTTTAATAACTGTCAGAATATAATTTTCTGAATCCCTTGAATTTGTGGTCTGCAAAAATACAATTATTTTTATTAATACAACAATATTGCGAATATTTTATCTGTACCATTTTATCTGTAACTTGGGGCCTGATTGATAAATCCCGTTTTATGTTCCGGCACAGGATATTTAATCATGATAACATATATTTTGCAGGACTTATTCTTTTGGGGATTTGCCTGCCACTGTCTAAATTTGGGATGAGTGTTGCCATATTCATCCTGCTGGGAAACTGGATCCTTGAAGGGGATTTTAAACGCAAACAGCGGATACTGCAACAACGGAATAGCATTCTTATTTTTAGCACCCTCATTCTGGTTCACCTTATCTGGTTGCTCAACACAACCGATTTTCAGTATGCATTCAAGGATATCCGGATTAAATCGCCCCTATTAGCCCTTCCCCTGATCATGGGAACTTCACGGTCGGTTACAACCGGTCAATTGAAGACGATCATTCTCTTTTTTGTGGCTGGCGTTACGGTTGGATCCCTGGTTAGTAGCTTTATCCTGCTTGGCTATTCGGGTGAAGCAATTGATGACATCAGGGATATCTCTGTTTTTATATCACACATCCGGTTCAGTTTGCTGATTAATATTGCCATCTTTTCATTGGGATATTTGTTGTATGCATTCCATAAACAGAACAAAAAAATTGAGATAATTGCCTATTCGATCCTCCTTGTTTGGCTCGTTGTTTTCGTTTTCATACTGCAATCCCTGACCGGAATTCTTATTCTTCTGATCGTTGGTTTTGTTTTTTCACTGATAATGATTCGCAGACTGACTAATTTTATGTTAAAGTATTTCCTGATCATTGCACTGGTTACGCTACCGTTAATCATTATTGCCCTTATCAGCAGAGCGATCATTCAATTTTACCGGATTGATGAACCCGATCCGGAGAGTGTTGCACAGTTCACGGCAAACGGAAATCCATACGAACACAATTTTCAGAACAAGCAGGTGGAGAATGGGAACTATATATGGATGTATGTTTGCGAAAAGGAGTTGGCAGAGGAGTGGAATAATAGGAGCGGGTACGATTATACCGGACTGGACGAACGGGAACAGTACCTGAAATACACCCTGATCCGGTACCTGACCTCAAAAGGGCTGAGGAAAGATTCTGTTGGGATATCATACCTGACCGGTGAGGATGTTCAGCGCATCCAACAGGGGATTACCAATTACAGGTACTGGCATGGGAGTGGATTGGAATACCAGTTGTATCAATTGATCTGGCAAATCGATGTATACCGGAAAGAGGGTAATCCCAGCGGTCATTCGGTTACACAGAGGATTGAATATCTACGGACCGCATTCCAGATAATAGGGGATCATTTCTTTTTTGGTGTGGGTACGGGTGATCTCCAGAAAGCGTTCGATGAACAATATGATGAAAATGATTCGTTACTGAGCGACCAGTGGAGGTTACGCGCACATAACCAGTACATCACGTTCTTTATCACCTTTGGCCTTTTTGGTTTTCTGATCTGTATGGTTGCATTAATATATCCGGTTTTTTATGAACACAAGCAAAACGATTATTGGTTTATGATGTTTCTTTTCATCGCTCTCTTATCCATGTTGAATGAAGATACCCTCGAAACCCATGCAGGTGCCACGTTTTTCTCCTATTTTTATTCCCTCTTTCTTTTTGCCAGGGATAATAAATGGTTATAGTTTATTGTTTAATTTAAGGTTCAAAAGTTGGAAAGATGAACACGGATGAAAAATTTTTGCAGCAGGCGATCAGAATATCCGAAAACAATGTGGAGAATGGTGACGGACCTTTTGGTGCTGTTCTTACAAAGGATGATGTGATCATCTGCAGTGCAGGAAACCGGGTCATTTCATCCAACGATCCGACAGCCCATGCGGAGATCAATGTTATCAGAGAAGCAGCCGAAAAGTTCAATACCTTTGACCTGAACGGTTGTACCATCTATTGTTCCTGTGAACCCTGCCCGATGTGCCTTTCGGCTATTTACTGGGCTCGTATAGATCGTATTGTGTATGCAAATACCCGCATGGATGCCAGAGAAACGGGATTTGATGACCTGCTTATCCATCAGCAACTGATGAAACCGGAAAAGAGCCGGATGATCCCGGCAACACAAATGCTGCAAGAGGAGGGTAAGCGTGCCTTTCAGATGTGGGCTGAAAAGGAAGATAAAATTGACTACTGAAGCCCGGAGAACGCATGAAGAGAGAGCGACTGGAGCACAATTTTTTTATCAGGGATGTCCTGGATGTTGCCCCGGAACTGCCGGGAAAATCATTGGTGAGGCAATTCAACAATGGCTCCCTTTACAGGTATACAATCCTTGAAGTGGAAGCATATCGCGGAAAAGAAGACCTTGCCTGTCATGCAAGCAAAGGGAGGACGAACCGGACCGAGGTCATGTATCATGCAGGAGGTAAAATTTACGTCTACCTGATCTATGGCATGTATTGGATGCTTAATTTTGTTACCGGAGAACAGGACACTCCCCAGGCTGTGTTGATACGGGCGGTTGAAGGATTTGACGGACCTGGAAAATTAACCCGGGGATTGCAGATAGACAAATCATTCTATGGAGAGGACCTGGCAAGATCGAACCGGATCTGGCTTGAACATTCAATAGCAAAGTATGATATAATCAGTAAAAAAAGAATAGGGATTGATTATGCAGGTGAACCATGGAAAAATAAACCGTGGCGGTTTGTGGGTATACAGCAGTAATCTGTTGCTTAGTACTTTATTTTATGGAGAACGACTCTCCGAGTCGTTTGGGGTTGTCAGAGCGCTTTTGAGAACGATCCGCCATGTGTTTCTAAAGAATCCGTTTAGGATTCAATAATGAATAACCCGGTACAAGCCCTGACGCTTGCCTGCCGAAGGCAGGATTTTGTCAGGGCGTAGTGCCGGGTATGAAAATGAGAATAAGCGGCAACCCCGAATGGGGTTGAATAATTCAACCCCTGCAGGGTTGGTTAATCAATGATCTGGAGAACGATCCGATAGTCATGTAGTTCTTCAGAATATAGGTAACATTTTAAAATGTTTAATTTGCATATATTTTTATGATCTTTAGTCGACTCTTCCATAGGAATGCCTTCGGCAAGAGAGTCGACCTACATACTATCGGTTTAACCGTAAGGTTTCGGTAAATAATTATACAATGTAGGGCGACTTTTTAAGTCGCCTATTACTATATTATGCCAAAGACGTAATCCCAGGTAGGGATCAGCAGCATACATGACTACGCCACCCTACGGGGCTTTTGGTAAAAAGGAGACAATTGAAGAATTAAATAGAACCCATCCCCCTTGGTGAAGGGGGAATAAAGGGGGATTGATCTGGCGGCTTGAATTTAAAGATTAAACCGTATATTTTTGAAATTTTTATCTGAATGATTTTGTGAGGATTTGGTGTTTCACTTTGGTATTATTGCAATGATTGTTAAAAGGCGTAAAAGAAAAAATACAACCCGGAAACAACCAGCCCGGTGGTTGTTCCTTTTCCTGTTGTTCATCCCGTTGATATCGGCAAAATCATTCGCTCAGTTGAACAATCAGCCATTTTATCTTCCGGCGACCTATCAGGCTGAGAAGAAGAATGATATCTATATCAATCTCACCACTCTGGGTTTTACCAAGAACAACGAGTATTTCGACAGGATTGCCGATGGATACACACTGTTTGGCTACCAGATCATGCCTGAGCTGGTCTTTTTCCCTGCTGAACAGGTCAGCATTTCAGCCGGCGTTTTTGCATGGAAAGATTTTGGCACCAACAAATACTCAAAGGTTGCTCCAACATTTACCGTTGATATCGGGTGGAAGTCCCTTCGTTTTCTTTTTGGGACATTGCATGGAAACCTGGAACACCAGTTGATCGAACCGATCTATGATTTTGAACGGGTCATGACAAACCGGCTTGAAAATGGTGTTCAGGTGATTTACAACAGGGAACGGTTTCTTGCCGATCTATGGATAAACTGGGAGAACATGCTGTACGAAGGAGACCCCGACCAGGAAGAACTATCCGGGGGGCTGGTGACAAAATATCGGCTTCTGGAACACGAGCGGTTTGATCTTGAGATACCCTTCCAGATCTTTGGGATGCACCGGGGAGGTCAGATCGATGTGTCACCCCTTCCGATTAAAACCGTATTTAACACAACCTTCGGGATAAGCGGATACCTGAAATTTCCGGAAAGTTCATTTTTTCATGGCATTAAAACGGACGATTACCTGGTGGTATACGATGATCTGTCTTTTGAAAAACGGGATGCCTACCGGGAAGGATACGCTTTCTATCTGAATCTGGCACTTAAAACCAAACTGTTTGATCTGATGATTAGTTACTGGAATGGAGATAAATACATTTCCAACCATGGAGGGGACCTGTACAATTCCAGGTCGACGACATTTAAACATCCGGATTACCTTGAGCCAAACCGGGAATTACTCATATTCAGATTGTTGCAGGATATATATATTCTTGACAACCTGTGTATCTCAGCCCGGCTGGAACCTTATTACAATTTTGTGACACGGAAATTTAATTTTTCCCATGGTTTGTATATTAATTATAAACACACCTTTTTTGTAAAAAATGTTACCCCGAAAGTGCCTTAAGCATGCCTGCCCGCCAGGCAGGCGGGCCTTTGGCAACGTGCGGGGTAAAAGCAAGTAAAGTAAATCCAACCCTGAGGGTTGAATATGTTAAGAAAAGTTCTGCGAAGCAGAACAACAATGAGTAACCCCGTACGAAGTGCGGGGAAAAGAGCGAATAAAGTAAACCAACCCTGAAGGGGTTGAATTATTGCTATATGATGATTTGTATTCAACCCCGTCAGGGTTGTAATCTCCTGGTACATTTTAACCACCGGTTAACACCGGCGGCTATTCATTATTCAACCCCTGTGGGGGTTGAGTAGCTTGGAATGGGTTATACCATGATATATTAGAGAGTTATTCACCGGTTTGCGGACCGAACTTTTGGAGAACGATCCGCCGGTGACGGACCGTTTGTGCTCCTAAGAACGCTCTTGTAGAAAGACTCTCTTGGCGACCCCCTCCAGTAAAATAATTATGAAGTTTATAAGAATATCAGTTATTTTCGCAACAGAAACTATCTAAAATCAACTTTTTATTTGTCCCCCTTTTTCAAAAGCCTGCCTGCCGCAGGCAGGGGGGATTAAGGGGGATTTCATTTCATAAAATGAACCATATATATTCAGGAAGTAAATAATAAATTAACGTGAGTTCGACATAAAAATAACTGATGTAAAATTTTAATTACCAATGATTTTCTTTGTGTGATCTTAGTGTCTTTGAGCCTTATTGGCAGGATTTTAGCATGGAACATTGCCACAAAGACACCAAGTCACGAAGAATGCACTAAGTTGAAAAGGGAAAAAGTCTAAATTTCTGACATGCAATGAATAAAATATCGAACTAACGTAAAGATAGTTCCTAAAATAAGTAATCCCTATGCTACACAAGTATCGCTTACTGAACAACATCGGTGGCTGGCTGGCATTTGCCATCGCCCTGGTTGTATATACCCTTACCGTGGAACCGACAGCCAGTTTCTGGGATTGCGGTGAGTTCATCGCCTCATCCTATAAGATGGAGGTGGGTCATCCGCCCGGAGCACCGCTCTTCATGGTGGTTGCACGGTTTTTCTCCCTGTTTGCAGGGAATGATGTTTCAAAAGTGGCGAAGATGATCAACATGATATCGGTGATAGCCAGTGCGCTTACCATTCTTTTTCTCTTCTGGACCATTTCACATCTTGCCCGGAAAATTATCGGAAAAGGGATGGAGTTATCAACCGGTCAAACCGTGATCATTCTGGGGAGTGCACTGGTAGGCTCCCTGGCGTATACCTTCTCCGACACCTTCTGGTTCTCAGCCGTAGAAGGGGAAGTATATGCAACATCTTCGCTTTTCACGGCGGTTGTTTTCTGGGCAATCCTGAAATGGGAGAATGCAGCTGACCAGAAGTATGCGAACCGCTGGTTGATCTTTATCGCTTACCTGATGGGCCTGTCCATCGGCATCCACCTGTTGAACTTGCTGGCAATACCCGCCATCGTGTTTGTCTATTACTTTAAGAAATTCAAACCTTCACGCAATGGGATTATCATTGCCTCTTTTGTGGCAATCATTTTACTCGGAGGGATTATGTATGTGATCTTACCCTGGGTTGTTAAGCTTGGTTCATGGTTTGAACTGGCATTCGTGAACGGCATAGGGCTTCCCTATAACTCAGGGATCACGGTCTATTTGCTGTTGCTTGCCGGAGGGTTGGTCTGGGGGATCTGGTATACCATAAGGAAGGGAAAAGTGATTCTGAATACCATTCTGCTTTGTGTTACGGTCATCATCATAGGTTATTCATCGTTCACACTGATCCTTATCCGGTCGCTGGCTGATCCGCCCATGGATCAGAACAACCCGGAGACACTCTTTTCCCTTCAGTATTACCTGAACCGGGAGCAGTATGGTGAGAGGCCATTGATTCGCGGACAATACTACAGCGCACCGCTGATCGATATCAAACCGGGGAAGAAGACCTATACAAAAATGGATGGGCGTTATGAGGTCACCAACCGGGATTTGGAATACGTTTTCGCTCCCGAGTTCGTTACCATTTTCCCAAGAATGTACAGCCGTGATCCGGTGCACGTGGAAGATTATGAATACTGGGGCAAGATTGAGGGGACGAAGGTCTCCATGAGAACCGGATCAGGATCAACACAGGAAATGACCAAACCAACATTCGGGGAGAACCTGCGCTTCTTTTTCCGCTACCAGCTGGGTTATATGTACCTTCGCTATTTCATGTGGAATTTTGCGGGCAGGCAGAATGATATCCAGGGGCATGGCGATAACCTGAAGGGGAACTGGATCAGCGGGATCCGCTTTATCGATGAAGCACGACTGGGTAAACAGGATAACCTTCCGGAACAGTATAAAAACAACCCGGCCCGTAATACCTATTACCTGCTGCCCCTGTTGCTGGGATTGCTTGGCGTTTATTATTTGTATCAGCAGGACAAAAAGGACTTCTGGGTGATTCTGTTGCTCTTCTTTTTTACCGGGATAGCCATTGTCCTCTACCTGAACCAGACACCCCATCAACCCAGGGAACGCGATTATGCTTATGCCGGGTCCTTTTATGCATTTGCCATCTGGATCGGCCTGGGGGTGACCGCCATTTACCATTTCATCACGAAAAAAATCAAACCGCTTCCCGGAGCAGTCCTTAGTGTATCGGTTTGTATCCTGGCTGTCCCGTTAATCATGGCGTTTCAGAACTGGGATGATCATGACCGGTCAGGCAGATACACGGCAAGAGATTTTGGCGCCAACTACCTCAACTCCTGTGCGCCGAATGCCATTCTTTTTACAAATGGCGATAACGATACATTTCCCCTGTGGTATGCACAGGAGGTGGAAGGGATCAGGACCGATGTCCGGGTGGTGAATTTAAGCTACCTGGGTGCAGACTGGTATGCCGACCAGATGAAACGGAAAGCCTATGAATCCGATCCGATACCATTTTCACTTGAGAAAGAACAGTATATCCAGGGAACGAGGGATATCGTCCTGGTTGAAAACCGGATTAAGGATTATTATGACCTGAAAGAACTGATGGATTTTGTAGCCAATGATGATCCACGCACCCGGATACGTTCACCCTATGGGTTGAATGAAATGGTCGATTTCCTTCCCACGAATAAATTCAGCCTCACCATCGATTCGCTCGATGTGATCCGGAAGGGAGTGGTACCCGAATGGTCGGCAGACCGGATCGCTCCTGAAATGAGGTGGCAGTATAACGATGACATTGTCTATAAGAACCATCTGTTGTTTTTTGATCTCATGGCATCCAACGATTGGATACGACCCATATACATTGCCATTACGGTTCCCCGGGAACACTATATGGGTCTGGAGAACTATTTCCAGGTGGAAGGGATGGCATACCGGATCGTACCGATTGAAGCCGGAAACGAAGAACTTGCGCTGGGGCGCATTGAAACGCGGATCATGTATGACAACATGATGAACCGGTTCAAATGGGGTAATGCAAATGATCCGGATGTTTACCTGGATGAGAACAACTGCAGGATGTTATCCAACCTGAGAAACTCCTTTGGAAGGCTTGGACTGGCATTGATCGAAGAGGGTAAAATGGATTCTGCCCGTGTGGTGCTGGATTACTGCATGGAGATTGTTCCGAACGAACGGGTTCCGTTCAATTTCTGGGCTGTATCCCTGGCTGAAGGGTACTATAAACTGGGAGACACGGAAAAAGCAAACCGGATCGTGGAACAGATCGGTGAGATTTTCGGGGATGAGCTGACCTACTTCTTCTCCATTCAGCGGAAATACAGGTCACGGCTCATGGATGATATCCAGCTTGCCCTGCATGTCTTCCAGCAGATCGTGATGCTGACCGAAGAATACAACCAGACCGAGCTGAATACCCGGCTGAATGAACAGTTTGTCGGGTTTTATACACGCTATACGCAGTGATTGACCCGTTAAGATTATTTGATACATCAACTAAAAAGTTTGTGTGAACTAAGCAACCTTTGGTTATAAATTTTAAATATCACCATATTTTAAAAGCCTGAAAGGCTTTCATATGGTAGCACAGGGCATCGCCCTGTGAAAAGGGAAAGAAATTTAATGAGCCCTGTAAGGGGGTAATAGTTTTGAAATTTTTGATTCGGCATTCATTACGTTAACAACAATGTACTTCACCCGACCACCATCCATACTCCGCAAATTATTCCCCGGATTGATTTGGACGATTCCTAATGATGAGAACAGGGTTTTTCTTACCTTTGATGACGGACCCGATCCGGAGGTCACACCGTGGGTATTGGATTTGCTTGGCAAGCACAATGCAAAGGCAACTTTTTTCTGTTTGGGAAAGAATGTAGAGAAGTATCCCGATCTGTTTCAGCGGATAAAGGATGAGGGACATGCGGTGGGAAACCATACCTACAGTCATCCGGATGGCTGGCGGACGAAAAACAGGGATTATTTTGCAGACATTGAACGGGCGGACCGGTTGATTGGCAGCAGATTATTCCGCCCTCCCTACGGCCGCATCACCCCCTCCCAGATCAGAGTGCTAAAGAAGAAATATAAGATTGTAATGTGGGATCTGCTACCCGGCGACTTCGATCCAAAAACATCAGTGGAGAAATGCACCAGAAGAATTGAAAAATACACCCAAAGCG
>Ga0315543_1002239_pt1 | contig 19133 bp, 16 predicted proteins | sample SalMarSW160210MG_2_FD_203098 | JGI IMG/M metagenome (GOLD analysis project Ga0315543, IMG submission 203098) | Salt marsh sediment microbial communities from the Plum Island Ecosystem LTER, Massachusetts, United States - Salt Marsh Sediment SW1601-210 ...
AACCACCTCGATGGTACCCTCGTCGGCCCCGCGGTCACTGTGGATGACGCCATCCGGGGCAGCAAAGTGCTCGAACTCGATGGTGTGGACTCTAACGCCAACAGCTCGACTGTCACTATCAATGATCCCACGACCATTCTGGATTTGAGTGTGACTGGAGAGGCAACTTTCGCGGCCTGGATCTACCGTGAGCGATTGGGGGCTCCTCACTCGTGTATCTTCAGTCAGTCCAGTTGGACAGGCGCACCCTATTTTGGTCTCTTCCCCGAATACACTGAGGGAGGAGGTGATTTGGTAGCCGCTGGCCCTGGTGTCGCTCACTCGGGTGCTGGTACCATACCGGTAAACGAATGGATACACGTAGCCGCAACAATGTATAGCACCTACGCCTCCTTTTACGTAAACGGGGAGGAAGTAGCCGTTGATGTGGATCGAGGCGGAGCTGTTATGGCCCCCGTTGAATTGAGCATCATCGGCATGGAGCAATACAGCACCGGCCGGTGGGTTTTTGATGGGCGCATTGATGATTTCCGGATCTACAACGAGGCCCTCAGCGAGTCTGAGATTGCCGCGATCGTGCCGGAACCGTCGATGCTGATGTTGCTGGCCGTCGGCGCGCTGGCGCTCGTTTGGCGTCGAAGGTAATAAGCAGTACGGCCGGCCACGGTCTGACCCGTGGCCGACCGTCTTGGAAAACGCTCCGAGCAGTCCAGAGGGGGGCGCGTTTCGGCTGTGGGCCGGCATGCGGCGGCCGATGGTTTTTGGAAGCGTGACCGTGCGCTAGGGGTGTGCTCGGGGGGCTGTAGGGCCCAACAAGCCGCCCGGGGCACACCGGTAAGATCACTAACGCTGTTAATGAAGAAAAGGTGTGGAAAAATGAGAGTATTACTGGAAACGTTGGCTTTCCTGCTCGTTGCCGGTTTGTGCCTCGCCGTGAGTTCGGCACAGGCGGTGATGCTGGTGCATTATCCGTTCGACGGCGATACGACCTCCGTCACCAACGTGGCGCCGGGCGGCGGCTTCGACGGGACTCTCGTCGGTACGGCGCAAGTTGTGTACGACGCCGAGCGAGACAGTGATGTCCTCGAACTCGACGGTGTGGACCTCGACGAAACCAGCTCGAGTGTCACGATCACTGAGGAGGAGTTCTTGTACGAACTCGATCTCAGTGTCACTGGAGAGGCAACTTTCGCGGCCTGGATCTACCGTGAGCGATTGGGGGCTCCTCACTCGTGTATCTTCAGTCAAGGCCATTGGACAGGCGCACCCTATTTTGGTCTCTTTCCCGAATACACCGAGGGAGGAGGTGATTTGGTAGCCGCCGGCCCCGGTATCGCTCACTCGGGTGCTGGTACCATACCGGTAAACGAATGGATACACGTAGCCACAACAATGTATAGCACCTACGCCGCCTTTTACGTAAACGGGGAGGAAGTAGCCGTTGATGTGGATCGAGGCGGAGCTGTTATGGCCCCCGAGGAATTGAGTATCGTTGGCATGGAGCAGTACAGCACTGGCAGGTGGGTCTTTGACGGGCACATGGACGACTTCCGGATCTACGACCACGTGTTGACCGAGGAGGAGATCGCCGACCTGGCCGGCGTGGTGGTCAATCCACCCCCCGGCGATGCCACGCGCGATGGCAAAGTTGACGACGCGGATGCCGTAGTCTTGGCGACCAACTGGGGCGACGGTACCGAGCTTGACCCGGCAACCTGGGACGAAGGCAATTTTGACGGCGACTGGATCGTCGGTCCGATGGATGCGGCCATCATGGCGGCCAATTGGGGCCACGGTGTCGAGTCCGAGGGCGCACCGATCCCGGAACCTTCCGTACTGCTTCTCCTTCTGGCGGGCTTGGCATCCATCGCCGCCGTGCGACGCACTCGGTGATAGCCGCTGAAAAAAACGCGGGGCCGAGAACAGACGCGGCGCATCCGATTTCTTCTCGACAATCGGATGTGCCGCAAGCGGGGCAAACTTTCAGTAAATCGGCGGTGAAGATACAAAACGCTCATTCGCGCATGACGCATGCCGACATTCTCCCTCCCAGTGCAAACTGGCGTCCAAGCGGACGATCTTGAGAATGCGTGCGAGGCTTGAGGCGCGACCTCCCATTCATCGGAGTTGCGAAGACATGAAGTTCTATCGGCGTTCAAGGGGATTTACTCTGGTCGAGTTGCTCGTCGTCATTGCCATCATCGGCATTCTCATCGCCCTGCTGCTGCCCGCGGTCCAGGCGGTCCGGGAGGCGGCCCGACGCATGCAGTGCGCCAACAACATGCGCCAGCTCGCCCTGGCCGTGCTGCAGTATGAGGAGGCCAACAAAGTGTTTCCGCCGGCGTTGGTTAACACGGGTTCAAAGCGGCATCACCTCTGGGTGTTCCTGTTCCCGTACATCGAGCAGAACGATCTGTATGAGCGATATGATTTCGACCGCTCTTGGGATTACAGTGGACCGACCGGCTCCGGTGTTTGCTACAACAGAGACGTTTCCCGCACCACTGTCGCGACGCTCCTCTGCCCGAGCTCACCCGGGCCCAAGAAGGCGGAGTATCCCAGCGCCCACGGCGGCGGGGCGTACGCCGTCGGCGACTACGCCACCGCCTGGTCGCTTCCCTCAGGAGGCAAGGCCTACAAATACCTGGTCAATCAGGGAATCATTCCATCCGGCGCGCCCGATCCGCGCAGCGTCCTGCGGGGAGCCGACTTGGACGTCAGGCACTCCGACGTCGTCGACGGCACGTCGACGACCATGATCTTCTTCGAGGTCGCCGGTCGGCCCGAGTTCTATGCGGTGGACGATACCGTCCCCAACAAGGTTTCCAGCAGTTCGCAACCCGTTGCCGGGGCTGCTTGGGCCGACCTGCTGGCGCAGATCTCCATCCACTCCGAGTGCTCCGGCCGGTTCTTCAATTGTGAAAACGACAACGACATTTGGTCGTTCCATCCGGACGGCATGAACGTTCCCTTCGTCGACGGCTCGGTCCATTTCTTGTTGAACGAGCTGCCCGCCAGGGTCTTCCTTGCCCTGTACACACCGGATGGACAGGAAGTGGTTGATCCAAACGAATATTGAGATCGTGCCGCTTCCATCATAGAGTTCACGCCGGCAGGCGTGCCGCTGCGCTGTGGAGAACTTCCAAGTAAGCGTAGGGCATAGCGCGGCGGTGTCCCCGTCAACGACGTCAGGCCCAGCCTGACCTACGCCCTGCCTGCTGCCCGCTGCCTACTGCCTACTGCGTACTGGCATCACACATCGCTGACGAGCTTGTCGTAGAACTCGACGTAGGCGTCGCGGCGCGCCTCGTCGGCCCGAGCGGCCATCGCCTCGCGCGGATGCTGGTTGTGTTGGCCCGTCATGTGGTATTGAGGGCAGGGGCCCCACTCGATCTCGCGGCTCATCGGCAGCAAGACGTCCTGCAGCACTCGATAAATGGGGCGAATGTTGAACTTCGGATTGCGCAGGAAGCCGATCAGCAGCTCCATCGGGCAGTTGCCGGCGCCGCGTCCCAGGCCGGCCAGCGAGGCGTCGGCCCAGTTCGCCCCGTGGATGATCGCCTCGATCGTATTGGCGAAAGCCAATTGCTGGTTGTTGTGGGCGTGGATCCCGACGACCTTGCCGGTCGCCGCGCCGTACTCCTGATACTTCTTGACGAGCCGTTCGATCTGTTCCGCGTAAAGCGAGCCGAAGCTGTCCACCACGATCAGCGTGCTGGCGGGCGATTCGGCCAGCACTTCCAGAGCCTGATCGATCTCGGCCTGCTGGGCCGTCGAAACGGCCATCAGATTGGCCGTCACCTCATAGCCCATCTCCGCGGCGTGATTGATCATGTCGATGGCCTCGGAAACCTGGTGAACGTAGAATGCCACGCGGATACAGTCGAGCACGCTCTCATGCTTAGGCAGGATGTCGGTCCGCCAGTCGGCTTTGCCTGCATCGGCCATGGCCGCCAGCTTCAGATCCGTTTCGTTCGCGCCGACGATCCGACGAATATCGTCCTCGTCGCAGTGGCGCCAGGCGCCGAAGCTGTCCTTGGCAAAGAGCCTCTTGGAGTTTTTGTAGCCGACCTCCATGTAGTCGATGCCCGCGGCCACGCACGCGTCGTAGACCGCCTTGACGAAACCGTCGGTGAACTGGTGGTCGTTGACCAGCCCACCGTCGCGAATCGTGCAATCCAGGACTTTCAGTTCGGGCCGATAGGTAATCCACGGTGCGGTCGACATGATCAATACCTCCTCGTTGCCGGCGTATCGTACGGGAACACATCCTCAACACATGGATGCTCAATAAAGGAGAACTCGCATAATTCTACGTTCCTATCAACTTGTGTCAAAAGGTATCCATCTACCTGCTCGTGGCTTTCATCCCCCCGCCGTGCCGCTCCCAGCGGAGCCCCACCCGTTGCACGCCGCATCGACCGCCATTATAGTTGGTGTTATCGGCCTGATCCGGGCAATCCGTGCTTCAGGAACACGATCGTGTCTGGCGGCCCGGACAGGAACGTCTTTGTCAATCGAATCTTCAGCGCCTCGGCCCCCCATGCTGCTTTATCTGATTCGCCACGGCCAGAGCACGTACAACGTCCAAGGGCGGATTCAAGGACAGTCGGACTGCGCGCTGTCCGAGCAAGGTCGACGGCAAGGCCAGGCGGTTGCCCGGCGGCTGGCCGCGTTGCCGATCCGTGCCATTTACGCCAGCCCGCTGCGCCGCGCCAGCCAAACGGCCGAGTTTCTGGCCCGTGCGCTCGATCTCGAGATCCAATTCGATCCTCGATTGAAGGAGGTCGACGTCGGCCACTTTCAAGACCAGATCCGCACGGACGTGATGCGCCGCTTTCCGGAAGCCATCCCCCGTTGGCGCAGCGGCGAATTGGACTTCGCCTTTCCCGGCGGCGAATCGCGACGAGAGCTGATTCGGCGCGGCCGCGAAGCGCTCTTGTCGATATCGCGAGCGGATCACGATCATGCCGCGATCGTCTCGCACGGCGGTCTTCTCTTGGCCGGAATGAAAGCCCTGCTCGGCATCGCCTCCGAGGACCCGCCGTTGGGCATGGAAAATGCTTCCGTGACGCGGCTTGCCGTCGACGCAAGCGGTCGGGCCCAACTGCTCGAGTTCAACAGCGTCGATCACCTCTCGGGCATCGAGTCGCCCGGGGATTGCTGAGGTCATTGCCGGGTCATGACCCGGCCTGCAAGACGCTCCGGCACAGCCTGAGGGGCCGGACACTCATTTCTGGCGGTCGGCGGCCGCGCGGGCCAAACGTGGCTTCGGCCCCAGGGCCACGGCGATCCAACCGTCTTCGATGACCATCTGCGTGACGGCCAGGTCGCCCATCTTGGGATGGTTGCGGAGACGATCGGGTACGATCTGGCGCGTACGGTTCTTCGAGAAGAGCTTGCTGAACACGGTTCGCAGCGCCACTTGGGAACTCGTTCGGACGCGCCGGCCGGGCAATTGCACCACGCCGTCGCGAACCAACTCGGCCGACAGCCCCTCGACCCGCGGGCGATAGTGCGCCCGCACCTGGAAGTCCCTCCATGTCCGGGGTGATTTCCGGAGTCGGGCAATGGCCAGGTCGATCGTGATGCGCCCGTCCCGGCACGTCAGACGAACCGCGTCCTTCTCGGCAAAGGTGATCGTAACCTCGTCATCGCTGGTGGACCTCTGCTTAAGTTCGGGCCATTTGAGTCGCTCGGCCAGCCGGCAGCGCAGCTCGGCAACGGTGAACGTCTTGCCATCCAGCGCCAACTGCTCGATCATGTTGTTCATCGCGGTCTGGTGCACCTGGAAACTTGCCAGGCTGCCCTTCGGCGCCATCGGGCGCGGCGTATGCGCGCCCAACTGCCGTGGCGAGGCAACACGAAGCCGCATGGTCAGCCGATCTTGGGTGGTCTTGGCCTGAATCATCCTGGGCCCCAGCGACATGCCTTGCATCGGCTCGAGGACCCGTTGTTCAAGCTTCTCCGAAAACCGGCCCAGCCGCGAGTCCGCCTCGTCGTCGATCCGCTGCTTGGCTCGAGCAGCCACTTTTCGCTCGACGGCGCGCCGCACGTCCGAACGCTTCATGTCGTGCTGGGTGCGAGCCACGTTTTGAATCAGCGCTCCCACCAACGGAATCTCGTCGAAGGCGGTCCGCAACCGTCGCAGCCGCGTCCTGTTATGGACCTCCTTCACCTCCGCCGGCCAGAGCGTCAGCCCGTCGACCGTCAGCTCCATCGGCTTGCGCGCCGCGTAGTGCGACTCGCTTGCGTTGTGGAAAACGGCCGGGCCTTCGCTCGACGAAGTCAACGCCGCCACCTCGCCGGTGATTTCCAGCGCAAGCCGAACTCGATGACGGTTGGGGATCAAGCGGATCCCCACTTCGGTGGCCGTCAGACTCTCGCCGCGAACCGGCTTGCCCAAGATCGTGTCGCGCACCTGCTCGTACTCCGGCAAACGTTCCGGCATCAGGCGATTCAGAAGGTCCCGGCTGAGCACCATGCGGAGATTCGCATTGCGGTAGTGTGCCGCCATGTGGCGGCGCCAGTCCTCCAGTCGGCTCTTGGGCCGAAGCCCGACCCATAGACACTCATCGGCCACGCGACGCGCGTCGCTGGCCAGGCCCGTCTGCTCGTAGCGCTCCAGAGCGGCCAACAGGCAGGCGCACTCCGGCGGCGCCGAGGCCATCCGACGAAGCTCGGCGGCCAGCCGGCCCAACGGTTCGCTTGCCACGAAACGCTGTTGGGAGTCGGTCAAGGACGCCAAGGCCACGCGACCGAGGACTCGACGTGCCAAGGCCTTGCGCCAGACGGTACCGGCCGCATCAGTGGCTTTCGATGCTTCCTGAAGCGCGTCCAACAGCAAGTACTCCCGCCATGCACGTCCGTGTGACGAATCGGCAATCAGTCCGTCAACCTCGGAGAGGGCCAGACGGAAACGGCTCAAGTCAACCTCGGGCGTATTGGATAAGCAGTCCATGGGCGGAAGAACCCGCTCCCAAATATCCAGCCGCCGTCGGAGTGCATAGCCCGCACGACGCACATCCGCCGCCAAGGCCGGGTCCTTCAGCCGGGCCGCCAGCCGATCGGCCCTGTCGACCGATTTTCGCAGGCGCGCACAGATCGCCGGAACAAGGTTCGGACGATCGTCGACGATCTCGCCCAGGCGACGCACCTCGCCCTGGGTCTGCTCGGCCCAAACGGCCGTCCGCTTGTCTTCCGTCAATGGGGCCAATTGCCCGTAGAGCGATTCGGGCGGGCACCAAATCGAATCGGCCCCCTGCCCAGAGCCCTGGCCGGACGTCGCCGAAGAGAACGCCGTCGGCCAACGATCTCGGGCATCGCTCGTCGGCCCAACGGGCCTCGTCGATCGCCGCGCAACCCTTTGACCACACCATGCCTCCTCCGGGATCGGGCCCACGACCGACGTCGCCTCCGGCAGCCGCTCGACAACGTTCAGCGGCGCAATCAGCGGCCCTTCCGAGATCGGCTCCCCAACCTTGGGTGGAAGCCCAGGCAGGTCGATTTTCGGGGCTCGATCCGCGATGGGCCGGGTCGCCAGCTTCGCGCTGGTGGCGGCCGGCACCCACCGGCTCGTGCCCGAGGGCGCCTCCTGCTCGGCCGCCGAGGCGATTCGGAACCGGGCAACGAAGGACTCCGGAACCTCTCCGGAACCGTCCCGCGCAGACGCACAGCGGCGCGGCGAAATGTGCAGATCATCCCACGCCTTCGAGAGTGACTGCTTGGCCGCCGGGTCCCTGGCGACCGATTGCCAGTCGCGAGGCATCGTCGCCACAAGGACAAAAAGACCGGCCAGCACCAACAAGAAAGGCCAGACCACCTTGGGTCTTCCGCCATCCATCCCGACCCCCCAGAATCTCGTCTGAATCAATGGGAACGTAGCACACCCCTTCACCTTCAGATAAGATCGGTCGTTTGGGACGAATAAATAGAACGCGATTTGTCAAGTCTGCCGATTCTTTCGACAGAATGAAGGGAAACGAATGAAGGGAATCGAATAACCGGGCCAGTGCGCCCTCCCCAGCACCGGCCCTTGGCTCGCCGGAGATCAGGGGCAACCATTTCAATGGGGCTAGCGTGCTCTTGACGTCCGTCTAGCGGGTACCACGGACGTTTTCCCCATGCAGAAGCGATCGCGCCAGGGACACCTACGGGGAACCACTTCGGGACAGTGTGCCACTGCTTCACAAGAAGCAGTGCTAGCGCAAGTCCAGAGCACTGCTTACCTTTTGGCAAGCAGAGGCACACTATCGCGAACTGCGATCACTCGCTGAGAAGCGCGCCTGATAGCAGCTCCCCCGGAAGAATTAAGCGACCCCACCCCTTGTGGGACCCTGGCTTAATCGCACGGCGGCACCGGGTCGGCCAGCACCGTGTCCTCGTGCTCATAGCCGGGCGCACAGCAGCAGAGGAACTTGAGCACGCACGGGCCGGTGTTGGTGACCTGATGGACCGCGCCGGGCGGAATCGCCACCGCATCGCCGGCGCCGACCGCTCGATGCTTGCCGCCGAGACACATCTCTCCCCGGCCTTCCAGGACGTAGTAGATTTCCTCGGTCTTGGGGTGATGATGCGCGGCGGTGCTTGCCCCGGGCGATAGTCGTGCCTCGGCGAGCGTCTGGTTGCCAATGCACGAATTGCGGTGGGAAAGCAACTCGCGGATCTCCGAACCGTCCTTGGTCGTGAAGGATTCGACTTGATCGATATTGACTACGTCCATTGGGTTCACCTTCAACGCGAAAAATGGGATGAGTCACGCCACTTCAGCATTATCCGGAGAAACGTCGTGCAAGCCTGATCATACCAGCATGATGCCAAGCACAGGGCTTGTGGTACAACCTACTTCTGCAAGACATCGCGATACTCCGGCGTCGGGCCGGCCTTGTCAAGGACCTCTTGGATCTCGGGTTTAATGGGAGGAGCACCGTCCGCATTGCGAGGCCCAACGAGGCCGGCCGGGCGAATCCCGAAGAAGTTGTCGTGCTCGTTGCAGGTGGCGATGCGGTTCTGCTTGCGGTTGTTGTAGTGTATGCCCCGGTAGACATTGTAGACCACATTATCGGTGACTTCGATGAACCCGCTGCCCTCGTCAAGGTAGATACCGCCGGGAATACCCGAGTTGTCGTGAATGTGGTTGCCGCGGATGATCGTGCCGGCCATATTACCCAACGTGTAGATGCCGCCGCCGTCCTGCAACATGTTCATGACGTGATGAATGTGATTATGTTCGATGCGATTGTTGCCCGAGGGCGTGGGCGTGGCGTACTTCAAGGGCACGTGGTAACGTTTTGCTCCGCCGCCGGCGTCTACCATGCCCCATCCCCAACCGACTGAGATGCCCGAATACGGCAGATCGTGAATTTCATTATGGGCGATGGTGGTATGGTCCGTGTAGCCGACAAAGACGCCCACGCCGCCCTTGTAGTCGACACCACAATCGTGGATGTGATTGTTGGTCACGGTGTTATTCTTGACGATCATGCGCGGATCGTCGGGGTGGTGATCGTCCTTGAGCACGTCGCCCACCTGAATGGCCGTGCCGGAAATGTCATGGAAACGGCAACCGGAAATCACGTTGTCCTGCGAGCCGTACTCCAAATCGATTCCGGCTCCACCGAGCTTGGTGAACGTACACTGCTCGAAGCGAATGGCCTTTGCCGCGTGACAGACGATATTTGCCGGGCTCTTGATGTTCTCGCATTGGGGCGTAACCACCCACGGCTTGATACAGGGGATTAGTCTTTCCGGGTCGTGAATGAAATTGGCCTGCACGTCCACCAGCCCGATCCGGCTCGGCCGCAGCCAGCTTGCATGCGCAAAGGTGATGCCCTGGAAGTGGATATTCTCGACCGGCCGCTTGAGAGTGCCGTGAAGCTCGATCAGTGTCTCCACTTTCGGAGCGATCACCCGGGCCGTCTTCATGTCTTCGCCCGGCCTGGGGATGTAGTAGACCGTGCTGGCCGAACGATCCAGATACCACTCGCCCGGCTCATCTAGTAGCTCGAAGGCGTTTTCGAGGTAATCTTGAAGACGTTTTCGACGCAATAGGGGATGAAGCGAAGGCGCAATGTAATTGGGAACGTTGACTTGGACACCCTGCTTGGTCCGGGCAATCTTAAAGTGCGGCTGAAGCATGGTGACGATCGCGTGATCTCCGTCGCGCCGGATGCTCTGCACCTTGCACCGGGTATGGCACCACACGACAATATAGCAGAACTCAATGTCGCCGGGATTCTTCCAGTCGGCCATCGCCACGTCGTTTGTCTTGTAGCCGTCGTCACCGTGTAAGACGATGTCCGTCGGCACGTCGCCTCGCGCCCGCACGGCCCGGCGGCCATTGATGTATAGCTGGCGAAAGTTTTCGATGTCCGTGGCGGCCTTCCAGCGACCGTCGGTGTCCGCTTTCCAGCCGGTAATCGCCCGGCCGCCACTGACGACGGGCGCCGCACCTTCAGCGGCCTTGTAAACCACGTTGTGCCCGCCCGTGCCACCGTCGCGATAGTCGAAGCAGAGGGTTTCGCCAAGCTGATAAGTACCGTCATGAAGAATCACCTCGATGTCGCCGGTCATCCTCTGGTTGACCTTGCGAACTTCGTCCCGAGCCCGCTGGATCGTTTGGAACGGTTCTGGCTCAGTTCCCGGATTCTTGTCGCTCCCGAACGGCGAAACATGGAAAGCCTTTTGCACATCCGCCGCCGCGGTCCCGGCAAACGACAAGCAGATCATGCCGACAAGTATTGCTGTCAAAATACGGATCGTGGTGTTGAGTTCCATGGCAGCCTTTTCTTGTTTTTGGGGGGTAATGGGTGATGGTTTTGTGGGACGGAACCTGTCGCAAAGGAAGGAAACAGCTATAACTTCAGCCGGTCGACCAGCACTCCGAGAAGCAGGGCCCTAACACTAGGCTCCCGCTTATCCCACGTGGTTCATTCAACAGGCAATGGGCAATTGGATGGTTAAACGGCGGCAAGCCTCGCCCTGCCACAAGCGATCATGGCATACTCTTGCTGCGGGCTGGAATACAACTATTATACCAAGTTGCCCCTGACCGTCCATCTACGGTTCCTATGTCTCCACGTCGGGCTTCCGGCAGATGCCCACCCGGGCCGGCGGATAGTCGCGAACATCCCATGCATCGGGCCGGTCCAAGAGGACGAAATCAAACCGCCGGTCCGACTCGACAACCAGGATGCTCTCCGGCGGGGCCTTTTGATACATGGTCTCGATCAGGCGCAGCATGTCTTCTTGCCGACTCACAAAGAAGTCGTAAGGCGGCGAAACCAGTACGACCCAAGGCAACATGCACAGATGGGGTTCTTGTTCGAGCCACGCGAACGTGTCGGCCACCACGACCTGGCAGAGCGATTCGACCCCGAGCGCGGCGATATTCTCACGCAGCACGCCGGCGGTGGGATAATGGCATTCGACCAGCGTAGCGCCGGTGGCCCCTCGGCTGATCGCTTCCAGCCCGATCGCTCCGGTGCCGGCAAACAGATCGATCGCATGCTTGCCGTGAATCGACGGCCCGACGAGATTGAAAACCGCCTCGCGGACACGATCCTTCATGGGCCGGACGCGGCGCTGGGGGGCATAGCGCAGTTTCCGGCCACGGAGGGTTCCGCCGATGATCCGCAGCCCCGGGGACCTCGAGCGGGAATCGGGCAATCGGCCCTGCCGGGCGGGCGACTTGTTCTTGCGTTTGGCCATGCCGGTGGAACAAAAATCGGGAGGCCCAAGTTGCCCGGCCCAAGACACGTTGGTTGCACCCGGGCGAATAATTAGTATGATACCGAAGGTCGTTTCCCACGAAAAGCCACAAACGAAAAAGGAATCTTCCCATGCGCATCTCCATTTGGCTGGTTTTGGTGTCCGTGTTCCTCTTGGCCGCCGGCAGCCTCCGGGCAGACCCGCCGGCAAAGCCACCGGGCCAGCCCGGTCCCAAGCGAGCGGCGTTCGACAAGCTCTTTGCCGAGTGGAAGCAACTTCTTATCGAACTGGCGAGCCTGAGAGAAGAACACGTATGGGCCAATCCCGAGCGGAGAAAGGAGATCGAGAAACTCTATGACCAACTGCTCGCCAAGGGAGAAGTCCTGCAACCGAAGCTCGCCAAGGCGGCCGAAGAGGCCTACGCCGAGGCGCCGGGGGCGGATCCGCAAATCGTGGAGTTTCTTCTGAAATCCTGCCGGGGCTATTTCAGGATGGACGACTACGAGGAGGCCCTACGATTGGCCCGGTTGTTAATCAAGCACGGCTGCCAGGAGAAGAATCTGTATCTTTGGGGTGGTGTTGCCGCCTTCTGCGCCGGCCAACTGGATAGCGCCGAGAAGTATCTCACGACCGCGAAAAAAAAAGGTCTCAGTCTCAGAACCGGCAAGAGCGAGACCCTCGACGCGGCCGTCATCGGCTTCATGCACGATCCACGCGACTACAAGAAGGCCTGGAAAAAAGAACAGGCGATTCGCGCCGCCGAGGCCAAGGCAGACGACCTGCCCCGCGTGTTGCTGAAGACGAACCGGGGCGACATCGAAGTCGAGCTGTTCGAGAACGAGGCGCCCAACACCACGGCCAATTTCATTTCGCTGGTCGAGAAGGGTTTTTACGACGGGCTCCCGTTCCACCGCGTGCTCGGTGGATTCATGGCCCAGGGTGGTTGTCCCAAGGGCGACGGGACGGGCAACCCCGGATACCACATCCCGTGCGAGTGTTATGGGCCGAACCATCGCAAGCACTTCCGCGGCTCCTTCAGCATGGCCCTGAGCGGATTGCCCAACGGCGGAGTCATGCGCGACTCGGGCGGCTCGCAGTTCTTCCTCACCTTTATCCCCACGTCACACCTCGACGGACAATACACCGTCTTCGGCCGGGTAGTCAAGGGTATGAACGTCCTGTCGAAAATCCGAAAGCGGGATCCGGACAACCCCAAGGCCACGTTGGCAGCGCCCGACGAAATCATCGAGGCCAAGGTGCTCCGCCGGCGCCCGCACAAGTACGTGCCGAAGAAGGCGGGAGAGTAGCCGTGAAAAGAGAATAGAATCGTTCCGTGGACGACCTGTGGAAGGTGTGACTGGAAGAAGAAGGAGCCATGTGGTATATCTCTTCAGAGCAATGGTCCCAACCTCTTCTTGTGGCGGAGGAGACGTGATGGATAGCAAGAAGCCAGTCATCTTCACCATCGGTCACTCTACTCACTCCCTTGAAGAGTTTATGGCCCTATTGAATCGTCAACGTATTACCGCAGTCGCCGACGTGCGTTCTCAGCCCTATGGCCGACTAGCACATTTCAACCGGGAGAATCTTGCGGCCGAGCTAAGGGCAGTTGGGATTGAATACATATTCCTTGGGCAACAATTAGGTGCCCGACGAGAGGAACAGGAGTGCTATGAAAGCGGCGTGGCTCTCTACGAGAGGATCGCGAAACTGCCTGCATTCCGCGAAGGGTTATCGCGGTTATGCCAGGACGCTGAGAAACACCGTCTGGCCATCATGTGCTCCGAGAAGGAACCCCTGAATTGCCACAGGACAATCCTGATCTGTCGGCACTTACGAGAGTTGGGGGTTCAGATCAAGCACATCCTCACGGATGGTAATCTTGAAGAGCATGCCTTTACTGAGAAACGGCTCGTCCGGCAAATGGGTGTCGAGCGAACGCTGTTCGAACCAGACCTTACTGAGAGTGAGCTCATTGATCGCGCGTATGACGAGCGCGCCAGTGAGGTTGCCCATCAGGCGAAGCAAGAAGAACCGCCAGCATGAACACGATTACGCTTTTTACCATCGGCTTCAACGGTAAGTCAGCGGAGGACTTCTTCGAGATGCTCCGCAACGCAGGGGTCAAGCGTGTGGTAGATGTTCGCTTGAACAATGTGTCCCAACTCGCAGGTTTCACCAAGAAGCGAGACCTCGATTACTTCCTGCGTGTCATCGCCAACATCGCCTACGTCCATGAGCGCAGCCTAGCCCCGACAAAGGAAATACTGGATGCCTACAAGAAAAAACAGATTGACTGGGACGAGTATGAACATCAGTTCTCCCAACTCTTGCAGGACCGCCAACCGGCTAAGCAACTCTTGTCTGAGGATTTTGATCATGCGTGTCTTCTCTGCAGTGAACCGACGCCGGAGCATTGCCATCGACGGTTGGCGGCAGAATATCTCCACCGGGAGTGGGTAACAGTCGAAATCGAGCATCTGTAGACCGGGGCACACGATGATTCGAATGGTCTGCCTGGCAAACTCCTGGCGTGAAGGGGGACGTTGCGTCGCGGGAATAGGCATGCCGTCCGGAAAATGGATTCGACCTATTCCGCCCGGCGGTGGTCCCATTCTTGAAAGACACACGATTCTCAGGAGGAAGTATCTTGCCCCGCTGGACGTCGTGGAACTCGATCTCGCTAAGCCCAAGTTCTTGACGCGCTATCAGCGTGAGAACCGCGAGGTCCAAGACTGGAACTGGCGCATCATCGACCGCGTTGAGGCGCGCACGCTCTTGCCATATTGCAGCCGGTCGAGTACCGTGCTCTACAATCGTGCAAAAGTGGTCGAGCCATCGCACCTCGAACCTCTCGATCCCGCACACTGGTGCTCTCTTCAGCTTGTTCATGTGAAGAACGTATCTTTCATCCCCGATGCGCGAAAGCAGAACCGGTGGCAAGCGCAATTCCGTTTCGGCCGTTTGAATGTGGACTACCTCCTGAGTGTTACAGACCCTCAGGTCACTGGACGACTCAACAACGGCAACCGGATCAGCAAAGACTGCCTTCTGAGCGTGAGTCTAACAGAGCCGATCGAACTGCCACAGTACGAGTTGCCGGAACTCTGCTACAAGCTTGTCGCAGGAGTCATCGAACTGTAATCGGCATCGATAGGCCGACCAATCTCGGGACCAATTTTGCCACCGCCAAGCAGTGCCGGCTGGGCAGCCGCTGAGCACTGCTTTCCCGGCACGCCGGGGTGGCACACGGAATCCCCGGGACACCCTCTTCGCTGCGCTCAGGGACGTGCTACCCCGGATCAACTGGCTCAACCCACGCGACGAAGGATCTGGAGCGCCCGGCCGGCCAGGTCCCAGTGGGTACCGGGCCGAGCGTCCTTCTCGACGACCGATCGGTAGCGATCCGTTGTCTCGACCACCGCTCGATCGGGCCCATAGTTGGCCAGCACCAGGTACAGGTCTCGATTGGCGAAGGCCGAGGCCATCACATCCGTCGGAAGCGACCCGGCGACCAGCTCCGAATCGCCGATCTCCAGCCACGCCCTGGTTCCCTCCTCGACCATTGGCAAGTATCGGGCAAGCCAACGGGCGTGCGTCGGTCGCGCCTCGGGTCGGCCCGGCGTCGAGTCCCACCAGCCGTAGCTGTGCGGACCGTCCGGATGGGCCTGGTAGCGCTTCCAGATCGCGCGGCAATGCCGGGTCCAGAAGCACCTATTCTCGGGCGGGTACTTGACGCCGGGGATCGTCGCCCTTTCTCCGGTGAACGGCCGGCCGGCCAGGAGCACCGGAAATTGCATGTAGGGGATCGCGTGCAGATAGAGCTCATCTTCGTCGGCAATCTTCGCACGGCTCATGTCCAGGCAGGGCGCCACGTAAGGCGGATGGTTCTTGACCGCTTGGCGAAGCCGGTCACCCTGTCGTCCCGCTTCGCCGACCCAGAGATAATCGTAGACCTTTTCCTGGGTGTGAGGGCGCGTGGCGCCGCCGCGGTGAACCTTGACCACGCCGCCGCGGCGCTTCACCTCGGCATAGACCAGCCCGAGCAAGTCACCCAAGGCGCCGTCGTTTTCGGCGTTTTCCTCGAACGCAAGCACCAGGTCGCCCTTGGCCTTGCCCGACAGGTCGGGCGGCTGGCGATAGCCCAGGTCGTTGTAGATTCCGTCCACGCCGTAATCGTCCAGAATGCGGACGACGTGCCGCAGATAGTAGGCCCGCCAGCCGGGGCTGGCCGCCGAGCACCGGGCGTAGTTGAAGTAGATCTCGCGCAGAGAGCGAAGGTCGTGCCCGGTCCACTCGGGCCGAAAGTCCGGATCGGTCTTCTGGAAGAAGCCGCTCGAGGCGTAGACGATCAGTTTCATGCCGCGGCGCTGCACCATGTCGACGAAGCGGCGGAACCCGGCCGGGTTCAGAGGAGCAAACTTGTGGCTGCCGAACAATCGCAGCGCGTCGTTCCATTCCTCGTGCAACTGGATCAGCCGAATGCCGTGCTCGCGGAGCCGATCCAACTCGCGCTGGTCCCACTCGTCCGGGTTCCAGGGTTTGCGGCAGGGATACTCGCCCAGGTTGTAGACGCAATGGCCGGCCAGATAGTCGGTGATCAAGTGCTCGCGCATGCACCGGCGGATGCCGCGCCGGCAGCGGCCGATGTTCTCAAGCCGCCGGCGGTGGTCATCGGCCGTGTAGGCACCGAGAACCGCGGGAGTGTCCGCTCTACCCGCTGTCGGCGTGCCTTTGTCCGGGCCAGACGCGCGACTGGCCGAGCCCATGCCCGCGCCGAGCGTTGCCAAGGTCCCCGTTGCAATAAACTGTCGTCGGTCCACGATGCGTCTCCGTGTGCGGTATTCGGCTTGGATTCTTCATCTCCGGCAAATTCCCGGGCACACCGTACCTAATTCTAATTCCGGGATGATGCCGCCGCAATTGCAAGCAAGTTCGGCCGGATTCCACCGCTGGACAGGTGGCATGCTTGCCGGGCGAGCACAGCGAGATAGCGCCAGTCAAACCGAGCCGCGCTAATTATCCAGAACCTCTTTCTCACGGGCTTTGGCCAGGTCGCTGACTTTGCCCTCGTATTTCTTTGTGAGGTCCTGGATTTCGTTCTTGACGTCGTCGCGGTCGTCTTCGGAGAGTGTTTTGGCCTTTTCGGCCGCTTCGGCCCTCTTGTTGCCGTCGCGGCGGATGTTGCGCACCGCGACCTTGGCCTCCTCGGCCAGTTCGTGAATCCGCGAGACCATGTTGCGTCGAACGTCGGCCGAGAGCGCGGGCACGTTCAGGCGGATCACCTGGCCGTCGATCTGCGGATTGAGCCCGAGCGTGCTGGCTTGGATCGCCTTTTCGATGTTCTTAAGCGTGCCCGGATCGTAGGCCCGGATCACGATTTGATTGGGATCGGGCGCGCCGACGGAAGCCAACTGCTTGATCGGCACCGTGGACCCGTAGACCTCGACTCTGAGCGAATCGACCAAACCCGGGTTGGCCCGACCGGTGCGAATGCCCGCCAGATCGGACTTGAAACCGTCGATGGTTTTTTCCATGCGCTCTTCGACGTCCAGGAGGATTTCATCGGCCGTCATGCTTTCTGTCCTTTCCCGTTTGCTTCGCCATGAGCCACGCAGCCGACGAACATGCCCACACAAGCGAGGGCATGCCACCCGACACTATTCGGTTGCGGTTTCATGGACCAGGGTCCCGACGCGTTGGCCCTGGACGGCTCGTTCGATGTTCCCTTCCTTTCGGAAATTGAACACGAGGATCGGCAGGCCGTACTGATGACACTTCGTAATGGCCTCTTGATCCATCACGCGAAGATTCTGGCGCTGCACGTCGCCGTAGGTCAGTTCGCTATAGAGGACCGCGTGGGGATTCTTTTCCGGGTCGTCGCTGAAGACCCCGTCGACGCGCGTGGCTTTGAGCAACACGTCGGCGTCAAGTTCCAGTGCCCGTTGGGCCGCGGCCGTGTCGGTGGTCACAAACGGGCTGCCGGTGCCGCCCACCAGCAGGATGATTCGCCCTTTGTCCAAATGGCGGCGTGCCCGGCGCCGGATATAGGGTTCGGCGACGCCGTCCATTCGGATGGCCGTCATCAGCCGCGTATCGCAGCCGAGCGACTCCAGGGCATCCTGCAGCGCCAGGCCGTTCATCACCGTGGCCAGCATGCCCATGTAGTGGGCGGTTGCCTCGTGAACGCTCGATCCGTCCGAGGTGAACTGGGCCCCGCGGAGGATATTGCCGCCGCCGAGCACGATGGCGATTTGGGTACCATGCTGCGACGCGCGGTGAGTCTGTCGAGCCAGATGCACGACCGAATCCATGACGATGCCGCGCTGGCCCGGCTCACAGAAACCTTCGCCGGAGATTTTCAGTATCACCCGCTTGTAGCGCAACCCCGTTTGCCCTGCTTCAGCCATCGATTCGGTCTCCACCCGTGCGAAAGTGACTATACCGAGAAGCTCCACAATGGCGAGAACCCGCTGTGCAGAGCTCAAAAGCTACTCCTTACCCAACTCCCAGTGGACAAACCGCACGAGCTTCATGCCGGCGGCCTTGGCGATCTTCCCGACCTTCTGTTTGTCGTCCTTCACAAACGGCTGCTCGCAGAGGCACCGCTCGGCGTAGAAATTGCGCATTCGGCCCTCGACCATTTTCTCGATGATCCGCTCGGGCTTGCCTTCCTTGCGGGCGACCTCGGCTTGGATTTCTCGCTCCTTGGCCACCAGCGCTGGATCGAGATCCTCAACACCGAGCACATCCGGTCGCATGGCGGCCACGTGCATGCAGATATCCTTGGCCAATTCCGGCGTGCCGCCCTCGGCGTGCAATATCACGGCCGCCGCACCGTTGTGGTGTGCATAGCCGCCGCACGGCCCTTCGATCCGCTCGATACGCTCGAGCTTGAACACCTCACGAATCCGGTTGTTCAGGTCGTCAAACTGCTCGCGAAGCGTTTGCGACGGATTGCGGGGCGAAGGCTGCTCGAGCAATTCCTCGGGCCTGCCCGCTCCGGGGCCGGTGGCCAATTGTTCGGCCAGATCGCCCGCCAACTGGACAAACTCCTCGTTGGCCGCTACCGGCGCACTCTCGCATCGCAGGTCGACGATCGCCCCGACTACTTTGTCCGGGTCGACGTAGATGGCGATCCGCCCCGAAGACGTTGCCCGGCCGGCACGCTTTTCCATCGTTTTCTTACCGGCCTTACGGAGGATTTCGATCGCCCCGTCCAAATCGCCCTCGGACTCCTGCAAGGCTTTTTTGCAATCCATCATGGGCAGACCGGTTCGCTCGCGAAGCGTCTTGACTGCGGCGGCGGTGATTTCGGCCATGTTTCTTCACTCCTGTTCTATCAACTCTGGGCGTCACTGAGGCATCGGCTTGCCGAAAGCCGGCCGGACCTCTGCGTGGGGTGCCACTGGCGTCCTGCCCGT
>Ga0315543_1002240_pt1 | contig 19133 bp, 16 predicted proteins | sample SalMarSW160210MG_2_FD_203098 | JGI IMG/M metagenome (GOLD analysis project Ga0315543, IMG submission 203098) | Salt marsh sediment microbial communities from the Plum Island Ecosystem LTER, Massachusetts, United States - Salt Marsh Sediment SW1601-210 ...
GTGGATCGCCTGTTGAACGTGTTTGTCCCTTTAGGAGTGGCGCTGGTACTCTATTTCATTTTCTGTTTTCTTTTCCGTGTACGAGAGGTCGACCGCCTGTTGAGGTTCATTCTCAGAAAGCAACCGCTTGAAGAATGATTCGCAAGTATCCCAGCCTGTTGCTGTTATTGTTCATCGTTTCCGGTATAGTCATCTCGGATCAGACGCATTGGCCCGGTTGGTTATTCTTGTTTGCCGCAGTTATCTTCTGTTTGGGCGGCTTTATGGGCTTGCGCCGCTACAGCAGCGTGGCATCAACGATAGTGTTCGGCTTCAGTCTGCTGTTTTTCTCCGCCTTTCATTTCAGCCTCCGGTTTTATGACTTCGGTCCCAACCACATTGCGAGTGTTGTCGAAGAAGGTGAAGTCTACCACATATTCGGGCGGGTCAGTGACTGGCCGGATTTGAAGACCAATCGAACGGAAGTCCGGGTTTCTTTAGACTCCATTGCCACTGATGTCACGCGAAAGGTTCACGGCGCCGTTCTTTTGAAAATATCCGATATCACGACAACCTTGCAGAGGGGCGACCGAATTGAATTTTACGGGCGAATGTACCCGGTGAAAGGAAATAACATACCGGGGAAATTTGATTACCGACGCTATCTCTGCTTGAAAGGTATATATGGCCTGGTATACCTTCCAACCTTACTCGATGTTCGGATCGACAAGGGTAACCGTTTTGGCCTATTCAATTACATCGATAAGCTTCGTTCGAGCATCCGTGAGAGCTTCTATCGAAATCTCTCTCCTGCTGCTGCTGCGCTGGCCGCCGGGTTCCTCATAGGTGAGACGCGAGATATACCGGCGCCCATTTACAGCCGTTTCCGCGATACCGGCACTCTCCACCTGCTGGCCGTTTCCGGCTCCAATGTGGCTCTTGTTATCTTCTTTTTTATACTCATATTGCGGCCGTTTTCTATATCCCGTCAACGGCGTTCCTTAATCCTGCTGACGGTTATCTTTGTTTTTGCCATGCTCTCGTACGGAGAACCGTCGGTGATGAGGGCTTCAATCATGGCTGTCCTGGTTGTCTCCGCCGGATTATTTCAGCGTCGATACGACCTGAATAATGTAATCGCCGCTACCGCAGTTATCATCCTTCTATATGACCCTACACAACTATTTGATGTCAGCTTTCAACTTTCCTTTGTCACCGCCTGGGGTTTGATATTCATCACTCCCAGAATAAGTGGTCTTTTCAGGGAATATCATTCTCGCCGATGGTACCGATGGTTGGTCTTCCCTTTGATAATCTCGGTAGTGGCGCAAGTGTGCTCTATGCCGCTGATCGCTCTCTACTTTCACCGGATTCCGGCCATTTCCGTAATCGCCAACCTGATCATTGTACCGCTGGTTTCAATCGCAGTGGTGGGGATAATGCTTCTGTTGCTGGCTGATTTGATCTGGCCGTTGTTGGGAATGTTTGTTGGTTCCCTATTGAATCTCCTGTTGAGTTTCATTATAACTCTCCTGGGTTTCTTAGGCGGGGACAGTGCTCCCCTGATCAAGGTTAGCAGTCTGCCAATCTGTCTGGTCCTGCTTTTCTACGCCTTTCTCATCCTGACGGTATGGTCGTTGCGATCAAAACCTATCAGGTGGGTGGCGATTATCTCACTGATGGCAGTCGTAAACTTTAGCCTCCTTGCGGGCGTTGTCAACTCCATGGAGCGTTCAGACCGTAGGAGTATATATCTCTTTACAGTTCCCGGCGGCATTGCAGCCATCGTGAAACAGGCCGGCGCTGAGGCGGGTGACGTCATATTCACTGGACTTGCCGGAAAGGATTACACGATTGAAGACCGAATTATCATGCCGATTTTGGACGGCTTAAAGATAAAACGGATACATTCGCTCTTTGTGATTTCTGCAGATTATGACGCCATTGATGATCTGGTGCGTCTGGCTGAAGCTTGCAGGGCGGAGGCGATATATGTCTCCCGCAAGCTGCAAAAGAGTTTCACGGATGTGTTGCATAGCAGTTCCTCAGGCGGGTTAACGGCGCCGATCGTTCCGTATCTCAAAACCATGTCAAGCCCAAAGGAACCGGGGTACTATCCCTCGCCGCAGGGGGTGCTGGCAGATTTTGGCGCTACCACCGTTGTGTTCACCGATAGATTCAGACCTGACCATCTGACATTTGTCTCTCCCCAAGGATGCCGGGTTTTGGTTGTCGGCGGGCGGCTGAGCACTAATTCGGCGGATTGGAATAGTCTTCGCAGCGACGGCTATCCATTGATTGTATGTTCAAAGTTTAGACAGCCAAAGTCTTTGCTTCAAGACCAACCCGGCTCTCGACTTAGTGTAACCGTGCCGGATAATGTGTACGACCTGAGTACGCTGGGAGCAGTCAGGATGGAGGTTTACGAAAACGGACAGAAGCCTATTGATATTAGACCATTGCGCTGACTTTTTCCAATTAAGTAATTGCTGGCTTTACCCGATAAATATAAAGAAATGCCTCGTTGAACGAGGAAAACAACGGACTGGACTGTTTTTTTGAAGGGTCAGAGATGGGTCTATCCGGCAACCTGAAAACGGTTTCGTTTCCGGACATACTGCAGTTGTTGGCAAGCGGCAAAAAAAGCGGTCTTCTTGAGGTGAAGACCACTTCTCGCCAAAAGGAAATCGCTTTCAAAAACGGCAATATCGTCCACGCCTCATCGGTCAACTCGTCCGAAGATTTGCTTGGTAACATGCTTCTCCAGAGAGGCAAAATCTCCAAGGCGGATTTGGAACGGGCTATAACCCTGCACAAGCAAACCGGTCGGCAGTTGGGCACTACCCTAATTGACATGGATCTCTTTGATAAAAAAGAAATCACTGAGTGCTTGCGGCTTCAGATAGAAGAGATCGTGTACAATTTGTTTTCATGGCGAGAGGGGGAATTTATTTTCCATGAGGGTGCTACCTCTAAACAAGCACCTTTCCTGGTAGAATTAAGTACGATGAACGTTATCATGGAGGGGACGCGCCGTATTGATGAATGGATGGAAATCCAGAAAGTCCTTCCTCCTGACAACGTTTTGCTGGCGGTAGTGAAGTCCCCCAAGGTCAATCGTGAGGAAATTGTTCTGTCGCTTGAGGAGTTTCGCATTTTAGCTCTCATCAACGGCGATCGCACCCTTCCCGATCTTGTCAACCTGTCACCAATGGGAGAATTCGTCACTTACCGAGCCGTCTATCGTCTTATCCTCAATAAGCTGATAGAGGTAATCGGCCGCCGCCAAGAGAGTGAAGCGCAAGAAGAAGATGAGGAAGAGGTTGTACTGTCTATCGTTTTTTATCTATACAACCATTGCTTCCACCACATCAGGTCCCTTTTCGAGGACAAATTGGGAGAGGGCAACACCCGCTTTGGTACTCTCGCTGCCCAATACCGCTCCGGATTACTAAGCTACTTCCCGGGTGTAGATCCTCATTCTAACTTGATGCCTTCTGTTGAGAAATTTTTAAACGCGGTGAGAGCTATTCCGGCTCCTGTCCGGTTTCACAAACTGATGACGGAACTTGAGAATATGTTAGCCGAACAAATGGAGTACGTTTTTCAACTGTTGGGGATGGGTGCTTTCAGAGAAGTCATGATTAACGTCAAGAAGGAGATATCGCAACCGCTGGCGACGCGACGCGAGCTGGTCAAGCGCTACAGCATTGAAGATACTTTTTATAAAACTCTCAAGCGTGCAGACAAAGTCGTCAAAATGGTACGAGGGTAATCACATGAACAAAAAAATCCTACTGGGAGTACTGTTTCTCTGCGCGGCAGGAGGCCGGGCTGAGGCAGCCAATTTTGCCGTCATCACCAGTCCACCAACGCTTCTTAACATTCTCATCTTAGGTATTGCAGTTGCAGGAGTATGGGGAGCATTTGAGGTCCTGAGCATTGTGAGGGGGGGAGAGTTAAGCAAAAGTTGGCAATTCTTTACGGGTGGTTTTGCGGTGTTGGGTCTAGCCCAGTTGGCTACCCTGACCAGCGCCTTTGAACTCATCGTTCTACCGACTTTTATTGTCCCGACCTGTTTGGTTGTGATGACCGGATTGTTTCTGATGGGTATTATCGAAGCGAAAAGAGTTCTGAGTTGATTAGATTGAAGTTGACATAACTTACTGTATTGTTTATCGTTGCATTAAATAGATTATTCTTATTTCTTAGTGCTTTGTTATAAAGTGGGTTACAGGCTTATATATGGTCACTGCTTCAGCACTTGGTGAGCGAATTGAAAAATGCCAAAAGATTTTGGATGAGGCCCCCAATTCTCAAATTTTTGCGGCCTTGGCTGACGCATACCGCAAAAAGGGAGAACTGGAGAAAGCGTTTCGCATCTGTCAGAACGGTTTGAGAATTCATCCTTCTTATGGTACTGCCCATGTGATCATGGCCAAGATCAATCTTGACCGCGGCCTGTATGATTGGGCTGAGATTGAAGCCGACAAGGCGGCTGAAATTGACGGACGAACTCGCTCTACTGAGTTATTGCTGGCCGAAATACACATTTACAAGGGTGAGTTCAATGCCGCCATAAAATTATTAGAACGGCTCCACCAAAGTGAACCGGACCACCCGCAGATTAAAAAGTTGCTGGGGATAGCCCGCAGACTTCCCCAGGAGCAGGCAGCCCTGGTGGGCGGCCTCGGCTCTCCAGAGCAACCGGCGAAAGGTATCACTATTCAGCCGAAATCAGAGACAATTCCCGCCAAGGTCGCCGTGAAGTTGAGTGCCAAAGAAGTCCTTGAGGGAAGTATTGCCATACCGGGTGTTAATGGCGTTTTGTTTATCAATCCTGAGGGCCTGGTAGTGGAGTCAGAGTGGGCGTTAAAGATGGACCCGAATGCCTGCTCTGCGGCTATGGGTGAAATCGACCAGGAGCTTGGCCGGGAGTTGCTTAAAAGTTCACTGGGGAGAGTCAGGAGGGTCTTGATTGAAACAGTGGGACCGACATTCTATCTGGTAAGGGTTACTAATGGAATTTTTCTGGTTGCCGCCAACAGTTCAGCTAACCTTGGAACGTTGAGAATGAAAATAGAAAACTTGCTGACGAAATATCAGCCTTAGGTGGTGTGTCATGGATATACCCGCACGTGTAGCACGTCAAATACTGTTGTTTTCTTTACTCGTTTTGATAGCGCCGATGATACTCTTCCCTGAGCAATTAGGTTCAGGTTTAGCAAAGGTGTCGTTGCTCAGTGTCATGTATGAGCTGGCGTATTACGGAGCGGTGATCTTCATTTTCAACCGCCGTATCTCGCTCCTTCAAATGGCTCAGGCAGCAGGGCTATGCCTAATATATCGCCTGGTCGTGGGGGCTGTATTTGGAGTACTCGTTGCAGCGGTGTACTCAATGAACCTTACCGTTTCTTTGACGCTGGGTATGTCAAGCTACCTGCCGGCGATTTTGCTCCACATTGCAGCAACCCCCTTCATTCTGAAGCCAGCTATGAGGGTGCTGTTTCCCTTGGAGACAGTTCGTCATCTCCCCAGGTCTGCCCCCTCCTCAGCTGGGGTGATAGATAGAGGAATGGCCTCTATGTCAGTTTCAGTGGAAAAAGGATTCAGTGGCGCCCTCCCCACCGTATCTGACCAGAGCATAGTGGGGGAGACCAAAGAATCCCCTACCAACCCTCCGCTAAGGGCGGCGTTGGTCAATACTAATGGTTTTGATCGAGCCACCCGCTACATTGGCGAGGACAGTTCGGTGCAAATGGCAGCGGTAGTTAATCAGGAAGGTCTATTGTTAGGACACTATAAGCAAGGATCTGTGGACGCCGAGGCTTGGGCACCCTTTTCTCTTCTATTTACCGAAATGAATCGTCAAGTTCTCAGTCGGGCCGGATGGGGTTCACCGGAGAAGATCAACATTATGTTGAAAGATAAAAGAATCGTTATCGCCCGCGAGGAATCTTTCACTCTGATGGTGGTTGCTCAAAGGCAGGTTGACGATTTACTTTCGATTAGAATTACTCGGGGTCTTGAGATAATCAGAAAATATACGGCAGAGCGGTACAGTCAAAAGCTGCTCGCGAACGTGGAGAAAATATATGTATCAAGTACTTAGTGAACTGAATAAAACCACCGGAGTGACCGGTTCCATGGTAGTCGGTAACGACGGTATTGTTATCGCAGCCGATCTTGATTCCACCTTCGAAGGAGAAACTATTGGAGCCTTAGCCGCTTCCATTTCAGACAACATACAAAAGTCGCTGGATCGTCTTGAGAGTCCTCCGTTGCAGCAGGTAACGATTGAAGCCAAAAATGCCAAACTGTTTCTTACTGACGCCGGTATGGGGATTCTGGTGGTGACAACCGAAAAGGACGTCAACATCGGTTTGATTCGGTTAGAGATTAAAAACGCTGTCAACAAGTTAAGGGTCGGTAGCCCAAAATAACCGGACAACGGTGGGTTTGAAAAGTTATGGTGTCAATCAACTACGCGTCACGAGAAGTCTGCTGCAAGATTGTATATTACGGCCCTGGATTATCCGGCAAGACTACTAATTTGCAGTACGTTCATTCGAAGATTCCGTCCAGTACGCGTGGCAAGATGATCTCGTTAGCCACTGAATCTGACAGGACACTGTATTTCGACTTTTTGCCGATCAACATCGGAACAATAAATGGATTTGCAGCCAAGTTCCAGTTGTATACCGTCCCCGGTCAGGTCTATTACAACGCTACTCGAAAACTTGTCCTGCGGGGCGTTGACGGCGTGGTGTTTGTCGCTGACAGTCAACCGGACAAGATGGACGAGAATATCGAGTCGCTTGTCAACCTTGAAGAGAATCTTAAGGAATATGGCTACGATCTCAACGACCTACCGATGGTGATTCAGTACAATAAGCGTGATCTGCCGGGAGTCTTACCGGTCGACCGATTGAATGCCAAGCTCAACGTCCGGGGATGGCCCTGCTTTGAGGCCTCAGCAACTCTCGGTACGGGAGTGTTTGATACCCTCAAGCTGGTTATTAAGATGGTGTTGGATAAGGCGAAGTCCTCTGGTGGTCCGACCTCAAGGCCTGCAGAGGCTGCTTCTTTGAAACCCACTGCCGTCACTTCGTCCGAGCCGATTGCTCCAACCAGATCGACTCCGGTGAAGCCGCCAGCAGCAGAGGAAGTAAGCATTGCGGTCCAATCTGAAGTTACAAGCGCGGCCGCACCCGCAACTCAGGCTGCACAAGTTGCCGCTTCTGAAGAGACCGCCAAATCAGAGTCTTACCGGTATCGTCCTTATCCGGGTAGTGACGGAGCGGGAGGCAGGGAAAAGAAGATTTCCCCGACGACGTTTACGCTGGCCCAAAAAGAAGAACCGTTCAATGTGTCGCTGGCGCAGAAAGTCACAAAAATAGACAGCACTGACAAAGAAGATTTGCCGGTTAAAAGGGGATATCCTATTATGTCGCCGGCGTTACGGCGTCGGAGCAAGAAAAAACGCGGTTTCTTTAAGCGTTTGTTTGGTATTAAATAGGAATGGAGGAAACTGATATGTCTGATGACAATTTAATCATCTATGAAGAAGAGATCACCGAGATTGAAACGCTGATTACAAAAATGCTCAAAGGGGCCGAAGCGAAGTGTGCCCTGTTAGTCGATAAGGACGGCCATCTGATCACGCGGCAGGGCTTCACCCATTCACTTGACACCACCGCCCTGGCCGCTCTGTTGGCGGGCTCGTTTGCCTCCACTAAGGAAATCGCCCGGCTGGTAGGAGAACCGGAGTTTTCTGTGTTATTTCATCAGGGGAAAAAGGACCACATTCACATGTCACTGGTGGGAGAGCGTTCTATTCTGGTGGTTATTTTTGATGATCGCACCACGATTGGTATGGTGCGGTTGTACGCCAAAGAAACCGCCGCGGAGCTAACCAAGATATTTGACAAAATCAAACAAAACCCCAAGGCCGCAGATGGTTCCGCCGTTTCGAACGAGTTTGCCGCTATGGCGCAGGACAAGCTTGACGACATTTTCCAGGATTAGCTGACCACGCCGTCAACGGATCCTGCTGGTTCAACTGTTTGCTGCCTTCAGTGAGTAGCACCACACGGATAGTTAAGGATGTCTTCAGAACTCGGAGAAATACTCGTCAATGCCGGCAAGATCACACCGGAGCAAGCTGAACAGGCGCTGACTCTCTCTAAAGAAAAGAAAGAAAAATTTGAAGCCGCTCTGGTGAGGATTGGAGCGGTGGAATCCGAGGATGATATTGCCAAGCTTATTGGCAAGCACCTCAAAATTGGAACCCTCCGTCTGGGCGATGTGGAGCTGAATCCGGAAGTTGTCAAGTTGATACCTCTGGATATCGCTCGCAAATTCAAAGTCATTGCCGTCTCCCAAATAAGCAAAACCCTGCTGGTTGCAATCAGCGACCCGAACAATATCTATGTCCTAGACGCCATAAAATTTATTACCGGTTGTAATATTCAGCCGGTGATTTCCCCAGAAAACGCTATAGAAAAAGCAATTGAAACCTACTATACCGATTCCGGAGGCCTATCAGAAATAGTCAGAGGATTGGAGGAGAATCCAGACCTGGAAGTTGTTGAGGTTGATGAAGGTCCCAGCGAATCAGATCTGTTGTCGGCCATTCAGGACAAGCCGCTGGTCAAACTAGTGGACTCGATAGTGGGCGACGCTATACGAATGGGAGCCTCTGACATCCACCTTGAAATGTATGAAAAAAGAATCCGGGTGCGCTATCGAATTGACGGCGTACTGCGTGAAATGGCTCCGCTTCCGTTCAAGTACCGGGCGGCCATAGTGTCGCGGGTGAAGATTATGGCCGACCTCGACATTTCAGAACGCCGTCATCCCCAAGATGGTCGGATAAAGATCAAAATTGCCGGGCGCACGGTTGACCTTCGAGTATCGGTACTGCCTACAATCTTTGGCGAAAAGGTGGTGATGCGAATTTTGGACCCCATGGCGCTCATGGTCGATATGACCAAGCTTGGCTTTCGAGGGGATGATTTAGGGAAATTTCAAAAGGCGATCCGCCTTCCATACGGTATTATCCTTGTTACCGGGCCTACCGGTTCCGGCAAGACGACCACCCTCTACTCAGCGTTGAAGCAGTTAAACACCATTGATGTAAATATCATGACGTCCGAGGATCCGGTCGAGTTCAACTTTGACGGCATCAATCAGGTAGCTGTTCGCTCCAACATTGGGTTGACCTTTGCCGCGGCTCTGCGGTCATTTTTGCGGCAGGACCCGGACATCATCATGGTTGGTGAGATTCGTGACACTGAAACTGCCGAGATAGCCATCCGGGCGGCTCTAACCGGCCACCTCGTTTTTTCTACCTTGCATACCAACGACGCTCCCTCGTCAATCAACCGTCTAATCGATATGGAAATTCCATTCTATCTGGTGGCTTCGGCGACCAAGTTGATCATGGCCCAGCGAATGGCTCGCAAGATCTGCCAGAGCTGTAAAGAGGAAGTGAACCTGACTCAAGAGCAGGTGGACAGTTTAGGTGTCCCCAAAGAGTTGCTGCGAAACATCAGGGCCTTTCGAGGAGTTGGTTGTAGGGAGTGTAACGATACCGGCAAGTCTGGAAGAACCGCCATTTTTGAAGTTATGCCGATCACCCCCACTATAGAACAATTGATTCTGGCTAAGGCCACCGACACTGAAATCAGACAGGCGGCAATAGAAGAAGGAATGTTCAGCCTGCGTATGTCCGCGGTGGAAAAGATGAAACAGGGATTGATCGATATCGATGAGGTCTTTGCCATTACTTTCACCTAACGCCCTTGGTTCCTCGGCTCAACTTCATTGTCTTTCAATAGGTTATAACCTGCGTTGGCTGAAAAGCGGGTCAAGTTTCCCCCTGAATAAACCGATACTATAAAAAAACACCGAACGCTAAGAAGTGCTGGGAATCTCGTCAGTGAGGAGCGCCGAATGATTTCTTTACGTGAGCTGTTGGAACAGATGGTTAAAATGAACGCCTCTGATTTACATCTCACAGTTGGAGCTCCGCCGGTCGTGCGAATCGATGGTAAGTTGCAACGACTAAGCAACTACGATCTGTTAACCGGTGAACAAACTAAAAAGCTCGCCTATTCGATGTTGAATGAAAAACAAAAGCTTAAGTTTGAGCAGAATTCAGAGCTGGATTTTTCGTTTGGGATCGAACAGATGAGTCGTTTTCGGTGCAACGTGTTCATGCAGCGAGGGAATATCGCTGTCGCCCTGCGTCAGATTCCATACAAGATCAAGTCATTTGAAGAGTTGGGCTTGCCAAAGGTGGTGGCTGATTTTGCCAGGCTCCCGCGGGGCTTGGTGCTGGTTACCGGACCCACGGGCTGCGGCAAATCAACCACGCTGGCAGCTATTCTCGACAAGATCAACAAAGAACGGGCGGTGCATATTATCACGGTTGAAGACCCAATCGAGTATCTGCATCGTCACCAGACGGCGCTTATCAATCAACGGGAGGTCTACTCCGACACGAACTCGTTTGCGGCCGCTCTGAAGTATGCATTGCGAGAAGATCCGGACGTTGTTCTTATTGGGGAGATGCGCGACCTGGAAACGATTGAAGCCGCTCTCTCCATTTCGGAAACGGGCCACCTGGCCTTTGCTACTCTTCATACCAACTCGGCGGCGGAATCAATTAACCGAATCGTGGATTCATTCCCAACCAACCAACAGGAGCAGATTCGCGTCACGTTGTCGTTCTCTCTGCAGGCGGTTATCTCTCAGGCGCTCGTTCCGAAGCTTGGCGGCGGCCGGGGGCTGGCACTGGAGATCATGGTCTGTACACCAGCTATCCGCGCCCTCGTCCGGGACGATAAAATCCACCAATTATACTCCATGATTCAATCGGGCCAGAAGTACGGTATGAAAACAATGAACCAGTCCTTGGCGGAACTGTATTTGTCGGGTAAAATTTCTATCAACGATGCCATGAACTACACTTCCGACCCCCAAGAACTGGGTGAAATGTTGTCACATCAGAAGACTCCGGCGTTTTCATAACTTAGAGGTTAAGAAAGGATTAGGTCAATGCCAATTTTTGAGTACAAAGGCAAGACACTCGCCGGCGCTGCGGTTCAGGGCCAACTGAAGGCCAAAACCAGGGGTGATGTGGAGCGAGTTCTCAGGCAGAACCGCATCATGGTTAAGTCGATTGCCAAAAAGGCACCCGAAATACAGTTCAAAATAGGCACCGGTGTGAAGAAAGTCGAGGTTTCACGCTTCACGCGTCAGTTTGCCACGATGATTGGTGCCGGGCTACCCATGGTACAGTGTTTGGAGATACTTGCCACCCAGTCTGAAAATAAGGAGCTGTCCAAGATCATCGCCAGTGTGAAAGAGTCAGTGCAGGGTGGCTCCACTCTTTCGGAGGCCTTGGCGCGTCACCCCAAGATTTTTGACCAGTTGTACACTAATATGGTTGAAGCGGGGGAGATCGGCGGAGCGCTGGATGCTATTCTGGTGCGGCTGGCCGGGTATCGTGAAAAGGCTGACAAACTCGTCCGTAAGGTGAAAGGCGCCATGGTCTATCCCTCAGTCATTGTTTTTGTGGCTGTTGGTGTCACTTTCGCTATGTTGACATTCATTGTGCCCGTATTTGCCAAGATGTTTGGCGGCCTCAGTGCTGACCTGCCGAAGCCGACTCAGATTGTTCTGCAAATTTCAAACTTCCTGAAGGCTAATTTTCTCTATCTTTTTTTCGGATCAGCAGGTCTGTTGGGTCTGCTTTTCTGGTGGAAACGAACTCCCACCGGGGCTCTCTCGGTTGATAAGGCGCTACTGGTAGCGCCGGTACTGGGCAACCTGGTTCGCAAATCGGCTGTGGCTCGTTTCACCCGAACGTTAGGGACGCTCTTATCTTCAGGCGTTTCCATCCTTGAAGCCCTTGAGATAACGGCCAAGACCGCCGGCAATCTGGTGATCGCCAACGCCATCAACAAGTCGGTTATGGCTATTGCGGAGGGAGATACCATTACCGGGCCGCTGAAAGAATCAGGGGTGTTTCCCCCGATGGTGACCCAGATGATCTCAGTCGGCGAAAAGACAGGAGGGCTTGACGAGATGCTGTCCAAGATCGCTGATTTCTATGATGAAGAAGTCGACGATGCTGTATCGGCCCTGACGTCTATGATCGAGCCGATTATTATTGTCTTCATGGGGGCTATTATAGGTGGCATTCTGATAGCCATGTATCTGCCGATGTTTGACATAATCGGTAAAATATAGAATACGGAGAGAAGACTCTCTCCGAGAGACAAAGAAAAAAAAGAATGCAACGGCGCCTTTGAAAGCGCCGTTCCTTTTATGCACAAAAGAGAAATCTCAAAGAAGAGCTTCTGGTTCATCCCACTTCGACTTGGGTCATTTATAATCCTGTTTTCCGTGGTCGTGCTCTGGATGCGTTATCCGGGGTTTTTACACCTCTGGTTTGTCCAGTATTGTGTTTTAACTCTGGCTCTTACCCTGCTGTTGGCGTTTGATCACCGTCTGTCTTTGAAAAGAATAACAGCCGGGGTCACCGCCTTGCAGTTTGTCTTTGAGATAGTTCTTGAATCGGGGATCATATACGCCACCGGCAGTATCAACTCCCCCTTTTCGGCTCTGTTTATTCTCACTATCGTGTCGGCCGCTTTAGCCTATCGCCTGGTAGGAACGCTTGTCGTTGCCTCCGTAGTGTCTCTGGCCTATACCTTTATCATCTGGCTGGTATTAAGTGGCACTGGCGATCAGCAGTTCTCACTGCAAGCTCTCCACACGATATTTTCGGTTCAGGACAAGGCCTTCTACGCTATCTTCCTGCATGTGTTGATTTTTTATTTGGTGGCCTTTATCTCAGGTTACCTGGCCGAGCGACTGAAAAATCAGGGTGAGCAATTGGCTGATACCTCCCTGGCTCTCGAAAGAGCCAAACTTGAGACAGATGATATTCTGCGCCACTTGAATTCAGGTTTGCTGACCATAGACGCTCAGGGACGAATTATTTTTTTCAACCGAGCTGCGGAACGAATTCTTGGCTACCGGGAGGAGGAAGTCAAGGGGATGTACTGTATGGAAGTATTCGCTGACCGCATGCCTCATCTTGCCGAGAGTTTAATGGATGGAATTCGCCGCGGTGTGGCCCACCCACGGAAAGAAATCGAGATCGTAAACGCCGACTCTGTTAAAATCCCGCTCGGTCTTTCAACGTCCATACTAACTGAAGAGAGCCACGAGTTGCGAGGTGTGATAGCCATTTTTTCCAATCTGACCGAGGCAAAGCTCCTTGAAACAAAAGTTCGCACTGCCGACCGGCTGGCCGCAGTGGGCGAGTTGTCGGCGTCCATTGCACATGAAATACGAAATCCACTGGCTGCTATTTCAGGGTCAGTGGAGGTGCTGGAAAAAGAGATAGAAGTTTCTCAGGAAAATGCCCAGCTCATGGCGCTGATTGTAAAGGAATCACACCGCCTCAACAGGATTCTCAGTGAGTTCTTGCAATATGCGAAAATTGATCGGCCAACCTACACCAAAGTTGAACTCTATCACCTTATCAATGAAGTAGTTCAAGTTCTCTATCACCACCAGTCATTCACCGACGATATACGAATCAATTTCGAGACGGATGGGTCCATTGTGTATGTCATAGGTGATGAAGACTTGATTAAGCAATTGCTTCTGAATCTCGCAGCCAATGCCTGTGAGTCCTTTGAAGGGAAACCAGGTGAGCTCACCTTCAAACTGGACACTAACGGCGCTCACGGTAACGTAGAATTGTATGTTCAGGACAACGGACCTGGAATAGCTGAAGAAGAACTTAAGAGGATATTTCAACCGTTCTACTCGACTAAAAAACAGGGGACAGGTCTGGGGCTGTCAATTGTGCACAGGATCTGTTCGGCTCTGAAGCTCAACATGAGAATTGACTCGCAGGTGGGAAAGGGGACCACCTTCCTGATAGAATTCAAAAAGTATCTGCCGGGCAAACCGGAAGCTGTTTTGTCCTGGACGTCGCAGGAGACCCGCTTACCAGCGTCAATCTGATTGTTCATGCGACCGAGAAACACGGGACATTTCTTATCAGCGTAACCGCACACAGTGATCATGTAGTTAAAATCAACATTCTTTGGTGTTAATAGGTATTTTGATCACAATTCCTTTGAGCTGAAGACAACCAACCAATTGAAAGCCATACGGTTCCTCACGAAAAGGTATTGACAATAAAGGGGGGATGAATTATTATATAAATGTTTCATGACTTCTCCTATGAAAACCCTGCCTGACCTCCCATTAAAACCCCTCAACAGGCAGGGTTTCTGTGCCATACAGTTGACATTCCAGTAGACTATGCCAGTAATTCCCCAATATACTTCACTACGATTGAAAGAACGCACAAGGCCAGAAGAGCCTTAATGGCCTTGGCCGGCACGAATCTCTGCAGCCGCGCCCCGACATAGATCCCTGCTGCGCCTCCGATTCCAAAAAGAGCTCCCAGCAACCAGTCTGGCGTTATTGACAACTCGGACGACGAATACAGTCCGGCAACAATGGCGTAGGAGAAGACACCCATAATTGAGCTCACAAAGGTACTCAACAACGCTGTCCCGGCTACAGTATATATCGGGAGCTGGAAAACCGTTACGAGCAAGGGAGCGATAATAGCGCCTCCGCCTATGCCATAGGCGCAGCCAATTATACCCACCACGAAGCTGAGGACAATAATCCCCAACGTTGGAGCGTGATAGGGTCTGCCGTTGAATACATAGCTTACCTTCCTCCAAGTAAAGACTGGAGAGGTTACTATGAACTCACTTAGGACATTACGTGTCGCTTCAGGCTCATTGCGGTTGAAGAAAACGTCCTTTAACAGCCGAAAGCCGATACAGGCCAGCACCAATCCAACGAAGGGTTTGAAAGCTTGAGGGTCCGGCAGGTACGTGACGCGAATAATTGCGCCGAGGAACATCCCCGGTATAGACCCGATAAGAATCGCCCAGACCAGAGGCCAGACCATCCGCTTCTCACGATAATACTGATAAGCGCCACCTGGGATAGCAACAACACCGAACACAAGATTCGTTGGACTGACGGCCGGTCCGGTAAAGCCCAGGACACTCACCTGAAACGGCAAAAGCAAAAACGCCCCGGACAGTCCGCCCGTCGAGGTCAAACAGGATATGGCAAAGGCGACCAGCGGCGGCAGCCACCAGTAGGTCTCCACGTTACTGACAGGAAAATGAATCATCTCAGTTCCAACACTCGAGTTTGTTCATTATATATTATCCTTCATCCTGTTTCAACCTAAATGCATAAAGAAGGCGAAACCGCATGCCCGGTAAACTTTGACAAACAGCGGCATAATTTCTAATTTAGTCAGATTGAGCCAAATTGTCTCCGCCCTTAAGGAGGATCATGAAAAGAAAGCTCGTTTCCTCCATAGTTGTGTTTATCGTTGTTCTGCTGCTTTTGGAATCGGCAGCTCGACTACTCGAAGCAAACCTTGCTTCCCTAGCCGAACGGCACATTGGCAAACCCGGCTGGCAGACGGAATTCTTCGCCTCTCTGTTTGACTGGCATGAACCTGACCCGGACCTTCTTTGGAGATTCAAGGCTAATCTCGATAACCCACTAATAAAGACTAACTCGGAGCATCTTCTCGGCGATGAAGTGGCTGCACAAAAGCTTCCCCGCACCTTTCGGATTCTGCTTTTGGGTGATTCCTCTCCGGTCGGTCTCGGACTCAAGTCTCGCAGATTGGCCTTTAGTAAGGTACTGAAACGCCTTTTAGAGAGCGATTGTCCCGGCAGTAAGAAGGTTGAGGTGATTAATGCCGCCGTATCAGGTTACAGCAGTGAGCAGATTGCCCGCTTTCTTGAACTCAAAGGATGGTCGTACCAATCGGACGTCGTCATACTCTACTGTGGCAACAATGACGCCTCGATTTCCGGGCCGTACTCCGATTGTGAACTGCTGAAAAGTCAGCGCATGAAAGCTGTGCGGAGGATTCTATCTCGCCTTGCTCTCTATAGAGTGTTGAGGGCAGCATTGGTTAGGTATATCGGCAGAAGCGGCGGTCCCGCCGAGTCGCTCAAGGTGAGGGTGTCGGTAGATAGATTCGGTGCAAATCTCCAAAGCATCACCAAGGGATGCACCGAACATAATTGCCCGTTGATAATTCTCAAACCACCGACGCCATTGTTGTGGCCGGCCGGGCTTCAGTTCAAGGTGTTTATGCATGTCACCGGTGAAGAGGGCTGTCTTATTTTGCCGGATGCGATGGGGAAGATTTTAGGCAGAAAAATGAAATACTGTCTGAGCCAAGAGATGTTCACTCAACTATACGGACGAGGCGATAAGTTTACCAAAGTTGTCTACCGGTCCGCTTATACAGATTCGCTGACACCGATTCAAGCCACCGAGCATTATACTCAGCTATTGACGATGGATGAGGACAATCCCGTACTTCTTAATAACCTCGGCGTGTCTTTCTGGGAAAATGGCCAGTACCGCCAGGCAGACTACTACCTGCGAAAAGCGCGAGAAGTCTTCGCCGGCCAGCAAACTGACAGTACCAATCCAGCCTTGACAGCAGCCGGTTCGGCGTTTCTGTTCAATATCGGTGTCAATTTGCTGTTTGCGAATGACACCGACCTGAGCCTGCTTGATGACACCGGCAGCGCGGCATTCAAGTACCTCGATTCGGCCTTGCAGGCTGATTATTTCTCGTTACGGATTAAAAGAGACTACTGGCAAAAGATTGACGAAATGAAGCGTTGGCCGAATGTGTTTGTCATTGATCTTCCGCGCATCTTCAAAGAGAACAGGGGTGAAAAGCTCTTTATCGATCATTGCCACCCAACTGCGGAAGGACATTTTCTTATTGCTCGCGAACTTTTCAAAATAATCTGTGGTCGATTTAGGTCACGGCTGTGACTACCACAATGCGTGCCAACCAATAGTATCACGGGCAGCCATTTGAATTGTTGGGAAACGAGCTTGCAACTGATTCTCCGAGGTTATAATTTATTTGCAGGGGCAAAGTTGCGGTTGAAAAACAAATGCGGAGGATATAATTATGAACCTTTACCTCGTACAACATGCCGAAGCCAAGCAGAAAGAGGAAGATTCCCGGCGATCCCTCTCAGACAAAGGGAAAGCCGACATCGAGAAAGTCGCCGCTTTTGTAGCCGAGCACACCACGCTCAAAATCGATCACATTTTGCACAGCGGCAAAACAAGGGCTCAGCAGACAGGCGAGGTTCTCGCGAAGCATTTGAATCTATCCGACTCAATCACGGCTGCTGAGGGTTTGGAACCGCTTGCGGACCCTTCGATTTGGGCAAACCGACTGACTGAAGAAAAAGAAGACCTCATGCTAGTCGGGCACCTCCCACATTTGGGCAAACTTGCTGCCAGGTTGGTTTGCGGGGATGAATCCAAGAGTGTTGTTACATTTCAGATGGGCGGAATCGTTTGTCTGGCGAAGGAAGACACTGGCGCCTGGTCGGTGCGCTGGGTGGTGATCCCGCAAATGCTCAAATAAGCCTGCTTCTCGATTGCAAACCGTTCCACTGCGGCGGCTCTTGCATCCACAGGAGTCGACAGCACTCCCCCTGTTGTGCCGTGTCGTCTCACTCCTCAAAGCGAGAGGAAGCGCAAAGGTTACAGCAACACTTATCGTTGTTGGAATCTCTTGATAATGGTTAGTTTCTGTGTAGAGGGTTGCCCGATAGCACAAGGCTCAGCGCCGGTTTTGACCGGCCATAAAGAGATGATAGTTGACAAGGGTACTCTTTTTGTTATATTTAACTCGTACTTAATGACTTACGAATACCGCCGAAGAATTAAATGAGCCCCTCACATAAAGGGAGAAATTCCCAAACATAGTCACGTATCGCTGGCCGTATACAATCTTTTAGGTGAAGAGGTGGTGACACTGCTGAAAAAAGACGTCTCAGCCGGGACTTACCGAGTGACGTGGAACGGAACAGACACCTCTGGAAGACCGGTTGTTTCTGGGGTGTATCTATATCGCTTGAGCTATGCAGACGGAATAAAGTCAAAAAAGATGCTCTTGTTGAAATAGCCTGGCTCAATCGAAGGACCAGCCATAGGCTGGTCTTTCTTTTGGCCATCGCCGATGTTATATTTGATAAAACGCCAGTCCTTAAACCTGGCAGTCGGATAACCGGCGGAGTGCTCATGTCCAACAAACAAGAAGACGGAACTGATGACGTTCTCTTTATTTCACAGCGCTTGCGCATGGTGGACGAGCAGTTGGTTCAACGCGGAATCAGAGATGCGGCTGTGCTGTATGCGATGCGCACGGTGCCCCGTCATCTTTTTGTTCCTGAACAGTACCGCAGCGAGGCATACTATGACGGCCCCCTGCCGATTGGGGAAGGTCAAACTATTTCCCAGCCTTACGTTGTGGGGTCGATGACGGAACATCTGGAGCTTGAGCCGGGCAATAAGGTCCTTGAGATTGGAACCGGCTGTGGCTATCAGGCGGCAGTGCTGTCCGAAATAACTGACAAGGTCTTTTCCATCGAGATGATTCCTGAGCTGCTTCAGAGAGCCGACAAGCTCCTACATGAGCTCGGATACGACAAGATTAAGACCAAGCTCGACGACGGCTCCGGCGGCTGGCGGGAGGAAGCGCCGTTTGACGCCATTGTCATCACGGCGGCGGCTCCCAAGATACCCGAGGTTCTGATTGAACAACTTGTGGAAGGCGGCAGAATGGTGCTTCCACTGATAACTGGTAGTTTTAACCGGCAGGACCTGGTAAAGATTCGCAAGACGAAAGCAGGACTTCAGAAAGAAGTTCTCTATGAAGTTCGCTTCGTCCCGATGCGTGGCAGGGTGGAACAGTGAGCAAGTTGTGACGTAAGTCAGTTTTGGTAAGTCAGAAGCCATGCGTTTTTGACATTCACGCAAAGCGTGAAAAAAATCCTCAGAGCTACCCTTCGTCAAGCTCAGGACAGGCAGGGTTTTCGACCTTTCTGATTAGCTCCTAGTGTGATGTCCCAGAAATACATGCTAATAAAAAAAGCAGCAAATTAAATCGTGGCATGGGCATCTTGCCCATGATTCACGGGCATGATGCCCGTGCTACTGCAAAAGAATATGTGAACATATAT
>Ga0315543_1002243_pt1 | contig 19103 bp, 22 predicted proteins | sample SalMarSW160210MG_2_FD_203098 | JGI IMG/M metagenome (GOLD analysis project Ga0315543, IMG submission 203098) | Salt marsh sediment microbial communities from the Plum Island Ecosystem LTER, Massachusetts, United States - Salt Marsh Sediment SW1601-210 ...
TTGACTGTGGGACATTAGAATTTATTTAGCCCCCGCCATCTGAGGCGAGGATCTGGCCGCCGCTCGCGGCGGCCGCTAAATAAATACCCAATCACCTTTTTACTTGTATTTTTTATTTTTTAATACTATATAATCGCAAAATTGTTATTTAATCTTTTTTGAATTTTTTTGAAAGGAACCAGAAGAAATGCCGGACATTTCTACTGACTGTCTTGTACCAAAAAGAGTTTTTTTGACAAAAGGCGTTGGAAGACACAGGTACCAGTTAAAATCCTTTGAAGAGGCGCTGCGAGACGCAGGCGTCGCAAACCAGAACCTCGTGCAGGTTTCGTCAATTCTGCCCCCCAACTGCAAAATCATCAGCAAGGAAAACGGCTTAAAGGAGCTTGTGCCCGGCTCTATCACGTTCTGCGTTATGGCAAGATGCGACACAAACGAACACGGCAGACTCGTTGCTACCTCCATCGGAATGGCCCTGCCGAAAGACAGAAATAACTGGGGTTATCTGAGCGAAGTTCACGGCCACGGAATGAATGAGCAGCAGGCCGCTGACATGGCTGAAGACCTTGCCGCCGAAATGCTCGGCACTACCCTCGGCCTGGAAGTTGACCCTAACACAGCCTGGAGCGAAAAGGAACAGGAATATAAATCCAGCGGCCTTATCATCAGGACTTCAAACAGCACACAGGCTGCGAGGGGGCAAAAAGGTCTGTGGACTACCACCGTCGCCATCGCAATGTTCCTGTTTGACTAACATTCAGAGGAAAAAAATGAGACGACAAGTCAATTTCGGCGACCTGCCGCAAAGATATTGTGCCTACCGGACGGCAAAAATTGTCGTTCTTCCCGCCCCGTTTGACGCAACAAGCACCTGGATAAAAGGAGCAGACAAAGGCCCTGCCGCCATTATCGAAGCGGCGGCAAATATGGAAACATACGATATCGAAACCGGCTCCGAGGTTTACAAACAGGGAATTTTTACCGATAAACCCATTAAAGAAAAAAAATCGCCCCAGATTATGGTCGCTGAACTGAAAACAAGAGTCCTTAAACACATTAAAAATAAAAAATATGTCGTTACCATAGGCGGCGAACATTCCATCAGTGTTGCGACTATCACGGCACATGCGGAATTTTTCAAAAATGTCTCTGTTCTGCAGTTTGACGCTCACGCAGACCTGCGGGATAAATATCACGATTCTAAATACAACCACGCCTGCGTAATGGCACGTGCAAAGGAAATCACGCCAATCGTGCAAGCGGGTATCCGCAGCATGGATTTCTCTGAAAAAAAGAATATGGACAAAAGTCGTGTCTTTCCCGCTCAGGACATCCACAACAATAATAACTGGTTTAAAAAGTGTTTAAATAAATTGACCAAAAATGTCTATCTGACAATTGACCTTGATGTATTCGACCCCGCAATAATGCCTTCTACCGGCACACCTGAGCCGGGCGGGCTTGGCTGGTATCAGGTCCTGGCCTTTCTTAAACTTCTGATGAAACAGAAAAATGTCGTCGGCTTCGATGTTGTTGAACTGTGTCCGAATCCTGCAAATAAGGCACCGGATTTTCTCGCCGCGAAACTGATTTATAAGCTCTTAAGTTACAAATTTTGTCTGAAATAACCGATAATTGTATAAAATAGATACCATTTTATGAAAGGCGATGGTTATGTGTTCGACTTGTGGCTGCCGCTCCGGCAAGAAAAAACTAAAACAGCCAAAGCTAAAAAGAAGAAATAACATCTTTTGAGGAAATAAAAACGGCCTTTGGAGATTTTCCAAAGGCCGCTGTTATTTAATACTCCCTGCTTACTTAATCAATTCAACAACCGCAGTGCCCACAATTGTCATCGGCATCGTCATACCTTCCGGCATTTGCGGATTTGCTTCCATTCTCACCACGCCTGAAAAATTCATTGTCATATCGCTCCTGCGGGTAAGGCCTGTTTTTTCATTTACCTGGCTCGCCGAATTTATTGTGCCGGATATCTGCATAGACATCTTGCTGTTCGGGTCTATCTCGATAGTCTTTGAGCTGTCGCCCATATCCATCTTGGCTACTGCATCAATATACGCAACTCCATCCCTGCGTTCCTTAAGGATATAAGTCGTATCGACATCTATCGGCACAATGAAATTCATACTTATGATATCGTACCAGGTATCGCCTGCCGAGACGGGCTCTTCGGGAAACGCACCCATCATACTTCCGGTCATTTCCTTGACCTGTTTTTCATCAAAAAAATTATCGAAAAATTTGTCTAATCCCTGCATTTCAGAACTGCCGCTCGCGCCTTCCTTCACCTTTTCCCTCATTCTTGCAACCATTTCGCCAAGGCCGCGAACATCTAACGTCCTTCCGGTAGGAGTCATTTTAATCTGAAACTTGCTGCCTGCTATTGCTGAAAACATAGCAGCCATAATTTTTTCATCAGGCCTGTTGGGGTCCGCCGGTTTGGGACTGGCCGAATCGAACTCCATATGTCCCATCGGGCCGTCCATATTTATCTTCATAGACTTGTAGGTAATCTCGACATCCATATTGCCGTTGGCATCGACACTTAAACAATCGAAGCCCATAATCATTTCCTGCGTTTGCTTCATCTTCTGTTCCTGACCGCCCATTGTCTGGACCACATCCTGGTTCTGGGTCATCTTCATTTCATGGCTCTCGCCAGCCTTAAGGCGCAATTTCAGGTCGACCTTGTCCTGGCCGACAGCTAACACAACCGCCTGCAAAACAAGAACGAAAACAAAAATCGAAACTATCTTCTTAACTTTCATTTTGATTCTCCTTAAACAAGTTAATATATATTACCAACTTTCGACGGTTATATCCATAACAAAAGCGTGTTACCGATTTGTTACGGTTTTATCCTTATTTTGAAGATTTTTTGAAAAGGCCCCTTTCAGCTCAAAAATCGACCTGAAAATAATAATTCCAATCTGGTTATTCTTCATATTCAAATACATCATCAACCTTTTTACCGAATATTTTTGCGATTCGGATAGCCAGTTCCAGCGAAGGTAAATACTGCCGGGCTTCTATCGCGATGATTGTTTGCCTTGTAACGCCGGCCTTATCAGCAAGCTGGGCCTGGGTCATCTGATTGCTCTCAAATCGAAACTGGCGAATATTATTTTTAATTTTACTTTTCGCCATCTCCGCCTCTCCGGCCATACTGGAACAACACGGCAACCGAATAGACCGCCAGCACCAAATATCCTATGCCAAAACTGAATATCACTAAAGCCCAGACAGGAACCGAATAATCCGGGCCAAATACGATGTACATATACAAAAGCAGGCCGGCGACAATTAGCACGAGCGATATTGTGGCTGCAGCCAGTGCTTTCTTCTTAATCATTTTGTCACGTTCATCGGCATCTGGCTCATGCTTGCTTTGTTTCCTCCGTAACCACCAGCCGCTCGTCAGCACAGCTAAATATCCGAGCATTGCAATATATCTGGAGGAAACCCAGCCCGGCCGTTCTTTCATCACAAATAATTGCACTGTCCACCATACAACAAGACCCAGTAATATTGTAAAGCAAGCCAGAGAATACCATGCTGCTTTTTGCGTCTTATTCATTATTTTTCTCCTTTTCCTTCCAGCCGTATTGGACAAGAGTTGCTATGGATTGCACAATAATAAGTGTAATTCCAATTGCTCCTAACATTATAGGAAGCACGATGCTTGAAATAAGCTTGTTTGGTCCAATGATAAACCACGGAACTATACAGGCGGCGGTAAATAAAGGCCAAAATACTGCAAAAGTTATCTGGATCGACTTGTAAAAGATGAGCCTGTCACGTTCATCTAATTCTACCTGGTGTTTCCTTTTCTTAAAGATTAAGCCTGAAAGACCTAATAATCCTAAAGTACCGAACATACTTAACCCATCTAAGGCCTTTGGCATGCCGTGTTTTATTGTTAAAACACCAACGCAGACACCGGTAAGAATAAAGGCGAATATTATTACAAAAATATTGTACCAAGCGATTTTTTGCCACCTATTCATTTTTGTTTCTCCCATAGAGAACTAACAGTAACCCTTAAAACAGATTCAATGTAACTTATATATTACAATATGTAAGCTATACCTTACATAATGTCAAGTAAATCTTACATTTTTTTGAAAATTTTTTAAAAATCCTCGTTTTTGCCTCAAAAACCAAGAAAAAAGGCCGATTTTTTGCGGCAAAAAAATAAAAGAGCTGCCAGGTAACTTGCCTGGCAGCTCTTCTTTAAGTCGAACTCGATGTTGACATCTCTAATCTGGATCTACTTGCCCATGAGACTCGTTCTCAGCCTCATAAACCACCTTGGCCCCACCTGGTATTTCAAATTCAAATATTCCTTCCGGTATAGGTGCATTGTATTCCAGGCTATCGACGCTCTTGACCCCCTGGCCGGGCCCACATTTGAGCATTTCCATACTAATCGGCAATTTTGTCTGAGGGTCAACGCGGAAAATGAACTCCTTTTCACCAATATCTCCTTGAGTGGGAATAGACCCTTGAACCACAATTACTTCTTTTTGGAAATCTTCAGCAAATTGGGAATAGAAGCGAAGCTCGCCGTGGTGTTGCTGTGTCCATCCGACCAAATCTTCAAAAAACCGGGAAAAACGCACTTCGGATGCCGGCATATATTCATTTCGAATTCTCACAAGATTTTCATCTTTGTAGTAGTAATAGGTTGCCTGAGGAGTTCCTACAATCAAAAGATTGCCTTGGTCTGCATAGTAATATTCTTCCTCACCTGTCTCAGGATTTGTCTGGACCCAGGTTTCGCCCTTGCTATTATCCCAATCGGTGCAAAACGCGTGAATCGAACGAACAGAATGCATTGCTTCGATTGTTTGTTCGATTGCATAGGCAGGTGTGGCTGATTTGTCTAAAAACGTTATCGATATTACAGCAGCGATAAGTAATGCCGCCGCAACAGCTAATTTTGTGTATGTTTTCATAAATTTCATCCTTTCCATAATCGTTTTCTTTTTGTGCAGTGTTTCACAAGTTCGACCTGATGCTTTCGCCAAAGCCGCGATCGTTGAATCTATCGTTTGCCGGTCGGGACCGCTGGGAAAAGGACAGTTTTTGAGAGCTTTAATTGACTTTTCCAATATATCTTTTTCAGCTTTCATTGTTATATCTCGCTTTTCTTTCAGAAATTTTTTCCTGTCGTTCGAGAATTTCCCGCAGTTGCTGTTTAGTTCTGTGAAGCATAACCCCAACCGCATTGCTGTTAAGTCCTGTCATTTTGGCTATCTGACGATAACTCAGGTCGCTTAGAAATCTAAGGCAGAAAATTTCCGCCTCTTTTTTTGGAATTTGCGCAATTGCCCGCCGCAATTGCTGAACTAATTCTATTGAGTGCATATGCTCATCCGGGCCCGGTCTGCCGCTGGCGAAAGTGTCAATGTCAACACTATTGTTCTGGTCGCAATGGTACCGCTTGCGAAGCCTGTCGATGGCACGCAAGTTGGCTATTTTCGCAAGCAAGGCCTTGAAATCCCGCACCGGTTCGCTTCTGGATAATTCCAATGCTGCAACAAATGTTTCCTGAAAGCAGTCCTGCGTGTCATGATAGTCCGCCAGCAGCCTGTATGCGATTTTCCACACCATCGGCCCGTGCTTATTTACAATCGATTGCCAATTCTGCACTCAATTTCTCCAAAACTGCCTGAACATCAGAACACTATCATAGTCGCACAGATGCCCTTTTTATTACTAAAAAAATAAAAAAACGCTGCCGGGTATTAAACCAAGCAGCGTTTTAGAACTAAGGTCTTTACTTATATATTTATCTTTTTTCTTTGGACAAGGTTCCGCGACTATGCAGCTTCTTTCCTGCCAGCAGGACTATGTACCGACAGGAAATATGCTAAAACCCGCACCGGCAAGACCGGCCTTAATGGGAATAAAATCAGTGATTTTAATTTCCGTGTAACCTTCTGGTATATCGGCGTTGAATATATTCTCATCAAGCTCAATATTGTAATTCTCCAGAACGCAGAACTCCTGCACACGCAGCTCAGTAAACCCCGTACCGAAACATCTGCCTATAATCATATCTCCTTCCATTTTAATCGGCAAAAGCTCTTTGGTCCCGACCCAAACAACCCCCTTGCCTTGCTGGAGGTCTAACAGAAACTTCGGCAGAATACCCGCGATAGATTTTACATCCTGCAATTCAAAACCTTTTGCCTCAATTCCATCAATATTGCCGGCTCCCAATTCCTTATAGCCATTCTGCAGCAAAAGGTCAATGATGCCCGCAGGATTCAGTTTTTCAAGTATTTTGAGCTGCATTCGCGTGCAGGGAAATCTCAGACATTTCTGCGAAAACGGCAGAACTACAATACTCTGTTTCCTGGGCAGATTGAAAGTGATGCGATATGCGAGCTGGTCGCCTATATACCCTTCCTCCGTATGGCCGTAAACTTTTGACATATACTTGACGGTGTCGAATTTGAACGATATGTTCGGGTCATCCGCGCATGTAAAAATCTTTTGGCCCCGATAAACCATAGTATCGGTCTCCGTGATTCTCTCCTGCGTGTTCGCAAGAAGCACATTGTAATGTCTTGGGCTGCCGAACGGGCTAAGTATAACTAATGCCATTGCAAGGACGATTACCGCCGCTGCTGAATATTTTGTTGTTTTGCTTTTCATAATTATTCTCCATATACTCGGCTGTAATTGAGCCGACGTGTTTATTCTTGATTTTTCATACGCCGCCAATGCATCATCGAGAACTTTTTCGTCCATCTGAGGCGAGACGGCAGCAGATGATTTTTTTGTTCTAAAAAACTCTTTAATCAACTTTTCTATATTTTCTGCAGTACTCATTTTTTAATCTCTCCATTTAATGTTGACCGCAGTTTGTCTATGCCATACCGATACCGGCTCAAAACAGTATTAACCGAAATATCCTGCGATTTGGCTATCTCTTTAAACTTTAATCCGCCTTGCAGGTGCAGGATTATTACCTCCTGCTGCTCGTAAGGAAGTCGAGTCAAAGCAAGATTTATTTGCCGCGCTTGTTCTTTTGATATTGCCAGCCGGTCAGGACAATCACAATCACGGCCGGCAATATCTATTGTATCTACATCCACCGCCGGCTTGATTTTGTCTCTGCCTGAATTACGCACACGATTGGCAACAGACGTTGACAAGTAACTTTTCAGACTTTCCCGCAGCTGAAGTTTATTTACTGATTGCGCAAATGAGACGAAAACGTCGTGTACGATATCTTCCGCAATTGTTTTATCATTTGAAAGAGCGATAGCCAAACCCAGCAGAGTATTTTTATACTTTTCATAGATTTGGCAAAGAGCCGCACTGCTGCCCTGCTTTAGTTTCCAAAGTAGCCATTTGTCTTCAAACATTGGCAATTACCTATAAGTTTCGAAACCCTGTCCTGAGCCTGCAGAAGGATGACGACCGTCACTATTATGACACACAACCAGCCTTTTTAGTCTGAAGAAAATGATATTTTACCCTAAAACCAATAAAAAAAGGCCGGTTTCTCAACCGGCCTTTCATAAAATTCTTTCCATTCTTTGTGTCTTGGTGCCTTTGTGGCTATATGTATTCGTTCAGTATATTCTCCAGCAGCTCCTGCCTGCCGCTTTGCAGCTTCGGCTCGCCTTTTCTAAGCGTGTACTGCTCTAATTGTCCAAGGCTTGTTTTGCCCTTCTCGATTGTTCTGCCGATGCCCTTGTCCCAGCCGCCGTAGCGAGCCTTTAGATTTCTCTTAAATTTGCCGTCCTTAATCATCCGCGCTGCAATTTTAAGACCTCTTGCAAACGCGTCCATCGACCCGATATGTGCATAGAACAAATCTTCCGGCATAATTGACTGCCTGCGGACGTGAGCATCAAAGTTCAGGCCGCCTGTCTTAAATCCGCCGCCGTTCAAAATTATGTACATCGCAAGGGCTGTTTCATAAATATCCGTCGGGAACTGGTCTGTGTCCCAGCCTAAAAGCAAATCGCCCCTGTTGGCGTCAACCGAACCGAGAATACCATTATCAACGCTGAACTGAAGTTCGTGTTGAAAGCTGTGCCCTGCCAGCGTTGCGTGATTGGCCTCAATGTTCAGCTTGAAATATTTTAAAAGGTTGTACTTCTGCAAAAACGCAAGGCAATTTCCCGCATCGAAGTCATACTGATGTTTTGTCGGCTCCTTTGGCTTCGGCTCGATATAGAACGGCCCTTTGAGCCCTATTTTCTTTTTATGATCAATCGCCATGTGCATAAATTTTGCCAGGTGGTCCAGCTCGCGTTTCATATCCGTATTGAGGAGCATATCATAACCTTCCCTGCCGCCCCAGAAAACGTAGCCCGACCCGCCTAATTCCCTCGTAATCTCAAGAGCCTTTTTAACCTGGGCTGCCGCGTAAGCAAAAACGTCAGGCGATGGATTTGTCCCCGCCCCTGCCAGAAATCTCCTGTTGCTGAACAGATTTGCCGTGCCCCATAACGGCTTTATACCGGTATCTCTCTGAAGCTTCTTTGCCAAAGCCACAATCTTATCGAGATTTTTATTTGTCTCGGCAAGATTCTTTCCCTCCGGAGCAATGTCTCTGTCGTGAAAGCACCAGAACTTTACACCTAATTTGCTGAAGAACTCAAACGCCGCATACATCGTCGCTTCAGCGACCTCCATCGGGTCATCATACTGGTTATAATTGCGGATAATGGAACTTGCGCCAAACTGGTCGCTGCCGAGCCCTTTTAATGTGTGCCAATAGCAAACCGCAAATCGAAGATGGTCTCCCATCGTCTTGCCGAGTATTTTTTGTTTGGCGTCATAGTGTTTAAAGGCCAGCGGATTCTTTGACTTCGGCCCTTCGTACTTTATTTTCTTTACCTTCGGAAAAAACGCTTTCATGACAACTCCTTTCTCGAAAGAGCCAAATCCTATTAAAGCGAAAAGCCTATAAAGGAAGCCCATCGAGACAAAAACGACAGTAATTATCTTTTTTCTAAACGCTTAGGAACAATTCCCTATAACAAGTCAAATATTTTAACGAGGGCTAAAAATTTGTCAATGGCACAAAAAATTCTTTTTTCTCGGCTGCACGGGGATTGGCATAATTTACCTTATATTGTATTTTACGCAATGCCGGGACTTGACGCCCAAGAATTTTTAAAAAATCTCGGCTATGAAATTGTAATCTATAGATGTTTGTTTTGCCGCAAAATTATTTCTAATCTTTGTTAAGACAAATCAGATGCTACGCCGAGCTTTTCTGCGATACTGTCAAATTCATCAAGCGAATAAAACTCAATTATTATCCTGCCCCGCTGCCCGTTCTTACGGGCCTGAATTTTTACCATTGTGCCGAGCCTGCTTCTGATTCTTTCTTCAAGGTCTCTTATATGTGCAGGCTTTTCAACTATCTGTTTTTGTTTCTTCTCATCTTTCTCGCTCAACGCAAGCCTGACAAGCCTTTCCACTTCGCGAACACTCAGCCGCCCTGCCAGCGCGCGATTGGCAAGTCTCTTTCTCAAATCGTCCGTCGGCAGTGCAAGTATCGCCCTTGCGTGCCCCATATCCAAAGAACCGTCCATAAGCATCTGCCTGACCTCCGCAGGCAGATTGAGCAGGCGAATATAATTAGCCACAACCGAGCGGTCCTGGCCGAGTTTTTGAGCGGCCTGCTCCTGTGTCAGGCTGAAAGTCTGCATAAAATTCTGATATGCCTTTGCCTTCTCAATCGGATTCAAATCTGCCCGATGGATATTTTCCACCAGGGCAAGCGCCAGCATTTCAGAATCTTCTGTTGCCCTTACCATCGCAGGTATCTTGTTAATTTCTGCCATTTGAGCGGCCCGCAGCCTCCTCTCACCTGCTACAATCTCAAATCTGCTGCCCTTGGGCCTGACTATTATTGGCTGGATTACGCCATTTTCTCTGATGGAATCAGAAAGCTCTTTAAGCTGCAGGACATCCCAGTTTTGCCTCGGCTGATATGGGTTAGCGTCTATGTCATCAAGGTTTATTTCCATGAGATTTCTCTGTAACTCTTTGTCAATACTGAACTTAACCGCATCATCGCCCAGAATAGTATTGGAGTCTTCTTGTCCAATATCTGTTATAGGACCTATCAGGGATTCCAGTCCCCTGCCGAGATGTTTTGGCTTTTCTTTTTTAGAAGCTGTCATATACCTTTCCTTTATTGTAAAATTGCTCGTCCTTGTAAAAACATTGCTGCTGTTTTAGCAGATTATTTTTATCTTTTCCAGCAAAAACAACCAAATTCCATATGTATTTCTTTGTGCCTTGGTGCCTTAGTGGCTATTGGTAATTGTTTCACGTGAAACACCTGCAAGCCGATTTTTTGAACTCTCGGCAGGGGGGTATAGCTTGAATTGACCAGTGACAAAAAAGGACTGTTCCACGTGGAACAATCAATATCCGCCTCAAAGGTAAAAAGACAGTTGGAAACAAAAGCCAAGAATAAAAAACAAGGAATAAAAGCAAGCCTCTAATCTCTCCCAGCCCCCAACCAACTCCTGTTACCACACACAGTCTATTTCTGATTTAGTTGTTTTAATAACAAATACACTTGGCTATTTTACTATAGAGGGCTAAGCAAAAATTAATTAGACCGCCGGCGATTGTTTTGATAAACTCCTCGCAGCAATATCTTTTGTCTAAAAGGAGCAAAAATATGATTACAGCCCTTGAGCAGTACGACCCGCAGATGTTTGAACTTTTACGGCAAGAAGGTGCTCGTCAGAGCGCCTGTATTCGTCTTATTCCATCAGAAAACTATGTTTCCAAAGCAGTTATGGCTGCAACGGGAAGCTGTCTTACCAATAAATACTCGGAAGGCTATCCGGGCAAGCGATATTATGAAGGCCAGCAGGTAACCGACCTCGTGGAGGCAATCGCTATCGAAAGGGCGAAAAAGCTCTTCAAGGCCGACCACGCAAATGTGCAATCTCATTCCGGTGCCGTTGCTAATCTTGCAGCATACAGCGCGCTGGCTGCGGTAGGGGACACAATTATGGGGCTGGCACTTCCGCACGGCGGGCATTTAAGCCACGGCTGGAAGGTAAGTTTCACCAGTAAAGCTTTCAACTCAGTCAGTTATGAAGTTGACCCCGAAACAGGACTATTTGACTTTAACAAAATCGAAGAGCTTGCAAAAAAACACAAACCCAAAATTATCATCACCGGCGCAAGCGCTTATCCACGAAAAATAGATTTTAAAATATTCGGCGAAATCGCCCATCGCGTCGGTGCTTATCATCTGGCCGACATCGCACACATCAGCGGCCTTGTCGTTGCCGGCTTGCATCAAAGTCCCGTGCCGTATGCTGATGTTGTCTCGACAACGACGCACAAAACTCTGCGCGGCCCGCGAGGCGGAATGCTTTTGTGCAAAGCCCCGCTCGCCGAAGCAATCAACAAGGCAGTTTTTCCCGGCCTGCAGGGCGGCCCCCATATGCATACAATAAGCTCGCTTGCAGTCGCTCTCAAGGAAGCTGATACGCCTGAATTTGTCGCTTACTCAAAGCAGATTGTCAAAAATGCAAAGGTTCTTGCCGAGTCGCTTATGGAAAAAGGCTTTAAATTATTCAGCGGCGGAACGGATAATCATCTTATTCTCATCGACCTTCGCAACAAAAATATCCCCGGCAAGAAACTCGCAAAGGCTCTCGACCGCGCAAGAATCGTAACAAATTACAATACCATTCCAGGCGACCCTGCAAAACCGTTCAATCCCAACGGCCTTCGCATCGGTACTCCTGCCGTTACAACACGGGGAATGAAAGAAGAGCAGATGAAATTTATCGCTTCACTCATAGCCAAAGTTGCCGAGAATATCGACAACGAAGAAGCCATAGCGCAGGTCGGAAAAGACTCGCTGCTTTTGTGCTCGCAGTTTCCTGTGCCTGAACATTTTATAATACCTGAAAAAAGATTCTCGCTTATATAAAACCATATGAGTATAGGCAAACTCAAAACTGCGTGTCTGGGACTGGGCAGGGGGGCGGATGAGCTGCTTTCTCTTGCCTGCTCAACCGAATTGTATGAGATTATTTCCATCGCCGACAGCAATTTGACAAATGCTCAACAAACCGCACAAAAATACAACTGCAGCGCCTTTGACGACTACAGACAATTCATCCTGCAAAATGATATTGACCTTCTCATAGTCGCAGAGCCGCTTTACAAGTGCGCTGAGTTTGTCAAAGCCGCGATAAACAAAAAATACCATATTCTCAAACTTATCCCGACAGCGGCAAATTTTGAGCAGGCAACCGAGCTTATAAATCTTGCCGAGAAAAATAACGTAAAATTCATTACCGCCTGTCCAGCAAGATTTGCGCCAGGCTTTGAAAGGTTAAGCGACTATTTGAAAACCGCCGACCGCCGGCAGCTTTACTTCATCGAGACTCGCGCATCTTTCGGCAGCGATTTCTTCCAGCCTGTAATCTCTTACGCACAAGCCGACAGGAAACTGTCCGGCGGGGGGGTGCTGCTCAACGATTGCTTTGAATTACTCAGTCTTATTATCGAAAACTTTTCTCTGCCGCAGCAGATTTATGCCCTTGCCGCAAGCAAAAGTGCAGATAAATTGGCAAAACAATACCTTGCCGAAGATACAATAACAGCGTCGCTCGTTTTCAAAGACGGGCTTACCGGTACATTTCTGGCCGCACAGCACATCGGAACCGCTGCCGCGGCGCCGGTGAAAATTTATGGAGCAGAGCAGAATATTACTGCAACGCCTAATCGACTCGCCGTTTACGATAATAATAATTCTTTAATCGTAGAACATAAATACCCGCTCAAGAACAAAAAATGTATAACCGAGATGCTTATCGATATCGGCAGGGCGATACTTGAGCCGGAAAAATACAGGCTGCGGAACCATTCCCGTCTCGACCTTGCAACGATGGCGCTTATTGAAGCCGCTTATTTAAGCGCAAAAACCTCAATGCCCGAATCACCCCGAAAGTTTTTCGAAATATCCGAAAAAGAAAAATCTCCCTTTGCTTAATCTTGACTTATTCGCATCTCAAGCTGCCGCCGCACATGCTGCATAACTTCGCGGACATCCTGCGTATCAGGCAGAAACAACACTAATTGCTCAAGAAGCCTTCGTCTTTTTATTTCTCTAAGAATGGGCACAAAATTCACATCTACTATCCAGCCTAACTGTGCAATGACCATATCATTAAGCGTTTTAAGCTCCTTGTAATCAATCGTCTTGTCGTCAAGAACCGCTTTGACAATATGCTTTGAATATTTATTCTCCGCGGAAAATCCCATAATTCCGATGTACTTTTGAGGATTTTTTCGCAAATCGCCAAGCCAGCTAATCATCACATAATAGATATCGAGCTTGTCGACATCGCGAACCAGCTTTGCGATAAGCCCCGTTTCTTCGTCGAGGCCGCAAGGCAATTCTTTCTCGCCGTGAAGCCTTATCGCCTCTTCTATAATTTCCTTGTTCCGCTGCGAAAGACCATCGAGCACTTTATTTTCGGCAAGAACTTTCAGGCCGAGCAAGCTGTGGTCTTCAGTACCAACATCGTTATATGAGTGATATTTCATAAACTGCTCGAATCTGCCGACATCATGGAACAAGACCGCCGTCTCAGCGAGCATCTTTTGCTCATCATCCAGACCGAGCTGGTCGGCTATCAGCAGAATATCGCCGCACATCCTGCGTGTATGGTCCTCTTTAAGCCTGATGTTATCGTTCGTCAGTTCATCATCGCCATAAAAGGTCGCCGCATAGTCATAAAACCACTTTTTAAGCTGCTCAAGCTGCTTTTTTGTCATACTCTTTTCCTTTTAACAAGGCCGGTAACTTTACCGCAAAAGAGCTTCTCACTCCACAATTTAACTAAAAAAATCTTGTATTTACGGCTCAATTTGCCTAAACTACGGCGAGCTGGAAAACTAAAAACAGGAACAAGGAGTTTCAAATGCCTACAGTTAAAGACGTTATCGTCAAAAAACCCACGCCACAGGAAACAAAGGAATGCAAAAGCTGGCCGATATGGACCTGCGAAAAGAGCACGTTCGACTGGGATTATACGCAGACTGAGACCTGTCTTGTTTTGCAGGGCAGGGTAACGGTAAAGGACCGGCCCGGCAGCGAGACTGTTTCATTTGGCCCAGGGGATTTGGTTATCTTTCCCAACGGCCTTAAGTGCACTTGGCAGGTCGCAGGGGCCGTAAAGAAGCATTATAATTTTGAATAAAAAAAGTCGCTTCCGGCCGGTTGGACGCGGTCACAGCACCGCTGCCCACTACGGGCAATCCTGCCGGAGGCGACTGCAAAAAGTATCCAAGCTTAAATTATCACCATAAACATAAACCCTATCTGCAATTATCTCAAACCAGTGCCAAACGTATGTCCTTCTGATGAAATTTTATGCCTAAAAAACCAAGTAGTAGATTGTTTTTGTCCCGTATGTGTTAAAATAGATAATTATCTTGAAATTGCAATTTGTGATATCAGGATTGGAGACAAAAACAAAAGGCCGGGGTTGGCCGGCCTTTTATGGTTTGTGGCGACAGGGAGCCTATTTTATCTCATCATCAATCCAGCCGGTAAGCTCTTTAAGATCTTTCAGCGTAATATCACCCATATGTGCGATTCTGAACGTCTGGTCTTTGAGTTTGCCATAGCCGTTGCCGAACACGGTGTTATGCTTTGCCTGAACGGCTTTGATAACGTCGCCGACAGTGATACCCCTTGTATTCTTAATTGTCGTCAGCGTATTTGATGCATATTTTTCCTCGCAGAACAATGCGAATTTTTCCTTTGCCCAGCCTCGGACAAAATCGCCCATTTCCCTGTGTCTCGTCCAGACATCTTCCATACCTTCCTTAACTAACTTGTGGCACTGATAATTCAGCGCCATAATATGCGGAATAGCAGGGGTGGTGGGCGTCTGGTCTTTTTCAGCGCTCTTTGCGAACGTCTGAAAATCAAAGTAGTAGCCCCTGCCGGTTACCTTTTTGCTCTTTTCCATAGCGCGTTTGCTTACGGCAAAAACCGCAAGTCCCGGCGGAATCGCAAAGGCCTTTTGAACCGAAGCGAACGCCACATCCCAGCCAAGCTGGTCAAAATGCATAGGCAGCCCGACCATCGCGCTTACCGCATCGACAAATACCAATACATCAGGATATTTGGTTTTCATCATATCCGCAATTTCATAAACCGGATTCGTAAGACCGGTGCTGGTTTCGTTGTACACCAGCGTTATCGCAGCATATTTGCCGCCGGCAAGTTTCTTGTCAATCATTTCTGCCGTCGTCGCCTGGCCCCATTCGACCTTGAGCTCTTCAACATTTCTGCCGCAGCTTCTTGCGACACCGGCCCATTTATCGCTAAATGCGCCGCACATCGCGGCAAGTACTGTTTCATTGTGGTCAACACAGTTTCGGATACTTGCCTCCCATATGCCGGATGCGCTTGACGTGCTGATAAAAACATTCTGCTCTGTAAACAATATTTTCTTGAGCATGTCAATCGTCTCTTTATGCAGTTGCGAATACTCTTTGCCTCTGTGGCCCAGAGTATATCTGCCCAACTGCCGCAATACGTCGGGCAGGACATGCACAGGCCCGGGTATAAACAACTTCGGCGGATTCTTCCAGTCAACCATCTTCATTTCTCCAAAAATTATTAAAGTTTATTTATCGTTAGTCCCGAAAAGATTTTCGGGAAAAAGAACGTCGATTTTTGCGGCATTTTTTCATTCGCTGCCGCGATCTGCTTTACCTGCTCGGCTCGCGTCGGGTTCATAAAGAACACAACCTGCTTTTGGCCTTTGTCAACTGCTGCTACCGCCTCGTCAACGGCGCTGCCGAAATCCTTTATATACTCGATATTAGTCTGGCCCACAAGCTGCCGCTCGCCAATGCCGAGGATTTTCTCAAGTACCAGCTTGTGCAACACTGTTACATCGAGCCTTCGCGACACAACACTAAACTGCGGCACAATTTTGTCCATCACCGCATAGTCTTTCAGCATAATCGCATAAAAGGCGCTGTCAGCGGCGTAAATGCCGAAGCATGTCCGGCCGGCTTCGAACTGACCTCGCATTTTCTTAAACATTTCCTCCTTGGCGCCGCCTTTATCGGCGGCTGATGAAAATGAAAACTTCGAACTTTCAAAATCTTCAGCCAATTTGGAAAGCAGCTTTTCGAAATCAAAGTCTGCGATATTGCCGACGAGCCTGTGAGTCGGCAGAACTACAAGACCGGGACTCTGCACATTGATAAAAGTCATCATTTGCCAGTCCGCCGAAGGTTCATTCATCATTCGCCTGTAATTAAGACCAGTTTCGTACCGATGATGACCGTCCGCAATCACGGTTTCCTTATCCTTCATCATCTCTGCAATTACAGAAATGTCTTTGGCATCGTCTATTACGAACATTCTGTGTCTAACTTTGCCTTCATCGGTAAAATCAATCGCAGCTTTTTTTACTTCGACTGTTTTTTCAATAATTGCATCTGCCGTTTTTTTTGCATCTTCATAGAGCATAAAAATCTGGCCGAACTGAGCCGCCGTTGCCTGCATAAGTTTGAGCCGGTCTGCTTTTGGGCCGTCGAGCGTTTCTTCATGAGGCTGAACGCCCGAGCCGAACTCAACCAATTTTCCAAGAGCGATAAACCCGCTGCGGCTGTATCTTTTTTTCGCAATCTCAAAATCCTGAACATAGGCATAAATCGCCTCTTTGTTGTCCTGCCTCAAAACGCCTTCGTTTATCCACTCATTCAGATATTCAGCCGCTCGTGTGTACTGATTCTTCGCTTCATCATCGCCCGCTTCTGTTTTGCCCCTGATAATTCTGACAACATTATACGGGTTTTGTTGATAGAGCATGACCTGCTGGGCGGCGCCTATGACATCATAAGGCGGAGCGACACACGCCCCGACATCGCCGACAACATCAGGATTAAACCGAAACGCTCTAAAAGCCTTTATTTCCATACAAAACCGGGTTGCAGAGCTTACCAGAGTTAGTCGGTTTTTTCAAAACAATTTTGAAAAACGCACCTGCAAAGTTGCGGCCCTTTGCCGCCGGCAGGAAGATTAGAAAAAATAATCTGGCAATTTCTATTTACTAATGCATAATTGGTATAATAACTGGTATTTACGTGAAAGGAGAAAAATATGTATTGTCCGAAGTGCGGCTCGCAAAATCCTGAAAATGCGAAGGTATGCCTGTCCTGCAGCCAGCCTTTGCCCATCTCGCCTGCGGCCCCGCAACCCAGTGCCGCTAAAACAAGTGTCCTGGCGATATGGTCATTCATACTTGCGCTGATAGGCTTATTTACCTTTATGCTCACGGCTCTGCCCGCCCTGATTTGCGGAATTATCGGCCTGGTCAAAATCAGCAAAAGCAAAGGGCAACTGAAAGGCACAGGGCTTGCCATTACCGGAATAGTACTGCCTTCGGTCAGTGTTATATTTATCCTGCCGATGATGCTCGCCATACTGATGCCGGCACTTGCCAGAGTAAAGGCATTAGCTCATAAAACAATGTGTTCAACAAATCTATCTATCATCAGTAATGCTATGATGGATTATACCGCCAACCATAATGATATGTATCCGCCAGCCTATAACTGGTGTGATGTGCTTATCAAGGATTGCAATGTCAGTCCCAAACAATTTTGCTGTCCCGCCAGCAATGCAGCAGAAGGCCAATCCAGTTATGCAATTAACATCAACGTCGCCGGCAAAAAGGTTTCAGAGGTTCCGCCTGATACCGTCCTGCTTTTCGAGACAACTCCTGCGGCCAATCCTGCCGGCGGACCTGAAATCCTGAGCACGGATAATCATTGGGATGATGGATGTAATATCCTGTTTGCGGACTGTCACGTAAAATTCGTCAAGCCGCCGGAACTTTCGAATCTCCGCTGGACGGCAGAATGATTTAATCAATTTCCGGGTTGACAAAGCCGGCTAAAAATAGAAAATAAAAAAGCAAAGGTCCTTGATAAACCGGAGGTAAGAAAATGAAAAAGCTGCTTATAATCCTGTTTGCCAATTGTCTTGCCCTATCTATCGCGGCGGCGGCAGACAGCAGTGACGGCAATATCCCGCAGGAGCCGGCTCAGCCTTCAGCCTCTGTAACAGGTTCAAATGAGCCTGATACGGCTTTTTCACAGCAGCAGGCCGTTCCTGAAAGACCGACCAGAGGCCGTCGGACCCGAAAAAAAATGAAATCCGCAGCGGCAGAACAACAGGCGGCTAAAGTCAGAGCGCGCGCTCGCCGGTACCAAACATTTGAGACTCAGCTCGCCGACGAATACAAGAAACACTATCAGCGACTCGCAATATTGAATCGCATCCGCCAGCTTGCCGAGCAGGAGGGACTGGCCGACATAATCAAAAGGGCCGACAGACTTATAAAGATGGAAAACGACAGGCATATGAAAAAAATAACCCACCTTCACCGCAAACCTGTCATAACTGCCAAACCAAACCTGCCGCAACAGGACGCAGGCACGGCGGGTGAACCAAACAAATAACTTTTATTTAAGGAGAATGTGAAATGTTGCAAAAAATTATGACGATTGCTCTCGTCCTTGCTTTGGCTGCTGTCTTTGGCTGCAAGAAAACGACTACACAACCTGCTACTCCCCAGCCTACAGTAACAGAACAAGCCCAGCAAAAAGCCGAAAAAGAAGTAACGAAGGAAAATATGGGTGAGCAGCTTGAAAAGGTCGAGAAGGACATCCAGGAAGATTCTGCTGAAGAATAAATCAGCAGGAGCCTATTAACTCTTTTCAGGAACTGAAGAAATTAAACAGGTAATTTTTAAGGAGAATGTGAAATGTTGCGAAAAATTCTGACAATCCTCGTTATTATCGTTCTGGCTGTTGCTTTTGGCTGCAAAAAACAAACGCCAGTCCCAACCTCGCGACCGGCCCCCGACGCAAATGCGATGGAGACCGAGTAAGTACGTCCCGCTGCGAGTGCCCTATAACCACCGATAGCGAAAGAAAGGGTGGGTGATAAACCTGCCCTTTTTGGGATGCGGCAATTAAAACCGGCCCAAAGCCGAAACTCCATCGGTGATTCTATG
>Ga0315543_1002246_pt1 | contig 19093 bp, 24 predicted proteins | sample SalMarSW160210MG_2_FD_203098 | JGI IMG/M metagenome (GOLD analysis project Ga0315543, IMG submission 203098) | Salt marsh sediment microbial communities from the Plum Island Ecosystem LTER, Massachusetts, United States - Salt Marsh Sediment SW1601-210 ...
AAGTAGTATATGATACTGTTCGTCCGAGCCAGGCATTGGGCTACCTTACACCACTGGAATATCTAGAACAACATTGGCAAAATAAAAGAAAGGAGAAAGTGTCACCAATCACCTGAACGAGTACATATTCTTCAACTAATTGATTTCTTGTGTTATAATAAATCAGCGCCAGTGACAGCAGGTACCCTGAGGGTTTAAATAACTTGCCTGCCGAGGCTTAAGTTAACCCTGTGTTCGCTGGCACAGGGATTTTTATTATAGACTTCCTCTCCCATGACGGGAAGGAATTAAAGAGAGGGCGAATATGTTAAGAGAAAAGAAGGTGCAAATAGTAAGCAGTCTAGCCGATGATTTGTCGCGGAGCACTATTATCATCGCTACTAATTATCAGGGCCTGCTTGCTAAACAAGTGGCTGAGTTGCGTAATGCTTTGGCAAAAGCAGGTATCGGGTATCATGTGGTCAAAAACACTCTGGTCTATCGCGCCGCTGACCAGGTAGGTAAGCCACAACTGAGGGATATAATCAATGGTCCTGTGGCCCTGGCCTTCGGCTACGATGACATAGTTAATACAGCTAAAGCTCTTAACCAATATATCAAATCCGCAGCATTGCCTTTACAAATTAGAGGAGGACTGTTAGGAGACCGAATTCTGCTTCCAGAGGAAGTGATAAGCCTGGCTAATTTGCCATCTAGAGAAGTTCTTATTTCCAGACTAATCGGGCAATTACAAGTCCCTGTAGGAACTTTACATAATATCCTCAACCTTCCCTTGCAGGGGCTATTGAACGTGTTACAAAACAGGGCTCAAACCATTAGTGCATAACAAAGGAGGGAATCATGTCACCAGAAGAATCAAAGAAAAAAGTTAAGGAAGAGGAGGTAAAGAAAGCTTCAAGGGCAAAGAAGGAAGTTAAGGAAGGGGAGGCAAAGGAAGCTCCAACGGCAAAGAAAGAAGTTAAGGAAGAGGAGGTAAAGGAAGCTCCAACGGCAAAGAAAGAAGTTAAGGAAGAGGAGGTAAAGGAAGCTCCAACGGCAGACAAGGAAGTTAAGGAAGAGCAGATAAAGGAAGCTCCAACAGCAGACAAGGAAGTTAAGGAAGAACAGGTAAAGGAAACTCCAAGGGCAAAGAAAGAGGCCAAGGGTTTGACCAAGGAAGAAATTATCGCTGCCATTAAGACTATGACAGTGCTGGATCTGGCTGATTTGGTCAAGACCCTGGAGAATGAATTCGGGGTTAGTGCTGCCCCTGTAGCAGTAGCAGCGCCGGCAGCTGCTCCTAGCGAGCAAGCAGAAGCACCCTCAGCGGAGGAGAAGACAGAATTCACCGTCACCTTAAAGAGCTTCGGCGAAAGGAAAATCGAAGTTATCAAGGCAGTGCGCGAGGTAACCACTCTCGGATTAAAGCAAGCTAAGGATTTGGTGGAGGCTGCTCCACAGGTAGTAAAAGAAGGCATCCCCAAGGAAGAGGCCGAAACAATAAAGCAGAAATTAGAAGCTGCTGGAGCGACTGTAGAGGTTAAGTAGGGTCATCTCAAAATTTTCGAATTCTTGAGGGGAGGTTGAGTAACATGCCTCTGGCTACTTACCAAGTTATCTTAGTGCTGGGAGGATTTTTCGTCCTCCTGGGGATTATTTTTATTCTCTGGAACAAGAGGGAAAAGAAAAGATACTACAATTCTATTTTACTAACCCAAAGAGATATTAAGGAGACTATAACCCATGAACACGAGCGTTTCTGGCTACACGCCTGGCAAATAGGAGGCAGGATTTCCCTTATCGTTGGCATTGTACTGCTGATTATTGGCGGGATTCTTGCGTCTTAAGTTTGTCATGGTACCGGAGGGCAGCGAAGGGCTTTTCGGCAAATTATGTTGAAATAGCTTTGAAATGGTACGAACGCCAGTAGTATCTTTCTGCGATAGACATCCACATCGGTCTCCACAAGGTTAACTGGTTAAAGCCTGACCAATGGCGACTCATATGAAATGAGTGGGCGATTAACTCTCGGCACCCAGTCTATCAGTGACCTCCTGCAGTGATACTTTGCCGGCAGACAAGACCATTTTTAGCGCGTCATCAATTGATATATCGGTCTTGATAATGTCATTTTCCTTTACTATTTCTAGATAGCCCGATGTTGGGTTGGGGGACGTCGGTATAAAGACGCTGAGCAGCTTTTCACCAGACTCGACGCGTGATTCACTCGTTACAAAGCCTATAGCTCGCATACCCTTTTTAGGGAATTCTACCAGTACCACCTGCAGGAATCCACCTTCACCAGGAGTAGCGAAGCTTTGCAAGATTTGTTTGATGCCTGTGTAGAGATATCGAAACAATGGCACTCTTGCCAATAGAGACTCACCATAACGAATCAGTCTCCTTCCAATAACATTGGTCGCTACAACTCCAGCCAAGTAGATTAACACTACGGTGATGCCCAAGCCCAGGCCAGGAATCGTGTAACCTAATAGTGACTCGGCTACAGGCTGTAGAATGTTGTCGATGGCAAAGAAAAGCCAGCGCAGTATCAATATGGCGGCACCGACCGGCACAACAATGAGAATCCCCGTGATGAACTGCGCTCTTAATTTCTTACCTACCTGCTTCCGCGATGTCTTCTTGATATGCTCCATTGCTCTTGGCCTCCTTGTTGCACTAAGTGAACTACCCGTTCATAGTAACGCTTGATACCCATTTTAACACTGTAAATTAGCCGCAAGAAGCAAAACGGCTTATTTCACAGGCTTAGTTAGGAGACATCTTTTTCCTTCCAGACAACCACGACTGACGCCTCCCTGAAAGTGCCTTCTCGCCGATACTGTGATAACCAATGTGTGCTCCGCCTCTTCCAGGAATGCTACTCGGATAATGCTGTTACCTATCTGCCTGAGCGCATTATAACGACTTTCAATACCAAGTAGCAATTGGTCTTTCTATTACAAGCCACATTCTGGAAATACCCCTTTAAACCAAAAAGGCCCGGGATTATCCCCGGGGCCAGCCTTTTCTTTTCCTTCTTGACGCTTGAGAGCTTTGGTTTGGGTAATAAAGTTATCCGTATTCCCAAAAATCTCCTCGATCCTCCCTTGACCACCGCCAATCAAGATTGACCAGCTATTGATGACCTCTTCTCGCCTCACGATCGTCATCTTTCAGTTCCCCCGATATTCTCGCTTGTCCGACATAATCAGTTGTAACACTAGGCAGAAGGCTGTAACAAGTTTATGAAAGCTAGGGATTCCTTTACACGAGCGTCGAGCGCTACTTGTTCAAGTGCCTTGATTTTTCCTGAATTTGGGCCATACCACTCAGTAAGTAGCTCCTTTATTATTTTATCCGCTTCGCTTATATATGACGAATCCGTGGACCTGAAACCATTTTCTTTGAGAGGCAAAGTGGGGGGCAGGTAAATGATATGGGTATATTTCATGGCCTGCTTTACTACTATCCCGCCAAACGTATCAATGAAATCCTTATCGTCGCTGAGCCAAAGTTTGCTGTACGCCCAGTGATCAATTAGAGACCTGTCCGAAACAAAAGAACCGTAGCTTTCTTCTAGCGCGATTTGCCACCACAAAATCCCACGCTGCCATTCAAGCCGGTGACGACGTGCAATATGACCGTCTTGTGAAATACCTAATATTTTAGCTACTGTCCTCGATACTTCCATGATGAGAGGCAGATCTATGTATGGGATTAAATTCTTAAGAAGAGTGGTTTTGCCGGTTCCTTGTGCTCCTACTATCACTATCCTTCGTTGGACTGTCGCTATATCCATTGGCCTATCACCTTCGCCAAGCTGCTCACAAAATGCCGTGTTGCCTCATTCCCCCGTTTCTTAATGAAAGAGGGGTGATAAGTAGGAGATATAAGAACGTTATTCCATAATGCTTGCCGATAAAGAACATCGCCTAATCTTACCTTACCTAGAAACCACTGGGTAGCGTCTTTGCCTAAAGCAACGATAAGCCTAGGTTGGACGATCTCGATTTCTTTTGCCAAAAAGTGACGGCAATCCTCCATCTCATTTGTTTTGGACGGACGATTACGAGGTGTATGGCAGTGAACAACATTGGTAATAAATAGTTGACTTTTGAGGATCCCTAACCTTTCGAACACTTGATCTAAAAGGATGCCTGACCCTCCCGTAAACGGTATTTGTGATTCCATGCATTTGTAACAAAGGCTCTGACCTATTAGCATGACCTTAGAATTTAGATTTCCGTATCCCGGCGCATTCTCCGTGATACTTTGTACATTTAAGCCAGGGCACTTTCGACAATGCCTAAGCTCATTATTTAGTCGCTTTATAAGTTTCATCTTTTCCGTTGTAACCATGGAAGCTGAACGTTAATTGATTTCGAACAATGAAGGGCCCCTCTTATTGACCTCATCGCCAATAGCAGTGGCTAGTCCGGGATTCACCGTTTCATTACATATCACACGGATCTCCCGGATGTTATCGACCATATTGTCGACTAATCTGGTATCAAAAAAGGATATGAAGTGATCACTCCACGGAATAATCTCTTCCTTTAGACCTTTGCGGGGAGATTTCCCGAAGCAAACTCCGCCAATATCGACAAAAAAGCCAAATGGGGAGGTATGTCCAAAAGGATGTCAAAACTACGGAGTTTCCTTCCCATCTTCTTAGAGAACAACGTGCATAAATTTTCTTCGAGTTTTTTCCTCTCAATTGACCGTCCCTCTCCGAAATGGATGTCGATTTGGTGACCAAATCTATCTTCTGTCACCGGGAAACAAATATAGGCTCGCTTGTAAAGCTTCCGCTTTTTAACTTCGTCCAAAAGACAAACTGACCGAGATTTCTTGTCCCCGGCCTTATCCTTTAAGAACTGGATTACATTCCCATCGTCAATTTTAGAAAATTCTTCTGGATTAAGGCGACCAATTTCTTGGTGGATATCAAGTAAGGCTCTTTTTATCATCGTTGCTGCAATTCGCACTGTATGCTGCCAATAGACATTTCGATACATTAGGTATTTGGCAAAGATTATGGATTCTGCTGGTCCTATTCCCTTCCGATCTATTAGCAGATCCTCCTCGTGTACCAAGAGAGATTGCATGAGGCGCTGCCAATCTACCAAACCATAAGGGACACAACAGTGATACGCATCCCTGTTTAAGTAATCCATCTTATCAAGGTCGGTTGTGCTGCTCAAAAGTCTCTGGAGAAACATTGGAACTACAAACTTAGAAGAAAATCTTCTGGAAATAAAGCTTGCTACATCTTCAGGCTCTACCTCCCAGTACTCTTTCAAACATTCTTTAATGTGGGTATCACTAGACACTATATAAGCAGACATCTCTTCGTGTTTTAATCCTATTTCTATCTCTTCTACGATATGACCATAAGGGAGATGACCAATGTCATGTAAAAGACATGCAGCGAGGAAAACCCTGCCAAGGTATGGATGGAGAATTTCCTCACCGCTTCTTTCAAGAAGATGTCTAAGTGCTTGGAGACCAAGGTAATAAACCCCTATGCTATGCTCCAGCCGGGTATGTGTCGCCCCAGGATACACTAAGTAGGCCGGGCCCAGTTGCTTGAGTTCTTTGAGCCGCTGAAAGCTGGAAGAGTTGATGATCCTATACGCGCCTTCTGTCAACGGGATGGTACCGTAAATTGGGTCGCGAATTGTAAATAGTGCCTTTTTGTACAAGTACGTATGTTTGGCAAAGCCAGCCAAACTCTTCAATTCTCTGACTCCTTTATAACCAAGGTTTGTATCCGACTAGGATGGCATGCGTTTCATTCAAGCGCTTCGTGATAATATTACCAAACCCTGCGTTTACCGCTAAATTGGTTAGCTCTTCCGGGGCAAAAACCCTCCCTCTTAAGGTGCAGACTAGCATATTAAGATCAAAGCACCTACTCCTAAGGTTATCTGGAACCCATTCGTTCAATACGATACGCCCTCCTGGGCGCAAAGCAACAAAGGCTTTGGACAGAAGAATTTGAGCCTCGGAAGGGCTTTTACCATGAATGACATTGCTAATTAAGACGACATCCTGCTCCCCGGGCCAATCGTCCTTCAATAAGTCGCCTACCAGGGTGGATACCTGACCCCCAATAGAGTGTTGCTCAATTAGCTTCCTAGCCTGAATTACCATCTCTTCACGATCGTAAACGATTGCTCTCAAGGAAGGATTCCCTAAAGCTGCCAATATCGAATATATTCCAGAGCCGCCGCCCGCATCCAAGATCTTCAAATTTCCTCCAAAATCTACCACTTCATGAACTTTAGGCGAGGAAGAGATATAAGCATCAGCTAAGCCTTTAGCATATGCTTCAACATCTATGTCGTGGGTGTGTTTCAAAAGAGGTCTACCAGACTTTAATGCTTTATCCAAATCTGTCCAGAGCTTATAAAGCATCCCTTGATGTAGAGCCCAATTCCTGATCGTGCCTTCCGGACCAAAGCATTGGATTGCTATATCTGTGGCTATATATCGTTCCCGACCATTATTCTCAGCATACCTCACCATATCCAGGAATACTAGGACATCCAGAAGATGCTTTAGGCTTCTTTGTGGGATACTAAGGTTCTGAGATAATGCGTCTAAAGAGAGGGGCTCTTTACCAAGAACCTCAAATAACCTGATCTCGACAGCGGTTATAAGAATCCGCGCTTCTTGGTATTGTTCAATTGTATCTGTTACTTCTGAGATAGATTTCATATTTAGTAAAACTCTGGATTTATGAATGGCACTAGCGCATAAGCGGTAGCGATTTTAAAGAATTCTTCTCTATCCGTTAAACCATGTGTTAGTACACCAGGAGTGCCCATTCTCTGTTTTGTATTGCTCTCCCCGGCAAGGTGATCAATAATATCGCCTAGTTCCTCCCCCATCCTTAATCCTTCCTCAACCAGAGGCGGTAATAAGAGTAAAGTACCTCCGCCGATACCCAACCCGCCCTCTTCATTTACCACTGCCACAAATCCGCATAACATTAAGCCTGCCTCGATCCTTTCCACACCACCCTCAACACCAACCCCAAATAGGGCGCCTTTTGTTGCTGAAAGCGCCTCCTTAGATCTATTTACAGCACCCTGCCTTGTTTCTTGAGCACTCATAGGTTGATTTGATACTCCAGAAGCAGTGTCAAGGGCAATTACTCTTATGTCGCCAAATACTTTCTGAAAAACATCTTTTACGGCCTTAACCTTGACCGGATTTTTAGAACCTATAGCTATAAGCATGGTTTTGTTGATTAGCCTTCCATTCCGTGCACGGGCGGATAAGGAAACAATTCCTTTAGGGAAACAGTTATTTGACCACCCTTACGATTAAGACTGGTGATTAGCAAATTGGAGGCAAATTCCGAGAGCATCTGCCGACACGCACCGCAAGGCATTAGGGGCTGATCGCTTCCGGCAGCAATAACCATACTGACAAAATTTCTCTCGCCATGTGTCAAGGCATTTATCAAGGCTACTCTTTCAGCACATAAAGAGAGGGACATTATGGGAACTTCAATATTACATCCCGTGTAACGCTTGCCGCTGTCTGCAACTAACACAGCACCTACTTTAAAACCTGAATACGGGACATAGGCATTATTCCAAACCTCCCAGGCTTCGGAGGAAATAGAGTCATCATTCACTTGCAAACTTTACCACCTCCTTCGCAAGTTCATCACAGAAGCTGCACGTGGTGCCACACATGTATCTACAATCAGGCTGTTTCTCAATAAAATAATTAAGGTAGCCTTTACTCTTGAGCATCCCAGCATCGAGGTAAACCTTTGGTCTCTTTCCCTCCTGCCTCAAACTTCCTATGACCAATGGGCCAAGTTCCAGCACGTTTCCTTCATATTCCTGCTCCATATATTTTTCTAGCACAAAGTTATGCCAAGTCAAGTTCTTGATGGTCCGGCCTGTTATTTTCATCCAGTCAATTCCACATGTTTCGTGATAGTAATTCATCCAGTCAGGAAGAATCCAGTAAGTCTTCAGGATGTCTTCTGGCTTGATCATGAAAAGCTGGGTACATCTGTTAAAGGGATAATTTGCAAAGAACCGATCCCCGTGTGTATAGCTAATAGCGTTCAACGATTGAAGATTATAATGCATGTTACGCATCGAGCAATCGCCACAAAATTCGTTTACTAAGACTTCAAAACTGGTATCCCGCAATTTCCCCTTCAGATCTTTCAATAAATGCAAAAATTTGAAGTCTCTATTGCATCGTATATCTAACGTAATCCGATCTGCGCCAAAAGTCTTGACCTGTCGGATCCGGTTTAGTGAATCAATGCTGGCAATAGTGCTGACTACGATGGTAAACCTCGGCAGCTTCCTGCGCACATACTCCATCACCAATGGCGAAGCTATAGTCAGAATGCGAACCCCAGCTTCCCATAATTCCTGAAGAAATCTGCCAATGGACTCTTCAATGTCTCTGAGTGTAATAGTTGTAGAATTAAGCGCATAGTTAAAGCTTATCCCTATGCCTTGTAGCTTTCGTACATAATCAAAGAGCTGTTCCTTGCTTACAGGCGGCAGTCGACTTGGCTCTCGCGCGGAGGTTACCTCAGAGAAGGATGCATATGCTTCGCAAATCTTTATATCCTTACCAGCGTAATCCGCATTGAGCTTCACATAAGCATTCAAAAGTTCATCGTTAAATACACATGGTACTGACAATTTGATCATTACCATTGCCCCCAGAAGTTACTCTCTAAAGTCTGCCTTTCCCCATATAGTTTCCCAGTCAGGCCTTTCGTACCTGAAAAAGTCGTTTTCAGTGATGTGCTTATATTTAAGTAGGATGGATATTTCCCTTCTATACTCAGTCTCATTCTCTGAAGCATGCATGTAATTTGGTGCTGGAATAAGATTGGTGTCGGGAACTGCTATATCAGCCGAAGAATAGTCACCGCGAATTGTTCCCATGGGAGCCATAAGTGGCTGGAACTGACCTTCATATCCTGCAAATACAACCTTCCCACTCTCGATCTTGTAAGTCGGCAAACCTCCTGCTAATTTTCTCATGCTAAGAATGGAATTAGGTCCTTCAACCACTACAGCCAAGGTTGGATTTACTGTGAATTTCAGAAATATCTTGATTATATCCTCTTTTGGCTCCCATTTTTCTATTACAAGAGCGTAGAATTCCGCTACGGATTCTTCTGTAAACTTAAAAAGTCTGATTAAGGGTGTCTTATACCGGAGTCGCTGGATGGCCTGCAAGATCTCTGGATAAACACCGAGAACGATACCTTCTGTTTTACACAGTACGAGTGTTCTTTCTTCATATCTCCTTTTAAGTTCGTTGGGTTCTAATTTCACCAAATGCTTAGTCAATATTGCACTCCTTTCTTAAAGAACTTCCTGCAAGGTATGCTTCACAACCCCTTCGTGCATTTGATCGGGCAGCTTCTCCCAGAAAATAGGAGCTGCTTCCTCTAGGGACTGTATGTTCATCTTTTCGTATAAGGTTATAGCTTCGTCGGCGTATCGTTTGGCCAATTCTCTATTACTCTGCTTCAGTTCACGAGCCAACAGGTAACATATCTCTGCTTGTAGTTTGTCTAGTTCCTTTGTTCTTTGATCCTGAGAGACGGTAGCTAACCAATCATGTGACTTCTGCAAAACGTCATGTGCAAAGCTGCTATCCCTTACAGCCCCTTTTAATGCATGAAGTCTTGACTCCAGCAATTCCATTCTTTTTTGCATTTGCACCCCCTTCCTAACTTTGAGGCATCCGATGGCTGCCCCTATTTCACAAAATGTCTACCATCCCCGTTTCCAGCCGTGTCTTTACAGAACTAGGAGCAAAACCCACTATTAGTATAATACAATTACACCGAGAATTCGACAGGGAAAGAAGTCGCCAGCGTGTTTAAAAGATCGGCAGGAGTCAGATGGTCTCCCTACTAACTCTTTGTTGCAAGTTATCATCCCCGGGATCATTCTGGTGGCATGATGCCTCGGAAAGGTCCAAAATAGCTCTTTCTAGTTTCTGTTGTAGTCTCCTTTCGATGTCTCCAAAGCCAAAGATTCTTCCTAAGATTTCGAACTTACAGGCCACATCCTGAACTTTATCCAACCAGATGCTCATTATCCTTTTACCTATGATGCCCCTTTCCTCTATCAGCCTCAGGTTAGTCGGGTAACATTCAATACAAAGCCAGTGGAGAAACTGGCCCTAGCCCATTTGTAAGGGAGACTGATGAAGAGCGAATTATCCCATCGGCCGGTTCTCACAACTTTTGTGAGAGGGCAATAGCCTTATCTTTACCAACTGCCGCAGGAAGAGCTGGAGCACTTATCCAACCGAGTGCAACCACCTTTAGCGAAAGCCTGTAGGCAATCCACTCCAACGAAGCTGTATGGACGGCCAATGGTGTCTTGAGCCCTCAATGTCATTTGACTGTAAGGATTTTCTCTGTGATGTGGTTCACCCTCCGAATCACTTCCCAGTAAATTCCCGCGCCGAGTCCTACGCTTATATAAGCGAAGATTGAGAGAAACAGAGTCGAGGCGTCGTTTCGGACCAGTGCTGGGTTGTTGGTCACGGACTGCAAGGTGCCGGAAACGCTGGCAGCGATAAGGAATCCTGTAAGGATTGCCAGCCCGCGCCACCACTTGTCATACTCGGACTGTAACTTCTGTAGCTTTACACTCGGTAGCATATCCTGACTATCAAGAAATGAAAGGTCGATCTTCGAACTGCGGACACCATCTACGATCCCGACAATCAAACCGAAGAAGAGAATCCAGGAAAAGTATCCTGCATCGAAGCCAAAGTTTGCTAAGGATATGGCGCCGAAAAGAGCCAGTATAATGAAAGCTGAGATACATCGCAGGTATGGATTACTCTGTGCTCCAAAGATACCCAAGACACGTGGGGCAAACAACATGAACGCAGCAACGCCTAGGCCCAAAAGACAGGAATAATACCCCCAGGGATAGTGCGGTCCCGAGGGCGCCGTATAAAGTAACTCTGGGGGTGGTATCTGTGGTGGCACAGCACTTTCATACATAGCTCTAGCCTGCTGAATCTTGTCATAGATTACAGGATTTATACGCGTGACAATAAACGCTATCCATGAGAAGCCAAGGCCTGCATATACGCTCAAGAGCAGGCGGTCCCTCAATTTGACACCCATAGTCGATGCCTCCTTTCTGGCCCGATGATGTTTCGGGGTCGGCCGTGTGCTTACAGAAAGTATATATCAAGAAACACCAACGCTGCCATAAGCTGTCATCATCCCCAGAGCCACAGCATCAAACATGTTCTGGTGATACTTCTCCTTCCAGGCCCTGTCCTGAGTGAGGTAGACTTTAAGCTCCGGGTATTTAGCCACGACAATTCTCGCCACTTCCTTTTTGGTGGCATGGCCATTGCCGCAGATGTATTTCTTGATTTTGTTTAGTGAATGGTTATTCTATGGATTCTATGAGTTAGGTTTTAGGTTTAAATTATTTCCTTGTGCCGATACTGTAAAGCTTCAGCCATATGGTGTGTTTTGATGATGTCGCTATGCTCTAAGTCGGCGATGGTGCGGGAAAGCTTGAGAATGCGATGGAAGGCACGGCCGGTGAGATGAAGCTGCTTCATGGCGGCGCGAAGCAGGCTCTGCGCTGCTGATTCCACCGTGCAGAATTCCTTCACCTCCCTAGGCGTCATATCGGCATTACACTTCAGCTTCGTCTCTTGAAAACGCGCAAGCTGCAGTTCATGTGCTGCCTTGACCCTAGCCCTGACTTTATCCGAGCTTTCCCCGAGCTTATCTTCAGTGAGTTTTTCATAATCAATATGGGGAACATCAACAAAGATATCAATGCGGTCCAGTAATGGTCCGCTTATCCTTTTATGATAACGAGAGATTTCCCCTGACGAGCATTTACATTCCTTGAAAGGGTCGCCATAATACCCACAGGGGCAGGGATTCATAGCTGCAACCAGCATAAAGCTAGCAGGGAAAGTAACACTGCCACGAGCACGGCTGACGGTAATTGTTCTGTCTTCTATCGGTTGGCGCAGCGATTCCAGTGTTATGTGCCCAAACTCAGGGAATTCATCCAGAAAAAGCACCCCGTGGTGCCCCAGGCTTATCTCCCCGGGCCTTGGCCATTGCCCCCCTCCCACCAAGCCAGCATGGGAAATAGTATAGTGAGGGGAGCGAAAAGGGCGCTCTACAACGATGGGAGTGTCTTGCGGCAACAATCCACTAACACTGTAAATCTTGGTTACTTCGATAGCTTCCTCCATGGTCAACAGGGGAAGTATCGAGGGCAAAGAACGAGCCAACATAGTCTTGCCACTTCCCGGTGGACCACACATGAGGATATTGTGTCTTCCTGCCGCCGCTATCTCCAGAGCTCTCTTGGCATGCTCCTGCCCCTTAATATAAATGAGGTCGAAGGCGTAACTAGGGCGAAATTCCTGCTCCCAATTTAGCTCGCTATGGTACTCCGGGATGTCTACTTCGCCTTGAAGGTGCACAACCAGTTGCGCTAACGATTCCGTAGGGAATATATGTATATTGTCTATAAGGGAAGCCTCTTTAGCATCATCCAAAGGCACGAATATGGTAGATAAGCCTTTATCACGGGCTAAAGCTACCATGGGCAATACCCCATGGGTATGGCGTAGCTTGCCATCCAAAGAGAGTTCCCCCAAAAAGATACTGTGGGTGAGGTCGGCGTTTAGCTGTCCTGAGCTCATCAGTATGCCTATGGCTATGGATAAGTCGTAAGCAGGGCCTTCCTTTTTTAAGTCTGCTGGAGCCAGGTTGACAGTAATACGCCTGTTAGGGAACTTGTAGTAGGAGTTTCTTATGGCCGACCTTACTCTTTCTCTTGCCTCCTGGACTGCCTTGTCTGGTAGTCCAACGATGGTGAAAGAAGGTAAGCCTGGTGATAAATCCACCTCCACTTCCACTACGGCTCCCTCCAGACCCACCACAGCAGCACTTTTTACCTTGGCTAGCATCTTGATAAAATTCTTTGGCTAAGTAAGACTCAGCCTCCTTCCCTTAGAAAGTCTTCAACTTTTTTAATTAGTTCTCCATTCTCTTCCTCAGATAGCATAAGGTTGCTTTCCAGCCTGTTAATATAATCGTCGATTTGAGGAAAACGAGACCTTACCTGGGCTAGCTGTTCATTCTGTTCTCGAATCTCCTGATAAAGTCTGATCCCCATCGCACTCCCCAAATCTGATTTCATATTATATACTATCTTCTCGCCTGTATGGTGAAAAAATAGCCGTCGCCTATTTATGAGGAGCTAGGCAATGAGAAATTGGGAGAAAGACCTTCCACCAATCGCTAGAGAAAGATTAGCCAAAATTGGTGAGTTGACCCGAGAAGAAAAAGAGAAGATGATAGATTCTGAGAAGTTGGACTCTCTACTCGCGGAATTTTACCAAGGTCAGCTTGACCCCGAAAGCTTGTGGAAGAGGTTAAAGGAAGAAGGCAAGCCATCCCTTCTGAGGGAAGCCCAGACGAGACTGGTAGATTCCCTTAGTTTTGGGAGTACTCCAGCCGAGCTGCAAAGGAAAAGGGACGGAATTTTAGCCATAGAGACCCTCAAGAAAGAACAGAATACTTCTATAGTTGAGCTAAATTTAAACCTAGTGGAGGACTTACAAAAGAGGTATAGCGCAGAAACAGAGCAAGCCTACAATGACATAAGAGCTGAAGTAGAAAGAAATCCCCAACTAAGGGTAAAACAAGTTCAGCAAGGACAAAATACCATGATTGTTCAACTGACTGTTGATGAGGCGATAAAACAGCTTCCTCAATGGCAAGATTTTCTCTCCGACCAAGAAAAAAGATACAGCCAAGAGTTTGCCAAAGTAATGGAGAAATTAAAAAGAGAGTTAAAATAAAGGACTTTATATGCCTATAGCTACAGCAACGGCATGCTGCTTACTATCAGAAAGGCTAACAGAGACCTCTTTTAAGTTTAATTCCATAGCTTTATTCAAAGCTTGCCCGTAAAGTTTGACTGATGGTTTGCCATCATCGCCAGTGAGAATCTCAATTTCACGCCAGCCAATACCTATCCCACCTGTTCCCAGGACTTTCATCACCGCCTCTTTGGCAGCAACTCTGGATGCTAAGGACAAAAGTCTATCCTGGCAAGTCCTGAGCTCCGTTTCGGTGTAAATCCGGCTTAAAAACGCTCTCCCCGTCGTTTGATTGCCGATTCAACGCGCTCTATCTCCACAATATCAACGCCAATAGCTGGCATTCCCTCTCCTTCTCAGGGCACTTCTTTTTTCTTTGTGCTTACTATATGTCGCTATATAGCTCAAACTCGTAGGGATGCGGTCTGGCCCGTAATGTATTCACTTCTTTACGCATCTTGTATTCAATCCAAGCGTCTATCAAATCCTCAGTAAACACTTTCCCTTTTAATAGAAAGTCATGGTCGTCTCTCAGGGCATTTAAGGCATCTTGCAAAGAACTAGGTAAAGCCTTAATACTAGCTCGCTGTTGCTCCGGCATCTCGGCAATGCCTATTTCAAAGGGACCAAATCCTTCGGCAACTGGGTCTATTTGATTCTCGATTCCATCAAGACCTGCCATTAGCATAGCTGACAAAGCCAAATAGGGATTACAGGTTGCATCCGGTGGGCGGAACTCTATTCTTGCCCTCTGCCTATTTACATCATACATGGGTATGCGTACCGCTGCCGTCCTATTCGCCGCAGCATAGAAAAGATTCACCGGGGCTTCATAGCCAGGGATAAGCCTTTTATAAGAGTTGGTGCTGGGATTAGTAAATGCTAGGAGTGCTGGGCCGTGTTTCAACAAGCCGCCAATGTAATTTAAGGCCAGTTGGCTCAGGCCAGCATAGCCATCTTTATCATAGAAGAGTGAAATCTTGCCGTCAGATAGATACTGGTGGACATGCATACCATTCCCAGCTTCCTGGTACAGTGGCTTGGGCATAAAGGTAGCAACTTTGCGATTCTGGTAGGCAATATTCTTGATTAGGTACTTCATCAGCATCACCGCATCCGCTGACCTCAGTAGAGTATCGTGTAGCACCTCTATCTCCACCTGAGATGCGCCTACCTCATGGTGGTGATATTTCACTGGTATGCCAGACTCCTCTATTAGCTTTACCAACTTCGACCTTAGATTAAACGTGCTGTCTGCAGGGGAGATGCCGTGATATCCTGCCTGTGAGGGAAACTTATATCCCAAATTTGGGTTCTCTTGTCTTCCTGTGTTCCAAAAAGCTTCAGTAGAATCGATGTAATAAGATGATTGGTGTGTTTCTGAAATATATCTAATCTCATCAAAGACATAGAACTCAAGCTCCGGGCTAAACAGAGCGACCCCTTTCCGAGTTGAGGCTATATATTTCTCTGCTCTCCTGGCAACATTGCGTGGATATCTAAGGTAGGGTGTCCCATCGGGCTCGCAGATATCACATACCATGCTGAGCGTCCTAAGGTCGGGAAAGCGGTCAATGATACTAGTACTACTATCCGGGATTATTTTCATATCTCCAGCTGTAACCTTCTTATAACCAGGATAGCTAGAGGCATCTATCCCGATACCATCGGTGAACGTCGACTTACTCAACTGGCTTGCAGGGATAGTCACATGATGCCAACGACCAATTAGGTCAATAACCTTGAAATCCACCATTTCAACACTCTGATCCTTAACAAACTTGAGTATTTCTTCCTTCGTTAGAACCATATTTGCCTCCTATTAGTGAGACTTGCATGACCTTTGGTGCTGCACACAACTTACAATGGCTTGGTCTCTCGCATCAATTCCCTTGATTCCTGGAGTAGTTGGCTGCTATCAAACCACAAGTTAGAGGTGAAGTCAACTGGGTACTTGTCCCGCCCCCGGCAATGACAATGGATGGGGGAGATGCGGAGGCTGAGATACATGGGTAACACCTATGAATAGAATATAATTTCAATCGTCCACCCCAACCACTTGGCTATCTTACCCCTGTGGAGTATACTGAAAGGTAATTTGCTAAGATCCATAGTCCAGTGTTACCTAAGGTATTTGGAGTATGAAAAGAGTCTATGTTAAGGAAGAGGTCTGCATTGGCTGTGGCCTATGTCAAGTTTATTGCCAGGTGGAGCAATCCCAATCTAAGGACCTCATCAAGGCATTTAAAAAAGAGGCTCCACGTCCTTTGCCCCGTGTGCGTGTGGAGAGGAATGTAGAGATTTCCTTTCCCATTCAATGTCGCCACTGTGCTGAGCCCTGGTGTGTTTATTCTTGTCTTACCGGTGCGATGCACAAAGACCCTGTAAGTGGCATGGTCAGCGTTGATATGGAAAAGTGTATTGGCTGTTGGACCTGCATAGTAGCCTGCCCTTACGGGGCGCTTGGTCAAGACATGAATAGCAAAACTGTTATTAAGTGCGACCTTTGTCCCGGGCGGGAGATACCTGCCTGTGTAATGAATTGTCCCAACGAAGCGCTTGTACTCGGTGTAGATGAGAAAGAAGAATGATATGGATAAGATGATCGCCATAATCGACTACGGTGCGGGAAATTTGCGTAGCGTCGCTAATGCCGTTAAGAAATCGGGTTACCACCCGAGGGTAACAAGCGAGCCGGGTGAAGTGTTTGATGCTGCTGTAGTTATCCTGCCCGGTGTTGGCGCCGCTGCCGACACCATGAATAGCTTAGAGAAACTAGGTATGACCGATGCTATTTGGCAACTGATTCAGCAAGGGCGACCGCTCTTTGCTGTTTGTGTAGGGCTGCAGATACTGCTTTCAGGAACTGAGGAGGGAGGCTGGCATGAGTGCTTGGGCGTAATTCCCGGGAAGGTAAAAAGGCTACCCAAAGGACTTAAAATCCCTCATATAGGTTGGAATCAGGTGAAACAAAGGCTTACCCATCCCGTTTTTGAGGGCATACCGGATGAAGCCAATTTTTACTTTGTCCATAGCTTCTATGCTGAGCCTGAAGACATGTCGGTGGTGGCAGGCACGACAAACTATGGTGTGTCTATGTGCAGTATGGTAATCACGGATAACCTGATCGCAACTCAGTTCCACCCTGAGAAAAGTGGTGAAGATGGATTGAAGATGTACTCTAACTTCTTGAAGATAGCGCTAAGTACGAGCTAGAAATAAATGCAAACCAAATACTTGATTATAGGAAATTCGGCTGGCGGCATTGGAGCTGCGGAAGCCATACGCCAGGTGGATAAGGAGGGGGCTTTGACCAGCGTGTCCGAAGAGCCTTATCCTGCCTATTCACGCCCTCTTATCTCAAAATACCTTACGGGAGAACGAACTCTTGAGGAGATATTATTCCGTCCCCTCGACTTCTATGACCAGAACAATATTATTTTTCTCCCAGGCAAGAAAGTGAGTCACTTAGAGCTAGATCACCAGAGCGCTCGGTTGGAAGACGGCGAGCAAATTGCTTGGGAAAAGCTCCTGATCGCCGTAGGAGGGAAACCCATCTTTCCTAAGATGAAAGGGAGTGGCAAGAGAGGTGTTTTTACTTTTACCAATCTTGATGATGCTAAGGCGATTGACAGATTCCTGGATAACGCTAGAAAGGCGGTAGTTATTGGCGGCGGGCTCATCGGAATTAGCGTAACTGAAGCTCTCATGAAACGAGGGGTTGATGTAATAGTAGTGGAAATGAAAGAGAGAATCTTAAATACTATACTCGACCAACAGGCGTCCTTAATGGCTGAAGAAGTTCTTAAGCAGGCCGGCGTGGAAATCATTGCAGGGCAGACTGTGGTTAAGGTCAACGGGAGAGGGACGGTTGAGGAGGTTATTTTGGATAACGGGGCTGCTATACCCTGCGATTTAGTGGTGGTGGCTATCGGAGTATTACCGCGCCCGGAGCTCGCACTAGATGCTAAGTTAGAAATAAACCGAGGTATAGTAGTAGACCATCATATGGCTACAAACCACCCAGGTGTTTATGCCTGTGGAGATGTAGCTGAAGCTTACGATTTCGTGTATGGAGAAAACGGACTTACCCCCATCTGGCCTAATGCCTATGTTGGAGGTAGGATTGCTGGATTTAACATGGCTGGCGTTACAACTGAATATCCCGGTGGCACGGCTATGAATTCGCTTAATTATTTTGGAATTGACATCGCCTCCGCAGGGATGCCTACAGCACCCAACAACAGCGGCTACGAAACTATTAGCAAACAGGAAGGCAATATATATCAGAAGGTCATATTGAAAGATGACCTCATAATGGGAATGATATTTGTAGGAAATATTGAAAAGTCGGGCATAATTTTCGGTCTTATGAAGGACAGAGTCAATGTAGAGAGCTTTAAACAGTCGCTTTTGGCTGATGATTTCGGCCTGGCATTCTTTCCCCGGGCGTTGTGGCAAGAGCGACTGACGCCATCACCAGATATAATTCTTCAACCCTCCTTGCCTATTGAAGCTGAGGAGGAAACCTTTGCTAGTGAGTAGCTGCCTAGCTTTGGAGTGAGGAAGTTGAAAGAACTAAGCAGGATAAACGACTTCTATCACGATGATAAGGTAATCGACGCCTGTTCCATCTTTGGAATGATGGACACTTCGGGAACTCGATTTTCGGGCAAGCCCGTAGTGGATGCCATCGCCAACATGCACGTTCGAGGCAATGGTCTGGGTGGTGGGTTTGCTATTTATGGGTTATATCCTGAATATGCTAACTATTATGCTCTCCATGTAATGTATCTGAGTCGGGAGGGGCAAGCCAAAGTAGAAGATTTCCTCAGGCACAAGTTTCATGTAATTGATGCCAAAGAGGTGCCCACTAAGCCAACGCCCGGTATAGTAAACCCTCCCTTAGTATGGCGTTATTTCCTCGAAGTGAAAGTCGAGGAAAGCAATGGGCAATCAGAGGACGACTATGTCGTGGATAGGGTCATGGAAATCAACACAAAGATAGAAGAAGCCTTTGTCTTTTCCAGCGGCAAGAATATGGCAGTGTTCAAAGGGGTAGGTTATCCTGAAGAAATAGCAGAATATTTCTGCCTGGAGCAATATGAAGGTTATCTCTGGACAGCCCATGGCAGATTTCCCACCAATACTCCTGGTTGGTGGGGTGGAGCACATCCCTTCAATATCCTGGACTGGACAGTGA
>Ga0315543_1002247_pt1 | contig 19086 bp, 18 predicted proteins | sample SalMarSW160210MG_2_FD_203098 | JGI IMG/M metagenome (GOLD analysis project Ga0315543, IMG submission 203098) | Salt marsh sediment microbial communities from the Plum Island Ecosystem LTER, Massachusetts, United States - Salt Marsh Sediment SW1601-210 ...
GGGTGCTGACCAATTTTGCCACCATCCAGGCCCGCATAGACTATCTGGTCCGCCTGGAAGACCAGCAATCCAGGGGAGAATTCGAGCGCCTGCCCAAAAAGGAAGCGATGAAGCTGGGGGAGAAAATTCAGCGTCTCAACCGGAATATGGGCGGTTTTAAGGAGATGACCAGCCTGCCGGATGTCCTCTTTATCGTCGACCCCACCAAAGAAAAGATTGCCCTGGCTGAAGCCAAACGGGTGGGAATTCCGGTGGTAGCCATAGTCGATACCAACTGCAACCCGGCTAATATTGACCACATCATCCCCGCCAACGACGATGCCATCAGGGCCATCAAGCTGATATGCAGTAAAATCGCCGACGCCGTTCTCGAGGGCAAAACCGGCGGGGCGACTATGGGAGAGGGCGTGGCGCTGCCGGAGGGTATGGAAATCGGCGAACCGCTTATTTTCACGCCTGACGATGAAGCCAAGGATGAAGCCAAGGATGAAGCCAAGGATGAAGCCAAGGAGGCAGAAGCTTGAAAATCACCGCCGTCATGGTAAAGGAGCTAAGAGACCAGTCAGGTGCCGGCATCATGCAGTGCCGCAAGGCTCTTATGGAATGCGATGGAGATACCGATAAAGCGCTTGAGATTTTAAGGCAACAGAGCCTGTTCAAGGCAGCTAAAAAGGCGGAGCGCCCGACTGTTCAGGGCCTGGTTGAAGCCTATATCCACACCGCCGGTCGGGTGGGCGCTATGATTGAGCTGAACTGCGAGACCGATTTTGTCGCCCGCACCGATGAGTTCAAGCAACTGGCGCACCACATGGCAATGCAGGTAGCCGCCATGAACCCCCGGTTCATCACCGAGGAAGAGTACAAGCCGGAAACCGAAGAGGAACCCCAGGCTGCCTGCCTGCTGCTCCAAGCCGATATTAAGGAACCGGATAAAACCGTAAAGGAAATTATTACAGAAGCCATCGTCAAAACAGGAGAAAACATTAAAGTAAGCCGGTTTACCAGATTCGAACTGGGCGAACAATAATGCGAAAGATAAGGGCTGCCAGATACAAGCGCGTCCTGCTCAAACTCAGTGGCGAAGCCTTCAGTGGCGGAGCCCCTTACGGCATTGATGCCGCCACCGTGGCCAAGGTAGCCAAGCAGATTAAAGGGGTACTGGCGATGGGGGTAGGCGTCGGCATCGTGGTTGGAGGCGGCAACATCTGGCGCGGGGTTAAGGCGGAGGCAAAGGGAATGGACCGGGTCACCGCCGACTATGCCGGCATGCTGGCCACGGTAATAAACGCCCTGGCTCTACAGGATGCCCTGGAGAGAGAAGAGGTAACCACCCGAACCCAGTCAGCCATAGGCATTCAGGAGGTAGCCGAACCCTATATACGGCGCCGCGCCATTCGCCACCTGGAGAAAGGCCGGGTTGTTATCTTCGCCGGGGGCACCGGCAACCCCTACATGACCACTGATACCGCCGCAGCGCTGCGAGCCATAGAGATTGAGGCTGAGGTACTGCTTATGACCAAGCACAATGTCGACGGCATCTACAACGCCGACCCCCTCAAAGACCGCAGCGCCAAGAAATTTGATAAACTCAACTACTTTGAAGCGCTCAATATGCGCCTCGATGTAATGGATGCCACCGCCCTCTCCCTGTGCCTGGAAAACAAGCTGCCGATAATTGTCTTCGACCTCCAGGCCCCCCAAAGCCTGGAACGGGTGGTAAGCGGCGAAAAGATAGGCACCCTGGTCAACAGCGGAAAGTAACATGGTCAGTCAAGCTCTATGGAATATTGAGGAAAAGATGAAAGCCTCAGCCGAGGGCTTAAAGGTAGAACTGGCCAGCATCCGTACCGGGCATGCCTCACCGTCCCTGATCGAACATATCAGAGTAGACTACGCCGGCGTTCCCACCCCCCTCATCCAGATGGCAGCCATCTCTGCCCCCGAAGCCACCCTCATCGTCATCCAGCCCTGGGACCGGAGCACCATACCCAGCATAGAAAAGGCCATCCTCAAATCTGACCTGGGACTGAACCCGGTCGCCAGCGGCAATCTAATCCGTCTAAGCCTGCCCCCTTTAAGCGAAGAGCGGCGGCAGGAGATGACCCGGCTGGTGCGAAAGCGGGGGGAGGAGAGAAAGATAGCCGTACGCAACCTCCGGCACGAGGCGATGGGGGGACTGAAGGAGATGGAGAAAAACAAGGATATATCACAGGACGAGCACAAGCGCGCCCTGGAGCAGCTACAGAAGCTTACCGACGGCTTCATCACCGATATCGAGCAGATAGCCCGCGATAAAGAAGCCGAACTCATGGAGGTCTAGCCGGCTTACACCGGGGGCGACTTGCCCCACCCCGATTATTCAGTTAGTATGAGTGGCAGAATGGCAGCTACCCCGCCGAAGAAGAAAAAACCTACTCACCTGCCCCAACACGTCGCCATTATCATGGACGGTAACGGCCGGTGGGCAAAACAGCGCAACCTGCCCCGGTTCGAAGGGCACCAGGCGGGGGTGGAGAATATGCGCTCGGCCATTGAGTATTTCAACCAGCTCAAGGTGAAGTGCCTCACCGTCTACGGTTTTTCCACGGAAAACTGGAACCGCCCAGAAGAGGAAATTAACGGCCTGCTCAAGCTGTTGAAGGAGATAATAGACGAGGAAACCCTGAAACTTCACCACAAGGGGGTCAGGCTTCGTCACCTGGGGCAACCCGAGCGGCTGCCCCAAAATCTACAGATAGCCATAAACAAAATTGTAGACCTGACCAAAAACAACACCGGGCTGAACTTCAGCTTCGCCTTCAACTACGGGGGACGCACCGAAATCGTCGACGCCGCCCGCCGCCTTGTTACCGAAGGCATACCGGCGGAAAAAATTGATGAAAAACTGTTCAGCCGCTATCTCTACACCGCTGATTTACCCGAAGTAGACCTGGTCATCCGCACCGGCGGCGAAATCCGCGTCAGCAACTTCCTCATCTGGCAGGCGGCCTACAGCGAATACTACTTCACCCCGGTTCTATGGCCTGACTTCGATAAGAAAGAGATTGACCAGGCACTGCTGGCTTACAGCCAGAGGCAGAGGCGCTTCGGCGGGTTGTAATTTAAAGCATGTTAAAGAAAAGAATTATCACCGGGCTGTGGGGTATTCCCCTCTTAATTTTGGCGGTCTGGTTTTCAAGACCAGACTATTTTTTCCCCTGGTTCACCATCCTGGTAGCTATCTGGGGACTGCTGGCGGCCTACGAATTCTATAAAATAGTGGCCGGAAAGGTGCCGCCGCTCATCTACTTCGGGCTAATCTGGACACTGCTCTTTATCATCAGCCCCCACTACAGCTATGCCCCCACCCTGCCCCTGCTGCTGACCTCAGCCGTAGTGCTCTCCCTCATCTGGCTTTTATTACGCCCCAAGAAGGAAGGGGCTTTTCTGGGCTGGGCGTGGACCATTGCCGGCATTATATATATCGGCTGGCTGCTGAGCCACCTGGTAGCCCTCCGGGGACTGGACGACGGCCGCAACTGGGTATTTCTGGCGCTGCTGGCTAACTTCGGCTCGGATACCGCCGCCTACTTCACCGGCCGGGCGCTGGGCCGACACAAACTGGCCCCCAATATCAGCCCCGGCAAGACCTGGGAAGGAACCATAGCCGGCATTCTGGGGGCTATTATCATCAGCCTGCTCTTCACCATACCCTCGCCGCTCAGCCTGCCCCTCGGTTACGGGCAGGCGATAATTCTGGGGCTGCTAATCAGCGTCTTTGGCCAGCTCGGCGACCTGGTCGAATCCCTGCTCAAGCGCAACATGGGGGTAAAAGACTCCGGCAGATTACTCCCCGGCCACGGCGGGGCTCTGGACAGGATAGACAGCGTTGTCTTTGCCGGCGTGGTAGTATACTATTACGTTATATGGGTGATATAAAACGGGTAGCCGTTCTGGGCTCCACCGGCTCCATCGGCCGCCAGACACTGGAAGTAATCAGCGCCCTGCCCCACCGCTTTAGCGTTATCGGGCTGGCTGCCGGCAAGAACACCGACTTACTGGCCGAGCAAATAAGCCAGTTCCAGCCCAGTTTTATCTACTCTCAGGATAAACCTTCCCCCACCGGCGCCAGATACGAGTTCCTATCGCTGGAAGAGATGGCCAGCCACCCCGAGGTGGACATCGTGGTCATGGCGACATCGGGAAAATGGGGGCTAAAATCCACACTGGCGGCGGTAAAAGCCGGCAAGCAGGTTGCCCTGGCTAACAAGGAATCGCTGGTCATGGCCGGCGAGATTATCACCCAGGAGGCAAAGCTAAGCGGGGCGCAGCTCAGGCCCGTGGACAGCGAGCACAGCGCCATCTGGCAGTGCCTGGAGGGGGAAAAACAGAAGGCGGCCTGTATTATCCTCACCGCCTCCGGGGGTCCCTTCCGCGGCTATTCCCCCGCCCAACTGGAAAAAGTCACCCCGGAGCAGGCTCTGAAACACCCCTCCTGGCAGATGGGGAAGAAGGTCACCATTGACTCGGCAACGCTGATGAACAAGGGGCTGGAGGTCATCGAGGCCGGCTGGCTCTTTGATATGCCCTTCGATAATATCAGGATTCTGGTTCATCCCCAGAGCATCATCCACTCCATGGTCGAGTTCGCCGACGGCTCGGTAAAAGCCCAGCTGGGCCAGCCCGATATGCGCCTGCCCATTCAGTACGCCCTTACCTACCCGGAGCGCTTAGAAAACCCCCACCTCCCCCGGCTCGACTGGGACAACATCAAAGAGCTTAACTTCGAGCCGCCCGATTTTGAAACCTTCCCCTGCCTTAAACTGGCTATCGAGGCGGGAAGGAAAGGCGGAACATATCCGGCGGTGCTCTGCGCCGCCGACGAGACAGCGGTGGAGCTATTTTTATCCAAGCGCATTAAATTCACCGATATCTCCCGGCTGGTCGGGCAGGCACTGGCCGAGCATAAAGCCACCACCCACCCCACCCTGGAGGAGATTCTGGCAATTGACAGTCAAACCAGGGAAAAGGTTAAAAAAATGGTCGGTGATAACCGGTGAGCATGCTCATCACCATACTGATTTTTCTGGGCATCCTGGCGGTACTCATCCTGGCCCACGAGCTGGGGCACTTCGCCACGGCTAAAGCCTTCGGTATAAAGGTGGAAGAGTTCGGCCTGGGCTTCCCTCCCCGCCTGTTCGGGATACAAAGGGGGGAAACGCTCTATTCACTCAACGCCGTACCGCTGGGCGGCTTTACCAAGATGGCCGGCGAGGAAGACCCCAATGTAGAGAGGAGCCTGGCCAGCAAGGGTGTCGGCACCAGGGTGATAGTCTTAAGCGCCGGCTCGATAATGAATTTCCTGCTGCCCCTGCTGCTGTTTGCCATCGCCTTTATGGTCCCCCACAACGTGGTCACCGGCGATGTGGCGGTGGCGGAGGTCGCCCCCCAATCACCGGCGGCAACCGCCGGCATTGAAACCGGAGATATCATCCTCAGCCTTAACGATGAGCCGGTGCGCAGTATCAGCGACCTGCACATCTATATCCAGCTCAACCTGGGCAAGGAGGTCAACCTGACGGTCAGACACAGCGATGAAACGGTAGAGGAAGCCCGGCTCATACCCCGGTGGAAGCCCCCGCCAGAAGAAGGCCCGATTGGCGTTGCCGTCAGTATGCCGGATCCAGTTATCACCCGCCAGAGCTACCCCTTCTGGGAAGCGATACCCATGGGCGTCAGCGAATGCATAGATACTTTTGTCATCTTCAAGAACGAGATATTAAAGTGGTTTATCGGGGCTACCCCGGTTCAGCTAACCGGGCCAGTGGGCATCGCCCAGCTGACGGGAGAGGTGGCCCAAGCGGGCTTAAGCCCGCTATTGCTGTTTGCCGGCTTTATCAGCATAAACCTGGGTATCATCAATATCCTCCCCCTGCCCGCCCTGGACGGGGGGAGAATCGTCTTTGTCCTCCTGGGGTGGGTACGGCGGGGCAAGCGCATCTCGGCCAAAACCGAAGGGCTGGTACACGCCATCGGCTTCGCCTTACTGATTGCCGCCATGATAGCCATTACCTACCAGGATATAATCCGCATTATTGCCGGGGAGAGCTTGATACCATGAAACCGAGACGAAAATCCAAACCCATTCAAATCGGCGGGGTCACCGTCGGCGGCGACGCCCCTATCGTGGTGCAGTCCATGACCAAGACCGATACCCGCAATGTCCGGGCAACCATTGAGCAGATTAAGGAGCTTGAGGACTGTGACTGCGAACTGATACGGCTGGCCGTGCCCGACAGGGAAGCTGCCGGGGCGATATCAACCATCAAACAGGGCATTAAAATACCCATAATCGCCGATATTCACTTCGACTATCGTCTGGCCCTGGCGGCGCTGGATGCCGGGGTTGATGGATTACGCCTGAACCCGGGTAATATCGGCGAGCCGGAGAAAATTAAAAAGGTAGCCGCCGCCGCCAGAGAAAGGGGCGTCCCCATCCGCATCGGGGTCAACGCCGGCAGCCTGCCCAAGCCCAAAAACCCCGAACTCTCCATCGCTCAGCAGATGGTAGAAGCCGCCCTGGAGCAGGTAAGGCTGCTGGAAAGCCTGGACTTCGACCTGATTAAGGTCTCGCTCAAGGCCTTTGATGTGCCGACGACTATAGAAGCCTACCAGAACATTGCAAAAAAGATACCCTACCCCCTGCACATCGGCATCACCGAAGCCGGCCCTCCCCGCACCGGCATTATCCGCAGCACGGCGGGCATCAGCACCCTGCTGTATCAGGGCATCGGCGATACCATCCGGGTCTCGCTTACTGCCCACCCCCGGGAGGAGGTCATCGCCGGCTACGAAATCCTCAAGAGCCTGAATCTGCGCCAGCACGGCCCGGTGCTGGTCAGCTGCCCCTCCTGCGGCCGCGCCGAGGTCGATATCGTAAAACTGGCTGAAGCCGTAGAAAAGGAACTAATAAAAATTACCAAACCGATAAAAGTTGCCGTGATGGGCTGTATCGTCAACGGCCCCGGTGAAGCCCGGGACGCCGATATCGGCATCGCCTGCGGCAAGGGCAAAGCCGTCTTATTCAAAAAAGGCAAAAAGATTAAGACTATAGAGGAAAAGGACTTTATAAGCGCTTTAATGAAAGAAGTAGCGGGATTCTAATTATGGGGGATGAGTATATAAACTGGGGGTGCTAAATGGATGTCGGAGTAATTATTACTGCGGGAATAGCGGTATTAGTTGTAGTTCTTGGATTTATTTTTGAAAAAGAACGTGACAGAAAAGCAAAGCTACATGAGAGAAAAGAGGATTTATATAAAAACTTAGTATTAGCATTTAAGGGGTTTTTTGTAGTAGAAAAACCCGATGCTCTTCTAAAGCAACAATTCGTTGATGAAACAAGACTTGCACAACTATATGCAAGTGATGAAGCAATCAAAGCTTTGAACGACTTATTAGACCATCTGATGAAGGAAGAGAAAAGTTTTGATGATGTGAATAATAAAAGTTATCAAGAGGTCGCTCATAATTTATTGGGGGAATTTATGAGATCTATGCGGAAAGACTTGGGAATAAAGACTAAATTGTCAGCTGAAGAATTGGGGAGGACCGAAAAAATAAACAAGTAGTAGTTGAAGGGAAATCCTGAAATGACTTTACCCCCCAAACCACTGGAATAAACCCGCCCGATATGATTTAATGGTGGCAGTTCTTTAACTATCCAGAGCCTGAAAAATAAAGGAGGTAAAAAATGGCAGACTATCCTATAACTTTTGATGTCGAGTTTCCAGACAGGCTTTCACGGCTGACCACCTTCTTCCGCTATTTTATGGTCATACCTCAAATTATCGTCCTGGCTTTCGTTGAGATAGCCGCTGCCGTCGTCCTTTTTATCTCCTGGTGGGCTATCCTGTTCATGGGCAGATATCCCCGGTGGGCGTTTGACTTCGTTACCGGCTATATACGCTGGGGAGTGAGAGTGGATGGCTATTCTTGCTATCTAACCGACAAATACCCCCCATTTAGCATGTCATAATATGCGCGTATCAAAATTATTCGGTAAGACCCAAAAAGAGACGCCCGCCGAGGCGGAAACGGCCAGTCACCGGCTGCTGCTGAGAGCGGGTATGATTCATCAGGTAGCCGCCGGCGTCTATTCCTACCTGCCGCTGGGCTTGAGGGTGCTCAAGAAGATAGCCGATATCATCCGCGACGAGATGGATAAAGCCGGCGGGCAGGAGCTGATGATGCCCGTCCTGCAGCCTCTGGAGCTGTGGCAGGAAACGGGGCGGGACAAGGCTTTCGGCAAGGGGCTTTTCACCCTCTCCGACCGCCGGGAGCGCAAGCTGGTGCTGGGCCCCACCCACGAAGAGGTCATCACCCAGCTGGTCGGCCACAATGTCCAGAGCTACCGCGACCTGCCCCTGCTTTTATATCAAATCCAGACCAAGTTCCGCGATGAGCCCCGCCCCCGGGGCGGGCTGATACGGGTCCGCGAGTTCTCCATGAAAGACCTCTACAGCTTTGACACCGATGAAGAGGGGCTGGACAAAAGCTATAATAAGATGCTCCAGGCGTACCAGAACATCTACACCCGCTGCGGCCTGCCCAGCCTGCAGGTTGAAGCCGACAGCGGCGCCATCGGCGGCAAGGACTCCCACGAGTTCATGGTCATCACCGAGGACGGTGAAGACGAGGTTATCTACTGCCAAAAATGTAAGTACGCCGCTAATGTGGAGAAGGCTCAGAGCGTCAAGGGCAGGGTAGAGCAGAAAGAGCCTTTACCCAAAGAGGAAGTAGCCACGCCTGGTGCCGGCTCCATCGAAGAGGTGGCCGGTTTCTTTAAGATACCCCCGAGCCACACCCTCAAAGCGGTATTCTACATCGCCGACGGCAGGATGGTCTTCGTCGTCGTCAGGGGGGATATAGAGGTAAACGAGATAAAGCTCAAAAACGCCCTGGGCTGTACCGACCTCCGTTTCGCCACCGAGGACGAGGTAATCCAGGCCGGCATCGTTGCCGGGGCCGCCTCCCCCATCAGTATAAAGGGCTTTAAAATCATCGCCGATGACTCCATAACCTCGGGGACAAACTTTGTCGCCGGCGCCAATAAACCGGAAACCCACCTCAAAAATGTCAACTACCCCCGGGACTTTAAAGTTGACCTGATAACCGATATCGCCCAGGCTCACGCCGGTGAGGAGTGCCCCCGCTGCGGCGGCAAGCTGTCATCCACCCGCGGCATTGAGGTAGGGCATGTCTTCAAGCTGGGCACCTTCCTCAGTGAGAAACTGGGCGCCCTCTTTATCGACGCTGAAGGCGCATCACGCCCTATCATTATGGGTTGCTACGGCATCGGCCTCGACCGCCTGCTGGCGGCGGTCATTGAACTGAACCATGATGATAAAGGCATTATCTGGCCCCTGTCTATCGCTCCCTATCATATCTATCTCTGCGCCCTCCACCCGGAAGACCCCGATGTCGCCGCCGCCGCCGAGAATCTCTACAACGATTTGGAGGCGCAGGGCCTGGAGGTGCTCTTTGACGACCGAAGTGAGTCGCCGGGGATAAAGTTCAACGACGCCGACCTGCTGGGGATGCCCCTCCGGGTTACCGTCAGCCCCAGAACTTTAGAGAAAAACAGCGCCGAAATCAAGAAGCGCTCGGAAAAAGACTTTCAGCTGGTGCCGCTGGAAGGCATAACCGAAAAGCTCAAAGCGCTTATCGGGGACTAGCCGCGCAGGGTGGCCCCCAGCTCTTTGCCCAGCTTATCTATGATTTTCTGCTGGACATGGTTAACCGCTTCGTCGGTCAGGGTTTTAGAGGGGGACTGGAAGGTAATCCGGTAAGCCAGCGATTTCTTGCCCGCCGGCAGTTTCCCGCCGGTATACAGGTCAAACAGAGAAACTTGAGTCACCAGGGGGAAGCCGGTGATAATATCCGTCACCTGGCGGTGGGTTACCCCGGCATCAACCACCAGGGCGATATCCCTGACCACCGCCGGAAAGCGCGAAATCGGCTGGAATAGTTTATGCTCCAGGGTAAAGGGTAAAAGCTCGGTCAGATTTATTTCCAGCAGGTAGACCTTCTCGGCAAGGTCAAAGGCGTCCACTACCTTACGGTGCAGCTCCCCGACCACGCCCAGTTTTTTACCCCCGAAAACCATAGCCGCCTGTTTAGCCGGGTCTAAGCTCTCGTCCTCGGCCGGCTTGAAATCGGCGGCCACCCCCAGCCGACCCAGCAACCCCTCAACCACCCCCCTGGCGTCAAAGAAATCCACCGGCTCATCACCGCCGTGCCAGGACTCATCAAATCTGGAGCCGGCCAGCAGAGCGCAGAGCATCTCCGGCTCATCGGGCAGGTCGTTGGGCCGCCGCACGTACACCCTGCCCAGCTCAAAGAGCCTGATGCCGCCATCCTCATGCCGCCGGTTTGCCTCCAGCGCCGCCAGCAGGTTAACCCGCAGGTTAGGGCGGAGGTACTCCTGCTCGGCAGTCATCGGCCTCACCACCCGCAGGGGCTCCGGTTCCAGGGGGTGAGGTTCAGGCAGTAGCCTGTTCAGCAAGTCCAGGCCGGTCAGGGAATAGGTGACCACCTCATAAAAGCCGTAGCCGGCAAGGTCACTCCTGACCTCACGCTTGAAATCAATAATAGGCGCCGGATTCTGCCGGGGCACCTCCCCGCCGGGCATGGTTACCGGAATCCGGTCATAGCCGATAATACGGGCGACCTCCTCCACCAGGTCCTCCGCCAGACTGATGTCGCTCCGCCAGTACGGTGCGGTCACCCGAATCTCGGAAGCCGAATCCGCCGGCTGGCAGTCACAGCCCAGGGAGGTCAGCGCCTCTTTCATCTCCCTAATACTGAAATCAACCCCCAGCAGGCGCTTTACCTCCCCCGTCGAAAGCAGGATTGGTTTCGGCTCCGGCCTGCCGGGATAGACATCGACTATACCTTTAGCCGCCTGACCGCTGGCCAGCTCGATAATCAATTGTGTAGCCCTTTCGAGCGCCGGGAGCGTCAGCTCGGGGCTGATGCCCCGCTCAAAGCGCATCCGGGCCTCGCTGGGCAAATTCAACCGGCTGCCGGTATGATAGATGCTCGCCGGGTTAAAATTAGCCGCCTCCAGCACTATGGCTGTAGTCCGCCCGGTCATCTCGCTGTCGGCACCACCCATCACCCCGGCCACGGCTAACCCCCGCTCGCTATCGGCAATAACCAGCATGTCCCGGGAAAGCTGCCTCTTGTTTCCGTCCAGGGTAACCAGGACTTCGCCCTCTTCCGCCCGCCGCACCACAATCTTCTGCCCCCTCACCCGGTTATAGTCAAAGGCGTGCAGCGGCTCGCCGTACTCCAGCATGACAAAATTGGTAATATCCACCACATTATTTATCGGGCGCATACCGCCCGCCAGCAGACGCTGCTGCAGCCACTGGGGGGATGGGGCTATCTTTACCCTGGTAATAAGGCTGGCGCTGTAGCGGGGACACAGGTCGGGGGCGGCAATCTCGATTGAAATCTGCCGGTCTATAGTCTCCCCCACTTCCTCGTAACCGGCATCGGGCAGATGCACTTCCTGCCCGGTCAGGGCGGCGACCTCTCTAGCAACCCCGATTACCGACAGGCAATCGGGGCGATTAGGGGTCACGTCCAGGTCAAAGATAACATCGCCCATGAAATCAGCCAGCGGGGTGCCAACTTTAGCTTCGGGGGCTAAAACCATGATTTTCTGGTGGCTATCGGAGATACCCAGCTCCTTCTCCGAGCAGACCATACCGCTGGAAACCACCCCCCGAATCCGGGCCGCCTCCAGCTGAACTATCTCACCGCTGTGCCCGTCGATAAGCCGGGCGCCAACGCGGGCAAAGGCGACCTTATCGCCAACTTTAAGATTGGGCGCCCCGCAGACCACGGTCGGCTGCTCGGTGCCCAGGTCGACGGTGGGCAGCGTAAGGCGGTCGACATCGGGGTGGGGATTGATAGCCAAAATCTGCCCGACCACGATATTCTCCCAGTCACCGCCGATAACCTGCCACCCCTTGACCTCGGTGCCGGCCATGGTCAGCTTATCGGCCAGCTCCGCCGGGGGCAGGTCTATATCCACATACTGCTCAAGCCACTTCAGTGAAACCTTCATCAGAACTGCCTCAAAAATCTAAGGTCGCTGCCGTAGAACAACCTGATATCATCAATACCGTAGCGGAGCATGGGCAGGCGGTCTATGCCCATGCCAAAAGCAAAGCTGGTATAGGCTTTGGGGTCAACACCGCTCCGCTCCAGCACCCGGGGATGGGTCATGCCCGCCCCGAGTACCTCAATCCAGCCGCTGTTACCGCAGAGCCGACAGCCGCTTCCGCCGCAGACCAGGCACTCAATAGCCATCTCGACGCCGGGCTCAACAAAGGGAAAATAGTCACAGCGGAAGCGCACCTTCCTATCCCCGCCGAAGAAACGGCGGGCAAACTCATAAAGAGTCCCCTTCAAATCAGCCATGGTAATGTTTTTATCCACCGCCAGGGCGTCAATCTGGTGGAACATGGGGACATGGGTAGCATCACTGGCTTCGTAACGATAGACCTTGCCCGGCATAACCACCCTTATCGGCGGGGTCATCTGCTCCAGAACCCGGGTATCCACGGCGGTGGTGTGGGTGCGCAGCAGCATGTTTCTTTCGCCTTTTTCGGTCTCGGCGTCAACCCAGAGGGTAGCCATACTTTCACGGGCCGGGTGGTGCCGGGGGATGTTCAGCGCCTCAAAGTTGTAGTAGTCCCACTCCACCTCCGGCCCCTCCACCACCTGAAAGCCCATGGAGGCGAATATGTCACAGATTTCAGCAATGGTCTGGGCGATTGGATGCAAACGGCCGGTGGGGTAAGGACGTCCGGGCAGGGTAATATCGATGCCCTCCCCGGCGGCAGCCAGCCCCGCCTGCTTAAGGAGCCGACTTTTCTGCTCCAGGTTCTCCTCCAGGCCGGCTTTAATCCGGTTAGCCAGAGCGCCGACCTGCTTCCTCTCCTCGATGGGCAGTTTGGCCAGGCCGCGCAGGATGCTGGTTAGCTGGCTCTTCTTGCCCAGGTAGCGGACCCGCCACGCCTCCAGGTCTTTAGTCTGGCTAACGGCTTCCAGCTCCTTAAGGGCGGTTGATTTTAGCTCTTCAAGCTGCTTTATCATCTCTATATCTTGGGCAGATTATAGGTTATAAGCTAGGTATGGGTCAAGGAAGTTATCAACCTCACCCCCTGTATCCCCCTCTCCAATCTTGGAGAGGGGGAATATATTATAAAAAGAGGGGCTAACGCCCCTCTTAAACACCCCATTAGGCTAGACCTCCTCTTCTCCCTCATCCAAATAATAGAAGTGAAACTTCTGTGGGTGGGAGGGTGGGAAATAATACAACCGCTAAAAGGGGCGGGGCAGAAAGTGTTAGAAGCGTAGCCTATGATGGTGGGTGGGTGGGACGCAAAACACCGGTTAAAAAGGGAAATAAAAAATGGGGGCTAACGCCCCCTCTCTAAAAAACATTCCCCTTAATAACTAGCTCTCGAGCTTGCCTTTAGCCACGGTCACCAGGCTGGCAAAGGCTTCCGGCTCCCTCACCGCCATATCGGCAAGTATCTTGCGGTTTATCTCAACGCCGGACTTCCTCAAGCCGTAGATAAACTGGCCGTAGTGAAGACCCTGGGCCCGGCTGGCGGCGCTGACCCGTACAATCCACAGCCGTCTCATATCACCCTTCCGCTCCCGGCGGTGGGCGTAGGCATAGCTCAGGGCATGAAGCATAGACTCGTGAGCCCGCTTATATAAAGCATGCCGGGTCGCCCGGTGCCCCTTGGTCATGGCAAGCACCTTCTTGTGACGGCGGCGGACGGTTGTACCTCTCTTTATTCTGGCCAAGATATTACCCCTTACTTTACCCCGTAAGGTATAAGCCTCTTTATCCTCTGGCGGTCGCTGGGATGCACCGGTATCATCTCATCAAAAAGACCCCTGGTCCGCTTCGACTTGCGGCGGCGCAGATGGCTCTTGCCGCCCTTCATTCGCATAAGTTTGCCGCTACCGGTGATATGGAAGCGGCTCTTGGCTCCCTTATGGGTCTTTATTTTAGGCACTTTAAGACTCCGCTACTTTTCCTCTTTTTCAGGCTCTTTTTTTATCTCTTTTTTAGCCTCGGTCTTAACCTCGGCTTTAGCTTTAGCTTTTGTTTTGGCCTGCTGGTCAGTTAACGGCAGCAGGATGACATTCATATTCCTCTCCTCTATCACCGGTTGCCGGGCGATAGCCGCCAGACCCTGCATCGACTCCGTCATCCGCTGTATCAGCCTCCAGCCAATCTCGGGGTGGGTAATTTCGCGCCCCCGGAACCTCACCGTCACCTTAACCCTATCCCCTCCACCCAGCAGCTTTTTAGCCATCCTTACCTTGGACTCAAAGTCGTGCTTATCAATCTTGGGCCGCAGCCTGACCTCCCGGAGCAGAGAGACCTTCTGGCTCTTCCTCAGCTCACGCTCCTTCTTGGCCTGCTCATACTTGTACTTGCCATAATCAAGCAGGCGGCATACCGGAGGCACTGCGGTAGGAGCTACCTCAACCAGGTCGAGATTATTCTTCCTCGCCGTCTCCCGTGCCTGGCTGACAGGCATAACACCCAACTGCTCACCCTTCTCCCCCACCAGGCGGACTTCCCTGGCGAGTATACCCTGGTTAACCCGTAGTGATTTAACTATGTCCCGTTTACCTCCACCGAGCCCGAGTTGGGTTACGACCACAAACTATAGCATAACATCTAAAAGCCAGTCAAGTTAAAATTTTAACTCTTTAGTCCGGCTTATCATAGCCTGCTTAACGCCCTGTTTAAAGCTATCCAGAGACTGCGCAGCCAGCTGCTCGCCGGTACGCAGGCGGACGGAAACGGTAGACTCGGCCACCTCCCGGTCCCCGACCACCAGCATATAGGGAATCTTATTCAGCTGCGCCTGCCGTATTTTTAGATTTACCCTCTCCGAGCGCCCGTCAACCTCCGCCCGCACCCCGTCGGCTTTAAGCTCGGCCTCCAGCTTGCGGGCAAAGTCCAGGTGGCGGTCGGCCACCGGAATCACCATCGCCTGAACCGGCGCCAGCCATACCGGGAAAGCGCCCCCGTAGTGCTCCAGAAGCGAGGCCAGAAAGCGTTCCATGCTCCCCAGCACGGTGCGGTGCACCATGGCAACCATATGCTCCTTGCCGTCCTCGCCGATATAGTTGACATCAAAGCGCTGGGGAAGGTTAAAATCAATCTGGACGGTAGGTCCCTGCCAGTCCCGGCCCAGGGCATCCTCAATCTTGGTATCTATCTTGGGCCCGTAAAAGACGCCCTCCCCCGGGTCAACCTCATAGGCAATCCCGGAGCTCTCCAGGGCTTTGCGCAGAATTTCGGTAGCCTCCTCCCAGACCTCCAGGGCGCCGGCGTATTTCTCGGGTCGGGTGGATAGTAAAACCTTGTGATTGGTAAAACCAAAGGTATCCATCATAAAGCGGGTCAGCTCCAGAACCCCCACCACCTCCTCTTCCAGCTGGTCAAAGCGGCAGAAAATATGGGCGTCGTCCTGGGTAAACCCCCTCACCCGCGATAGGCCGTGCAGCACCCCGGAGCGCTCGTAGCGATAGACCGTGCCCAGCTCGGCGTAACGCAGCGGCAGCTCCCGGTAACTGCGCTGGCTGGTCTTATAAATCAGTATGTGCCCCAGGCAGTTCATCGGTTTAATAACATACTCCTGCCCTTCCACATCCATCGGGCTGTACATGTACTCACGGTAAAAGTCCCAGTGACCGCTGGTCTGCCACAGGTCCCGCTTGGCGATATGGGGGGTATATATCAGGTCATAGCCGCGCTTGATATGCTCGTCCTTCCAGAAATCCTCGATGACACGTCGTATCACCGACCCCCTGGGGTGCCAGTGAACCAGCCCCGGCCCCGCCTCCTCATGAATGCTGAACAGGTCAAGCTCCTTACCCAGCTTGCGGTGGTCGCGCTTGGCCGCCTCTTCAATTTTTTCAAGGTGCTCTTCCAGAGCTTCTTTAGTATCAAAGGCGACGCCGTAGACCCGCTGCAGCATGGGGCGGTGCTCATCCCCCCGCCAGTAGGCGCCGGCGATGCTCACCAGCTTAAAGGCTTTTATCTCGCCGGTAGCGCTTACGTGCGGCCCCCGGCACAAATCAAGGAATTTCCCCTGCCGGTACAGCCCCACCTTCTCATCCGCTATCTCCTCGATTAGCTCCAGCTTGTAGGGCTGGGCGGCGAACAGCGAACGGGCTTCCTCTTTAGAAACATCTTCTCTGGCAAAGGGGAGGTTGGCGGCGACTATCTCCTTCATCCTGGCTTCGATAATCGGCAAATCTTCGGTGGTCAGCGAGCGGGGCAGCTCAAAATCGTAGTAAAAGCCGTCCCGGGTAGCCGGCCCTATGCCGAACCTGGCATCGGGGAAGATAGACTGCACCGCCTCGGCCAAGACATGGGATGCGGAATGCCGCATTGTCTCCAGCTTATCACTATCGGCTGCTTTGGACAGTTTATCAAAAGCCATGGTCAAATTATATCAGCTAGCCGTAGTATGCGCAATTGACCAGGCGATACTGTTGACGGCTGGCGTGGATGAGGCCAGCTACTGCGGCTTCTGTCGCTGCCGGTAGGCATCGATATAACGGCGGGCGCGCTTATCCTGAGCCAGCACCAGGTCGGCAGCCAGAACAATGGGGCGCACCTTGGCCACATTGACGATGAGGCTGGTGGCGCCGGCGGCAATAACCACCGACATAAAGGCATAGTTGATTAAATCACGGTCGGGCAGGCCGAAGGATATATTGCTCGCCCCCAGGGTCATGTTCACCCCCAGCTCGGCTTTAACCCGCCGGATAGTTTCCATGGTTACCCGCCCCGAGTTGGTATCGGCGCCCACGGCAAAAGCCAGGCAGTCAATCACGATGTCCTCAGGGGGGATACCGGCCTTCCCCGCCCGCTCCACAATCTTGTGAGCGATGGCCACCCGCCGGTCGGCGTCAGTGGGGATACCCTCGTCGTCCTGGGTCAGACTGACCACGGCCGCCCCGTACTCTTTGATAACGGGCAAAATCCTGGCCAGGGAGTGCTCCTCGCCGCTAACCGAGTTGACCAGGGGCTTACCCTTGTAGACCTTGAGCGCCGCCACCAGGGCATCAGGGTTAGAGCTGTCAATACATAAAGGCGCGTCCACGGCTTTCATGGCAATTTTCACCGCCTTGGGCAGCACGTCTACCTCATCCACACCGAAGGCACCCACGTTGACATCAATAATATCGGCGCCGGCTTCAACCTGGGCTTTAGCCTCGCTGCCGATAATCTCCAGTTGGCCCGCTTTCAACGCCTCCGACAGCTTCTTCCGGCCACTGGGGTTAATCCGCTCCCCGATAAGCACGGTGGGCCGCCCCTCACCGATTATCACTTCTTTACTGGCGCTGGTTATCCTGGTCTCCATCACTCATTCTCCTTATGTCACATCAACTATTTAGTATCTTTATATGTCCCCTTCCAGAACTTATCCCGCAGCTCACGCTTCAGAATCTTGCCCGAAGGGTTCTTGGGCAGGGCATCAATAAACTCCACCGACTTCGGCGTCTTATAACCGGCCAGCCTCTTTTTACAGAAAGCGATAAGCTCTTCGGCGGTAGCTTTTTCCCCCTTCCTGGTGGTAACTACAGCGTGAACCTTCTCCACCCAGTAATCGTCGGGGATGCCGATGACCGCCGCCTCCATAACCGCCGGATGCTGGTAGAGAACCTCCTCCACCTCCCGGGGGTAGACATTCTCGCCGCCGGTGATAATCATATCCTTCTTCCGGTCAACGATATAGATATAGCCCTCCTCATCGTAGTAGCCGAGGTCGCCGGTATGGAGCCAGTCCTTGACCAGGTTAGCCTTGGTATCCTCGGGCTTATGCCAGTACTCAACCATGACCAGCTTGCTGCGCACTATTATCTCACCAACTTCACCCGGCTTAACATCCATACTCTTATCGTCAACAATCCTCACCTGCACCCCGATATCCGGCCGCCCCGCCGAAGCCAGCTTCTTCTGTTCCTTCTCCGGCTTGTCCAAAACATTGTGGTCATCCTTGTCCAGGTGGGTGATAGCCGGACCGCTCTCGCTCTGCCCGTACCCCTGGGCAAAGATAGGCCCAAAAAGCTTCATCCCCCTCTTCAGCACCTCCTGGGGCATTGGTGAGGCGCCGTACCAGAGGCACTTTATCGAGCTGATGTCGTACTCCTTTAAGTTAGGCAGGTTAAGCATGGCTACCAGGTGGGTGGGTACAAAGTCCATATGGGTAGCCTTCTCCTCCTGAATAATCTTCAGCGTGGTCTCGGCATCGAAGAACTTGACGATGATATTGCAACCGCCGGTGTACAGTGAGGAGCGGAAATGGGTGTTGCCGGCAATATGGAATAGAGGCGTTATCTGGACCCGCTTGTCTCCGGGCTGCAGGCCCATATCTATAACCAGCGTCTTGGCGTCTTCAATGAAGCGCTTTTGAGTATAGAGGGCGCCGCGGGGCATACCGGTAGTGCCGCTGGTATAGATGATGCAGATGGGGTCATCCTCGTCTACCAGCACATCGGGCTCGTCACCAGGATATGATTTAAGCAGGTCTTCGTGGGCTATCATATCGGGGCCGGCGCTCTCCAGAGAGATAAAATTCTTAATCTTGGGCAGCTTATCTCTTATGGAACTGGCCATCTCGAATAACTCCGGCCCGACAAAAAGGGTGTTGGCTTCGGAATAGTTGATAATATACTCCAGCTCGTTAGCCTGCAGGCGGGGGTTAAAAGGCGAGGCAATAAACCCTCCCTTCATCGATGCCCCGTAATACTCAACAAACTGCAGACAGCTCCAGGATAGAATGCCAATCACATCCCCCTTCTTCACCCCCATCTTATGCAGGGCGTGAATCAGCTTGTTAATCCTGGTATTGAACTCGGAGTAGGTTATCCTGGCATCTCCATAGACAAAGGCTTCCTGGTCGGGATAAAGAAGCGCATTTCTATAGATGATATCGGCCCAGGTGCCAACCTTATACCGGGATAGTTCCTTAAGCAACA
>Ga0315543_1002250_pt1 | contig 19075 bp, 11 predicted proteins | sample SalMarSW160210MG_2_FD_203098 | JGI IMG/M metagenome (GOLD analysis project Ga0315543, IMG submission 203098) | Salt marsh sediment microbial communities from the Plum Island Ecosystem LTER, Massachusetts, United States - Salt Marsh Sediment SW1601-210 ...
CAGCGTGCTGAAGGCCCACCCCGATCGGCAGGCGATGATCGTCACCCATGCCTATATGTATTCCGACGATACGCGCTACGATTGGGCCACCAAGGGCGATACACAACTATGGAATCCACATGGCTTCCCTATTGTCTATGGGCTGCCTCCCGATGCACTTGGCACTATCAACGACGGCGAGGAGATATGGCAGCAACTGAAAGACAACCCAAACCTGCAATTTGTCTTTAGCGGGCATGTGGTCAACGACGGGACCGGCTACCTGGCCAGCACGGCCGACCAGGGCAACGTCGTTCACCAGATCCTGGCAAACTACCAGGGCTATACAAATGGCGGAAACGGATATATGCGGCTGTTGGAGTTTTTGCCCGACGGGCAAACGGTCCACGTGCGTACCTATTCCCCGCATCTCGATGCTTCGCTCACAACGGCCGATCAAGATTTCGTGCTCACTATGAACGAACTACCGCAGGAGCCACAAGCCTTGGTCTGGCGAATGGATTTCGAGACGGAGAACGGGACGCCGGTGACGCACGGCCAGGGGTTTTACGAGGTGGGATATGCACAGGATGGGATAACGGAGACTGAATACGATCCCAACGGCGGCGCGAGAAACACGGAGGGTTCGAGCGTCTCCTGGTATGCCAACTACGCGCACCCGAGTGTCCCGCCGATGCCCGGCGACATGGTTGCCGGCGGCGAGCGTGGTAACTTCGCTTTTCGTGCGGGCAACAACATCTGGCGAATGGCCAGCCAGATCCCGTGCACCTGGGGCGACAGCAACAAGTGCCACACGATCGAGGGCTTCTTCAATAACCAAGAAGACCTCGTGACCACGTTGGTCGGCGAGTACGATTTGATGAAGCGCGCCTTTATCCAGACGAAGCGATCCAGCACCGATTATAAGCGCAGCCGACTTTGGGTTGGCATGGGCGTCAGGAGCGACCCACTGGACGAAGACAACGACGTCCCCGTCTTGGCGCTTATGTATGCAACGGTGCCCGACCCGGACGTCTCGTTCATCTCGGTGCTCGGGGAGACGGAAATCGTCCCGGGCGACTGGCACCATTTCGCGCTGGTACTGGATACGTATGATGTCGAGGGCACGGAGATGAGCGACCTGACGATCTATCTCGACGGGAGAGAGGAAATATCGGTGGTTGGGCTAGCCAATCTGTACCCTGCCGGTACAAAGCCCTTCACTCTGGGCGAAGCTTGGACGACGGGCAACGAATCTGGTGCGGAATCCTTCAATGGGTATCTCGACGCCGTTCGCGTCACCAATGCGGCGTTGTTGCCCGGGCAATTCCTCTACGTCCCCACTGCCGGCGACGCCACGCGCGACGGCCAAGTCAATCAGGACGATGCGGCGAGATTGGCCGAGCACTGGGGCGAAACCGAGCTGAGCGACGGGCTCGCGTGGTGGGAAATGGGCGATTTCAACGGCGACGAGATCGTCGGTCCGGCCGACGCGGCAATCCTGGCCGCCAATTGGGGCTACGGGACCGGCGAGGTGGCCTCCGCAGCCGAGCCCTCGACGCTTGCCTTGCTGCTCGTTCTGCCGCCGATGTTGTTGCTTCGGCGGCGACGTCGATGTTGTGTTGTGCATGCTGTGCGGGGGTCAATAGGGTAGATTGGAGAACCAGTCATGCAGTGGAGGTTTCGATCAGCTTTTACCCTCGTCGAGCTGCTGGTAGTCATCGCCATCATCGGCGTTCTGATTGCGTTGCTGCTGCCCGCCGTCCAGGCGGCAAGGGAGGCCGCCAGACGCATGCAGTGCGTCAATAAATTGAAACAAGTGACCTTGGCGCTTCAGACCTACCATAACGCGTACGGGTGCTTTCCTCCCTCGTCGTGCGAGTGGGATTCCCAGCATTTCCACGGTATCTGGCCCCGCTTGTCGCCCTATCTAGAACAGGGTCTCTTCTTCGAACGGTATCATTTCGATGAAAGAGCCGCCAACGACTACCATACCCAGTTGACGATAGAGATGGGGCTGTCCGTATTGCTGTGTCCCAGTTGCAGTAACACACACAGTTCCGAGATCGTGGGGCCGCGCGAGGCCTGCTGGACCACGCACTACTATGGGAGCACGGGCCCGATCGGTATCAACCCCGTCACCAGCACCGAGTACGAGAATGGGGGCACCGGACAAGCGGGTGTCTACGATGTCGCGACCGAAGGAGTTTTCGTCTATGCCGATGGCATCGCCATCCGCGACGTTACCGACGGGACGAGCAAGACGATCGCCTTCGGCGAGATCGCCTTGGACGACTACAAGGCCTACCGCCCGTTCAATTACGGGGCCCAATGGGCCGGCAGCGTCGGCGGACTGGTTCTGCGTAGTACCAAGAACCATTCTTGGCCAATCAACGTCGCGTTGCACAGCAACAGCCCCGTGTACGTCGATTTCAACAACCATGGTCCCTACGGCAGCCATCATCCGGGCGGAGCAAACATGAGCTTCTGCGACGGCTCGGTCACGTTCCTCCCGGAAGAAATCGAACATCATGTCTATCTGGGTCTGGCCAGCCGAAGTGGCGGAGAATTGGTCGAGACTCCGTAGGCATCCCAGACAACGACCAAGCACCCATGGTCCAGTGGAGAATCACAGCATGCGGCGACCGTTGATTGCCTTTGTCGCTATGGCCTTGTTGGCTGGTCTCATCGCTGGCTGCGGTGAGAAAGGACCCACCCGATACCGCGTGTCCGGCTCGGTCACCTACAAGGGCAAGCCGGTACCCGTCGGGACGATTCAGTTCGCTCCCGACGCCTCCAAGGGCAATACCGGTCCCTCGGCGTTCGCCGGAATAAGAGACGGCAGGTACGACTCAGACGCCGATGGGCGGGGCACCATTGGCGGCCCCCACATTGTTTCGGTTGACGCCTTCGACGGACAAGAAATCGACCCGGACCTTCTCCCCAACGGAAGGCCCCTTGCGCGGGGATTCCGCAAGCCCTTCGATCTGCCGAAGAACGCAGACGCAACGTTGGACATCGAGCTCTCTGAATAGCGTATGGCCCCCTGCATGCCCAATCGGCGGAAAACGCCGGACGCGAGCACGCTCTCAGGGCACTTGCCGGTGCCAGATCGATCGCCGACAATGCAGAGGTCGCTTGGACGACGTGGGCACGCTGCCCGATCGAAACGATTCACTGCACTTCGAGCATGGAATGAACGTGAACATTCCGACGCCCGATGGCCATGACATCAGGGCCGTTCACGAGACCTGCGGAGCCGATCGCGCCGTGCTCCTTTGCCATGGGATCGCCTCCGACAAGGAAGCAGGAGGTATCTACACGTCGCTTGCACAGTCCCTCGCACGGCGCGGGTTCGATAGCCTTCGCTTCGATTTCCGTGGCCACGGAGAATCAGCCGTTCGGCCGACCGAGACGTCGATAGGCGGAATGATGATCGATCTGGAGACCGCACTGGACGATCTGTGTCGGCACTACCCTAGCGTGCATCTTCTCGCGGCCAGCTTCGGAGCGAGCATCGTTCTCCTCCTTTCCCAGCAAGTAACGCTCGACCATTTGGCTTCCGTTTGCCTCTGGAATCCGGTCACGGACTATTCCTCGACGTTCACGAAGTCGACAATGCCCTGGGGGAGATCGTTCTTTCCGCAAGGCGGGCTTCGGGACGCTCTGCGAGCGTGTCCCATTACGATCCCAGAACGGGCATTCAAGCTTGGCTGCCAAATCGTAGTGGAGTTATTCTACTTGTCGCCCGCCAGCTTTGGGCTGGCGCTCGACAAGCCTCTGCTGGTGATTCACGGGGCTGAAGATCAGCTCGTCGACCCCAACGATTCCGCCGTCTTCGTCGAGAACCACAAGCAGTCAAACGTCGAGTTCCTCTTGCTCGACGGGTGCACCCATGGGCTGGAGGAAAAGATCGATTATGTCTATGAGCAGACCCTGAGCTTCTTCGAGCGCTGCCCCTGATCGGCAGAGGCATCGCCGGCGAGCAAAACCTGAAAAACCGGGCCTTTCCCGGCGCGCCGGGACTCAGACGCCCGCCGCCTCGTCCAATATGCGGGTTTTCGGACAAGGCCCCACCTTGCTGGTGGACCGAACCGTCCGGCCGCGACCCGCGGTCGCAGGGCCGCTTTTCTTGGGGCCCCTCCTACTTCGCGGTCGAAAACCGGGTATCATATGCCTTCGGGCGCGGATGGGATGGACGCACAACGGAAGCCACGAAGGAGCAAAGCGTGTCGAACCGGAAGGATTGCTACTTGGCAGTGGACATCGGCGGCACCAAAATCCTGGCCGCCTTGGTCGACGCCTCGGGAATGGTGTTGCGGCGCGAGAAACGGCCGACGCCGCGCGAAGGAGGCGAGGAGCCGCTCTACGAGGCCCTCGAAGAAGCCGTCGCGGAACTCATCGGCAAGGCGGAGAACACGTCGCTGGGCGATCTTGGCGCGATGGGAATCGGTGTGCCCGGGGTGGTCGATCCCGACGAGGGCCTTGTGGTGGTCACGCCCAACATGGGGCTTTCCAATGTGAGACTCGGCGATCATTGCCGGAAGACGTTCGGCCTTCCGGTGGCCGTGGGCAACGACTGCAACATCGCCATTCTCGGCGAGAAATGGCTCGGCTCCGCTCGGTCGGCCGACAGTGCGATGGGCATCCTGGTCGGCACCGGCATTGGCGGCGGATTCATTCAAGGCTCGCGCGTCTGGCACGGGGCCCGGGGAGTGGCCTCCGAAATCGGCCACATCGTGATGCAAATCGGAGGGCCACGTTGCGGATGCGGCAATCGGGGATGTCTCGAAGCCTTGGCAAGTCGAACCGCCATCGAGCGCGACCTGCGCGAAGCCATGGCCGCCGGGCGAAAAACGGTGCTCACCGAGTTGCTCGAGGGCGATACCGAAGTCATCCGAAGCAGTATTCTGCAGCAGGCTCTCAAGGCCGACGATGCCCTCGTTACGGAAGTATTCCAACGCGCCTCCGAAGTGCTGGGACACGCCTGCCTGACGGTGCGACATCTGCTGGATCCGGAAGCGATCGTGTTGGGCGGAGGCGTGATCGACGCGTGCAGTGACTTCATCGTCCCGATCGTCCAGCGCATCGTCGCCGCCGACGGTCTGGCGGCGATCCGCCAAGGCGGCGACGTTCTCGTCTCGGCGCTGGGTGATGACGCGGTCCTCCTGGGAGCCACGGCCATGGCGCGGCTTCATATCGGAGAGAATCCCTTCAAAAAACGGTTTGCCGTCGCGCCTTCCTACCCGGCCATCGTTCGGAAGAAATCGGATGTCTACGAAATCGGCCCAAAAACCTTCGACGACGATTTCTACGTGACGGCCACGGGCAAGGCCAAACGCCAGAGGGCCCCCTCGGAGACGTCTGAATCCGAATTAGGTCTGCTTGCGCGTTATGACTTGATCCGACCGTGTCGCGGGGGCCCCCATGTTTTGTTCGTTGGCACGGGGCCCGCCGGTGAGAGGAAACTGAGCGACGATGCTCGCCTCTATCTCAAGCAACGAGCGATCGAGTGCGAGGCGCTGCCCTCGGCCGAAGTGGTTGAGGCGTACAACGCGTGCCGACGGCGCAAGGCCGCCCTGGTGCACGTGAGCCAGACGGCCAAATGACCGGGTTAGAGCGTTCTCAGATCAGTGTAGCGGGTGCCACTGCTGGCTTGCCCAGCAGTGCTTTGGAATCTGTCAAGCACAAGTGCGCTTCGTTCGGCCCAACACGTGCAATAGCATTCCTCCCGAAGCAGCTCGTACGGCGCGTGGTCTTCTCGGCGGCTATGATCGTTGCTGCCGCCCGCCAAGAAGTGTGCCTGTCCCCCCTTTCTTATGCGTAGGTCCCGTCGGAGCGTAGCCGGTTGGCCCGGCCGAGAATCAAAGGCTCCCGCGCCCTTTACCGCGACGCCGTTCCCCCGGGGTGTCAAGAGTTGACCCCGTTCGCCCCCCCCCGTTCACCCCCCGACGGTTTCCACGCTGCGTGATGTGATACGGCAGACCCGGAACCACCAATCTCGCTAGTCTAGCCATGCCGGGAGTCTATGGAATCTTGCCTAATATGTCAATATCGGTATTGTGTCCCCGGAATTGTCTCGGAATTGTCCTTGATTCACCAGGCCCCGGTGCGCGCCAGCGCGCCGGCGGCCGATCGCTGCTGCGCGGTTGACGAAGCAGATTCCCAATCCGCCTCACTCCAGCCCCTTCTCGTCGCCATGGCCACCTCCTTGCCTCACCCATTCCACGCGCCGGTTGTCTTCCAAGCTCACTTGTGCAACAATCGAGCCGAACAGGATTGAGAATGTCCCCTTTTTCTCTTCCCCGTTAGCACATCCTTATTCCAGATAATCCGTCAGCACTCGCCAGGCCGCGTAGATTCCGGCGAAGCTACCAACCGAACTTACCATGAATTTTCCCATCAGCCCAAAACCCATGTAATCGCCAGCCGCCCAGCCAATATAGCCACCAACCGTCATCCCGATGAACATGAGCAGACGAGTCACGGTGTGGCTCTCCGGCACTGTATGTAGCACTTCTGTACGTAGGCCACGCAGGGTTGGCCATTGGCCGCCATTGAGATACGGATACGATACTTGGCGGATACGCATACGATAAAGGATACGATAAGGATACGATAAAGGTCGGGAGTCTTTGTTTGTTATCCCCCGCTGGCAACTCGCAATCGTTGTGGGATGGCCGAAAGACTACTACCTCCCAGCGGTTGCGTCAAGAACGAAGACTGCCGCCTCCTTTATTCTAGACGGAAATGTGCTCGCTGCCCTTTTGGGAGGGGACTGCTGGGCAAGCGACTCGACCGAGCTCGTCGAGGTCCAGCAGTGGCACCCGGTGAGATAGATTCTCAGTCCTTCGGGCGGCTCAACGGGCGGAATTGAAGGTGGGTCCGCTGGGCTGCTTTGGCCGCGTCGACGGTCTGGCGATAGAGCACCTCTTGCGCGCGCACGGTCCGACCGCGCTTGGCGACCCGCTCGTACGTGCCGTCCGGCAGAAGTCGATGCGCCTTGACGTTGTCGGCGAAATAGGTGCCCAGCATCTTGATCAGTCGCCGGCGGAGCTTCGGCGCGGAGACGGGAAAAAGCAACTCCAGCCGCTTGCTCAGATTGCGTCGCATCCAGTCGGCGCTGCTAAGATAGACTTCTTCGTGCCCTCCGTTGCGGAAATAGAAGACGCGCGCGTGCTCGAGAAACCGATCGATGATCGAGGTCACCTCGATGTTCGTCGAGACCTTCTTCACGCCGGGGCGAAGGCAGCAGATTCCGCGGATATTGAGAAGGACCTTGACGCCCGCCTGGCTCGCCTCGTGGAGGGCCTCGCACATCTGCGGATCTTCCAGGGAATTCATCTTGGCCATGATCAGTCCGGGATCGTCGCTTGTGGAGACCTTGATTTCGCGCTGGATCAAGTCGATGAAGCGTCGTCGCAGGCCGGTCGGGGCCACGGCCAGTTTCGACCAGCCCACCATGTCGGAATAGCCCGTCAGGAGATTGAAAAAGTTGGCCACGTCGGTAGCCAGGTCGCGGTCGGACGTGAACAGTCCGATATCGCTGTAGAGCCTGGCCGTGCGGTCGTTGTAGTTGCCGGTCGCAAGATGGAGGTAGCGTCGAATGCCGGACGTTTCGCGACGGACGATCAAGAGGGCTTTGGCGTGCGTTTTTAGACCGGCGATGCCGTAGATCACGTGGCACCCGGCGTCCTCGAGGCGCTTTGCCCAATTCACGTTCCGCGCTTCGTCGAAACGTGCCTTGAGCTCGACCAGGGCCGTGACTTCCTTGCCGTGCTCGGCGGCACGCTCCAAGGCGTGAACAATGGGCGAGTCGCCGCTGGTGCGGTAGAGTGTCTGCTTGATGCTGAGCACCTGGGGATCGTCGGCCGCCTGTTCGAGCAGTCGGACGACCGGCTCGAAACTCTCGTAAGGGTGCACCAGGAGAATATCTTCCTCTCGGATCGCCTCGAACAGATCCTCCCGGCCGGCCAACTCGCGCACGGGTTGCGGAGGCCAGTCGGGTATTCTCAGGTTGTCGAAGCCGCGCCAGTTGGCGATCTGCCACAGGCCGGTGGCATCGAGCATGCCCTCGATCGGATAGACTTCCTCCGCGCGAAGATCGAGCCAGTCGACGAGCCACTTCTGCAGCCGGTGATCGGGCTTGGCGGTGATCTCGAGTCGGACCGGGGCTCGCCGCCGCCGGTCGAGCACGGCCTGGGCGACCGTTTCCAACAGATCCTCGGCGTCGTCGTCCTGAATGGCCACATCGGCGTCGCGCGTGATGCGAAAGACGGCCGTGGCCAGCACCTTGCGTCCCGGGAACAGCACTCCGATGTGCGCGGCGATCACGTCTTCGAGCCGAACCAGGGCGACGCCTTGCTTGGCCTGCAGGTTGATAAACCGCGCGAAGGAACCAGGCGCCGGCACCACCACGATTTTCTCGGCGTCCTTCTTGTCCTTTTTCGGGCCGAGCACGGCGGCAACGTGAAGCTGCAGCCCGGGCAGTAGGGGTTTCGGATCGAGATCCTCGATCGCCAGCGGCGTAAGCACGGGGGCAATTTCCTTGGAAAAATGGTCGCCGAGCCGTTTTGCTTGTTCCGAGGTCAGCTCGTCCAGTTCGAGCACCACGAGCCCGTGCCGGCGCAGCTCGGTCAGGGCATGGTGGATTCCGGCCGTTTGCTCCTCGACCATGCGGTGAGCCCGGCGGCCGAAGGCGGTCAACTGCTCTACGGGCGTCATGCCGCTGGGGTCGCGGCGTCGGACGCCGGCGGCGCGCTGCTGCATCAGGCCGGCCACCCGAATCATGAAAGCCTCGTCCAGATTCGAGCTGCCGATGGCAAGGAACTTAAGACGTTCGAGCAAGGGCACGTCGGGCGAAAGACCCTCCCGCAGCACGCGATCGTTGAACTCGAGCCAACTGAGTTCACGGTTGATAAAGTGTTCCGGTGAGTTCGTTTTTTTCTTGCTCATGTCGAAGCTTTGGGCTAGATCTGCTCCAGTCGGACTCGCATCCCGTAGATTTCCTCGAACAGGTTACCCTTGGCGGCGATGGCGCGTTGTTCGAGGAAAAGATCCTCGCCGTGGGGAACGTAGACGACCAAATCGTCGCCGACGCGCTCCATTCGCAGATCTTCCGCTCGGTGCACGTGGCCCCGAGCCAGGGCGTCGGCCACGCGCAACAGGGCCGCCAGCTTGTTGATAATCACTCGCGTTTGCCTCGGCAGCGTCATGTAGTCAATATGGACGGGCTTCGGGGCGCTGCGGCGATGATAGCGGGCCACGTGGGCGACGATCTGCAGTTCGTCTCGGCTCAGTCCGAACACCTCGGAGTTGGCGATCAAGTAGTAACTGTGTTTGTGGTGCGCGCGATTGCTGACGAATCCGCCGATTTCATGCAGGATTCCGGCCACGCGCAAGAGAATCCGATGCCGGCTGCCGAGCCCGTGGTCCGCCTGCAACTCGTCGAAAAGGCGGACGGCCAGATCGGCGACCGTCTCGGCGTGCTGGACGTCGATCTGATACTTCAGCGCCAGCGAAAGGGCCGACTGAACGATGCTTTGTTGCAGCGCCGCGTCTTCCTGGCCCGTCACGTCGCGAGCCAATTCCAGCAGCAGCCCGTCGCGCATCGAGACGTTCGAGACGATCATTGTCTCGGCTCGCGTCCTTTGCCAGAGGATTTGATAGATTTGCAGCGCGGGGTTGAGCGTTTCGGCCTCGGCGAAGGTGAGGTCGTAGCGGGTCGAGAGCTCCTCGGCGGTCCGCTTTTCGCAGCGCTTGACCAGTTCGTCGAAGGGTTCTCGTTGAATCACGCTGAAATTGCCCTCGCTGCTCGTCTGGCCGATCTGCTGCGCGCCGAAGCGGGCGTCGCCGCCGACGGCGACGAACAGGTCGACGGTGTCCAAGGAGAGAGACCGGCGGGCCGCAAGGGTCTCCTTCGTGATCTGCTGGCGATAGAGCTCGGCGCAACGCTTGGGCGTCTCGTTGCAGGTGGAGAGGATTTCCTGCAGGCGGATCGAGCCGAGGCGCAGGCTTTGCGAGGTGACGATTTCGCCGTTGTGCAAAACGGTCAGCAACGTGCTGCCCCCGCCGACGTCGGCAATCAGCGCTTCACCCCGGCTGGTGTCGAGCACCTCACCCAGTGCATGGCACACCGCGGACACAATGAGCCGGCTTTCCTCCGCGGTATCGATGACTTCGACGTGCAAGCCGGTCGCCATGAAGATGCGGTCTAGCAGCGTGTCGGCATTGGTGGCTTCGCGCGCGGCACTGGTGGCCACGGCCCGCACGCGGTGTACGTCGTAGAATCGCAGGCGTTGGGAATAATCGCGGACGATCGCCACGGCGGCGCGCATGCTCTGGGAGCCGAGCCGTCCCAGGTGGAACGCGTCCTGCCCGAGCCGCACGGCCCGTTGAAACCGTTCGAGGACTTGGATGTCTCCGTCGGGCGCAACTTCGGCGATCACCATGCGGACGGAGTTGGCGCCGATGTCGATGGCGGCAACGGTTCTGTCGGATGGCGCAAGCGGTTGGTCGCTGCTACCGGGTTTCGTAGCAAGCGGTTCTTCCATGGTTGCACTTTTTGGAGGAATCAGTCTTAGGGGGCGACGCCGCGGGGCACAATCGCTCAATCCCCTGAAGCGGCTGCTCGGCCCAGAAACGGCACAATTGGTCGAAGACGTCGCTCCGGCGACGGCGGCAGTGGTCGCGGAGATGTTCCAGGCCGACCTCCAGCGGCGCCAGCGGACCCTCGGTGCCAAAACGCTTGACCGTGCGTCGCCGCATCTTCTGCTCGAAAAGGTCGATCTGCTGGTCCCACACGTCGTAATCGTGGATCTCACCCAGGAATGTTTGTACTTGCTTGGCGACAGTAACGTGATCATCCAGTTCCCCGCTGAAAACCGGTGCCAACATCTCCAGGGTGTAGCGGAACCGTTTGGCGGCGATGCGCATGGCATGATGTTCCTCGATGGCGGCCGGGTCACTCAGTCCCTTTGCGTGGCAGTGAAGCTCGTCGAGCCGTGCGGCGAGGCACGCTTCGGCCCGCTTGATGACCAAGGGACTCCGGATGCCAATCCCTTTTGCCTTGGCCCGGGAGCAAATGGCCTCGGTCGTGTCGATGATCTCCTCCAGGACACCGTCTTGCTGGAGCCGGCGTACGACCTTGACGACCTTGGGCTGGCTGGCGGCGCGCCGGCGCTCGATTTGACCCAGCAGGGCTGCGACGCCCCGGGTGTGGGCGGGGTCGCTCAATTGGGCCAGGTGCTCGGCGAGAAACAGAATATGTACATCTTGGTCTCGGGCCGGGCCGAGGCCGCCCGTAAGACGGCGAATCGCCTTTTCCCAACGTTTTATCGACTCGACCGGAAAACAATCGGCGAACATGTCCAGCGCCGCCCGCAGACGCCTCGAAGCGACCCGCGCCTGATGGACTGCCTCGACGTCTTCGGCCAGGCAAGCAGGCTCCAGTTGCGCGGCAAGCCGCTTGCCCTGCTTGCGGAGAAAACGCGCGCCCAAAAAACGATAGCTTTTGTCCACTGCTTGATTCATCGCACACCGCCCATTTCCCAGGAACACCTCCCAAACTCTTCTTCAATATATTGAAGGACGTTTGCGAATTCTATGGGGCACGGTGCCGGCTGGTACGAGGAAATTCGTCGGGGGGGGTAGTCATGACGGCTGGGTAACCGTTGTGCTGCATCGGTAATGTTAGGAACGCTGAGGCGTTGGAAAACCGCGCCGACTCATTTCCTTGGTGGCGTTCGGTTTGCGGCGTAGAGCGACCACCGGCCAACCGGGCCCGGCGACACGCCGCCCCCCGCGCATCCTTGCGCAACTCTAACATTCCAGGATCGCCGATGGCCTGCGTTTTTCGCCCGGGGAGGGTTTTGCCGGAGAACGTCATCCGCGGTTGGTGCGGAGTCGGATCGGAACACCCCCACGACGAGGGGGGATAGGGGTGGCACGTCCCTGAGTCCCGGCGCGCCGGCACCCGGACTTCTGGAACACGCTCTGAAATGCGAGCTACCGCTTGGCCAGAGCGTCTTCAATGGCCTCGGCGACGGTCCGCAGGGCCTTGATCCTGGCGTACAGCTTGCAATTGGCTTCGAGAATCGTCCAGGGAGCGTTCGTCGTGCTCGTCTTGTTGAGCACGTCGATGACGGCCACTTCGTACTTGGGCCATTTCTCGCGGTTTCGCCAGTCCTCATCCGTGATCTTCCATTGCTTATAGGGCGCATTCTGGCGGGCTTGGAAACGGCGCAACTGCTCCTCCTGGTCGATGTGGAGCCAGAACTTGACGATCACGGTGCCGAAGTCGGTCAACTGTCGCTCGAATTCGTTGATTTCGCGATAGGCGCGTCGCCACTCGGCTTCGGTGCAGAGTCCCTCGACCCGTTCGACCAGCACGCGACCATACCACGTGCGATCGAAGATCGTGATGTGTCCGGCCTTGGGGATCTTGCGCCAGAATCGCCATAAGTAATGCTGAGATTTCTCGACCGGCGTCGGCGGCCCCGTCGGAACCACCTCATACCCTCGAGGATCGAGTCCCCGGGTAAGCCGCTTGATGTTGCCACCTTTGCCGCCCGCGTCGACTCCTTCGTAGGCGATCACCGCAGGGATGCGCTGGGCGTAGAGCTCGTGCTCGATTCGAAACAGCCGCTTGTGGAGTTTCTTCAATTGTCGCTCGTACTCGTCACGTTCCATCGAGAGGCTCATGTCAAGCCGGTCGAGCACGCTTTGCCCGTCGGTGGGCGACGGCTCAGGGGTGGGCATTGGCTGGGGTTTCGGTGCGGGCGATTGGGCTCGCCGCTCGAGCTCCTCTTTCACGGCACGGATCACCGTCTCGAACACCTTCGTGCGTCGAAAGCGCCCCTGCGTGGATTCGACGATCGTCCAGGGTGCCCGGGGCGTGCTGGTCCGCTGGAGCATTTCCTCGACGGCGTCGGTCCACTCGTCGTAGCGGCGGTGGTTGGCCCACTGCCGCCGGCCGACTTTCCACGCGGTGGCGGCCGTCTCCTCCAGACGCTTGAAGCGGCGACGTTGCTCCTTCTTGCTGATGTGCAGCCAGAACTTGACGATGACCGTTCCGGCATCGGCCAGTTGCCGCTCAAACTGCTCGATGTGCTCGTAGGCGGCCTGCCACCGGTCGCGGGGCAGACGGCCGCTGATGCGATCGCCCAGCACGCGCCGGTACCACGACCGATCGAAGATGGCAAAAGTGCCGTCGGCCGGCAACGCGTCCCAGAATCGCCACAGCCAAGGATGCAATCGCTCGTTCTTCGTCGGCCGCAAGATCGAGTGGACCTTGAACCCCCGAGGATCGAGCACCTGGGCCAGCCGGTTGATGATCGTGCCTTTTCCGGCGGCGTCCCAGCCCTCGAAGATGATCACCACGGGCACGCCCGCCTTTCGGGCGGCGCGCTGGCAAGCGCCGAGTTCTTGTTCCAGTTTGGAAAAAACCTTGGCGTAGAGGTCCTTCGAGAGCCGCTTGTCGAGATCGACCAGTTCGAGCATCGTGGAGGTCCTTTTTCCGGGGCCGTGAATCGGGGCCGTAATGTGCCGGGGCAGGATCGCCCCGCAATTATAGCTTTTGCGGGACATTGGGCGCGACCCCCCAACTGGTCGAGATGGTTGACCCGTGATCATCGGTCCGATAGGCTCTATAGTCGGTTGAGGAGTGTTCCCCGTGATGCTGTTTGGAGATGGTGTCATGTCCCGCGCGGTTGTTCTTCTTTGGTTGGTCTCATTGGCTGCGGTTCTGGCTTCGGGCGTCTCGGTCGACGCCGCGCCGGCTCGCGCGGATGCATTGCCCAACGTGGTCATCATCTTCACCGACGACCAAGGCTATCAGGACGTGGGCTGTTTCGGTTCGCCCGACATCAAAACGCCCAATCTCGACCGGATGGCCGGCGAAGGGATGCGACTGACCGATTTCTACGTCGCGGCGCCGTGTTGCTCGGCCTCGCGAATCGCGCTGTTGACCGGTTGTTATCCTCAGCGCGTTGGGATCCGGGGCGTTTTGTTTCCCGGCCACAGGATCGGCATCCATCCGAACGAACTCACGCTGGCCGAGGTGTTCAAGAAGCGTGGCTACGCGACGGCGATCGTCGGGAAGTGGCACTTGGGCCACCTTCCGAAATTTCTTCCGACGCGTCATGGGTTTGACGAGTATTTCGGGCTGCCCTACTCGAACGACATGTGGCCGCCAAACAAGAGAAGGAAGTATCCTCCCCTGCCGCTCATCGACGGCGAGAAAGCGATCGAGCACAATCCCGATCAATCGCAGTTGACCACGCGGTACACCGAGCGGGCGATCGACTTCATCGAGCGAAACAAGGATCGGCCTTTTTTTCTCTATTTTCCCCACACCATGCCGCACATGCCACTGCATGTTTCCGAGAAATACAAAGGAAAGTCGGCCCGCGGCCTTTATGGCGACGTGATCGAGGAAATCGACTGGTCGGTGGGCCAGATTCTCGCCACACTGAAACGTCTCGGCCTCAATGAGAAGACGCTTGTCATTTTCACCTCGGACAACGGCCCGTGGCTGCACTACGGGCCCGAGCACGCCGGGTCGGCGCTGCCGCTTCGCGAGGGCAAGGGGACGACGTTCGAAGGCGGGTTTCGCGAGCCGTGCATCATGCGATGGCCGGGCAAAATCCCAGCCGGGGCGACCTGCAAGGAAGTGGCCGCCACGATCGATCTGCTGCCCACGATTGCCAAGTTGATCGGCGTCGAGTTGCCGAAGGATCGGACGATCGATGGCAAGGATATCTGGCCGCTGATGTCGGGCCAACCGGGCGCCAAGAGCCCCCACGACGCGCTGGCCTACTACCAGGGAAAACACTTGCAGGCGGTGCGAACCGGCCGCTGGAAGCTTCACTTTCCTCACGCCTATTGGAAGATCGTAGTACCCGGCACAGGCGGCAAGCGGGGACGCGCAGTACAAGATCGGATCGGTTTGGCGCTGTTCGACCTGGAAAACGACGTCGGCGAAACGACGAACGTGGCGGACCAACATCCAGACGTGGTCAAACGGCTCACGGAACTGGCCGAGCAATTCCGCAACGACTTGGGCGACAGCGGCACGCGCCGCAAGGGCAAGAATGTCCGCCGGCCTGGCCGGGTCGACTAACGGGGACATGCGAGGCATACCTAATCGCCGGCTCAACATTGACGGAAGAAAAAACCACGGAGACACGGACGACACAGAGGATTTGGAACCACAGATGAACATGCTCTGTAGAAAACCTCAGTAGTTCCAATTTCTATTGAGCCCCAGCATTGTCATCCTGAGCACAGCGAAGGATCCGCATAGCGAAGAATCTCCTTAGCCATCGAGATCCTTCGCTACGCTCAGGATGACCTGCTGTGGTATCGGCCAACCAGACTTGGAACTACTGACTCCGTGTTCTCCGTGCCTCCGTGGTATTGTCCAGGGTGTCGCGGAAAGGATACGCAGATGAAGCTGGCTTGCTGGAACGTCAATTCCATCCGTGCCCGGCACGATCGGCTGCTGGCCTGGCTTGAAAGGACTGAGCCCGACGTGGTTTGCCTCCAGGAACTGAAGGTCGTCGACGAGGCGTTTCCCTTCGAGGCGCTCGGCGAGCTGGACTACCATGCGGCGGTCTACGGCCAGAAGACCTACAACGGCGTGGCCGTGCTCAGCCGGACCAAGGCCAAAGCCGTCCGCCGCGGCCTGGGCGACGACGATCCCCAGGCACGATTTCTCGAAGCGAAAATCGGCTCCCTCCACGTCCTGTGCGCCTATGTGCCCAACGGCCAGGAGGTCGGCTCGGACAAGTGGGCGTATAAGCTCGATTGGATGGCGCGCCTCCGCGCGTTTCTCGACGAGCATCACTCACCGAGCGAACCGGTCATTCTCTGCGGCGATTTCAACGTCGCGCGAGACGACCGCGACGTCGCTCGACCGGAGGAGTGGGCCGGCTCGGTGCTTTGCCACGACGATGCGCGCCGAGCGATGGAGGCGATTCTCGACTGGGGCCTGGTCGACCTGTTTCGCCAGAAGCATCCCGACGGCGGAGTCTACTCGTGGTGGGACTACCGGGCGCTCGGTTTCCCAAAGAACAACGGGCTGCGGCTCGACTACGTGCTGGCCACCGAGTCGCTTGCGCGAAAATGCACGGCGGCCGAGATCGACCGGAACCAGCGCAAAGGCAACAAGCCGTCGGATCACGCACCGGTGGTTGTCGAGTTTGACGATTGATACGGTGGGTGGCTGGGCCATAGTGGGTAGCCCATCCCGGCGCGCCGGGATGGACGTTCGAAGGACGGAAGAGCTTTCTTGCAGCCTCGTCAGCCTCTCAAAACCTCTTGTCGCTTTGCGACACCGGTTCAGAAAACCGGTGCTACCCCAGTAATCCCCAATCTCTGACCACCACCCTACTCGATCGTCTTGCTCACCAGGACGACGTCCTCTTCCTGGTCTTCATCGATCTGGAAGCCGTGATTGCGGAAGGTGCCGATCATGCGGCGGTTGTCTTTGGACGTCTCGGCCACGACCTGCTTCAAGCCCCATCGCCCGGCCACTTCGAGGCAGTAGCCGGTCAGGATTCCGCCCAGACCGTGTCCTTGCCACCGGTCGACGACAAGGACCGCGTATTCGGCCGTTTCGTGGTTCATGTCGGCCACGAGACGTCCGACGCCGATGAGCTTTCGCTTGCCTTCTTCCTGCACCTCGGCCACGATGGCGATCTCGCGGTCGTAGTCGATGTAGCAGTAGCGGGCCGCCATTTCGTGCGTGGTCTGCTTGAAGAGGTAGCTAAAGCGGGAGCGGATCGACTCGGTCGAGCAAGTGGCCAGCAACTCGTGCCACATCGGTTCGTCCTCCGGCTTGATCGGCCGCAGGATGACGTCCTCGCCGGACTCGAGCTTCCGCTCGGTGATGAATTCGTCGGGATACGGCCGGATGGCCAAATGGGCATAGGGCCGCGGTGAATGAACGACCAGATCGCGATCGATCACCGCCCGGGCATCCAACGCCACCGCGTCGTCCTGGGTAACCAGCAAGGGATTGACGTCGAATTCCTTGATCTCCGGGTAGTCGGCCACGAGATAGGAGAACCGCATGAGGATCTCGACCAGCCGATCGATGTCGGCTCCCGGCCGACCGCGATAACCTTTTAGAAGCGGCCACGACTTGAGCGATCTGAGCATTCGGCGGGCAAGCGACTCGTTCAAGGGCGGCAACGCCAACGCCCGATCGCAAAACACCTCGGCCGCGATCCCACCCATGCCGACCATGATCACCGCGCCGAAGATCGGGTCCTTCTTCGCGCCGATGATCAATTCGAAGGCGTTCGGATGGATGACCATCGGTTGGACGGTCACGCCCAGAATATGAGCGTCGGGAGCACGCTGGGCGACCTTCTCCATCATCTTCTCGTAAGCCTTGAGCACGGCCTCTTCGCTGGACAGGTCCAACGCCACGCCGCCGACGTCCGTCTTGTGCGTAATGTCGGGGGAATGGATCTTCAGCACGACGGGAAACCCGGACTGCCGGGCCACGCCGACCGCTTCGTCGGCCGAGCGGGCAAGGCGCGGCTTCGTGATCGGGATCTCGTACGATTCAAGAAACGCCTTGGAAATGTTTTCTGAGAGGATATCGCTTCCCTCGGTCAGAATCGTGTCGAACACGCCCCGCAAACGACGTCGATCCAGTGTGAAACCCAACGGAATGTCGCGAGGCGTCTCGTGGAGGATTTCCAGATTCCGCGCGTAGGAAACCAAGTGCATGAACGCTCGAATGGCCTTTTCCGGCGTGGTGTAGGTCGGGATGCCCGCGTCGTTGAGCACTTGCACGCCCTCGCTGACCATGAGGCCACCCATCCACGCCGCCAACACCGGCTTGCGGACTTTCTTGGCCACCCCAGCGACGGCCTTGGCCGTTTCGGTCGGGTCGGTCATCGCCTGAGGCGTCAGGATGATCAGCAAGGCATCGACACCCTTGTCTTTGGCCATGATCTCCAGGGCCTTGGCAAAACGTTCGGGCGGCGCGTCGCCCAAAACGTCGACCGGGTTGCCGTGCGACCAGAACAGCGGCAGGACCTCATTAAGCTGCTCGGTGGTCTCCTCCGAGAGCGTGGCCATCTTGCCGTCCCGGGCGATCAGCGCGTCGGTCGTCATCACCCCGGGGCCGCCGGCGTTGGTGATGATTGCGAGTTGGTCGCCCTTCGGCGGACGCTGGCTCGCCAACAGCTCCGCACAGTCGAACATGTCGTCAACTTCGAAGATTCGTACGATTCCCGCCCGTTGGAAGGCCGCTTCATAGACGGCGTCGACCCCGGCCATCGCCCCGGTGTGCGAAGCGGCCGCCTGGGCCGATTCGGCAAACCGGCCGGCCTTGTAAGCAACGATCGGCTTGGTTCGGGCAAACGCACGGGCGGCCGACATGAACTCGCGCGCTTCGCTGATCGATTCGATGTAAAGGATGATCGACTGCGTGTCGGTCTGCGTGCCGAAATAGTCAATCAGGTCGCCCATGCTCACGTCGAGCATGTTGCCCACCGAAACGAAATAGGAAAACCCGATGCCCTCCTCCATCGCCCAGTCGAGAACCGACGTGCACAGAGCGCCGGACTGGGAGATGAAACCGATGTGGCCCGCCGGCGGAGTGTCGGCCGCGAAGCTCGCGTTGAGATGGATGCCCGGGACAATGATGCCCAGACAGTTCGGCCCGATGATCCGCATCCCGTCGAACTGGCGTTGTTCTTGTAGTACGGCCTGCTCGATTTCTCTGCCTTCGGCGCCGATCTCGCGGAAGCCGGCCGAGATGATGACCATGCCGCGCGTGCCCGCCTCGCCACAGCAGCGGACGATGCCCGGCACAGTCCGTGCCGGCGTGCAAACGATGGCCAAGTCGGCCGGGTGCGGCAGGCTCTCGACGTCCCGGAACGCCTGGATCCCCTGCACGGACTCGCGTTTTGGGTTGACCGGGTAGACCACGCCCCGAAAGCCGGAGCCGATCAGGTTCTTCAGCACCGTGTAGCCGACGCTCGTCGGCGTGTCGCTCGCTCCGATCACCGCGACTCGTTGCGGGGCAAAAATCTTGTCCAAATTCTCAATGCTCACGGTATGCTCCTCAGGTACT
>Ga0315543_1002251_pt1 | contig 19069 bp, 19 predicted proteins | sample SalMarSW160210MG_2_FD_203098 | JGI IMG/M metagenome (GOLD analysis project Ga0315543, IMG submission 203098) | Salt marsh sediment microbial communities from the Plum Island Ecosystem LTER, Massachusetts, United States - Salt Marsh Sediment SW1601-210 ...
CCAGCTTAACCGCAACCGTGTTTTCAGGTAAGAATGTAACTCGTGATGGGCTGTATTTAGCCAAAATCTGCCTCACCCCCTCATAGCTTCTGCCAAACATCCGCCCCAGATGCCTGAGGCTCTCACCCTTATCTCTCTCACGGATGAGTAGCTCTACAGTGGCTGGTGAGACTCTATTCATTTTTTGCATGTTCCACAGTATTTTGCATAGCCATAGTGCAGTCAGGCTCCCCTAGCCGGAGGAAGAGGAGATGAATTTAAGCTGCTAGGCAGAAAGGGTTAAAATGTCCTGCAGCATTATGATTTATCAACTCAGCCTACAGTATTTCTACCGTTCCATTGTCTGCGTCAACCCTAACTTTTTGACCTGAACTTACTCCTTCCAAGAAACTCTCTTTCATACTATATACAGCTGGTATCCGAGCTAGGAGTGCCGATTGCACTTGAATGGTATTTGCTCTTTCAAATACCACAGCCGCTGGAGCTCCTCCCAATGCTTTGGCCAACATCAAACTATTCGCAACAACGGAGGATCCTTTCCCTGCTGGGAAGACTAAAATCTTCCCTCCTACCTTCACTCCATCCAGCTCATGGCCTTTCTCGCGGTAGACACCGTCAGCGAATCCAATATAATCATTAGATATCATTTGTCTCGTTACTAAGGCCTCACCTTCTGCTTGGCCTTTACCAACGCCATGCCCTTTTAATATTTCCCCCATTTTAGTTAATCCTCCCTTTTACAGCGATATTGACGCAGTCTTTCATATTCCGGTAATAGCATAAGACTTGGTTCCCCGAAGTTGCGGGAACCATAACAGCACACGTAACAGAGTTTGTGGCAAGAGTATGCACCCCTAAAAGATCAGGCATCATGGGGAAATTACTGGTTCCTGAACAGGCATTACTAGTAACAAAAGCTCCTGATTTCTCTATAGCGTCTACAAGCCCCATTTTTTGGGCCAGTTGCCAAGTGTGCTCATTTGTCCCACACCATAACCTGAGACCTGAATGAACTTTCTTACCTGCCAACAATTGGGCAATTTCCTTTATTTCATGAATATCTAAGTGAGGACAGCCTAATACAACAGCGTCTACCTCACTCTTCTCAGCAGTTGACATGTATTCATAAGCTGAGTCCAAAGCCTTTTTATCCACGATAATTGTTTTCTCTGGTTTATTGGGGCCGAAGGCCTCTTCCAGTGTTGGGGCCTCTGGCGTTACTCCTACAACATGCTCTAGAGCCATGGCTCCACTTATGCAGTGGGCAATAGTGAAGTATTTCAAAGCGGCTTCACTCATTGCTGGGATTCCAGTCCAAACAGGTATTCTATCCTCAGCAATGGCGGCGGCATGGAATGCCATGGCTCCGTAATCAGCATAAGTAAACCTCTCCGGCACCAAGTCATCCCCAATCTTGACCAAAACTTGTCCGTACCGGTTCTTTCTGATATGTAATCCGTATAGAGGAACTTTACCCACAACCGCAGCCGGCACTGCAGAAGCAATGGTCTCATAATGCGTCCTTGCTCCGATGACACTGTTGACGTATTCCACCACGCCGCCTTCCGTGGCTGCAACATGTTGTCCATACGTCATAGGTACGATTGTATACGGAGTACAAGTGAAGGTTGGTATTGCCCCTCTGCTTGTATACCTTTCAATGGCTTTAGGCATAGTTTTATTTACAAATTCCACCACATCTTTGGAGATATGCATCTTTTCGGGGCGAGAAAGATCCATGCAAATAGAGTTTAACGTTGTGGGAACTGCAAATGATGTTACACCCTCTAAGAAAGGCTCGGGCATACTGAAGAAAGCTTCTGCAGCCGGTCCGGCCAATTGGCCTTCAACCATTACCAGATGGGCCGCAGTAATAGGTATCAACCTTTCCGCATCAAAGGCTTCGCCAGTCTCAACAAGATGTTGCATTGACCTTTGAACACCAGGCCCTTTTTCTCCATCCAGCAAAGATTGCTCCTCTTTTGTTAATTTCATGACATCCTCCTCAGTAAGAATTTTTTTGGGTATATGCCAATGCTCTACTCTGGGCGTAAGGCCTTCTGCCCATTTGCCCACCTTCCCTTGCCCTTTATACTCACATTATAACTGAACCAGTTCTCGGGGGGACAAGTCGATGGTCTATCCTCCCAAATATGCTCTCTTAACAACCTCACTAGACCGGAATTTATCGATATCACCCTCTAGAACGATCCTGCCAACCTGAAGCGCATAACCCCTATCGGCCACCTGGAGGGCTAAGGGAACATTTTGTTCTACCAAGAGAACGCTGACCCCCCTTTGATTAATGTTCTTAATAACCGGAACCAGTTCATTAACCATTATAGGGGCTAATCCCAGCGAAGGCTCATCCATCAAGAGCAGCTTTGGATTAGCCATTAAGCCACGAGCAATGGCTGCCATCTGTTGTTCACCCCCGCTCAACGTTCCCGCTTTCTGATTACGTCTGTCCCACAATATAGGGAAGTGCTCGAAGATCTCAATCATGCCCTTCTTTATATCAGCCCTATCTTTGCGTAAGAAGGCACCAAGTTTGAGATTGGTGAAAACACTGAGCTGAGGGAAAAGCCTTCGGCCTTCAGGAATATGGACGAGACCGCATTTCACAATCTCATGAATTGTCATCCCGTCTATCCTCCTGCCCAGAAACCATACTTCTCCTGAGGTTAGTGGTACTAGTCCAGACAGGGCTTTCAAAATAGTGCTTTTACCCGCTCCGTTAGCACCAATAATGGTAACCACAGCCCCCTCAGCAACTTCCAGCGAAACGTCATCCAATGCTATGGCTTTTCCGTAATGCACCGACACGCCTTTCACGCTAAGTAGCATATTCACCACCAAAGTATGCACGGATTACGTCTTCGTTTTTCTTCATCTCTTCGGGTGAGCCTTCAGCAATCTTTCGGCCATAATTTATCGCTATGACCCGATCACATATACTCATGACCACCATATTGTGCTCAACTAACAGGATGGTTACCCCTTGCGACCGCACTTGTTCGATAGCTTTCAAGGCAAGGTTTATTTCATCCGGGTTCATTCCCGCTATTGGCTCATCCAGTAACAGCAATTTAGGCTTAACCGCTAATGCTCTAGCCATGCCAAGCATCTTTTGATATCCATGGGGTAAGTTCTTGGCAAGCTCGTCCCTCACCTTATCTAATCCCAAAAGCTGCAAGATTTCCTCGGCCTGATTCAAAATATATTCCTCTCTCTTACGGTATGTAGATGTCCTAAATATAGAACCCCACAAGCTAGAATCTGCCGAAATATAGAACGAGGCCACTACATTTTGAAGAGTAGTAAATTCACTAAAGAGAGGAACTATCTGAAAGGTCAGACCTATTCCTAACTTGGCAACCAAGTGTGACTTTTTGCCAGTTATATTTTCCCCGTCAAATATTATGCTCCCCCTGCTGGGCCGCAGAAAGCCACTTATTAAATTTATAATAGTCGTTTTCCCGGCACCATTGGGGCCAATTAGGCCGACTATCTGTCCCCCATCGACAGACATGTCAACTTGGGAAACAGCAGCCAAGCCGCCAAAATACTTGGTTAGTCCATTGGTTTCAAGAAGCACTTTCAGACACTCTCCGCTTATGGAGCTTCCTAATCCACGATTTAGTTCGGTCGGGCAAACTGACGATACCCTGAGGTATTAAGAAGATTACTAATATCAATGCACCAGCCAGAAAAAACGGAGCGAATCCCTTGAACCCACCCATGAGGTAGGGGATAAGGACTAGAACAATGGCGCCAACAATAGGTCCGGCAAAGCTTCCTGTGCCGCCGACTAGCAGATATACCAGCAGGTAGATACTTGGCATCAAGGCAAAGTCAGTCGGAGCTATAAGTGTGCTGTAATGCGCGTAGCCAGCGCCGGCTAGACCAGCAAAGAAACAGCCTATACCCAGGGCAAGTATTCTGGCTCTGCTCTCACTTATGCCTATACTGGATGCCGCCAAATGAGATTGAGCCACAGCTTTCAAGGTCATACCGACACGAGAGTGCTCAATCCGGTAAAGGACGAAAAGAGTAAGCACGGTTAAGCCCAGGAAGAAATAGTAATAAGGCTCCTTAGGAAAGCCAAATAGGCGAGGAATATTCATGAGCCCGGTATAACTCTGGGTTAATTCAGGAAACACTGCAATCAGAGCCGTTATCATAATCCCCAGAAAAAGGCTGGCCATAGCAAAGTAAATTGCCCTCAACCGGGAAAAGGGGAGACCTATTAAAATGCCTGCGACCATCGCGGCTAATCCGCCTAGCAGTATAGTGCCCCAGGGCGTCCAGTCTAACCTTATTGCCAATATAGCTGAAGTATAAGCCCCGATACCTACAAAAGCGGCATGACCGAGAGATAACTGCCCCGAAATATATATCGTACGAAGGCTACTAGTGATAATTATATACATTAAAACCAAAATGGCGAGATGAATGGAATAGCTTCCCATGATTAACGGGGCCAGGCATAAAAGGATTATCAAACCAGCGCAGCTGGCCATCTTGACTACTTTTTTGTTAGTAAAAAATCCTCTTCGAAGCAATAGTTACACCTCTTGCCCAAAAAAACCTTGGGGTCTGATTACCAGGATGAGGATGATTAACCCAAGCCCTAACGAATCGGAGACTGCAGCGGATAAGACATAGGGACCAACGGCATCCAAAGCGCCCAGAATCAGTCCACCTGCCCAGATGCCACCAATACTTCCTATTCCGGCTATAATGACGACGGCTATTATTTTTACCAGTATTACGTTTGACATACCAACATGTAGAACTAATACGGAGCCTACCAACCCCCCCGCCAGCCCGGCTAGACCACAACCCATAGCACAGGCAAGAGCAGAAATGCGGTTAGTGTTTATTCCCTGCAAGGCGGCTGCATCCCGGTCCTGGGCAATGGCAAGCATTGACTGACCCACCTTACTCTTCTGAATAAAAATGGAAAGAGCTGCCAATAGTAAGATGCATATAACTAGAACCACCACCCTGTCTGCTTTCAACGTGACACCCCCACCCTCTATAATAGCTGGTAGTAAGGATGGCAGCCCTTTGACAGTAGGCCCAACCGTCAAGTTGGCTGCGGTCTGCAGTATTATAGCGAGGGCGATGGCCATAACTATGGCTTTCTCAAAATCCAGTTGAAAGGGGCGGAAGCCAAACTTCTCAATGAATAGCCCAAATAGAGCCGTCACTAACATGGTCAGCACCAGGGACGCCCATGGATTGAAACCAAATACAACCCAGAAGTAGTAACAGATATAGCCACCGGCCATGTATATGGCGCCATGGGCAAAATTCATAATGCGCATGACGCTAAAAACGAGGGCAAAACCTAGCGCCGCCAACACATAAATTGATGATAGCATTAATACATTTACAATGTGGGGCGCTACTTCTGAAATCACGCTTTTCTAATCCGTGTTATCTTTTTTGATTGCCAGGTAACTCGTGGAAGACGGAATCTTTCACCACCTTCCACGAGTTGACCAGAGTATGCCTGACCAAGTTACGGCGTGTGGTTGGCACCAAAGCTTTTAACAGTCACTAACTCACCGTTTGCGACTTGCACAATCCATAGGGGTGAACATACCGTGGTATTGATCCCAAAGGTTTGAAGTCCGCCCATCGTGCCGGTTCCGCTTACGGTATTTATGGTCGTCATTGTCTTCCAGTGTTCCGCTACCGCAACCGGGTCAAGGCTTTGCGCTGACTCAATGGCCTGTATCAGCTCCCAGCAAGTGTTCCATCCAAAGGAATGCCAGTGATTGGCTTCGCCGCCGGTGAAGGCCTCAGACCTTGCTACTATTTCCTGCATGACAGGTGGCATCTCGGGGCTAAATATATCCCAGGTAGCACCAAAATAACCCTCTGCCGCCTCTACGCCGGCAATTGCCACAACGTCACGGATATTATTGGAAGGGGTGCAGAACATAGGACCCGTGTAGCCCAACGTCCGCGCTGTCTTAACCACAGAGCCTATGTGATATGGCCAACCGTCAAGGGGGAAGAATACATCTGCACCGACGTCCAGAGCCTTTTGCACGATAGGGGTGTAGTCCTCTGTCTCTTGATTGTACTCAGCATAGTATATGACCTCGAAACCCTTTTCTGCGGCTACCGACCCAAAAACTCTCACTCTATCAGCTATACCGCCATCGGCCGGGCAGACCCAGGCAATAGTTTTTGCCGTGGGGTCTATCTCTTTTACATAGTCCAATAACGGCCTAAAACCGTCACTAGCGGTATTATGGGCAAATGTCTGGGGGGTGTCGGGGCCCATCTCACCAGGGTTCAAACAATTATAATTACTGATACGAGTTAGCCCGGCCGGTATGAGAACCGAATTCGCTGCTACATTTTGATGAGTGGCAACGCCGCCGACAAAGAACTCTATACCCTGCCCAGCTAGCTTGGTAGCCGCGGATATCATGCCCTCACCGGTGCTTTTGGTGTCTTCAGTAACTAAGTCAATCAAATACGGCTGCCCGTTAATAGTGATCCCGCCGTTGTCATTAATCCACTCCACACACAGCCGCTCCCCCTCGTTCATAGGGGCTTCACCCGGCGCCATGAACCCGGTCAGAGCGTCCAAAGCCCCAATCTTTAAAATCTTCGGCTCGGGTGGCGGCGGGGTTGTTTCTCCATTCGTTGGTGGTGGTGGTGTGGTTGTCTCTTCTGGTGGCGTTGGACAAGCACTGAACAAAACCAGCGATACTGCTAATGTAACCGCCAAGAAAACTAGTAGTACTCTATTTTTCATTAATTAACCTCCGTAAAGTTTATAATCCATAATTTCCTTTGCTTTAGTCTATCTTCAATACACCACCTCCCTCATGTGGCAAATTTTGATAGGGTTTTTTATAACTAGCCCCACCTAGAAAAGCATCCGTCTCAATTTTTCACCTTAATAGAACGGGTGCTTTGCCCCATCAACAGCCTTGTAAAACATCCTTTATTCTGCTACATTATACAACGGCTATACTTGTTGTCAAGCATCGGAGAGAGTGATATAATTGAGCCAGCTTTGTTCATGGCTGGCTATAGCGTTTCCGGTTACATGCTGGAACTCGGGCTTAACTAAGCTAAGACCAGGGAAAAAGAAAGGAAGGAGGAAAGTGAATGAACTATTTTGACCTGAACATGGACTTATCCGAAGGAGAAGCCGCACTAAAGACAAACGCCAACAAATTTGCCAGAGAAGTCATGCGCCCCATTTCAATTCAGCTCGACCAAATGACTCCAGAGGAGGCCATTGCCCCTGGATCCCCCTTTTGGGACTTCATGCGAAAAGCGTACGAGCTTGGTTACCACACGGTTGGGTTTCCAACAGAAGTCGGCGGAAGTGGTCTTACGCCATTGCAGTGCGCCATTGTCAACGAAGAGTTGGCCTGGGGAAGCTTCGGCATGACACTCGGTCTTAATACAACCTTGGACAGTCTGGCAGCGCTTTTGTTCGGGACAGAGGAGCACATTAAAGAATTCACTGTTCCATATTGCCAATGCAAGGATGCTAGCGTCGTTGGTTGCTGGGCCATCACGGAGCCTGACCATGGCTCAGATACAGTAACGCCCGGTTATCACAGCTTCCGAGACCCGACCATCAAGGCCCAGTGTGTGGCTCGCCTGAAGGGGAACGAGTATGTGATTAATGGCCAGAAGTCGGCCTGGGTCTCCGGGGGAACCATCGCCAAATCTACTGTCTTGATGTGCCAGATTGATCCTTCGATGGGACACGCGGGGAGCGGTATATTTGTCTTCTCATTAGACCGCCCTGGGGTCTCCAAAGGAAAACCCCTCAACAGGCTCGGTACACGGGATCTGAATCAGGGCGAAGTCTTTTTCGACGATGTCCACGTGCCCAAGGAATCCTTGCTTGTAGGGCCGGAGGGTTATGAGGCTGCACTGGAAGGGTGGCTAGGCATGACTCTTCCCAATGTGGCTACATGGTGCACCGGCTTGGCCCGGGCGGGTTTTGAAGAGGCCTTGACTTACGCAAGAGAACGGGTTCAGGGAGGGAAGCTCCTCATTGAACACCCCAGCGTTCAGGAGAAGCTTTTCGACATGTTCCGCAAGGTAGAGGCGAGTCGGCAGCTAAGCCGCGCGGTCCAAGTTTATAACTGGTCCCATGCAATGCAACCTGAAAAGCGCTTGATAGAGTATGGAATGGCGGCCAAGACCTTCGCAAGCCAGGCTGCCCTAGAGGTCACCAGCGAGGCGATTCAGATTTTCGGGGGTATTGGGATATCTAAGGAATACATTTTGGAAAAGCTCTTTCGAGACGCCCAAGCCACCATTATTTGCGACGCTACCAATAACATTCACGCTATTGTAGGGGGGGATAAGGTCGCTCGCACCTATCCGCGAAGTTAATACGGGGTAGCCTTCGTCGCTAATGGTTACCGAAATTTCGAAAGGGGGATAAAGAAATGCCAAAGATACGTATAAGTGATTGGCCATTTTACAGCCCGGCTGATTTGGCCAGAAGAGAGGGGAGCATCGCTGCGGCCAAGCTGATGGCAAATGCTGCCTTTACTGCCCCAAAATCTGGAGGAGTTCCTCACATAGAATGTGACATCGTTTACGGTCAGGAGGAACAGGAGGAGATTGCCCGAAAGGTAGAGGAGCTGAGCCTAGTCAATCCTCGGACAAAGCACTGGAAGGCGGTGTTTCGCTCCGAGGCGGTAATGGCCAGAGAAGCTGACTGCATCCTGTTCATCGGCAACACCCATGCAGGGGATATGCTGTTCGATGTGGACTGTGGCTTATGTGGTGGTAGCGAGGGATGTAGCTATGTTTATAACCGAAAAGTATCCAAGTACGGGCACATAGACGCCTTTGAATCCAAGGCGGCACATCCGGAGCGCTTAGTCAATGGTCCGCTTTGTAGTCAATGGGTAAATGACCTGGGCATCGCCGTCGGCTCTACAGTGTATCTAGCCCAGCGATTGCTGGTCGACGCGCGGCCAATGATGAGTATCGGAATGGCAGGACAGAAGCTGGGATATTGCCCGAATTCGGAAATTGTTGTCGCTGTGGCGGTGGCATCACTGGCCAAGAATCCTTTCGTGGATATTCTCCCCGATTACCATTACCTCCATTTGAATAAGGTTCTTAAGAAGACACGCAAAGACTATTCAATTGCCCGAATGGTACACTGGTTCGACTACCGGAAGTGGTATCCTAAAGACGCTGGGAAGGAGGAATAAAGATGTCGGTTATTGATGGAATTCTGGCAGCCAATGAGGATTTGCTCAATATCGCTAAAGTTGGAGCATCAGCAGCCTTGCGTGCTCCAAAGGTAGCGAATTCAAACATAAGAGTGGAGATAGTAACCGGTGAGGATTTGGAGCCTCTGGTTGAAATTGTTGGTATTGCCGGCGAGACCAATGCCTTTGTCAATGGCGATTACGTGGTCGCCAGTAAGGCCTCTAAGGCCGGGACACCAATTGTGGAACTGCTGATTGGTGTTGACGCCACCGTGTCTGACCTAGCCTGGAACTGTGGGGGCTGTGGCTTCGCTACCTGTGCTGAATTTAATCGCTATGCCAAAGAGCATAAAAGCTCGGGGAACTTTATGCTTGGGCCGAGCTGCCAGTGGAAACTTATGGACCATGGAATTGCTTTGGCCTATGCCGCTGCAGCCATTTCGGCGATGGGTGTTGAGTGCCGCCTTCAGGCCGATTTTGGCTCCATTGGCCTTCTACTGGGGCACCTAGAAGGGTGCAGCATGTGTATTGGCATCTCAGTGGGCCCATATGGAGAGTCGGTCTGGTACAACCGGGCTTATTCAGTGGACTCCTTCAATATGGCGGAACATATACAGTTCATGCAGAATACCCTGCCCCAGCTGTTTGTCGCCTTTGTCGGGGACGGTCACCCGCCGTTCAAGTCCGGGCCGGTATGGGCTAAAGAACCAAAATACTTTAAGCCTATGGAAGCCCCGGAGTTCCTGGCCAAAAAACAGGATGCTGGTGCGAGGATAGGTAAGATCATAGAGAGAGAAATGGTCAAGAAAGCCGCTAAGAAAAAGAAGTAATCTCGCTCCTCACTCGTTATGGCTTTAGGTTTTGACCAGATGTCACAATGAGGAGGTGATGCTGATGAAAGATTATCCATTTAGCCAGCAGACCCTGGGGCAGATTGTTGAGGACAAAGCCGAGACAGATGGCGATAAGGTTTTTTTTCAGTATGAGGAAGGAAAGGAAATTACTTATCAAGAGGTCAACGAGATTACCAACAGAATCGCCAACGGGCTACGCAGTCTCGGCTTGGAAAAAGGAGACAAGTCAGCTACATTCCTGCCCAACTGTTTAGAGTCCGCGTATCTATGGTTCGGGGCAGCGAAGGCAGGCATAATAGATGTACCGATAAACCTGGCCAATAAAGGGGACTTTCTTTCCCATATCATAAATAGTTCCGATTCTAAGGTTATAGTAATAGACCGCCAGCTAATCGACAGGCTCAAGTTCGTTGAGAACGACCTGCCAAAGCTTGAGAAGGTAGTTGTCTGGTCGAAATCCCCCGTTTCCGAAAAGTTGCCAAAACTAAAATTTGATGTCCTTGATTACCAGGAGCTAACTAAAAGCTCCCCCAAAAGGGTTCAGGTTGATATTAAGGCCAGTGACCCGCAAATGATAATCTACACCTCTGGCACTACCGGCCCGGCAAAAGGGGTACTGCAACCGCACTCCATGATATATTTGTCCGCCCTTGAATATATCGAGGCAGCGAGAGCCAGACCGGATGATGTCTTCTTTACCTGTTTGCCACTGTTCCACGCTAATGCCCGAATACTATGTCTATATCCAGCCATGCTGTTAGGAACAGAGGCGGTTATCCACGAAAGGTTCAGTGCCAGCCGCTTTTGGGACTGGACCAGGCAAGCCAAAGCTACCATATTCAATTCACTCGGAGCCATGGCTAACTTTATCTATAATCAGCCCATAAAAGAAAATGACGGTGACAACCCGATAAGGGTCTGCATGGCGTATCCCATGCCGCCGATGATATACGAGGATTTTGAGAAAAGGTACAATCTGAAAGTGGTTGAGGGCTACGGTCTGACGGAGTTAGCCATTATCACCTATAACCCCTACGATAAACCAAAAATTGGTTCCTGCGGGAAGGAGACCAAGAGTTTTGAGGTCAGGATTGTAGATGAGAATGATTTTCCGGTGCCGCCGGGAACCACAGGGGAAATTGTTGCCCGGGGCAGGGTACCCTGGGCTGCAGCCTCGGGGTACTACAATATGCCCGAGAAGACGACTGAACTCTTTAGCAACTACTTTACCCACACCGGGGACGCCGGCTACCTGGACGAAGATGGTTATATGTTCTTTGTTGACCGCATCAAGGATTATATCCGGGTACGCGCGGAGAATATATCTTCTTTCGAGGTGGAACGTTCCGTGAACGCTCATCCCAAAGTGAGTGAATCTGCTGCCATATCGGTCAAATCAGAACACGCCGAGGATGAGGTTAAGATTGTAGTTGTATTGAAAAGGGGAGAGAAGCTGGCTCCAGAGGAATTGCTTGATTTTTGCCAAGAGAGGATGCCCTATTTTGCCGTCCCACGGTATGTGGAGTTTGTCGAAAGCCTCCCCAAAACACCTACCGATAGGGTGCAAAAGAACCGGCTCAGAGAGGCAGGCATTACGGAAAATACCTGGGACAGAGAGAAGGTAGGGTACAAAGTAAAAAGATAAGGAAAGTCCAGCAGGTCATCGGTAGCCAAAATGCTGCAACGAAGTAAGTAGCTATTAGGGGGATATAATGGCTGACGTGGTTCCCGTTAGAGAAGGTATCTTCGCTGAGGATGCCGAGGGCGCTAAACTGCTCGGTAATAAATGTAAATCTTGTGGGCAGCTCTTTTTCCCCAAAGCCAAGTTTTGTTTAACCTGTTTTAACAAAGATATGGAGGAGGTAGTGCTGAGCCGGCGGGGTAAGCTCTACTCTTACACAATCGGGCATATGCCTTCAACCCACTTTCAGCCCCCGTATGCTATAGGCTTCGTGGATATGCCTGAAGGTATACGGGTCTTTGCCCCGCTAAAAATAACAGAAGACAAACCTTTCAAAGTGGGCATGGCTATGGAAGTGGTGATAGAGGAGCTCTGGCGGGAAGACGACAAACAGGTCATTGGTTACAAGTTCAAGCCTGTGTAGCTGTTCCAATTGGCAATTCTGTAGCGAGGAGAAGAACGATGAGAGAAGTGGCTGTAATCGGGGTGGGACAGAGCGTTTTTGGCAAGTTCCCGGAGAAAGCTGTTGCTGAGCTCGGTGGTGAGGCTGTTTCAGCGGCGCTCTCTGATGCTGGCATCTCTCCAAAGGATGTTCAGGTTGCCTATGCTTCGAGACTGTACAATCCGTGGTGTACGGCACAGGACATATTAAAAGAAGTAGGTATAAGGCACATAGAGATGGTGAATGTGGAAAATACCTGTGCCGGTGGCTCTACCGCCTTCAGGGGGGTCTGGAAGGAAATAGCCGATGGTCACTATGACATTGGCATAGCCGTTGGTGTTGAGTCAATGACTACCAGTCCGATAGCCGGTAAACTGATTCCTCCGGAGAAGAGCGATCTGGACGGCCACCTTGGGATGACCATGCCGGGCATTTTCGCAATGGTCGCCAGGAGGCAGATGGAGGAATATGGGGCCACCGTTGAGGACTTTGCCCATGTTTCGGTCAAGAATCACCGCCACGGTTGCCTTAATCCTCAAGCCCAGTATAAGAAGGAATTTACTATAGAAGAAGTCTTAGATTCTCGCATGATATGCGAGCCAATTACCCTGCTTATGTGCTGCCCGAATACCGATGGGGCGGCGGCGGCCATTCTTTGTTCCCTGGATGTAGCCAGAAGATATACTACCACGCCAATAAGGGTGATTGCTTCCACACTCCAGTCAGGCGACTACAAAGAGTTCCAGGAGGATATTACCGTCTCTCCTGTGGGCACCAGGGTAGCCAAAATGGCCTATGAAATGGCGGGGTGTGGCCCGGAAGATATAGACCTTGTTGAGATGCATGACGCTTTTGCCAATGAAGAGATACTGCGGTACGAAGACCTTGGTCTATGCAAGCGAGGCGAAGGTATAGCTCTGCTCAGGACAGGTGCGACTGAGATAGGCGGCCGGATTCCGGTCAACCCGAGCGGTGGTCTCCTTTCTTTGGGGCATCCCTTGAGTGCCTCGGGCGTTCGGGCTGTTTGTGAAGTTATCCTGCATTTAAGGGGTCAAGCCGGGGCCAGACAAACGCCCGAGGCCAAGGTCGGACTGGCACAGATGCTCGGTGGTGTTGTCGCAGGAATGGAACACGGAGTAGTTGCCAGTATTCACATACTTGCACGATAATACTCCTTCTTTTCTATACAGCGGGTGAGGCTTGTTGTCAAAGCGGACGTAGATTCCTCACCCTTTGAATGTTGTGGTGAATATTCTTTTGGACTTGACCCACTCAAATAAGCAAAATGCTTGAGACTCGCTTGATTAGACTATAGGGGCCAGAGGAATGCCCCGAGAATTAGACTGACCTGTTGGAATATAGGTAAGAAGGAGGGATGACATATGATAAAGAGATTCAACCACGTGGGGATCGCTGTCAAGAATCTGGACCGAGCAGTTGAGTTCTTCCAGGAAACCTACGGTGCCAAAATAGTCTGGCGGAAGAAGTACGAGGACGAAAAAATGGAAACGGCCTTGATTTCAATTGGTGAAGCCCGGTTCGAGTTGTTAGCCAGCCTCGAACCACAGAGTTTAATTGACCGGTTTATTGAGAGTAAAGGAGAGGGAATTCACCACGTGTCCCTGGAGGTTGACCAGTTTGACCAGGCGATAGAGGACATCAAGGCAAAGGGATTAAGGGTAATATCGGAAGTTGATACCGAGGACTTCAAAGCAGCCTTTATACACCCACAGAGTAACTTCGGAGTGCTCACCGAGATCATACAGCCCAAGTGGTGAGGCACCCTGGTGGTAGGTATATTGAATAGGCTTTAGGCTTGATGGCCTGTGGTAAAACGAAGTAAAGGTCTGATATCAGGCACTTTCACCACAAACAAACGGCTCTGAAAAGTGAAATGAATCACGCGGAAAAGTAGTGTTATATGATGTGAAACTGTGAAACATTGATGCTATTTTGACGACAATAACCAGCAAAAGGAGAATGTGGTGGACTTTCTATTCACTGAGGAGCAAGAAAGATTCCGGCAAGAAGTTTGTTCTTTTCTGGCTACAGAGCTACTACTGGACTGGGTGGACTACATTGGGACAGCGATAGACGATACAGTTGTCCACAGGGAAGATGGCTGGCAAGTCTTTAAAGATATGGCGCATAGACTTGGTGAAAAGGGGTGGCTTTCTCTCTTCTGGCCAAAGGAATACGGCGGCCAATCTTGCTCTTACGTGGATTACCTTATCTTCTTAGAGGAAATAGCCCGTCGTGGGTCACCAGGCTATAACGCTGTTGGCGTAAAAATGCTGGCTCCCACTCTATTTAAATATGGCACTGAGGAACAAAAAGCGAGGCATCTTAAGCTTATTGCCAGTGGAGACGAGTTTTGGTGTGAAGGATTCACTGAACCTGATGCCGGTTCTGACCTCGCTTCCCTGCAGACAAGAGCCGTCAAGGACAACAACGACTACATAATAAATGGACAGAAGACCTGGAGTACCTTTGCCACTTATTCCGACTGGTGTTGTTTACTGGCAAGAACAGCTCCGGAGTTAAAGAGGTACCGGGGTCTCAGTTTTTTCTTGGTCGACCTGTCCACCCCTGGCGTTACCGTTGCACCCATATACAAAATGCAGGGTGATCCCGACTTCGGTGAGATATTCTTTGAGGATGTCAGGGTGCCGAAAGAGAACCTTGTCGGTGGAGAAAATGAAGGGTGGAAAGTGGTGCAAACGATGCTTAGTTACGAGCGTATCGCGATTGCACCGGTTGCTGTGGTAGGGAGCTTGATCGAACGACTGGTAAAGTATATGAAAGATACCCCAGAAAGGCAGTGGAAAAACAGCCGACAGACACTAGCTCGATTAAAAGTAGAGGCTGAGATTGGACGTCTGATTTGCTATCGATTAGCTTGGCTAAACGATAATGGGACGGCTACCGCCCACGATGCGGCTATGTCGCGATTATATGGCACCGAGTTGCTTAAGCGTGCCGCTAGTGTAGCTGTAGAGTTATTAGGATTGTATGGTCAGCTGGACCAGAGGGAAGATAAGGCACCTTTACATGGGTGGTTTGAACATTTATATTTGTCGTCCATAGGAGCGACTCTGGCTGCCGGGAGTTCAGAGATCCTGAAAAATATAATGGCTCTAAGCGGGCTAGAATTACCTAAGGATAAATAAAAGCGGGCTCTGCGAGGGGAAATTGAGGTTACTATGGGTCTTAAGCCCTTTTTCTTGTCGGGGTAAATATTTTAGCTCCTCCTCCCGTATAGGCAGCCTCAGCTGTAATCGGGCAAGTGGCATTCCTATTCTTCAACCTTTTTGCCCACTGCTGCATATTAGCTTGGGATATGTTCTAAGAGATAAAAAATAGGGTCGAGAGATCAACTCCCGACCCTATCCTATGGTTAGATTACTCTAGAATTCAAAATAATATAAGCTGGTTAGCCCGTGAAGTAGTAATTGAATTAAGGAAGACTAATGAGCGCCGAGCCTAGTAACAAAGTTAAAACTGTAGAGCCAAATGTGTCAAGTTATCGATGGGTTATCCTAGCTCTTATTTGGCTTATCCTAGTTTGGGGAGATGTGGCTCTGGTGATTGCTGGTCCTTTAGCCTATGCTTTGATACCTGATGTGAATTTGACCCTACCGCAATTTGTCTCATTGACTACCTTTGGTCTCCTTGGAGGCGGTATCGCTGCTCTAGTTGGTGGTTCATGGGGTGATCGCATCGGGATCAAAAAGGCAATTGGCGTTGGAACAATAATGCTGGGGGTATTTTGGGCGCTACGGGCACTGGGTCTTGGCTACAGCTTCTTGGCTGTCTGCACCTTTATTGGTGGAGCTGGCATAGGCCTAGTTCTGCCTAACTTGCCGAAGCTAATCGCTATTTGGTTTGCGCGCGCTGACATCGGAGTGGCAACAGGTATTTATGGCACAGGTTTCTGGATTGGCATGGCGATGGGATTGGGCCTCGCTGTGCCTTGGTTTGGCTCAAACTGGTCTTTAGCCTATTTGGTCACTGGTATCGCCAACTTAACCTGCGGGATTTTATGGCTGGTTTTTGGTAGAGAAACACCCCAGGGAGTTAGCTTACCTAGAGTACAACTCTCGCTTGGTTCTGCGCTTAAGGAGGTAGTGAAATTACGCAACCTTTGGATTGCGGGATTTATGTTAATGTTAGCCCTGAGCGCAATAAGCACTTTCGCCACTCTAATTCCAACGTCGCTGGAAACTGTTCACCACATAAGCCCAGCTGTAGCTGGATTCGCAGTATCTTTGTCTATGATTGGCATGGTTGTGGGTAGTTATGTCATCCCTATGCTCTCCGACAAAATTGGAGTGAGGAAGCCTTTTTTAACCGGTTCTGGAATACTGTGGGGCGTTTGCGTCTTTTTTGCCTGGCTTGTAGCACCTCATCCTGGGATGTGGCCACTGCTATTCTTTGCTGGATTCGGAGTTGGTGCTGCGTTTACAAGTTGCTTCATACTTCCAATTGAAGCCCCGGGGATAAGACCTGAAATCATCGCCACAGGAAGTGCTCTAGTGGCCGCCGCAGGGTATATCACAACTGGATTCTTGCCAACCTACGGCGTCGCAGCAATTGCGATGGTATCTTTTAATGGGGCTTATGTATCATTACTAGCTTTTGGGCTTATTTATGCTATAGTTGCTGGAACTTGTCTTCTTGAGTCAGGGCCTAAAGTAAGAACAAGGATTCAATAAGAAGACATACAAAACCTGTCAAAAACCACTATCTTTGATCCACCCCTCTGTTGATGTTATACGATTACGTCAGTAGCTAACTGTTGAGGGATAATGTCAGTCATGAGAGGACTGACATTGACAGAACAGGAACAAGCGAGGTTACAGACATTGAACCTAGTGCTGGAGAAGCAGATGGAAGTAGGGGAGGCAGCCTATCTCTTAGGGCTTAGCGAACGCCATACATGGCGAATTCTGGCGGCATATAGGAGTGAAGGTGCCGCTGCATTAGGCCACGGGAATCGGGGCCGTCGACCGGCCAACATCACCCCTGAGGGAATCAGGGACCGGGTGACCATGCTGGCGCGTACACGCTATGCGGATTTCAACCACACCCATATGACAGAGATGCTTGAGGAGCGAGAGGGGATAACGCTGGCACGTTCCACCGTGCGCCAGATACTGGCGGGTGCTGGGCTTGCTAGCCCACGCCACCGCCGACCCCCACACCATCGCTTGCGGCGGGAACGGATGTTGCAAGAGGGAATGCTGGTTCAGATGGATGGCAGCTATCACGATTGGCTGGGAGATCGGGGACCATGGCTCACTCTACTCCTGGCGGTGGATGATGCTACCGGAACGGTCCCTTTCGCCCTGTTCCGCGAACATGAGGATACCCATGGCTACTTCCGCCTGATCGAGGGAATCATCCGGCATAGAGGTATTCCCCTGGCGGTGTACACTGACCGTCACGCTGTATTTCAGCATTCCGGTACTGCCCCCACAACATCGGAGAGGTCTGTGAACGGAGAGCGAGAGCCAACCCAATTTGGCCGGGCACTTGGAGAACTGGGAGTGCACCAGATCTTTGCCCGGAGCCCTCAGGCGAAGGGACGGGTAGAAAGAGCAGGAGGGACATTCTAGGACCGGCTGGTGGCCGAACTTCGTCTGGCAGGTGCTTGCACCATGGACGAGGCCAACCGTGTTCTCATGGATTTCCTGCCCCGCTTCAACGAGCGCTTCGGCGTACCGCCGGCACAGACCATCTCTGCTTATCGGCCGCTCGACCCCGAACTGGATCTGGCAGCCGTGCTCTGCTTCAAGCACATGCGTAGGGTAGCCCGGGACAATACTGTGAAATATGACTGCCACACTCTCCAATTACTCCCAGGAACTGAGCATCCCAGCTATGCCGGGAACCGGATTGAGATACAGAAACGGCTGGACGGCACCCTGATAGTGTGCTACCAGGGTCAGGTAATCTCCACCAGGGAAGCGCCACCTCGACCTGGCCTTCTACGCTCTGGAGACAGGATACCCGGGCGTGAGCCTGCACTCATCCCTCAGTGGCTTGATAGCATCTTAAGACAAAACGAGAGCTGGGGAAAACAGAGAAGCAAGAAAGCAGCATAGCCCCACCCAACCACTCCACGGAAACCGACGCCACGACAGCAAGCCCGGTGGAATACCATTCAGGTGGCAAAAAGCCGTGGCCTCTCCCTACGGGCAATAGCTCGGGTGCTGGGAGTTAGCCGAAACACTGTGAAAAAATATGTGGCTATGGATAGTCCTCCAACTTATCCGCCGAGGGAGGTGCTGTCACAACGGCCACTGACAGAATCGCTAATCATTTAACCCTGACATTTTCCCTTGACGACGACAGCCTGCCCCCCGAAAATAGGACCACCTTTAATGCGAGACTCCTGTAAAATAACTACAGGAGGTAATCGTGAAAACAAGAAGGTATTCGGAGGCGCAGGTATTCAGGATTCTCAAAGAAGTTGAATCGGGGATGCCGGTGGTAAATGCTGCGCGGGAGCATGGGATTTCCCAGGCTACCATTCATCGCTGGAAGAGCAAGTATAGCGGGATGACTCTATCTGAGCTTAAACGCTTGAAGGCGCTGGAGGAAGAAAATGCCAGGCTGAAGCGGATAGTAGCCCAGCAGGCGCTTGATAATGAGCTACTAATGGAAATCAATTCAAAAAAATGGTAAGCCCTCTTGCTAGAAGGTCAGCAGTGAAGTATCTGGTAAAACAAATGGGGAGCTCCCAGCGGCGAGCATGTGTAGTTGTGGGGCTATCCAGATCCCTGGTAAGATATATCATCAGACGGCGGAGAGATGAAGCCAAGCTAATCAAGAAGATACATGAGCTGGCAATTCGTCA